>Ga0209755_10001302_pt1 | contig 39834 bp, 38 predicted proteins | sample TergutCo191P1_FD_187301 | JGI IMG/M metagenome (GOLD analysis project Ga0209755, IMG submission 187301) | Cornitermes sp. P1 segment gut microbial communities from Petit-Saut dam, French Guiana - Co191P1 (SPAdes) (version 2) | ecosystem: Host-associated > Arthropoda: Insects > Digestive system... | reverse complement strand
TAATGCAACGGCAGACCTTATATGGAATGCTTTTCCGGCAAACAGGGCAGGAGAAAGGGTATTTCCCGATGCATTTGGTGGGTCGTATATAGATTCCTACGGAAACTTTGTGCTTCTTATTGTCAATGATGCCGCAGACGTTGAAGACATGGTATCAACAGGATGCTCACATGATACAGCCACAAGGTTTGTAGAGTATTCACATTCTGAATTGCAGTATGTTTTGGACGTAATTCACCATTTTTTGGTGGAAAATTGGGAAAATCCTGAGTGTGTCATCGTACCAAATGTTAGGTATGCGGGTATTGACACAATTGCCAACAGGGTGGAAGTTGGTTTATGGGATACAAGCCCTAAACAAATTGAACTTTTCAAAGCAACGGTAATAGCGCACTCCTCTTTAATTTTAGTAGGAGACCAAATGACCGCCATAGATAACTTTGAATATTATGAACTGGCTTATGTTGCTGAAGAAGCTTATGTGCAACCACTAAACAACATAACTGTACGCCCCGGAAATGCTATTTTATGTCGCAACCGGGGGATACAATCAATAGGCTTTAGGGCATCGTTTCACGGTTATACCGGTTTTGTAACGACCATGCACAACTGTCGTTATGGGCGGTTAAACGGATGGGGAGTAGGAACCAATTTCTATCTTGGAGCTGTTAATATCAACAATCGTATTGGGCATGTAGCCAATACGAGTCGTGCGACAGATTCAGTTTTTGTTACTTTAAATCATAATACTACGATGGGTTTCACCGCTGTCAAGTATTTTCAGAAAATTTAATTGCTTGAGTCCTCGTGAATATCGTCAACCCTTTGTCTTTTCACCTTGTACGCCAATGCTTTCTGTGTACAAGCGTTTACACATTTCCCACAGCGAAAGCATTCAGATGCGTTGGGGTGTATAATAGGTTCTATTTTCACATGACAAGCCTTTGAGCAATTCCCACATGTAGTGCATTTACTTTTGTCGCATTGCATATGTACTATCGCAATTCGATTAAGCAAGGCATATATGGCACCAAGCGGACATAGCATTCTGCAAAAGATACGAAGGATGAATATTGATGAAATGAGAATGCCAGTGGCTAGGGTAATTTTCCAAAAAAATTGAAACCCAATAAGTTGACGTAGGAAATCATTAGCAGCTAACAAAGGAACAGCGGCAAATATTGTACCTGATGGACAAATATATGCGCAAAACCAAGGATGCCCCAATCCCGACAACTCATGCCTAATGGTCATCGGTAAGATTATTACGAACAAAAGAAGGACAACATATTTTACATAGCGCAAAAAACGTAACCGAAGAATAAGTTTTGGTGATTTGATACGGTACATTAAATCCTGAACCAACCCCATAGGGCACAAGAAACCGCAAATGAATCTCCCAAATATTACGCCGACAGCCAATAAAAAGCCCGTCACATATAAACTTATGTTATGTCGGACACCAGAAAAGAATAACTGTATCGCTCCGATTGGGCAAGACACCGCAGCCGCCGGACAGGAGTAACAGTTTAATCCGGGAGTACAAATGCGTTTCAATTCACCCCTATAAATTTGTCCTGTGAAAAAATTACCTATAAATGGGTTTTGTAAAAAGAAAAAGCCCAGTTGCGCCAATAGCCGCTTGCTCTGCTTCATGTTATGATACCCTCCGTTTAACCAATCCCTATGCACTCCATGCAAACAACTATAGCTTTTCTTAGGATTTCCAGTGCTTCTCCTCGAAGCAACCCAACCGTCATCATAACAATGGCTGAAAGTAAAATTATTACTTGAAAAATAAAGCGTCGGTTTATTTGTTTAATCAACTTTTTCACCCTTCCAATGCGTTTTCAATAGCAGACTGGAATCGGTCTACTCCACTGCCAACAATTTGACCACCAATAGCAGTGCCATCTCGACCAATTACGACACTCGTTGGAACGAAGCCGGAGTCTAGCATATCCATCAATAATTGGAACTCTCCATGCGTAGCGTCCACTGTGATAAATGGTACACCCGAATTTTCAGTGATGCGTATTGCGGTATCCCTAGCGAGTCCAAAATCCCCCAAAAGGGAAATAAATCCAACCCTTCCTGCATATTCTTCTGCCAGCCTCGCCAAGTCAGGCATTCCTTGTACGCAAGAGATACACCATGTTGTCCAATAATATACAAAAAATGCTTCCTTCTCCCCTAGCGATTCGTGGGTTACATAATTCCCATGTAAATCAACTGTAGAAAATTGAAATGGAAAGATAAAAGTGTTAGCTGTTTGGATAGGTTCTGCGGTTGGTGTCGGGCTAGGAGTTGGTTCAGGGGTTGGGGGCGGTGTAGGAGTAGGTTCAAGAATGGTGGTTGGTTCGGGTATGGATTCGGGTGTTTGTTCCGGCTCAGACGTTGATTCGTAATTAGACGATGGTGGTTCAACTTCTATTTCTAAATCGTATGCTCCAATTTCTTCTGTTGATTCTGCTGCCTGTTCGGTTGCAATGTATGGAACAACCTCTTGATGGACAGTGCCACTACCTTCATCGTTTTCCTCTATTGCTTGTATATTATTATTGGCAACATAAAGACCGTTTGTAGAATTATTTGCATCACCACACGCGGTCAGCACAGAAAGAAATAAAATTGCACACATGGCAATAAAGGCAGATTTATATGTGTATTTCATTCGATTCAATCTCCTTAAAATTGAAATAAAGAAACCCCACCAGCGACCGCTTGCGGGGTCGAATGGCTATGCGACACATTGTCTTAGCGTAGATTAACCTGCGTATCTACTCCACGAGTGGGGTTTGATAAATCAAACATGGGGCGGTTATCGTCATGTACGGATGGCAGTTGGCGATGTGCATTACAAGGGTCATTACACAAACACGGGTTGCAAGTTGCGCAAGAACATTGATAATTCCATGTCAGAATAAGATTATTTGCTACAGCAAATCTTGATGCCTGTTGCACAATTTCACTGAATTGTCGTGCAGCATTATTGCGCTGTGTTGATGAAACGCTTGGATTTATAGCAGTATCAAACAATCCCCATGCATCTGCAAAATTACGTCGTACATTCTGTATGCCTGTTTCGCGCGAAAATTGTGATTCAAGGCTTCCATTACGGTTTATATTTCCTACCGCAACCTTCGCTTGTTGGAGTTCATCATAAGTAAAAGTAAAACTGGCATTCAAAGCGCGGATTTGTTCGTTCATCCAATTTCGATAATGCACTTGCCCCTGCCTTGCGGCGGCAAATATATTCTCTAAGCCAACTCTATTTCCGACACGATGCTGAAACCCTGTGTAGCGACAACACCAACTCGTTGGATACCCCGTAGCCCCTGTTCCCATCAAGTGTTCGGCAATAGTATTTGACAAATGGATGCCTAAGCCTTCGCCGCGACCGAACAGTTCATAAAGATAGACATGCACGATGTCGTTAATTGGTTTTTGTACGCGCCTTCCACTTGTATCTACATAATGTGTAGCAAACCAACCTTCATGTGTTTGCCCATACCAAAATCCTGCTCTATCGGAGTTTGCACCCCTCGTATACGGAAACATGGAGACGCGGGAAAACCGCGCCTCCATACCTGCTCTATTAACACCGAAAATCCTTGTTGCTGGGTCACTATCCCAAACATCTAATATAGCCTGAAGCAAGGCATCACTTTGGCGTTGCAATTCGGGAGTGATATTAAATGTTTCCGCCGTATGATTAGTGTGGCGCAAGGCGTACCGCTGAATATGGGTACGCACAACATTAGCCACCGCCCCATTTGTTTGATATGTCCCCATACGATTATTTTGAAATTGAGGAACTTGGCAAAGGGGAACAATGCCTCCTACAGCATGATTTTGCTGTGTTTGTACTGTGACCTGAGGCATTGCTGGCGTTGCTCCTTGAACAGTCACCACTTGCGCTACCTGAGCCAATGCACTTTCAATAAACATTCTATATCCATTTAAACCACCTGTTACAAATCTAGCATCTAATACATTTCCGTTCCCATCAATTAACATACTTGTCGGATATGCACCGCCGCCTGTGTTCCAATGGTCAGCATAAAGTCTTAATAAGTTGATGATCGGATTGAATACTGGTAAATGTTGGTCAACCATAATATATTGCCCACCGTAATCTCGCGCCCATTGCAATCCTCCAGCACGCCCTCTCGGTTCACTGAAGTCTTCAAGCAAAGTTATAAATCCAACTCTGTCACCAAATTCACGAGAAACAGCAGCTACATTTGGAGCTGCATCATGACATGAACCACACCATACAGCAGTAATATGAATAAAGAATAATGCCCTTTCGCCAAGTGATGCTTCCGTTACACGATTCCCATGCAAGTCCGTGGCGTTAAATCTAAACGGAAACGAAGATGTTGTAAATACCCACTCCATCCCGAAAGGCAAAAAACCACCTGTGGTAGGGTCAAGTACGGAAGGTAAATGTTGCAAGCCTTCCCCTCGTGCTTCATCTCTTGTTCCGAAGCTGTTCCAGTTGGGAATAAACACCGTATCATGTCTATTAGCAAAGCTAGACAACGATGTTATCATATTATTAAAACCCTGTGCCGCTGTTGTACGGGTGGCTTGCGCAATATGAGGATTTATAGCTGTTCCGAATGAACGCCACGCATCTTGGAAATATTGCCATGAATTATCAGGATGAACCCCTGTTACCCTACGAAAATCGTCATCTATTGCGGTTCTTCTCACTGATTGTTGTGTCCGTTCGTTCCAATCCCATCCCATTGCACCGCTGTTTGTCTGCGCTCGCAAAAATATTTGATGGTTAAATGTGAAATTAGAATTGAGTATGGGAATAAGCAGGTCAACCCATGCGCTAAAATATTCTTGCCCATTTCTAGCCGCTGCAAAGAGGTTGCTGTATCCTGCCAATTCACCTAACCCATGATACAACCCTGTATTTCTGTCAAGCCCTGAATGGTGAGAATTATGCGTATCCATGAATAACTCGGCAATCGTGTACGACAAGAGTCTACCATAATTGAGATTGCGACCGAAAATTTCTGATAGATAGGCATGTGTAATGTGGTCAATCATCCATTCATGTGTCCATGTCGGTCTTGTTCCTTCTCCCGACATAGAAGCCCAATCATCATGAAATGTGGAAAAACTTAACTGCGTCCATGTCCTGCCGTCCGAATCCCATTGTACATGCCTTATCCGCGTGAACGGAAAAGCATTTAAACGGTCAACGATGGATTCTAATTCTGTGCGGCTTACGCCTAACATCTGTGTGGCGGGGTCTCTCTCCCATGCGTTCACAATGTTCCGAATAAGTAGCTCATGTTGTCGCTCCATTTGCTGGGTTATCTGAACATCTGACCAACCATCATCCCATCCACTTGGTATAAGCGTCCAGTTGTTCGCCCCGGCAAGCATTTGCCGAACATGATTGCGCACATATCCTGCTATAACCCCATTCGTCCAATGTTGCTGTACATTGTTCAAATCTGGCAAAGTAACAACAACAGGCATTACGAATGGAGCAGGGTTAAATGTGATTCGGAAGTCTTGTCGGGTTGCTCCACCTGTATAAAATCCGTTATTTGCATACACCGTTACGTTATGGGGTGAAGCTTGTGAGCGTTGGAATGTGATTTCCCAAATACGCACACCTCCACTTTCTGACACCATCGTACCTTGTGGCCATCGCGGTGGGTTTCCATGTTGAATCCACACATTATTTACGCCTGTACCCGTTGCAACAGTAAGCTGTACATTGTTTGCACCCGCCGTTGGTGTTTCCATTATGCGAACAATATCCATCGGTCTAGGGGCACCGGAATTTATTGGCTGCTGTACGGGAGTTGGTGTAGGGCTTGGCGTAGGTGTGACTTGTGAAGTTTGCTGTAACGCTGCTCGAATCGCTTGACTATAGCTGTTAAAGTCACCGCCAACCATTTGCTCGCCAATTACTTGTCCGTTTGCTCCGATAATGACGCTTGTGGGAACAAATCCCGAATCTAAAAGTGGCATCAAATTCCTTAAATCGCGATGGGTTGCATCTACTGTGATGAATGGGATTCCCGCATTACGAGTAACCTCTAATGCTCTATCTCGCGCAGTGCCAAAATCGCCTAGTACAGAGAGAAACCCCACGCGGTCACCGAACTCATTTGCTAATCTTGCTAAGTCGGGCAGACCTTCCACGCATCCCCAACACCAAGTAGTCCAGTAATACACGAAGAAGATTTCTTTCTGTCCAAGTGAATCCTGTGTTACTTGGTTTCCATTGAGGTCAGTTGCATTGAACCTAAATGGAAACGCAAACGTGTTCGGTACTGTTGCTGCTTGTGTGTTTGCCATCACAATAGTGGGCATCAACGAAGCAACCATGACGAGTGCCAATACTACTGCTACTACCTTTTTTGTGAATCTCATTCGATTCAGCCTCCATTCTTAATTTTGGGAACATCGCCCCTGATTGGATTGGGAAAATTATGTGGAAAATCGTTGGTGCCTTATGAAAACAAGTAATTCTTAATAGGCTACGCATAGCCCAATAGTAGCACGCATAGCCTACTTATGCAAGCGAATCCATGTACGCTTAAGGAAGAGTTTACATGGATAGGGGTTGGTGCTTTGGACACTGCGTTAGCAGTGCGTGTTCGCATTTTACAACTGTGCGAAGAACGCCACCTTACAATCAATAAATTGGCTACGCTTTCTGCGTTGCCCCCATCGTCTGTCAAAAATATTTTATATGGTAAAAGTAAAGCCCCCAAGCTAACCACCATTAAGAAAATCTGCGATGGACTCGACATCACTCTTGGGCAGTTTTTCACTACGCAAATATTCGATACGCTCGAACAAGAAATTAAATGAAGTCATTTTACGAAGTTCACCCAAATACAAAAGCGATTGTATCATACGCCGATTTTTGGACGCATGATACAACCGCTGATTATTGCCATTCAGAAAATTTTTATATATTTGGGAATTGCACAAAAATAAACAGACCTCTGCTCTGCTCTGCTCTGCTCTGCTCTGCTCTGCTCTGCTCTGCTCTGCTCTGCTCTGCTCTGCTCTGCTCTGCTCTGCTCTGCTCTGCTCTGCTCTGCTCTGCTCTGCTCTGCTCAATAATTATCGGGACAGCAAACATTTTGTCAACCCCCTATTTGATTACATCACCAATATACCATGCTGGAAAAATTTTTGGAAGTATTTTGGGAAACCCATTTATGACCCATTTTCAGTATGAAAACCATAGGACTTGTGCTATACTTTGAAAAATCCACGTAGGAGGTGAACTCCGAATGATTAAAATATTTGATACGCCCGAATACATGACTATCACGCAAGCAGAGGAACGCTTTCGCCCTAATTCGGTGATTATGATTAAATGCGTTGTACAGGATTTTTCGCCCATCGCCGGATACGTTGCGGCAGCAGAAACACGCGGCGGCGATGACTTTGAAGAACTAAGCCTGTATGAAGAAAAGATGTTAGATGACCCTAATAATGGCGAGGTGTTTTTCATAATGACCGAGCTTCCATATGAAGGGCAGGGTTTATACATTTCACAAGATTTCTAGCGAGGGGCATGTACATGAACAAAATACAGCTTCATAAAACACTCAGCAGGGTATTCTTTCCATGTACGATAACGGGAAAAAAGCACCTTGTTCTATTTGACCCCGGTTCACCAAATTCCATTGTACCCCTTGCTCTAGCTTCACAACTCGGCTTAAAGTCTGTAGGTGTGCAAACAAGCATCAAAATTATCGGAGAAACTGTTTCTGTTGTACCCGTTGTCATTCCATCCATTACCCTCGGAACGACAACCATTTCTGATGTTCGTGTGTTGGCAGGGTTAGACGCAAAGGTATGGAAGAAAACCATTATTCTCGGCTTGAACGTGTTGAATTATTTTAAGTACACCGTTGACCGCGAAACTGACCCCGGACAAATCGTTTTAGAAATGAACGGTAGGGTTGCCCCACGAAGCACCAACAGAAGCAAATTTAATCACCTGTTGAGCAATAGTGGGTACTATATTACAGACGAAATTACCCCCAATAATGAATTGTAACCCGCATAATTTCAAATGGCTGTACGAACTATTTTCATTATAATTCTGCACCACGATTCCGTATTGGTTGCGCTATTTTTATTTCATCACGTATGAGGGTATCTACGCTTCGCCGTATGGCTTCCATGTTGGGGATTTCCTCTTTCAGCGAGTAGTATTCATCACACAGGGCGTAACGCTTGGCGGCGAGTTCCTTCTGCTCTTTCTGCCAGTCTTTAATCGACAAATCTTTTCTGCCGTTCATCACCCCCGCGAAATACGATTGTGCCGCTTCGTAGGCATCTATGGCATCAGCGTGTTTTTCGTAAAAGGCTTCGTATTTCTTGGTAGCGGCTTCGTAGTCTTTGCCGGCTTTATTGAGGGTGAATGGGTAGGCTATTGAGGGCGGCTTCGTCCTTTTTGGGTTTCAGCTTCTTGTACTTTTGAACAATGGCGCGGTGCGTGTTGATGTTCTCGTTGTGAGCGAGGTGTGTAGCCAATGCTTGCAATCGCCGCTCGGCTTTTTTGATTGCATCGGTGACAGTTTTCAATCGCTCGTTGGTGCGTACAACCTTGTCGGCAAAGTCCTCTACGCTTCGGATATTGTTGTTCAGCAAAAATGATAATACCTTTGCTTGGGTTTGTAAATTGCGTACCCGTTTCCAACAAGCCGTGCCGCTTGCACAGGCGGTTGGTTCGTGCGTTGTCGTTGCGGGTTTTCTGTTCGTTTTCCAGTTCCTTTAATCGGGCTTGCTCCTGTTGGATGCGCTTTTGCGCCGCTTCGATTTGCATTTCCAGTTTTGTCATTTTTGCCATTGTTGGTGGCTCCCTTCCTCTGATAAATTTGATTTATTTGGACGCAAAAAAGCGGCAACCTTTTTTCTTGGTTGCCGCCGTATACTCTGTATGGCTTCCTTTGGCGGCACTTGTGAACGCAACCGATGGGCCCTCCGCCAACATACTTTGAAATCATTTGCAATAAGCCCTTTGTTTTTATACTGTATCAAGACACTTTCGATGGTGGTGCGCAGGTGTTATTTATTGGGGTTGTGAATGAGCCTTAATTTTAAATTTATTTCTTTGTGGGTGGCGATTTAGTGTGGACTAAGGCGCAAAAACGTGAATTTTGGAGATGGATTTTATTCTGCATTGCAACTATTGTTTTAATAATTTTTTTAATCATGGATTTCCGGGAGCGTTCACGGCTTCTTCTGGGTGATGTTGGTGCCGTACCGCCAAACATTATAATTTAAGGGTATTTCACGGTCATGGCTTTGACCGGGATGTATCTGACTACATAGACAGGTATGAGTTGCTACGCATATTATCCAGAACTCGAATTAGAAGAGACCACAACTTATGGCTGGACATATATTATGCTGAATGGGTGATTTTCGTTGGGCAATCGGGCAATCAGTTTACTCAACCAATGGTTATTGCTTTTGGCGAAACGCACAGGATGACGTCGAGACGCCGTTCCAGTTCCTATTTTTTCCGCATTTCAAATGGTCGTAGACTCCGCGAGGCCCTTGAGCGTATGGCAGCAGATTGGGATTTTATTGTTGATGATTTGGACAAAGGTTTTTAACCAAGAAAAACAGCACCACAAGTCCGCCTGTTTCCATATAAAATTGAGAACAGTATAAGAAGAGTTTGTGCGCAAAGTCGGAAAATTGCGGAGGAGGCAGAAAATGAACATCAAAAAAGCGATGCTACTTTTGGGCAGTATTTTATTTGCAATTTTAATGCCCGGTTAATAAAAGAGGTGAAACATGCAGGAAACTCATGGCACCACTGGTTTTAATGCAATAATTATTTTAGATAATTCTGTTGATATAAGCTACATTGATAAATTGTATAATGTACCCCCAAAAACAACAATGGAAATATACCCTAGTTATGGTGAGATAGTTTATCCTTCTCATTTTTATAGTGGACTACTTTCAGTTAAAAGCAGGTCCAAGATGAAGCATTGCTATGTAGTAGATAATGGCACCGCATTGTTCTATAGACTAAAATATGCATATTCGTATTTTGACGACGAGCGTAATGTTTTAATAAGTCGAAATGGAGATGAAATTGATGCCAGCTTCAGGCCTGAACCTTTTATAACACATGAAGATATGTTTCCCCTTCATTCGGATAAGCCCCCTGAAACTGAAGTGCAAGAAATGTTTGATTATTTACTCAAAAACAATGAACATTTTTATATCATGTTTTCCAATTTACACGACAGGGTAGAAGCATCAGACAACAGAGTTTTTTTGGAGGAACGTTTAAACGAAAAAACGCTGTACAAGCACAAATCGCAAGACGCACAAAAGATACTTATTGATTTGTTTGATTGCAGTTTAAATATTGTTCACACTTCACTTAATCCTGCAAATGCAAACAAACCTTATGACGATACCATCAATACGTTTATTAGCAGCCTTTTGTTTTGCATTAGTAAGTGATTGGGAAGCAATAAACACTAACGCAGTAGGAACACACAATACTGTGCGCGGTGCAGAAATTATGCAAAATCTGCAAGTTGGTAATACTTACGAGTTTCGCAGTTATCATGAGAAAGCAAGTGTCAAAGCCTGTTGAATGGTAGGTTTGATAACAGGCCAATCCGTTTGTCCGTAAGCCGCCGAGCCTACACAGAGCCGAATTTTCAACCCTTGATTTGTGTTAAAATCCAGCTTAGACACTAGGAGTGATTTATTTGGATATTGTGATTGTGCTTAGTTTTATATTACTTGCAATAATGGTTCCAACGGTAGCAAGCAAAAAAGTATCTGTCGTTTATTAAGGCAATAGTTGTAGCTATTACATTGATGCCGCTTGTTTTTGTTTTAGGACTTGAAGAGCATTCACATATACCTATTTTTATTTTTTTGAGCACATTAATAATTGTTTCGACGGGAGTAGTAATATCTAAAATAAACAAGCTCTCCGAAAAGATAGACTCACTGGCAGAAAACAAATGCTCTTGCCAGAAGGAACCCAATGATAATGAAGAGCAGATGTGACGCAGCTTAGCTTCAAATCTCATCGCCGTATTTTAAGAAAGAGAGGTAAACCGTGCGTCTTCCAACAGATTTGCTAGTTGTCGGATTTAGTTAAATAAATATCCAACCTTTGCCTCTGCTCCCGTAGTTTATCTGTTTGGCGGTATGTGTTTCAACTCAAAGTTGTAATCACCAACCTATTTTCATGCTGGGTTGGTGATGGAAAACGCCCGTAATGGGGCGATAGGAGGCAGAAAATGAAAATCAAAAAAGCGATACTCTTTTTGGGTAGTCTTTTATTTGCAATTTTTATGTCCGGGTGTAATGCCATGAATAATGATTCAGCCGCGATTGAGATAATTTTAGAAGCTCCCGAAGAACAGATACAGGAAATGACGGCGACAGCAAGGGGGGCGAATGAATTTGCCTTTAGGCTTAGTGCAGCTTTGGCACAAAACATTGGAAATGAAAGCTTTGTTTTTTCCCCATACTCTGTATGGCTTCCTTTGGCGGCACTTGTGAACGCAACTGATGACGCAAACAGAGAAGTGCTTATTGAAGTGTTGGCAGAATCGGGTATAAGTGAAGCGGATATAAACCGTGCGGCTTCCCGTATGTTATATAATCTAACAAGGGCGAATCAAGAAAGTAGCCCCTTAAAAATTGCAAATGCCATCTTTGTTGATGATAGTCTGACCCTGCGAAGAGATTTTGCCGACATTTTTATGAGCTATTACATCGGAACGGCTAGGAATGTTGATTTCAGCGACCCTGAAACGGTAGATATTGTAAATCAATGGGCATATGCGCAAACATACGGATTAATAACGGACTTAGTAGATAGATTCGACCCGTTTACTGTTATCGCTATTTTAAATGCTATTTATTTTTACGATAGTTGGGCAAATGAGTTCAGTCCCTCATTAACCGCCGAGGGTTTGTTCTTTTCGCCCCGAGGCGAAGTTTCTGCATATTTTATGAGCAGTGTAAGAACTAAGCTGTACTTTGAGGATGACATTATTCAGGCCACGCGCCTAGGTTTTTCGCAAGGCGGGGGCATGTTTATTATCCTCCCAAAGTCTGGCGATGTCGTAGGTTTTCTCTCCGATATGACATTGGAATACTTTGAATATATACAGTACCATAGCAGACCGGAGACAGTTCAGTTATTGCTACCTAAGTTTTCAATTGAGAACGGTCACGAATTGAAAAGAGCACTTATTGAAATAGGCGTGCCCTTGTTTTGCGCTATTACGGCACCTCTGACTCACGGCCTCGTATATGAAGATAACCCTCTTTGGGTGTCCTCGGCAATGCAAAAAGTAATGATAGACGTAAACGAACAAGGCACTATGGCTGCCGCTGTGACAATGTTTTTTATTGAGGAGATAGGCCCTCCGCCAACAAGTTTTGAAATCATTTGCAATAAGCCCTTTGTTTTTATACTGTACCAAGACACTTTTGACGGAGGGGCACAGGTGTTATTTATTGGGGTTGTGAATGAGCCTTCATCTTAATAACTGTATCACGGTATCAAAGCGGTTATTGGCTTGCGCTTCCAAGGATTGTATTCACACCTCTAATCAAACACAATCTTTTCGCTATTAAACATTGCTGCCATAATACCTGTTAGAATCATAGCAAACACAAAATTAGAACCAATGGTCACAGCGATATTTAATACAGATGTTTCAGAATTGATTATCGCCGTTATGCCAAGCGAACTGTTGAAAACGGGTATTAAGTGGAAAAGTAATATATCCGTACCGCCTGCTAACCCTCCGCCCATTGCGCCAATCAAAACTACAATCGTAAGTGGCATTGCTACAGCGTTTGCCTCCTTAACGGATTTGGCAAAGGTGGATATAACCGACAGCAACGCCACGAATAGGAGCGATAGCGAAACAGAGATGAGGAATAAAAATAAAATATCTTGGAAACTGAAAAATTCCAATACCGAAACATCACCTATCAAATCTTCAGCACCCGGCATCATTTGCCCCATAGAAAAAATTAGCCCGATAAAACTTCCTACTGCGCTAAGTAATGAAAAAAATGCCAAGCCTAATGTTTTTCCCAATGCCATTTGCTTTCTGCTTGCCGTTGTTACAAGGAGCGTTCCCAATGTGCCACGCTCCTTTTCCCCCGCAACGGATTCAGGCACAAGGGACTGGCAGCCTGTAAAAATAAATATTATGAACATCATGGGCAACATCAGCCCCAATAACAAAGCCATAATATCGGAAGCCGTTGCAAGGTCAAAATTGCCGTCGGGCACTTCATATGTGGGTGCGTTAAAGGTGAACCTATGCGTAAGCGAATGGTGATAGGCATTTATTAAAGCGGCGACTATGCTTCTGGCTTCTGCGGATGATGCGTTTGCCGTGTTAGACCACATTTCAATATTTGGGGCGGGTACGGTTGCCGTGCTTGGGTCAAAAACTGCTACATCTGCTTCAAAATTCGGTGGGAACACCAGTAAAATGTCCGTGTTTTGGTCGGCAATTTCTTGCCTTATTCGTTGCGTGTCCGCCAAAGTTGTCGGAATAATATTTATCCTTAGTTCCTGCGGGGCAAAAAGCGCAGCCATTGAATCGGGTAAATTTACAGCGTGAACATCATATACATGGTTTTCATCAACACCCGCCATCATCTCGGACATTCGCCCGGTAAGAGTCATTGCGGCAAAAACCAAAACGCCCGGCAAAATAACCGCCGCAAAAAGTAGTTTTCTGTCATTAAAAATCCTGATAATTTCCTTTTTCATTACAGCAAACACAACATTTTTCATGGTTACAGAGCCTCCTTTGTGGTTTTGCGGTATATATCGAAGAACATATCCTCAAGGTTTTTTTCGCCCGCCAAAACCTTAACCGTATCACACGCAACCATTTTTCCGTTAATAATAATACCCACACGGTCACATAAATTTTCCAACAGTCCGAAGATATGCGTTGAAAGTATGACACTTTTTCCGCTTTGTTTAAGCTGCACAAGGAAATCCGTCACTACCTTTGCAGTGACTACATCTAAGCCGTTGGTGGGCTCGTCAAAAATAACAATAGCAGGGTCGTGTACAATGGAAATGGCAAGGGAGGCTTTTTGTTTATTTCCTTGAGAGAGTTTGCCGATTTTTACGTCTGCATATTGCCCAAGTCCAAAACGGTCAAACAATTCTTCTTTTCTGCGGTTAGCCACATTTTTAGGAATCCCACGAAGCTCGGCAAAAAAATCAAAATGAAAATTGGGTGTAAAAAACTCGTCCAATTTTAATTCGTTCGTAAGAAACCCGATATTGCGCCGTACTTCCAACGGTTGCTTTATAATGCTGAAGCCTTTAACATCCGCGTCACCCTCGCTTGCGTTGATAAGCGTGGCAATCATACGCATGGTTGTGGTTTTTCCTGCACCATTTGGCCCCAACAGCCCAAAAACCTCCCCTTCGTATGATTTGAAACTTACATTATCAACAGCGGCGAAATACGGCTTGTTGATGTTTTTTGACGCTTGTTGCTTTTTTGTCAACTTGAAATTTTTTGTGATGTTTTTTACATTCAGAATCTCTTTCATTTTATTACCTCCTATTGTCCAATTTACCCGTCATCAAAGTTTTATATGATTAGGCGCGTCATCAATATCGCTTGCTTCTAAAAGAGAGGTTAAAATTTCACCGAACAGATTATAAATAAGCATTAACCTGTCTTTGTCTCTGCTTTCGTATAGTACGACTAAACTTAGTCCGTCACCATTATTAGGAAATTGCCGCCCAATGCCCGAATATCCATGAGAAACCTCGAAATCCAAGTCGGCTTTTCCAAGTAAAAGGGCTTTTATTTTTTCATCAGACAGCAGATTTTTTACTTTTTCGGCAGAATTGCTTTGTATAACGAAAATATCATCAATGCGTGAATCTCCTGTTGTAACATCAGAATCCCTAAATTTTTCGGCAACCTTATTAAGAAAATTCTTTTTAGAAATACGAAACTTAAAATCAGATTTTACTACAAAGGGTGTGCGAATCCGTGTATAGATAGCAACAACAGCCCCTATTGGCATGGTGAAAAAATCATAAACAATTTGCCAATTTTGAAATGTCGCTTCGATTTTATCGCTTTTCAAAAGCCCTCTTTTAACATATGTTGCTTGAATTTCATTACTGAATTGTTGCCATGCTACTTTTCTTTTTGCACTCATGGTTAATATCCCCTTTATTCAAATTTGCTTTTAATCATTCATTGTCGCTACAAGAGTTATTACAGGGGCAACGAATGTTGCGCCAACTATGAGCCAGTTTATCGCGGTTATCCCTGTTAATTTGTAATGAGTAATGCGATAACCTAAAATGCCCGATAAAACGCCGATAAACTTTAGTACCGTTGTTCCTGTGATTTCGCTTGTTAAATGTAAAGAATAACCAACCCAACCGCCCAACATAGCACAAGGACAGCGCAAGCAGTTATTCGAGCCTTTTTAATTCTTCGTTGAAATTCCTCATGCGTTATGGCTTGCTTCCCTGCGACAATCCTCTTTTTATTTTCTTCTTCAACGCTTGTTGGCGCGGAAAGCAAGACGTACATCATTAAAGGCAACGGCAGTAAGGATAAAAAAATCTGTAGCCAGTTTGGATTCATAAGACACCCCCTTGCGCTTCCAGTCGTTGCCGCAAAGCTGTATCGCTCGTTGTAAAACAAGTCTATCAAAACTTTTTCGTTGTGCCGGAAGATGGAGTAACTTACGCACTCAAGGGAGTAACTTACACACCGCCTATATTGTTATAACGTTCACAGCTTCTTGTGGGTACTGCCGGTGATTTGCCACCCAATATTATAATATTATGCTGAATGGGTGATTCGCATTGGGCAATCGGTTTACTCAGCTTGGGATTTTATAGACGTTTCCGTTGAAAATGGGCTTAGTCATCGCGCAAAAACGCCGCCGACGCAGTCGCGACACGCGCTCGACTTCGCTGTTTTCAACTGAAAACGCTATATTATAGATGATTTGGACAAAGGTTTTTAACCAGAAAAAACAGCATCACAAATCTGCCTGTTTCCGCATAAATTAAGAAGAGTTTGTGCGCAAGGGCGTGATACTTTGTTTCATATAATAGAAGCGGCCGTGCTTGCGTCGAGCCTGTCTATTGACGCTTTTACGGCCGGTTTTGCATATGGAAGCAAAAAAATTCGGATACCCGCGGCATCGGTGCAGATTATAAATTTAATCTGCTGTACGACAATCGGGCTGGCGATGCTCCTTGGGCACTGGCTGAAGCCCCTTCTGCCGGATGGTTTTGCGACAGGGATTGCGTTTACGGTGCTGTTTGCCATCGGATTAATCAAGCTTTTGGACGGCATTGTAAAAAGCATCATCCGCAAGCATACCAAGCTGGATAAAGCCTTTAAATTTTCCGTTTTTGATATACATTTTATTCTGCGACTGTACGCCGACCCGGAGATTGCCGACGCCGATGTATCCGCGCATCTTTCCCCGGCGGAAGCTGTGGCTCTGGCCGTGTCGCTGTCGCTGGACGGAATGGCCGTGGGTTTCGCCGCCGCGCTGGCGGGTGTAAATCCATGGGCGGTTATGATTTGGTCGCTGGTGACGAATTTCGCGGCATTGGTGCTTGGGCGGCGGCTGGGGCATAAACTGGCGGATAAATTGCCCTTTAACATCTCATGGGCCGCCGGAATAGTGCTGATTTGCTTGGCGTTTAGTAGGTTGTTGTAAAGACAAATTTCAGATGACCCTTGGCGGCTTCGGCCAGCTTTAAAATTGTCTCCCTTGTTGTAGCTTCACGCCCGGAATACTCATGACGCGGGAAGAATCGGGACAGGTGCAGCGGAATTGCAGGGTTGACACTTGCGAGCCAAGCTGCAATGGGCTCGATGTCGCGCTCGTTCTCGCCGGGGATTACCAAGGTCGTAACCTCTACATGGCAGACCTCGGCGGCGCGTTTTATTGTTGCCTTTACAGGCTCAAGGCTGCCGCCGATTTTTTTGTAAAATTCTTCGGAAAAACCCTTTAGGTCTATATTCATTGCGTCGATGAAGGGCAGTAGCTTTTCCAGCGGCTTTTCCCTGATAAATCCGTTGGTGACAACGACGTTTTTTAGCCCCGCCGATTTAATCAGCCGTGCGCAATCGTATACAAATTCATAACCGATTAGAGGTTCGTTATAGGTGTAGGCCACGCCGATATTACCCTGTGATACGGCAGCTTGTGCCAGTGCCAGAATTTCTTGCGGTGTGCTTGTGCTTGTGCGCACCTCACCCCGGGGCATTGCGATTTCATGATTCTGGCAAAACGGACAACGCAAATTGCATCCGTAGCTTCCGATTGACAGAATCATTGCCCCCTCGTGAAACATTCGCAGGGGCTTTTTTTCGATGGGGTCAAGGGCAATGGAGGTCACGCGGCCGTAGCTTTCCGACACAATGAGTCCGTCAACATTCCGTCGTACGCCGCAAATGCCGCTTTCCCCCGGTTGAATCATGCAATCATGAGGGCAAATCCCGCAAGCCACTGTTTTTGCGTTATTCATACCTTACTACCTTAAACCGCTTTAGCGAAATCGCCTCCGATGGGGATATTCCAGCTTTTTGGCGGGCGATTTCGATTTGCTGTGCCACAGTATCAATACCATCCAGATTGGGGAGCAGAAGCCCGCGTTTGCGGCCGCTTTCCACTATGACGCCGTATTGCTTTACATCCAAATCTCCGGCGTGGTCAATTTCCTCCGGAGCTTCGAGGATATCTACTTTATAGGCAAGAAATGGCAGCTCGGAGGCGTCCACCGGGGGAAAGCGTGTGTCTTGCAGGCCTGCCGATACGGCGTTTTGGATAATCTCCGAGCCGATATTCTCCGTCGTGGGCGCGATTGTGCCTATGCATCCGCGCAGCTGACCGTTCTTGTGAATCGACACAAAAGCCCCCGCCCTGCGGGAAAGCATTTCCGGCGGAAGATTTTGCGGCAAAGGCATCAGACAGCCCGTTTTTAAGCCGTATTCCAAGGACTGCTTGGCCAAGGCGCGGTATGGGTCTAAGGGGGTGTGAACAAAACCTTGAGCAGCCTCTGCCGGGGCGAAGCTTACCACTCCGTATCCCACTCCAAAGGGCCCTTCGTAGGACATCTGTGCCGCTCTAACACCCACGCCATCAAAGCATCCCGCCAACATCACAAAGGAACCGTAGCCGCATTCGGCGGCCTTTTCCCGTAGCTTACTGTCCATCTCCATAAGCGCGGGGAAGTCCCCTGCCCCAAGAACAGCCATTACTTCCCTGTCAAATACCGCGCCCTCCGGGGTGTAACCATATGGGCCGTCGTCCGCTAACTTATGGGACAAATCCCCTGATGCGATTACGATAACCTTCCGGCCGAGATTTTCCGCCGCAGCCGCCAAAATCTGCCCCATCCGGTAATGCGCTGCCGGGTCAAGCCCCGATTGAGATATCCGCACGGTTTTATAATCCCGAAGCTTCTTATTTATATAATACATGGGAACGGTCACGCCATGGTCCAGCGAAGGGTCTCCTTCGCCCTGTATTCCGGCGGGTACGTCGCGTTCCCCAGCCAGCCGGGATATTTCCTCCGCCATCGCGGTATCGTAAACGGCGTCTACTTGCACACCATCCGTACCGAATCGCGCAAAATCCCCTCTCGCTTTTTCCCCTGGCGAAATGTGAAAATAATCGCCATACATCGTTCCGTGGGGCGTGATAAAAATAATCGTGTCCGGCTTCACCTCCGCGACTTCCCCCGCTACCTGTTCCATCGCGGCGAGCGTTGCCGCAATTCCGCGCTCTTTCCCCCGGCCTACCTCCGGCACAGCCAAAGGCGGGTGAGGCATTACATACGCTTTAATAATTGGCATTTTTTAAAAGCTCCTTTCGCGGCCTACTTTTTACCTGCAAATAAAATATGGTTGCTTCTGCCAAGCATTTCCGGTTTTTCGCAACAGTAGATATGGTATTTCAAATACTGCTCATAGTTCTTGTCGCTCATAGTATTTATTTTATCCGCCAGCAGCTCGCTTACACCATCCGAAGCAACTTCGGTCAAAATTTGTATTTTTTCATCCAAAATCATTTTTCGCGCTACTTCAACCGTAAAAAATACAAAGGGAAAATCCTTCACCTTGAAGCTATTATGGTCGTATGTGTCGCCGGTGAAATAATTTGCGTCATAACAAAAGCTTTCCGTTAGAATTACCATGTCGTTGGAGATAAACGCAAAGAAAATAACGCCGCCTTTTTTGCAAACGCGCTTGGCCTCGCTGATGCACTTGCTTCTGTCTTCCCTCTTCTCCAAATGATACAAAGGCCCAAAAACCAGCACAACGTCAAAAGAGTCATCGCAAAACGCAGACAAATCACAGGCGTTGCCCTGATGCAGGCCGACAGCCAGCTCCGGGCGAAGCTTGGCCCGAAATGCTTTTATATTTTCTTCCGCAAGCTCGACAGCGGTTACATCATAGCCTTTTTCCGCAAAATATAAGCTGTACTCACCCGCACCCGCGCCGATGTCCATGATTTTGCTTCCGACCTTGAGATATCTTTCGATGATGTGTACATTGGTCAAAAATTCAACACGCGCCGCTTTTGAATGATTCAAACGAGCGTCCTCATTGAACAGCTTATATAATGAAGAAACTCTTTCCGCTTCACTTTTAATTTGCTTCAAATCGTCAAAAGTCATAAAAATTCCTCCTATAGTGGATTCAGTGAGAAAAATTTTTTACACATTTTAATAAGCCTCTAAGAATTTGTCAAAAATCCCTTTACAATTCCGAAATTATCTGCTATATTCGTGTGCGAAGCAGAAGTGCCACTTCTCACCCCACGCCATGCGCTTAAGGGTTATATGCATTCCTTCCATTATAATGGGGGGCTGGTGGTAGACTTTTGCGGTCTACTTTTTTAATGTAAAGGGGTGAGTCAGTATCACCGACTTAATGATCAACGAGCAGATTCGAGACCGTGAGGTGCGCCTCATTGACGCGGACGGCACGCAGCTTGGCGTAATGCCGGGACGTGACGCCCAGCGTATGGCAGACGAAAAGCGTCTGGATTTGGTCAAAATCTCACCGACGGCAAAGCCGCCGGTATGCAAGATCATGGACTACAGCAAGTTTAGGTTTGAACAGTCAAAGAAGGAAAAAGAAGCCAGAAAGAAGCAGCGTACCGTTGATATCAAGGAAATCCGCCTTTCGCCCAACACAGACAAGCACGACATCGGGGTAAAGGTGAAAAAGGCAACGGAATTCTTAAAAGACGGTGACAAGGTAAAAATCACCGTTCGTTTCCGCGGCCGCGAGCTTGGGCGCACAGAGGTGGCCTACACCATTATGAACGACATAGCCCTTCAGCTGGCGGAATATGGCAACATAGAAAAGCCCCCAAAAATGGAAGGGCGTAATATGGCCATGTTTATGGCCCCAAAAACCCAAGCGGAAAAGGACAAAATGGAAAAAGAGCGAGAAAAGCAGGAAAAAGAGAGACTGGAGAATAAGGAGCAATAGTATGCCGAAGTTAAAAACAAAAAAGGCGGCGGCGAAGCGATTCAAAGTCACCGGAACAGGAAAGTTCAAGCATCCCAGGGCAAACAAAACGCATATACTAACCAAGAAATCCCCTAAGCGTAAGATGACCCTTCGGAAAATGGCTATGGTAGATAAAACCAACGAAGCGGCCGTACGGCAAATGTTGCCATACGCATAAAAAGGAGGATTAATAAATTATGGCTAGAATAAAAGGTGCGTTGCACGCTAAAAAAAGACATAAAAGAACGTTAAAACTAGCCCGCGGGTATCGCGGTGCGCGCAGCAAACAATACCGCGCAGCCAAACAAGCGGTTATGCGGGCAATGGCAGCGGCATTTGCCGGACGCAAGCAAACCAAGCGCGAATATCGCCGCCTGTGGATAACCCGCATAAACGCCGCCGCGCGCGAACATGGCTTAAGCTACAGCCGCTTCATGAGCGGCCTAAAAAAAGCCGGAGTAGACATTAACAGAAAAATCCTGGCGGAAATGGCCGTCAATGATGCCACCGCCTTTTCAAAGCTAGCGGAAATGGCTCGCGCAGTCTAAAATATGAAATGATTTTCAGGGGCTGTTATTTAACAGCCTTTCTTCTTGTATATTTCCTTAAAATTTTACAGATAATATGAAAAGCTCGATATTGAAAAAATTTGTATATATTGATAGGAGGCCACAAATTTGAAAGCAACAGGCATTGTAAGACGGATAGACGACCTTGGAAGAGTCGTAATCCCCAAGGAAATCAGAAGAACCTTGAGAATTCGTGAGGGCGACCCATTGGAAATTTTCACCGACCGCGAAGGTGAGATTATCCTCAAAAAATATTCGCCCATCGGTGAGCTGGGCACCTTTGCCAAAGAATATGCGGAGACACTGAGTCAGACATCAGGCCACATCACCTGCATTGTGGACAAGGACCAAATCATTGCCGTTTCCGGCGGCGCGAAAAAGGAATTTTTGGACAAAAACATCTCCCCTGCTTTGGAGCGTACAATCAACCAGCGCAGCGCGGTATCCGCCACCAGAAGTGATGCGTCCTTTGTTCCCATCCTTGAAGAAGACGACCCAAGCACCTACAGCAACGAATACATCGCACCCATCATAGCCGAGGGCGATGTTCTTGGCGCGGTTGTTCTGCTTTCACCGGATAAGAGAATGGGCGAAGTCGAGGGCAAGCTGGCCGTCAGCGCGGCTAATTTCCTAGGACGGCAAATGGAGCAGTAATACTGTCCTCAAGTAAACAAAGGAAGATTGACAGTATAAAATGTGAAAACTCGCGAAACATCAAAAAAATGCACCCTTGCGGGCGCATTTTTTTAAGTTGTGATATAATTTTACAAGAAAATGATACTATAATGGTGGGACGCTATGACTCTTGAGGATTTTTTGGGGTTAATGGATATACTTTTGGGGGAAAATGGATGCCCTTGGGATAGGGCTCAGACTCACGAAAGCATGAGGCAATATCTGTTGGAGGAGAGCTACGAGGTTATTGAGGCTATTAATAAGAAGGATATGGCTTCACTAAGGGAAGAGCTTGGGGATTTGCTGCTGCAAGTGGTATTTCATTCCAAGCTGGCCGAAAAGGCCGGAGAATTTACTATTCACGATGTTATAAAAGAAATTGCGCACAAGCTTGTTAGCCGGCATACCCATGTTTTTGGGGAAGACAGCGCGGTTAGTGCGGAGGAAGTCGTAGCGGTTTGGGAGGGAAACAAAGCCAAGGAGCGGCACAAGACACCAAAAGAGGCCATGGAGGCTGTGCCAAAGGCTTTGCCTGCGCTGACAAGGGCTGCAAAGGTTATTCTGCGCTCCAAGCAGAGTGCGCCGGAAGCGAGGGAGCTTATCAAGGAAATTTTTATTAAATTACAGTTCATTGAGCTGGAATTCGACAAATGTGAAAAAGTTATGCTAAATGAAGAATTTGGCAAAATAATGTTGCTTATAGTGAAGCTTGCGGGTGTTTTAGACATAAATGCTGAATTTTCCTTGACAAACGCGACAGAAGAGTTTATAAATACGAGCAGTCCAGATAATTCCGCCCTTGGCGGCTCAATCTAAAGGAGGATATGGAATGAACAAAACGGAACTTATTGCGGCGGTAGCGGCAAAATCCGACCTTACCAAGAAAGACTCTGAAAAGTTTCTTTCAGCTTTTGAGGACGTCGTTACTAACGCACTGGTACAAGGCCAGAAGGTTCAGTTGGTAGGATTCCTTACCGTCGACGTGGTAGAACGCGCCGAGCGCGAAGGACGCAATCCGCAAACCGGCAAGCCCATGAAAATTGCTGCTTCAAAAGCACCTCGCTTCAAAGTTGGCAAAAAGCTTCGTGACGCTGTAAACGGCAAGTAATCACACAAGCAATTTCTTACAAATCCGTTGCGCATCTTGCGCGGCGGTTTTTTTTTGTTTATCATAGCGTTCCAGCAAAGCTCGACATAAATCGGGGGGAATGTTATGAAAAGAATTTTAATTGTACTTATTTTTATATTTGCCGTGGCTTTTCCGATAACTGTTTACGGCGCGGATATCCGGCTTGTTATTGACGGACAGGAGATACATAATTTATCCGCGCCGCCTGTTATGGTTGATGAGCGAGTCATGGTGCCCGCCCGGGATGTTTTCGAGCGGGTCGGCGGCGTTGTGGGCTGGCATGGCGGGCATAGGCAGGTGAGCGTTTTCCATGGCGATGATGTGCTTGTTATGACCGTTGGGCTTCGTGAGGCTCGCTTAAACGGCGAGTCGATTATGATGCAGCTGGCACCTATCATGGTAAATGACCGTACTTTGATTCCACTAAGATTCCCGGCGGAGGCTTTTGGGCTGTGTGTTGATTGGTGCAACGAAACCCGCACCGCCATTGTGAATTCTCAGGGGGATGAAAATGGCAATGAAAGCCTTTTGCCCCCCATTTCCGAAATTCCTATCATTCCCCTGCCCCCGCAAAACGGATACGCAAACGGAATGCCCATTATTACCCTGCCTCCTTCCGGTGGCGAGCCCGGTGATGAAATTTACGTGTCGGACAAGGAGGAACTTCCATGGGAGGGCGCGCCGAATGAGCTTCCGCCTCCGGGGGTAACGGTGGCAACGCCGGAATACAATCCCGACCTTGCTATTGACGTGTCTACCGCGCCCATTCAAACGATTCCCCATCCCGAGACTACAATTACCGCGCTTCAAACTCCCCGTGAAACCGGAACCGCCGCATATGTAATAGTAGCTTCGCTGCCCATTACGGGGGTAAATTATTTCCTGTTGCCGGATAACCGGCTGGTGGTGGATATTCAAAACGCGGTGTCCCTTATATCCGGGGTTCACTATGTAGATGCTTCTGTGCCCATCAGCGGAGTTCGGGCGTCGCAATTTTCCAATACCGCGCCCAGAGTGACCCGGGTAGTATTTGACGTGGTTGGCCCTGCGGAGTTTAGCGTTTCTCTTTCGGCGGACAGGCAGGTGCTGACAGTCGCGTTTTCTCGCAATCGGATTACCAATATCATAGCTCAATCAGACGCCTTTTCCGATTCCTTGCTGATTCAGGGCGATGTATTGCCGTCTATCCGTATTTCAACGGAAGGTTTTCCGCAATTTTTAACAATTAACATTGACAACGCATCCATGGCGACGGCGGGAGGTTTTGTACCGGGCGGCGTTTTCGCGTCGCATTTTACCACCGGACAGCGCGCCGACGGAACGGCCTATATAAATGTACATGTTGGTGAAAACTGGCCCTCCTTTAGTATTGCCCACAGCACAAATTCCGTCGCGTTTGTGCTGCATCACGGCATCACGGGCGTTCGATATGATTCCACCCGACGGGAGCTTCTTATTTCCCGGGATTTTGCCATGGACATAAATCATGTGCGCCATATAGATGAATATTTGCGCTATCGCTATACTATTGTTCTGCCCTCCAGCGCGGAGGTGCTTGGGCGCGGAGAACTCAGCGTTCTGGATGGATATATCAATTCCGTAAACATCTCCCGCGCAACCGACGGCAACGTCTTGCTGACATTTAATACGGCCCGTGTTTTAACATTTTCGGTGCATGAAAATGCCAATTATTTTGTTATTCGCGCCCATTTGCCACGGGAGGTTTTCCCGTTTATCGTAGTAATCGACCCGGGCCATGGCGGTGCGTGCCCGGGAGCTATCCACAACGGCATCGTGGAAAAGGATTATGTGCTGGCACTTTCCCACAAGGTCATGCAATTGCTGGATGCCGACCCGTTTATCCGCGCATATATGACCCGCCACGATGATTCCACCGTGGCGAATCTTAGACGCGCGGAAATTGCTAACGGAATCGGCGCAGATTTATTTGTTTCCGTTCACGTAAACGCCGTTCCGCCTCATCTTTTGCATGTTCACGGCATCGAAACCTGGTACAGTGTCAGCCAGCTTGAACAGGCGAATCCTAACAATGTCATGAACAGTCGCCAGCTTGCAAACATCATGCAACGGCATAAAATAGAACAAACCGGTGCGCATGACCGCCGTCTGTTTGTTGGAAATGACTTTGTTGTCCTACGGGAGACCGAAATGCCCGCCGTGCTGTTGGAAGTGGGCTTTATTACCAATGTTTACGAGGCCGCCAGAATGGCTACTGCTCAATATCAGTGGCAGCTGGCCCAGGCTATTTATAATGGCATTGTTGAAGCTTTTGCCGCTCACCCGCCCAGAAGATAAGCGTTACCTGCTACTTCATTACCGGCCTTGCCCATCCGAAAAATACGGGCAGTCTATATCGTGGGCCGTTCGTGTTGTATTGGTATAGGCCGGAAGCTCCTGTAATGTGCATTTGCCCTCGTGCTGGTAGAAGCACGAATGTGTACAGTTAATATCCATAAATCCCTCCATATTAAAAAGACGCATTTTTGTATGCGTCTTTTATTATGTCCCGATGGAGAAAAGAGATTCAATGCTTTTTAGCTCATCATTACCAATGTAACCGAATCGTTTTCCAAAATGCCCTATATAAGTTGTTGCATATTTAAGAAGGTGAGAATAGTGTGCCGCAGAAGATTTCACTATCCGCAGTTCATAATCATATTCAGACAATCTTGTTAATAGTGCCAAATCATTTTCCCCTGCAATTTTTGTATATCTTAACGCGCCTGTGCCAAGCCGGAAATCAAGATTATTATCTGATTCAAATGTGACCTTTGCCGGTTGTTTAACGCCAATATCAATATAGTTTATATTAATATTGCACGAGTATGTGTTTTTAATGCCGCGTTTGTTCTTTTCGGTTAGAGCCGGGAAAAAATCAAAAGTTCCCTTGCTTAACCAGAAGTATTGTGTGCCAAGGCCAGCTTTCGAACCGGGAGAAGCCTGTATTCTGGCTGTATCCGAGTGACTTAATGTTATTATCATGGTGAGTTCTTGCGATTCGTCAAGCTTACCCATTGCATAAGTTTCGTCATACAAAAGAGACCATCCGGGGTTTCCCACAATATCCGATAACTCAAGCTGATATATGTCCCAGCTTTGGCGAAATATGCTTTCAACAAGGGATTTCCATGAAAAATTCATTTCTAAGATGTGCTTATTATCTATGTGAATAGCAGCCTCTACGTTTTGAGACATCCCCGGCCCTGTAAAGTTGCCGGAGGTAATAACTAATTCTTCAGATGAACTTGATTCAAAACCATAGCATTTAGCATGAACAAGCCGCTTTCTGTTGATTACATGCACATCGGCACCGCATTGCAAGAGTGCTTTGGCCGCTTGAATACTGCTTAATCGCTGAGATTTGCTGCCACCAAAAATGGCAATTATTTTGCCTCCTTGCTGTACATGCTGAGAGAAATAAGGATAAAAACGAACCCCTCCGTTATAATTTGCAAATCCGGAAAGTACATATAAAGTCCCGCTACCTACCATGTGGCGTTTTAGCCACATATTGTCAAGCATTTTTAATAAGCTTGTTGTAGAGCCGGTACCATATACTCCCGGTTGTAACAGGAATTCCATATTACCCTCCCCTATTTTGCAATATCAACAATGTTTCACAATTAATTGAGTTTTTGCTATTAAGTCCATATCGTTTATATGTTTGCAATGGCAATTTCTCTATAACCGACCATCCGCAATTTTCCGCTAAAAGACCAAGCAACTGAGGAGTATCTATATTGAAAATTTTTCCACCCAATGTCGTTTTATTATGGCCTATAACTAAAGAGAAAAATCCATTTTCCTTTACTCTGTTCTTCATTTGGGCAAACATGCGGCGCATGTCGGCAAAATAACGATACAGTAAAACAGGAACAGCTTGTTTCCTAAAGCCGTCATCCCCTGTAAGGGATGCCTGCATGTCGATTATTATATTCATTACATTGGCGGGCAAATGTTCTGAATTTTTTGCAATTGAAGCTTTCCAAAGCTGTTTTTCGCCATTATACATATCTCTGCTGCCAATCAGAGAAGCTTCCAGTTTTGCAATATCACCCGGAGTGCAAAGCCCCAACCAAACTAAACTAAGCCTCTGTGTGTCAATGTATGGTAAAGCCGTTGCATATGGAGGACTTGTTATCGCCGTATCAAACTGAAATTTATTTAACTCCGGCACATCTTTTTTTATATCACAATTAATTGCATAGTTTGGCTCCTTATTGCATTCAATGAAATTTGAGGGTATCCGGCTCAGATGCTTTTTGGCATTTGCATAAAAAGCATCCATAAAGCTGACTTCCGGCAAAGGGGAGAATCTTCTTCTTATTCTTAAATCAGAAGGCTCTTGATATGAATAATCCCGGATTAAATCACTTGCTAATACTTTGAAAAAATTTGATATCAAAACAGACTCTTCGGCCAGCAGATTTCGAATACCTTCTATAACAGTTAAAACATCCGTTGGAATCCATTTTTTTAAATATAAAATTCTCGCGCTTTCGTCGTTGAAATCAAGTTGTGGCAAATCAGTGTTAATTATTTTTTCTAAAACTTTATTTGCATACTCAGTGTTAATCGTCAGTGAAGCGGTTTTTACATTTGCTAAAAAAACAGCAAACGGATTAATGTCTACTCCTATTGAAAAAATACCCATATGCTGGCATTCCAAAAGAGTTGTACCACTGCCACAAAACGGGTCAATAACGCTCATTTCTTCGGATATACCAAGAATATTAACAATGCAGTGAACAATTTGAGGATTAAATTTACCTTTGTACTCATGCAATCCATTTGTAGAGTAGCGTGTGTGCTGTCTGTTTTGACTTTTGCTTTTTTCAAGTTTTGACTGTAATGTATATTGAACCTGATTGTTGTGTTCAAATGACATAAAGTATGTAAGCTTTTCAAAGATAGGTATTTGTTCTTTGGTGATATTATTGACGACTACTCCGCTTTTTGTATTTCTAAACATTGCATCGGGAAGCAATGATGTTATCTCACGATACATAAGTTCTTTTTCATATTCCATGTATTTATACGGAAATTTTTTTAAGCACACATTCATTTATTTATCCTTCCTGAAAACCAATATGTTTTCTGAGTTTATTTTGCCGTATCTCGGATTAAATGATTTTCTGGTTGCTGAAATGTTACGCTCAATGTTTGCTACTTTTGAATAACCATGCTCGTTTGCAAGATTACTGATTATTCCCGCATTGTCAATTACTCTGCCCTTAATTATTGAGCGTCCGATTACAATGCAGATATGACCGCCCTTTAATACACAGGTGTCAAAGAGAGTAAATAATTTGTTCATCTGTAAAGAAAAATCAACCTCTGTCTGACCGTTTTTCTTTTGATAATGAGGCCTCGCCCCTATTTCAGAGCTCCTTACCTTAATAGGGTCAAAGCCCAGCCACCACATTCTGTATTTATGATACAGCCAGTATTCATATGCGTTTGGGTATGGCGGAGAAGTTATAACTAATCCGATATTTGTTCCGATGTCTGATTTTGTTATGCTTAAAATGTCTTTATTTATAATAGTTGCCGTTGCCCCTGTTGAAATTTCCGGCTTGTTCTGAATCATTTTTTCACAAGCGTTTAGAAAATGATTGTACACATCTTCGGCAGTTATGCATTTTTCCACAGAAGCGTATCTCGTGTCACTATCTTGATTTGATACCCGGACTATAATGCTTGACAAGGCAAGCTGAAGGGCTTCTTTCGTATCTTCATCTTCTTGAGTGGCTATTTCGGAGATTATTGTTGATATCGCAATTTGCACATCTTTCTTAAACCAGTGGTCGAGATTTGGTATAACGGGAACGCATTGATTTCTACGGTATGCACTCACAGCTTTTGTATGCACCATCAGATAGGCTTGCACAAACGAAAACGGCAAGTTTCGCGTTTTTACTTTGCTTAATAGACAAGCAATTGGATTTAAGTCCACTCCGATGGAATCATACCCTAAACATTGTGCTTCAAACAATGTTGTGCCGCTGCCACAAAACGGGTCAAATATAACACTATCCTTTGGGACACCCAACACCTGAATCAGAGTTCGTGGTATGCATTCAATGAATCGCGCAGGATAGGGATGGAGCTTTGATGGTGATTCTTGTGGTGCATCGGAAAAGTTCCAATCAATTTTATTTAAATCTTCATACATGCTAATTACTCCGGCCATTCTAGGGAAATCCTACCAAGCTTGCCGCCGCGGAATTCATCTATAAGAATTATTGCGGTACGTTCGAGGTCTATTACGCCGCCTTTCATTTTGAAACCACGCGCATTGCCGATGTCGGTGAGAAGTTGTAACGCGGCCTCGCTGGGTGTGTTGATTTCACCGGGTACATTGACCTCGTTGGAAGTACCGGATTCATCGGTTGCGCTTGCGGCCCCGGCAAGACTTGCGGTAGTTACACGATAGCGTTTTTCTATTATGGCCGGGTCGATGTCGGTCAGCAAAGTCAGCAGATGGGTGGCAAGGGTAATTTTATCCAGCACATTGTCAGAAATCGCGCCGGTGCAGGCTAGGCGAATTCCCACTTGCTGGTCATCGAATTTTGGCCACAGTACGCCGGGGGTGTCCAAAAGGTCGAAGTCGCTGCCGACTTTTATCCATTGGCGGCCCCGGGTTACGCCGGGTTTGTCGGCGGTGATTGTTCCGGCGCGTCCGGCCAGTTGATTTATAAAGGTTGACTTGCCCACATTTGGAATGCCCACTATCATTGCGCGGATGGGGGCGTTGATGCGGCCGCGTTTTTTCTGGCTTTCTACCTTTGGGCGCATGATTTCTTTTAAAAGGGCTGCCAGCTTGGCTGTGCCGCCTGTTTTTTTATTGTCCTTGGCATTTACGGGCAACGTAAAAAAGCCCATTTGTCGGAAATGTTCCTCCCACCGGGCTGTAATATTCTCGCTTGCAAGGTCGGCTTTATTAAGCAACAGTACTCGTTTTTTATCCTTGGCAATGGTGTCAATGTCGGGATTGCGGCTGGACAGGGGGATTCTGGCGTCCAGCAACTCAATTACCACGTCAATGAGACCCATTTGGGTCAAAAGCATTCTTTTGGTTTTGGTCATGTGACCGGGATACCATTGGATGTCCATTAGTCCACACGCCCCAACCTGTTAAATGGATAAATCCGCACGGCCACCCTGCCCACCATGTCGCGGGCGTGGATTGTCCCCACGGAGGAGAAGCGGCTGTCCATGCTGCCGTTGCGGTTGTCGCCAAGGACGAAAAACCGGTTTTCTCCCAAGGCTACGGGGAAGCTGACGTCCCCGAAAGAAACCGTCGGCTCCAGGGAGAAATCATCCTCCAGGATATATCCGTTTATAAAAAAAATACCGTTTCGCAAATCTACAATATCTCCGGGCACAGCAACGACCCGTTTGATATAAAATTCAGACGGGTCTTCCGGAAAGGGAAATGCCACGATATCCCCTACCCTTGGGCTTGTAAAAATATATGACAGCCGGTTAAGCACCACCATATCGCCATGGCTTAGAGTCGGCTCCATGGAATTGCCCGTAACGTGGGCAACCCGGAACAAAAATGAACGCACCACTAAGAATAGCAGAGCGGCTACGGCAATTGCAATCAGCCACTCTGCTATGCCCCTTAGTATTGGGTTTTGGATGCGGTTTTTTAACATGCTTTTGTCACATCGTATTCTTTTTTGGTCTGGCAAAAATCGCTTCTTTTACTTTGGCCGCTTTTCCGATGCGGTCACGCAGATAGAACAGCTTGGCGCGTCGCACTACGCCACGGCGCACTACTTCCACTTTGTCAACGCGGGGAGAGTGCAGTGGCCATGTTTTTTCCACACCGATTCCGCTAGAAAGACGGCGCACAGTAAAGGTTTCGCGCAGGCCGCCGTTCTGGCGTTTGAGCACCACACCTTCAAATACCTGGATTCTTTCCTTCGCGCCTTCAACGATTTTGGCGTGTACGCGCACGGTGTCGCCCACATTAAAAGAAGGCACCTCCGCCTTCATTTGGGATTGCTCCAACTGCTTTATCATGTCATGCATTGTAAATTCCTCCGTTTCAATGGCATATTATACATATCTTAGACAAAGTCGTCAAATAGATTGGCCAAATAGATTGAAAAATTTTGCGAAGCAGTTTAGAATATATTATAGAAAAGAGAGGAGCTGATTGCTATACATACACAAGTTATTAACGCGAGCAAAGCGGAAGTGGGCATGACCCTTGCCGAACCGGTATATATTACCACGACTACGGGTGCAAACATGCTATTGGCGCGTCAGGGTATGCAATTGGACAAGAACATGCTTATCACATTTGAACGCCGTAATGTGGCAAAAATCACTATTGTTTCAGACACTCCCGACGCATCGCCCAAAGACGGCGGTGTAGGAATCGTACCAAAAAAGCCCCAGCCTGCACCTGTGCCCATGGCAGCACCCACGGCGGCGGCACCTCCACAGGAAAAACCCAAACCCCAGCCGGAAAAAAACTTTGTTCCGGTTAAGTCGGTGGTAGACGAGAAATTAAAAGAAGAGGCCGTTGAAAGCGTAAAACAATTATTTGACTGTTTTTCCTCAAAAGACGGCATGAACAAAACGACGGCTTACCGATGTGTAAACGATGTTAATAATGTTGTAGACGACCTTTTAAGCACTTTGCAAGCCGACCCAACCGGGCTTGTCCACATCAATGACCTAAAATCCTATGACGAATACACATATCACCACTCTCTAAGCGTTTCGATACTTTCGATTGCGACGGGGCGGGAGCTTGGGCTTGACAGCGGTACGCTTCAGAGGCTTGGACGTTGCGCCATGATGCATGATATTGGAAAGCAGCTCCTTCCTTTTTCGATTATTGGAAAACGAGGCAAGCTGACCGACGAGGAATTCTTGGCGGTTAAGAACCATCCCGTTTTGGGCGCGGCGACTCTTAAAAAATACGCCGTGGGCGATAACGAGCTGTGGAACGGCATCATGTTCCATCATGAGAGAACAGACGGCTCGGGCTACCCCAAGGGGCTTAAAGGCAAGGACATACCACTTTTTAGCAAAATCATATCCGTTGCAGATGTTTACGACGCGATAACGTCTTTCCGCCCTTACCGTTCGCCGATGCTACCCTCGGACGCTTTTGAAATAATCCGGAGGGATATAGGCAAAGCTTTCGAATTTGACATTGTAAAGGCTTTCTTTTCAAAGCTGGAGATTTATCCTCTAAATACCATTGTGGAGCTTTCCGACGGTCGGCTGGGCATGGTTGTCGAATGCGGCCAGGCTCATCGCCTGCGCCCCGTAATAAGAATCTGGGGCAGCACGGAACTGGTTGATTTGGTAGAGCCCATTAATCAGAAAATTGAAATTGTCAGCGTAATGAGCCCGTCGGATTTGCCTAGCGGTTATGAAATCGGATAAAGGACATTTTTCATGATTAAAATGAACAACGACTGGGACGGCCTACTGGCGGAGGAGTTTCAAAAAGATTATTATTTGCAATTGCGGGAATTCCTAAAGCGGGCGTATAAGACCACTACAGTTTACCCGGATATGTACGATATTTTCAATGCACTAAAATTCACAGCCTATTCGGATGTGAAGGTCGTAATAGTGGGGCAAGACCCATATATCAATCCGGGGGAGGCTCATGGGTTATCCTTTTCCGTAAAGCCGGGGGCGCGGATTCCCCCTTCCCTTGCGAATATTTACAAGGAAATCGCGGATGATATCGGGTGCGCCACGCCGGAGAACGGCCATCTGGAGTTTTGGGCGCGGCAGGGTGTACTCTTGTTAAACAATGTGCTGACGGTTCAGGCCAAGCGAAGCCGTTCCCACGCCGGGAAGGGCTGGGAGCAGTTTACCGACGCCGTAATGGATATCCTTGACCGCCGCGATGCCCCTATGGTCTTCCTACTGTGGGGGCGCGACGCTCAAACAAAGGGCCGCATAATAGCAAACCCCAATCATTTGATTCTTCAGGCCGCGCACCCAAGCCCCCTTGCCGGCGGTAGATTCTTTGGATGCAGGCATTTCTCCAAAACAAACGAGTTCCTGGAAAAGCACGGCATGGAGCCAGTTAATTGGGGCATGATGCATAGCGATATAGCAATTCCAGTTGAAACAGACAAAGTCGAGTGAAAGTTGCGACTGCGTCGGCTTTTGAGCGATGACTGAGTCCATTTTCAACGGAAACGTCTATATTTTTGTCTTTGTTGTTTGTTACTCAAACTTCGCCGATTTGCTTGCGGAGTTCTTCCAGTTGGGCGCGGAGTTCAGCGTTTTTGGCATCCTTATTCGCAAGTGCCGTGTCTTTATCTGCAACCATGATTTACATTATCTAATTAATCGACCAAAAAATCTACAACAAAAAACGAGAGTGGAGCCGTCTCGCGAACGGCACATTCTCGTTTTTTCTTTGAGGCTTATTAAAAAGTCCCTGTGGGGGTATAGTTGATAAAATTTGTCCTTGAATTTGCAAAAAAATTGTGTTAAAAATAATATTACTAAATCAGTTTGGTTGGTGTTTATGGATTTGGCATCATCGCAAGTGCCTCGGCCCGCGCTTATGCAGCGATTGGACAACCTCTTGGAAAAACGGATTATATATGTGCACGCACCGGCCGGATTTGGCAAAACGGTGTCGTCCTTTTTGTGGCTGGAGCACAAGAAATCCCTTGCGAGCATAAAGCAAGCATGGGTCAGCCTTGATGAGCACGATGATAAAACCTCTGAATTTTGCAGAAGATTCATATCGGCACTTGTGCGCCTCCAGCCGGAAAACACCGCCCTGGGCGAGCTTGCGGCGCAACCGGCTTATAAAACGGCACCTGTTGAGTTTACATTATATACGATAGGCACATTTAACGAAACGCCGGAAGAATATGTACTTGTGCTGGATGACCTGCATGTTATTAACAATGGTGAGATTCTCAACCTGTTGCCGATTTTGTTCAAGCGAATGCCCGGAAATTTTACTATTTTGCTTCTTAGTCGCACGGCACCTCCGGACAGCTTTTCCGAAATAGTGGCTAAGGGAGAACTGGCTGTAGTAGATACCGGCCATCTGCAATTTACCAGCGAGGAAATTAAAAATTTTTTTGACAATAACGGGAAGCCCATCTCAAGTATGCAGGCGAATGAAATTTTAGCATCCACCGGCGGCTGGGCTATTGGTATCCGTGCATTGCTTTTATCGGAAGAAAAATTCTACAAAACTAAACTGACCGACAGTTATCTTGAAAATTTTCTTAAAAAGCACGTTTGGGAAAGATGGGACGATAGGTTCAGAAGTTTTATGATGCTTGTTTCCATCGTGGAGGAACTTACCCCGGAATTGTGCGAACAGCTAATTACGGGAAGCAAAATAAAGGCATCCGGCACGGAAATGCTGGGCGAGCTTGCGCGTGACAACGCTTTTTTAAGAATTGTCGGAAGCAACACATACAAATTTCATGATTTGTTCCGCGAATTTTTGATGCATATGCTGGGGCAAAAAGGAGAGCAGGCGGTAAGCAAGCAATATAACAAGGCGGGGGAATTTTTCTACGGCAAAAAAGATTATTTTCGCTCTGTGAAATACTATTCTAAAGCTAAAAATAACGATGGAGTGGCAAAATCCCTTTATCAGATGTATGACTATAATTCTCCTTATGCTTCCGTTGAAGATACACTAAACACAGCCCGCGCGGCCCTGAATGATACCATTGTGGCGAGCCATCCCTTCCTTTTAGAGGTTCAGATATGGGGTGCTTTTGTAGAGGGGCACGCGGAAGAATTCGAAAATTATTTGGACAAATATTATAAGCTACTACCAAAAATTATATTAAAAAATCCCCGGTCGGCAATAATCCAAATGCTTCTACGCATTGCAGATTACAGGAACAACTTTGTTGACACGCTAAAAACGATACGCATGGTGCCTTTTAAGGAAAACGTAAGAGCTTACACGCCAAGCATCACACAAAGCATACCGCTGTTCCACCGTTCAAGCCGAGATTACTCAGACATCTTGAATGACATGGATAAAAATCTGGCATTAGCTAAAAAGAGCATCGGCATTGTAATTGGCGAGGAATGGATTGTGATAGAGGAATGCATACGCGCAGGCTTTCACTATGAGAAGGGAAATATTAACGAGGCGCAGGCCCACGCATTAGATGCCTGTGCGAAGATACCGGATAGCTGCTCATCAGAAATCAAGTTTTGTGCCATGGTCATCCTTACGGCATCCTTGCTTGCCGCCGGGCAAACAGCAAGCGCGAACAAAGCACTTTCCGACATCGAGGATATGATTAAAAGAGACAACGCCTTCTATTTGAATCCGAATTTCCGGGCATACAAATTCGAGCTAAAGCTAATGGACGGCGATAAAAGCGCGGCAAATGAATGGCTGTTAAACTACAGCGAAAGCCCATATAACCATTTGCCCTTTTATAAAATGCCCCAGCACTTTACAACGGCCAGGGCATATATCGTAACAGGTGACAACAACAGGGCAATTCTGCTTCTTAAAAAATTATTGGCTCTGGTGGAAAGCTACAACCGCCCCATTGACATAATAGAGGTTCAAATACTGCTTGCCATCGCTCATTGGAAAAAAAGACGGAGCGGGCTGAATATCGCGCTGGATTATTTGGAGAGGGCGATTAAAACAGCGTATAAATACAAATACACACAGTTGTTTGCAAATGAAGGGGCAGAGCTTACAACTATGCTGCATAGGTTTCAAAAGCGCGTTCAGCATAGCAGCTACTCGGATGAGTTTTCTGCCGATTTTGTAAAATCATTATACATCGCCGCTGTTGCCGGCGCGAAAAATTTTAAAGGACTAACAGGCGGCAGACCACCGGAAAACTTAAATTTCACAGACAAGCAAAAAGCCGTTATGCGCTTGATGTGCCTAGGGCACAGCAGAAACGAAATCGCAACACAATTGGGGCTCAAGCCATATGGCGTAAAATCCCACACCACCCTTATATATAATAAACTCAATGTGTCAAACGGCGTTGAAGCAGTTTTGAAAATTAATGAGTTAAGCTTGTTGGATGACTACACTTAAATGACGCACCCCAGAGTTATTTAAAAGCCCTGCAATTTCCGTTCGCTATTGCCTTGTTGCAATGTGGGAAGAGATTGTTTTCTGGGCTGCGGGTTGAATTGCTGACTGGGCTGCGGGTCATTGCTTATTACATTCAGCTTAGTATCAACGGGTACTATCTGCCCATTTTTCTTCGTTGCTTTTTCCTGTTGCTGAATATCATCCCGTGCATTGAGAAACCCGTCACGGATTTTGTCCAGTTCATCTTTTGTGATGGTTTCCAATAACAGTTTCCCACGGTCGTCCTGGTTGGTGAATTGCAACTTCTTCTTGAACCTGTCTTGTCAAGGTAGTTTCAAAAAAATATTTCAACATGGAAATGCTCAAATATATTTAAGCCCAAAAACCCACCAATTACGGTAAAATTCCGCTTTGGTGGGGTTTTGGGGTTTAGACTTCTTCGGCTTGCTTTCTTAAATCGGCAAGGCGTGTATCTGTAATGCCTGAATTTTTTTTCATGGCTTCAATTACTTCGGCTGGTGCATTGGTTTGAAATGCCGTTTTTATCATTTCTTCCATGCCCGTGGCTTTTGCGTTTACGGCGGCTTGCTCTGCGGCTTTTTGTTCTCTCCGCCTAAAATAAGTTTGCAGTTGTAACAACTCCCCTGCGCGGTTTAGCGTGTCATTTACTACATCATTTCGCGCAACGGTTTTTCTTACTTCGTCTGCGAGATTCAATGCAACGGGGTTTTTTACAGCTTGCATACGGATTACCTCCTCCATGTCTTTCATTTTGGCTCTGAAAATCCAGCATATATCCCATAGGTCGTGATAGGCTTCGGGTAGGTCTGCTTTTTTCATATCGTCCATTTTGGGGAGTTCGATGTAGTAGTCTGAATATTTATCGTCCAAGAATGGGGTTTTGCTATCGTATTCCGCGCGGATTATTCGGGAAACAAATTCCTTGCGGTGGCTTAGTTGCGGCAACTTGAAGCCTAAAATATTTATGCCGATAACGTCCGGGGCTTCGGTGAAGTCATCGCCTATATTGAAGCCTGTACGCATAGCGTTACTTGACGTTAAAGTTCCGCGCACGGCATAGCCGTCTTGTTTACCTTTTTGAACTTCAAGGGCGATATTGATTGCTTCGCCCCAGCCCAATAAATCGCCTATCATGCCGCGCCCAAGCACATCAAGTAGCGACACATTTTGGACAACAGTATTTTCCACCTGCGGTATGGGGTAAAGGGCGTGTATTTTCCGTGCCGCGTCTGCAAGCCCTGTTATAACGTGGTTGTTTTTGTTGTCTAAGAAATGGGCAAGAAATACGCGGTCATTCATTAGGGCAAGATTTTTTCGCGCTTCGTCAATTTCCTCTTGGGTATATCGGCGTTTGGGTTGCGCCGTAATCTGTATGAGTGTTTCGTCAAGGGCTTGTGCCGCTGTTTCGTGAAATTCGTTGTTCATAGGCATACCGCCCTCCGTTTTCGTCTGTGTTGATATTATATGCAATAGACGAAATATAAGCAAGGGGCGGCACAAAAAACGTCATCGGTAGCTACAACCGCGTTTAGTTTGTTGCGTCGAGAGAGTTGCTGCCAAGGGGGGCAATGGCAACCCTTCCAAAAAATACCTGAAAGATAGTTGATGTCCTTCGGGTGTCGTGGTGCAGTCGTTAATTTGCCAAGTGCCTTGAGTTTTAGCCCAAATTTATATAGACGTTCTTTAACAATTTATTCACTTATTCATCTCCACTACCCCCTCAAGGAGCAATAAATCCAGCCGGAGGGACACCAATAGCTCCAATAGCCCCATCCCATACATTATTATTGAATATGCCACCTTGAGCGATATGGATATCATCACCATCGTTTGCATTATTATTAAATATCCACCCAGCATCAAAAGTAAATGTACCACTCATGTGACCTACACCGCCACCTCTTGCATTGGCAGAATTGCTATGAATCAGCCCCCCAACCATATTAAAAGTACCCATGTTGAGTATCCCACCGCCATCTGCTTCAGAAATGTTGCCGTAGATTAAACCCTCACTCAAAGTAAAGGTGCCGTTGCGTTCATTTCTTATGCCTCCATTATTATTTGTTATAGTACCGTTGTATATATTGAGAGTGCGAGTGTTGATTATTCCCCAGTCATTGCTATAACTTATTGTTCCTCCATTCATTGTGAACTGCCCACTATTACTCACCCCTCTAACTGAACCATTATTCATAATAAATGTTCCAGACACAGATACTCGCTCAGCTATTTCGCCATTATCCAAGATAAACTCACCACGCGCAACAGATACATTATTGCCGATAATACCTTCATATACAGTAAAATTGCCGCCGTCCACATGAACGCTTGAACCACCTCTTTCGGATGTATTATTAAGTATTGAACCTCCATGCATTGTAAAGCTACTGGTTGTGCGTACTCCGCCACCAGCATTGCGAGTCGAGTGTCCAGTTATGGTGCCATTGCGCATGACAAAAGTTCCAGTGTTATTAACACCTCCAGCCATCCCAAAATCACCAACATTTAAGACAACATTATTGCTAATTGTACCATCGTTCATAACAAAAGTGCCGGAATTATTTATTCCTCCTCCATGATGGTGAGTGGCTCCCGCTGCTTGAGCTGTATTTTCGGTAATTTCTCCACTATTGATGGTAAATCTTCCAGAGTTATACACACCACCGCCATGACCTCGTGCAAGATTGTTATTAATGCTACCGCTATTCATGGTAAACTCGCCCAAATTACGTATACCCGCACCAGAACCACGCACAGAATGTCCGTGTATGACACTATTATTCATAACGACAGTTGCAGACCTGCTGTCAACATTGATTCCACGCCCACTCGTGCCAGCGGAACGAGAAATTGATATATTCTCAATAACCAATCGAACATTATCTTGCAATGTAATTACATCCATATCACGAACAGAAAGAAGTGTAAAACTACCTTCACCTTCACTAGTCAATGTTATGTTAGCCTCATCGGTAATATAAAAGTTTGATATTAGCTCAATATCCGATGTAAGTTCAATAATTACTGGTGTATTTCCTGCCTGCCATACAGCCGTTCTAAGCTCATTTTCATTAGAAACTTGCACTATATTTCCTAAAGGCTCAGGTGATATAGGTGCTGGTATAGTAGCTTCTGGCGTAGTTGCAGGACTTTCGAGATTTCTTTGAGGGAGCGAAATGCCATCCATTACCCAAACAGGGGTATGCCTATTTGTTGTTGTGCCATCGCCTAGCGCGCCAATTCCATTATCACCCCATGACCATAAACTTCCATTGGTTCTTATTGCGAGAGTATGTCCAGCACCTGCGGATACTGTAACAACATCGTCGAGCACACGAACGGGATTACTAATAGTCGCAGAAGATGTTGAATTATTATCTAGTTGACCGTGTCTATTATCACCCCAAGCCCATAAAACATTATTATTATCAAGTGCCATTGTAAACCAACCGCCGCTCATCGTGACACCGCCATCTTCGTTAATCAAGCCGTGTATCGTATGCGAAACAACAGCAATATTATCCATTGCTCTGTCTAACGTATGGTCTGGGGGGCCACCATCACGTTGCCATCCATCATAAAACAACAACCTACCATCAGTTGAAACCACATAAAAACCGTTTTGGGTTGCTGACACTGTCGAGCCAAAAATATTTTATAATGATAGGTAATCCTCTGATATAATCTCGGGATTTTCCCCCATTCCACACCGTGCTTGCAGCTTTCACCGCACACGGCGTTCCATCGATTGGTTTTTGTCGTTACTTATTCAATCAAACCATA
>Ga0209755_10001301_pt1 | contig 39837 bp, 36 predicted proteins | sample TergutCo191P1_FD_187301 | JGI IMG/M metagenome (GOLD analysis project Ga0209755, IMG submission 187301) | Cornitermes sp. P1 segment gut microbial communities from Petit-Saut dam, French Guiana - Co191P1 (SPAdes) (version 2) | ecosystem: Host-associated > Arthropoda: Insects > Digestive system... | reverse complement strand
AAAATCAAAATGTTTTCGGTAAAAGCCACCTTCGTCGATGGCTATAACGGGGGCCAATTCCACCCAGCGAAGGTATTCCTCATACGGTGTTCGGAATCGATCAAGGATTATGCATTCCCAAATTCTGTCTCGCAGATCGGCTTCGGTTGCGATCCAGGCATGATCGAAATGCTGGGTGGAAAAAAAACTTTGAGGGGATTCGCCTTCGATACCAGAGGGAAAAAAAAGAAGTGCATCCCTACCCAGTGCCCGCAGTCCTCGCACCAGTGCCGTACACCGGACCAGATGCCCCCCGCCCAGGCCTGGGCCAAAGGCGGGAACCGCGAGCAAGGCCCCCCGACTCATGAGGATGTCCCTTCATCCGATTGCCGTTCGCCTGCATTGCGGAACACTTTCAGGTACGTATCGATTATCACCGCCCCCTTGTATCGATCCCCGTCGAATAGCTCCCCTGCCCTTTCCCGCCTGTCAAGCGCATCGTAAAGCAGTTGCGCCCGTCTGTAGTCTTCCTGTGTGTCAACGGTAATCCGTATGTCCGTTCCCTGCCAATTACGGGGGGAAAGTGAACGGTGAAGAAGAAACAGAAAGTGAACGGTGAAGAAGAAACAGTTCTGGATGGCCATAAAGGTAGGGACACACATGCTCCCGCTCCAGCGGAGTTTGGGAATCCCTTTCCGCACGCAACAGAGCTTCTGCGGATACAGCCTCCCCCCCCCCCCCTACAGGAAGGCCATTGTATCCAGCATAATCCGCACCAAGAGTAACAGCCTGGGTACTGATAGCAGAGGCGGCATCGGCAAGCACAAAGGGGTTGTCCCCCGTAGCTCTTATCACATAATCCATGCCAAATTTTTGCATGGCAAGACAGTAACGTTTCAGCACATCATCTTTGGGGCCAACAAACAGCGCAAAACCCGCTTCGGTGGTTAGTGGCTCAAAGGCTGTGGCAGAATCCTCGGGACATGCAAGCACCCTAAATTCCGCAGGAACATTATTCAGGGCTTCCATTACCCTTAGTATAAGAGGCCTTCCCCCAAGGGGAAGCAGCGATTTCTTCGGCAGGCGCGAAGAATCAAGGCGGGACTGTAGTATGATTCCTGTTCTTATCTTTTTCAAAGCTGGCCTCTTTAGCGTGTGATGAAACTGGACCCATAGTACAACGGCACAACCCCGCTCATGCCGAGCTTTCCTGTCGCAATGGAATCATGTTTTCCTCGGCATTGCCTGGATTCCAAAGACCAGCAATGGCCCTGGGATCGCATCTCCACCTGTGGCGGTTTTTGTGTACCCATCGACGGCCATCGGAAAAATCCTCGCAGGCAGCCAAAAAGCTTTCCCTGGCCTGGAACATAAAACAGGGGAAGCGACGCAGGGGTAGATGGGCATGATCCTTGCGAAATATTGGTGCAAGGTTCTTAAGATAAAAACGACGATAGTCCATACCTGTCGAAGTGTCCTCGACTGGAGGCGAAACCTCGTAGGAAAGTTTGAGTGTCTGGGTTGCGGATATTTCCTCTCCCCATAGATGGGCGCGGAAACCAAAATCCATAAGCTGCCAATAACTGCTCTTGAGCGTTCCGTCGAATCCACCCATACGGATAAAACGTTCGCGATCGTATACGCCAACGCCGTCAAAAGGGTACAAACTGCGAAGCCCTTCCCGCGAGGGGCTAAGGCTGCGGGTGTGCTCCTTTTTTCGAGGCAACACCAAGGCCCTTAGTGTTGGAAGCGTTTCAAAACGCTGGCTTTGTATGACCGGAACGGTACAAAGTCGCCTAAGCGAGTTTTTATCCTCACCATCCCCATTGTCTGCCGGACAGCTAAGCCGTTCCGCCATTTTATGGGCCCCCCCCCCAGTCACAAACCTAAGATCGTTCCACATAACAAAAAACAACGGCGTATCCAATTCCGACACCGCAAGGTTGATTTGTTCCCCAAGGCTTATGGCTTCCTTGAGCAGCACGAAACGCACAAAAGGAAACTGTGCCGCCAGCTCCTCAAGATCGTACTGAGCCGGAGACGACTCCACCGAGACAATCTGGTCAAAACCAGTTTTTTCCATGTCCTGGAACATGCTTCGTCTGGAATAGCGCCTGCCACGGTTTAAGACCACTGCGGAAATGCCCGCAGAACCAAGGCGTTCCCTGCCGCCTATTACAGTGTACGAGGGCAGCATCTCGTTAAAAGTTGTAGGTATAGTACTCATCGCACTTTTCACACAAGGGATCGTATCTTGCTCCAGCCTTCGCGACCACTACGGATACCTGTTCATCGTAGTATCGCTGGCCCCGCTCCCATATTGTTTCAAGCGCTTCGATGAAGACATTTCCCAAGCTAATCGCATCGGCCTGTTGTCGGCAAATCTGCTGGCGACACAGGGGAACTGTGCCGTCAAGCAGAACGGGCATGTCCCGCATAAGGTGCCAGCAGGGCTGCCTCTGTATCGGGGAAAGGTCGGAAGCTTGTTTTCGGGGCAGCATCCCGCAAAAGTCATCATACTTCTGGATGATGGTGTTCGCCGAGGCAGTCTCCTTCCACGAACGGTAGAACCTCTCTATATCGTCCTCCGCGCCCTGCGTTCGGACCGCCTGTACGTATGCGTCTTTCGGGAAAAGGGATAGAATCTTTTTCGCGCAGTCGTTCGCCTCGGCAAATCCAGCCCCGCGTATTCCCTTGTACCTTGCCGGATCCGCGGCGTCCAGCGAGACTATCCACGAAAGTGCCGAAGGAAAAGCCATGTGACGCGGGACAGCATTCCCTACCAACTTCGCGATTTGTTCCAGTTCCTCGTTTTTCCAGCCTATGCCGGACGTCTCTATGACAAGGGCAAGCTCCGGACGGTTCAGTACCATTTCGACCAGTTCCAGTTTCCGGGGATGAAGCGAAAGCTCCCCCCACAGGGAAAGATCTATAACCGCATCGCCGGAAAAGGCGATTATTTTTTCAAGCAGGACCTCGAACCGCCCAATATCCATGTAGTCCCGCCTTTCGGTAACCGGACTGCCCGAAGCCAGGGGCCAGGGGCAGTAAGTACACGCCTGCGGGCACCCCCCAAAAACCTGTACTGGGTAAAACGCCGGAAGGGTCCGCAGACACTCCAGCTTTTCCGCGATAATGCTTTCCACGGTGGCCGTGTCGGGTATTTCCTCAACGCCGTTGTGTTTAATCCCAGCAAAACGCCGCAAAAGGAGCAGGTTTCGCCTGGAATCGGCGGCGAGGCTTAGGCGATGACAGCGAAGGTCAACGGATGAAATCTCGGTCTCAATGTCAAAAGCGTTTATGTCCTTCTGAATCACCGAAAACAGTGCATCTCGCCCAACAGGGCCCCCGTCTTCGTCGCCCAGAATTTTGGCAAGTATGGCGGCGGTTCCCGGCGAAAGCAGTTCCGGGGCAAGGCCGTAGGGCCAGCCGTCGGCGTAGGAATACTCTGCGGCATAGCGAAGATGTCTTTCGGCAAGTTTCCCGGCAAGCTTTGGATCAAGAAAGGGGCAGTCGGCCCAGGCGAAGTAGCTAAAATCGAAAGGCTCCTTGGAATGGATGGCGATGGCTTCGAGCAGGGCTTTGACGGTCCAGGGCCCGTCCCTCCTCTCGACCACCACGCCTTCCGGGAGTAAACCAGGCAATTGAGATGGCCCCGTCAACAACACCGTTTTACCGACACCGGGAAAATCCCGGGATCGCTCGATGGCAAGGGACAAGCTGCTTTTTCTTTCAAAAACAGGTTCTGTCGCCTCGCCCGATAAATTAGCCGCATATAAAATCAGGAGCGCATTCATACTTTTCTATTATCGGTTATTACCCAGCCACATTTTAGAAGCCAGGTGTACCAATACGCCACAAGCAGTTAAACACAAGCCAATGGTGATGGTTTATCGAAAATTCTTGCATTTTTTGCTTGTTTTTTTTGACTTGTCAATGTATACTGGAATGAAATGGGGCACATCATTCACGTTGACAATAGTAGGTTCTTCCGCAAGGCAATGAAGTTTTTCCTGGCGGAGTTGGGCCTTGACTCGGTGGATTTTGAACGAGGCGAGGACGCTTTGACTGCAATCAGGGGTGGCAGAGTATCATGTCTTATCACCGGATTGGAATTACCTGACATGAGGGGCGAGGAGCTTATCAGCCGGCTTGGCTCTTACACACAGCCGATGACGGTTATCGCAGTGACGGCTTCAGGTGACGACGAAAGAACCAGGCACCTTGAAACCATGGGGGTTAAGGCAACCATTCAGAAAGGGGGGGATTGGAAGGAAAAGCTGCGGGAGTATTTTTAGCCACTCCCAAATTAAAAACAAATGGTAGATAAACGCAATCCACACTCTGTTGCATTTTTCCACCTTCCCCTAAGATTACACACGCACAGGAAAAAGGCCGTTTGGCTGCTGATATTCGTGCTTATATCTGCATTTCTTCTTTTTCACACATGCGCCCCAAGGGAACAAGTAGGCACGTTTTTGTCCGTGGACCTTAAGGCGGGGCTGCCGGTACGGATTCTCCTGGAAAGAATCATGCCCGGGGCAATGGAGGACGGCATTGTAAAGATAGCCTTGCTGGTCAACGAGAAGGACGGAAGCAATACCTGGCAGTTTATAGAGGCCGGAGTCGCCGAGGGGCGTTCCATGGGCTTTACCGTGGACGCTTTCGCCATGGACGCAAGCGCGAACGAGGAAAGATTCAGGGAACTTGCCCAAGGCATCGCCATGGCCGACTATGATGGGCTTATCTTCGTCAATGGCGACATGGGCTTTACCTACGACATACTCAGGCCAATTGCCGACCAGGGCATACGAATCGTAACCTTCGAGGCTCTCCCTTTCAGGGATGGCAGGTCAATCCCTGGGCTTGTCACCACTTTCCAGGACGACTACAGCCTTGCCCGCCTAAGCCTTGAAACGCTGATTGCCTACACCGACGACGGAACCGGGCGCCCCCCAAGGGTTTTCCGTGTCACTGGACAGCCCGGAATAACGTTCATGGACCGCCACGACTGGGAATTCGGCGAATTCGTGCGCCAGGGCAGAATCCAGGAAGCCGGCCGGGTCAGGCTTTACGGCCTGGAGAATCCCCGTGTTTCGGCCTGGGAAGCCGTTTCCGCCACCCTACCCTATATCCCCCCTGACTCGGTTGACGCCTTTTGGGTTCCCTGGAACGAATTCGCCATAGGCGTCGCAGAGGCGCTTAGCCGGGCAGAAAGACACGACATAAAAATGTTCAGCACTGGCATTTCAAACGAGAGTCTGCGCCTTATGCAACGCCACCAGGAAATATGGCTGGCGAGCACAACCATCGACCACAAGCTTGCCGGCACAGTAACAATGCGGATACTGGCCGCAATGCTTGCGGGCGAAGCCCTTGACGACACTTTTTTGTTTTCCCCACAGCTTGTAAGAACGACGGATTTGAATCGCGCCGTTAATGTCGAAAACCTTTCGATGATGCTGCCGTTATGGAAAGACGGAGAGGGACTTTTTGACGGCTTCCAGTGGATGAACGATCTGAAAGCGGCGGAAAGCAGGTTCCTTCGCATTTCACCGCCAACTATTTCCGAGGCGAAGCGATGAAACTCAAAGCACGGCTTCTAACCCAGAGCACGGGAGCGTTCCTTGCCCTTACCCTTCTGCTTAGTGCCGTGTTTTTCATCTCCATCGAAAGAATCAGAGGAACGGTGTTCCGCAACTCGGCCACATTGGGGGACAGCGCCTCCAACATCAGCGCCTACATGTTGGAAGTGCTGCATACCGAAAAGATCAACCGCACCGCGATTGACACCGTGCTTCTGCTTGACGAACGGCTCGGCAGAATCGAAAGCCACACCCGCATGGCCGCCAACACGGCCAGTTCTATTTACACTTTTAGTTACGGCTGGGGAGCCAGGCCCCTTCCGCAAGTCATGGCGGGGGATATTCCGCCGTCCGAACCGCATATGTACATTGTGCCAGGTGTCAATTTCCAGAGCATACGCGCCGAGGTGGAACTGATAGGGAACGTTACGGAAATGCTAAGGCAGATAACGATGGTGGACTGGGATATTGCCTCCAGCACCATAAACGGCGAATCCGGCTTCGTTATAGCGGTGGACACATTTCCATGGCTCCATACAGGCTACGACCCGCGAACCTCCCATTGGTACATGCAGGCAAAAACCACCGGCAAGCTGTACTGGACCGACGTGTACGAAGACCAGCGGGGCAGAGGGCCTATCATTTCCTGCGTTGTCCCTTTTTACGACGGGTATGGCATTTTTAGGGGTGTCGCCAGAAGCACGGTACGGCTTTCCGATTTTTCCCAGATAATCGATCCCACGGGAATAAGGAGAAGTGGCCAGTTTTTCATACTTAACCGCTACGGAATGGTGGTGTACTCTACGGACGGCGTAGAGGTAACGCTTGGCGAGGCAGGGCTTGTCAAAGGGGAAAATTTCCTGCAAACCGCGGATCCGCGCCTTCGCAGCATGGGGCTTAGCATGACGCTTGGCGCGACAGGTATGACCGAGCTTGAAATGGACGGGATTCCCTTTTACGTCGCTTACGCCCCAATTCGTACCTTGGGCTGGAGTCTTGGGGTTACCGTTCCCGCTCAGGAAATATACGTTCCAGCCATGCAAATCGAGGGGCAAATACGGGAGATTACCGAGGCTACCAGGGCAGCTATAGATCTGTACATACTGTTCCTGGCTGGAAGCGTAGCCTTGCTCCTTATCCTAATTCTGCCGGCGATTGCGTTTTTCGCGATCCGCTTTACGCGGGCGATTACGGGCCCAGTGCTGGCACTTAGCCACGGCGTCCAGGAGGTCGCTGGTGGCAACCTGGGGCGAGAAGTGGTCGTAAAGACAGGCGACGAGCTTGAGCAGCTTGCCACGTCTTTTAACATTATGACCTCGCAGCTCCGCACGCACATTGAGGAAACAGCCAGGGCAACCGCGGAGCGACAGCGAATGGACACGGAGCTTGACATAGCCAGGCGAATTCAAGCAAACATGCTTCCCAATAACTTTCCTCCCTTTCAGGACAGGGAAATACCGTTCGATCTCTATGCCGAAGTACATCCGGCAAAGGAAGTGGGCGGTGATTTTTACGATTTCTTTTTTATCGACAACGACCGGTTTGCCGTACTTGTCGCCGATGTTTCCGGCAAGGGAATACCCGCGGCACTGTTCATGGCAACCACCAAGACCATAATAAAAAACCGGCTGCAAAATCAGGGAAAACTGGAACATGCGTTGGAAACAATAAACCACGAACTGTGCAACAGCAACACAACCGGCATGTTCGTTACAATGTGGCTTTGCGTACTGGAAATTTCGTCCTGTCGTCTTACATATATAAACGCTGGCCACAATCCCCCGATGCTGCTGAGGGGAAAACAAGCCGATGGCCAAGGCTTCGATTTTCTTGTCTCGCAGCCCGATCTTGTGCTTGCCGGCATGGAAGACACCTGCTATAACTGCCACCAGATACAGTTGGAAAAAGGCGACATGCTGTTCCTCTACACCGACGGTATAGTCGAGGCGGAGGACTCGGACGGCGACTTTTACGGCAAGGAACGGATGAAGACATTTCTGGATGCCAATTCCTCGCAACCGTTACGAAAGATACTATCTGGTATTCGTAACGACATAGCTGTCTTCACAAAAGGAATCGAACAATCGGATGACATAACCATGCTTGCCTTTCGCATTAACAACACGGCTGAGAATACCGCCCAGCCTCAACTTACCATTAAGGCCAACATCTCGGATCTTGGCACACTTACCAGCTTTATAGGGCGAGAGCTAGAAGCGGCCGGCTGTCCCGCGCGGGAACGTGGCCACGTGGAACTTGCCGCCGAGGAGATTTTCGTAAACATTGCCAACTATGCGTACCAGGATGACGAAAAAGCAAGCGGTGGCGTAACTGTTAATTGCCGAACGCGCACCATGCCTGGAAAAACGGAAGTCACTTTTACTTTTTCCGATTGCGGCCGCCCATTCAACCCTCTGGAACACAGCGAGCCGGACATAACCCTGCCCATCGAAGAACGCGAGCCGGGAGGGCTTGGCATATTGATTGCAAGGAAAATTATCGATATAATACATTATGGCCGTGAGAACGGGACAAACCGACTTGAATTCACAAAATCATGGCAAAAAGAGGGAATATGACCATAGATACCGAAAAAAAGAACAGAACAACGGTAATTTTGAAGCTATCCGGTCGTCTTGATACAGCAAACGCCCCGTTACTTGAACAAAAGATCAAACAATGGGGCAATGAAATTACCGAAATGATACTTGATTTTGAAAACTTGGACTATATTTCCAGCATGGGCCTTCGGGTTTTGCTAAACGCCAAGAAATCATCCACGGAAAAAAAACGACAGTTCATAATAAAAAAAGTAAGCCCATCGGTCCGGGAGGTTTTCGAGCTGACTGGCTTCGTAAACCTGGTTGTACAGGAAGAGGGGTTCGCCGTATTGCGTAGGGACGAATCAAATGGCATTGTTCTGTACCTAAACGGGGAACTGGCAAGCGAAAACATACCAGCGGTATTGGAGGAGCTGGTCAAGATAAAAGAACACGGAAGCCACATGGATTGCCCCGTTACGGTTATCCTGGACATGGAAAAGCTCTACTGTATTTTGCCAGGTGCGTTTAGGCAGTTGAGACAGGCTATTGCCGACACGGAGTGGACAAACAGAAAACTTCTTGTGCGGAATGTCCCTAAGGATTACCCAAAGGAAATTGAAATCGGTGGGCTTGGGCAACTGATCGAAGGAACCTAAAAGCCTTTCAATCGGTATCGAATTCGGAAATTATACCGCAATAATCCTACGTTTGAAGTATTTTCCTTGACTAGTGCATCAATTTCTGTATCTTATTAATATGGGTTGTTTACACCAGCTCCAGGCAACAAAAATGTGGCAAACACGCCAAAGGAGAAAAAAGACATGACAGCATATAGACAGTCAAAAATTCTTGAAGTTCTATCCAAACATGGTCGAGCGGAAGTAATCGCTTTGTCGGAACTCTTGAATGTTTCGCAGGTAACGATTCGAAAAGATTTGGATACCCTTGAGGAACGTGGGTTAGTACGAAGGGAACATGGGTATGCTTGTCTGAACAACGCGGACGATGTCGGAAAACGAATTGCATTCAATTACGACATTAAACGCAAGATAGCAAAGGCGGCGGCGACAACAGTGAACGAAGGGGAAACGATAATGCTCGAATCTGGCTCTTGCTGCGCGCTCCTTGCAGAGGAACTTGCGAACGCACAGAAAGATATTACAATCATAACAAATTCTGTTTTTATCGTAAATTTTATTCGCCATGCGTCCCGCACCAGAATAATACTGTTGGGCGGTTATTACCAACCCGACTCGCAGGTATTGGTGGGGCCGATGACCAGGCAATGCAGCGAAATCTTCTTTGCCGATAAGTTTTTTGTAGGCACCGACGGTTATATGTCCGGTGTTGGCTTTACCGGTAAAGATCACATGCGTTCGCAGGCGGTAATCGATATGGCGGAAAACGTCCGTGACATTTTCGTCCTAACCGATTCCGAAAAATTCCAGAAACAAGGTGTGCTTAGCCTGATACGTCTGGAAAAGGTTGCCGGGGTTTTCACCGACGAACGCATCCCCTCCGATATCGAAAGGCAGCTTTTGGAAAAAAAGATCCACCTTCACAAAGTTAACGAGCAAGAGGAAGCAGAAGCGGAATAGGTGTTTGGTAGCCTTGGGCCTACACAAGACTACCACTGTACACAATTTCGCTACCAGTGCTGTTCAATATGCCGCAAGAATATCCAGAAGGCGTTGCTTGTCAATGGTTCTAAGAAAGCTTGCCAGGCGGGGGCCTTGGTCCTTGCCGATAAGCACCTGATACGCAACGCGAAACAGGTCCTTGCCGTCCATGCCCGCGTCCCTGGCGATTCCGTAGATCGCCTCGGCGCAGGGCTTGTCCTCGGCAAAGGTTTCGATGCGGGAGACGACCCCGTCCCGCAACTGCCGAATCGCGGTTTCCTCCGCGCCGGAAAGCGTTGCCTTTGGACTGTCCGCTTGTTTTAACCTAAAGCGGAATTCCTCAGGCGCGCAGTTTTCCACCCAGTACTTGGCGCACTGGGCTCTTGCGCGAAGTGCCGGTAATTGTTCCGGCGAAGGGCCCGTGGGCGGAGCCCCCAAGGCGGCCAGCGTTTTTTCGACATCGCCGTCGGCAATCTGGACCAGGTTGCACAGGTGGCGGAATGGCACCTGAAAAGGCGGTACCATACCTTCCATGGGCAGGGTTTTTCCGTCCGCGTCCATCGCGGGTTGGGAAAGCTCGTAGATACGCCTTGCCCAGCGGTATGTCGCCTCGTCCTTTGCCGGTTCCAGCTTCCAGGCAAGGCGCTCGGTTTTGTCGTAGTCCTCGTAAATCTTTATCACGTCAAGGTCAAACGAGACCGTGAATTCCGTGTTCGGCTTGGTCCCGGCAAACAGATAGCGCACCAGCTCCGGCGTGTATACCTTGAGCAGATCGCCCAGATCGACAACCACGCCCGACGAACTGGAAATTTTACCCACAGATCCCTTTATGCCGATAAAGTCGTACCTAAAGCTGATAGGTGCATCCCACCCGTACACTTCCTTGCAGACAAGGCGGGCCGTGTCGAAACTGCCTCCCTGACTGTGGTGGTCCTTGCCTGCCGGCTCGAAGTCCACCTTTTCGTATTCCCAGCGCATGGGCCAGTCAACCCGCCAACCAAGCTTTACGCCCTTGGAACCACGAATGTCAACCGTTTCCCCGTGGCCGCAGGCCCTGCACTTGTAGCCAAGCCCCCATTCGCCGTCCCAGCCCTCGATGTCCGTCTCGTCCCTGTTGCACGAGTCGCAGAACACGCTTACCGGCCACCATTCGCCCTGAATCTTGTGTTCCTCGTCGCGGAACTTGTCCAGTATGTCTTTCAGGGTATCGCGGCGTTCCAGTGCCCTGCGGATCCCCTGGGCGTAGCGCGACTCGCGGTAACGTTCCGCCTGATACAGGAACTCCGGGAAGATCCCCACGGCTGGAAGCCGGCTTTCCACGTCAACCTCGTGATGTCTGGCGTAGCTGGAATCCCTTTCCCAGGGGTCCGGAACCATGGTTATGGGAAAACGGAGGTGTTTCTCCAAGATTTCCTGTTTGGGCATGTTTTTTGGCACCTTGCGGAACACGTCGTAGTCGTCCCACGAATATATAAAGCGAACCTTCCTGCCCATATCCCGCATGGCCCGGACGACCAAGTCTACGGAGATAATCTCCCTGAAGTTGCCTATATGCACCGTCCCGGAGGGGGTAATTCCCGATGCACAAGTGAAGAGTTCCTTCCCGCCTTTCTCGCGGACTATCTTTTCCGCGTACTGATCGGCCCAGTGTGCGGCCTTTTGGTTTTCATTCCGGTTGCTTGCGCTCATGATGAATTATAGGGGAAAGTCGGGAGGGGGGACAAGTACGCCAAGCGGTGTCACGTAAAAAAGCCCCCGCAAAACAGCGGGGGCCTTTTTACGTGTCGAAAGCGGTTTCCTAGGCGGCGACAGCCTTCCTCATCCTGCCGATAAGCTTAATGGTTTCCATGATAACCACCTGCATAAGGGCGATGCCGAACATGACAAGCCAGTACTGCCAGGGCAGATCCGATCTCGCGTTGAAGACGGCGGCCAAGGGCGACACTAGCAACACGACTGCGGTAAAAGCCATGGTGGACAGGGCCGCGAAGAAGATACCCTTGTTCGACAAAAGCCCAGTCTTGAAGATGGAGTCGGAGCTACGGATCGTAAAGATGTTAAGAACCGATGCCCAGGACAAAACGGCAAAAGCCATTGTCACGCCAACGGTATGGCCCGGCTCGATAAGAGGCGCTATCTGAAGTCTTGCGCCGATTGCATAAGCACCCAAGGTAAGAATCGAGAAAGTCACCGAACGCATGGCGATTCTCCCGCCAAGCCCTCCGGCGAAAATGCCCGCACCCTTGCCCAAAGGCTTGCGCCTCATAACACCTGCCTCGGCCGGCTCGAACGCAAGGAAGAAGCCCGGAATACCGTCCGAAACGACGTTGATAAGCAGGATCTGCAAAGCCGTGATTACCGGCAAGCCCGCACCCGCGCCCCTGTAGCCGCCCAGCAGGAAGAAGGACACCGCCATGCCGGAAAGCAGGATAAAGATTTCCGCGAAGTTGACGCTAAGCAGAAAGCAAACCGTCTTGCGGATATTGTCGAAGGACTTGCGCCCCTCCCCTATCGCGTCCACGATAGTCGCGAAGTTGTCGTCGGTAATCACCATGTCGGCGGCGTTCTTGGAAACCTCCGTGCCGGTAATGCCCATGGCAACACCTACATCGGCGGCCTTGAGCGCTGGGGCATCGTTTACGCCGTCCCCGGTCATCGCCACGACCTCGTTGTGCGCCGTCCACGCCTGCACGATGCGGATTTTGTCCTCCGGGCTTACCCGGGCGTAAACGGAAATACCCCGCACCTGTTCGTGCAGATCCTCGTCGCTCATGGTGGCAAGCTCCGCCCCGGTAACGGCCCGGTCGCCCTCCGCCATAATGCCAATCTCCCGGGCAATGGCCGCCGCCGTCACGACGTGATCCCCGGTGATCATTACGGTCTTTATCCCGGCCTCCCGGGCCTGGGCCACGGCGGACGCGCTTTCCGACCTTGGCGGGTCAATCATCCCCACCATGCCCATAAAGGTCAGGTCCTTCTCCAAGGCCTCGATCGTCATTTCCTTCGGCTTTTCGGCAAAGAACTTGTAACCGATGGCAATCACCCGCAGGGCCTGCCGGGCGAAATCGTCGTGAATCTTTGTGGCCCGCTTCTGCAAGTCCTCGTCCCAGTTCACCGGGATCCGGTCGAAGGCACCCTTCGTTACCACCAGATAGCCGTCGTCCACATGGTGAACCGTGGTCATGCGCTTGCGCCCGGAGTCGAACGGTAGCTCGTGCACCCGGGGATACTGCCTTTCCGCGTCAACCCGTGTAAGGCCGATGTCGTGAAGCATACGGATAATGGCGATCTCCGTCGGGTCGCCAACAACGTGCTCGGCCTCTTCGTCGTCCCCGTCCGTGTGAACCTCAATGGTCGCGTTACTGCACGACGCGAGAAGCTCGATCAGGTAAGTCTCGTCCTTGTGGAACTTGTCCTCGGCGGCGGTGGGGCTTTCGTGGTCAACGTGCCAGACCCGCTGGATCTTCATCTTGTTCTGCGTCAGCGTCCCAGTCTTGTCCGAACATATTACGGAAGTGTTGCCCACGGTTTCCACCGCCGGGATCTTCCGTATAATCGTATGCTTCGTAACCATGTTGTAAACGCCGTGGGCCAGTATCATCGTGACGATAATCGGCAGGGTTTCCGGAACCGCCGCCACGCCCAGAGCCACCGCCGAAAAGAGCATGTCGATAGCCTCGTTCTCGAACACGAACCTTCCCAGAAGGAACATAAGAAAGCCCGCGCCCAAGGCCGTAACCGAAATGCGCTTGGCAAGCTGTGTAAGCCTGAGCTGAAGCGGTGTTTTCAGCTTTTCGGTGGTGTTAAGAAGCTTGGCGATTTTGCCCATCTCCGTTCCCATCGCGGTCTCGACCACGACGGCAAGGGCCCTCCCCCCGGTAACCAGACAGCCGGAATACACCATGTTGAGCCTGTCGCCCAGCGGGGCTTTCTCGGCGATAACCGCGTCCGGGTCTTTTTCCACGGGCTGGCTTTCCCCGGTCAGCGCCGCCTCCTCCACCTGTAGACTGCTCGCCTCGATAAGACGCGCGTCAGCGGTTATAACGTCCCCGGCCGTAAGCTCGATAATGTCGCCGGGCACCAGTTGGTTCGCCTCGATAACCTGCTTCGTACCCTCGCGTATAACCTTGGTTTTAAAGGCGTTCATCTTTTTGAGGGCTTCCAGGGCCTTTTCGGCCTTGCTTTCCTGATAAATCCCCAGAACGACGTTGATTACCACGATGCTCATGATGACGATTACCTTGGGCCAGGAAGTATACTGGCCCTGAAAAATCGCCATGTACGCCGCGATGGAAGCCGCGACGATAAGGATCATGGTCGGAATCTCCCTCAAGTGGTGAAGGATCTTCGCGAAAAGCGTTTCTTTCTTTTCCTCGTCGAATTCGTTCAGCCCGTACCTTGAAAGCCTTCTTTCAACCTCATGGTGGTTAAGGCCCCTCGCCCGGCACGTATCGAGCCGGTGCAAAACATCACAGATGTTCTCTTTCACCCATAACACAATAGTCACTCCTGTTTTGTATATTTACTGCTCAAGATTCCAGCAGTTTTCGAACTATCCCAAGCCCCATCTCTATCTCGTCGTCGCCTATGATATAGGGGGGAAGAAAGCGCAGGGTTTTTTGCCCGCCAGAAAGGATCAATAGCCCGCAGTCGCCATCGGCGGCACGGGCAAGGGCGGCCTCCAGTACCGGCCATGCGTCGCGGTCAACGTCCACGCCAATCATAAGGCCGCGCCCGCGAACCTCCTGCACGGCGGGGTGGTTCCACCCCTTAATCGTGTCAATGATTTTTTCACCCTTGCGGGAGACCTCCGCGAGAAACCCGGGGTTGTCCACTGCTTCCAGCACGGCAAGGCCCGCCGCCGCCGCAAGCGGGTTGCCGCCGAAAGTGCTGCCGTGATCCCCGGCCTCGAAAACCCCGGCCGCCTTTTCCCCGGCAAGCACCGCTCCGACCGGGACCCCCCCGGCCAGCCCCTTGGCAAGCGTTACAATGTCGGCCTTTATCGGTTTGCCGTCAAACATGTACTGCTCGAAGGCCAGGAAGGTTCCGGTCCTGCCCACCCCGCACTGGATTTCGTCGAACATCAAAAGTATGTCCCGCTCGGCGCAGAACCTGGCCGCGGCCTCCATGTACTCTGGGGTCTGGGGCCTTATGCCGCTTTCCCCCTGCACCGTTTCCAGAAAAAGCCCGGCCACGGTTTTGCCGTCCAGTGCCCTGTCCAGCGCGTCAACGTCCCCCGGGGGGACAAAGGCGAAGCCCTCGGTAAAGGGGCCAAAGTCCTTGTGGAACTTTTCCTGCCCGGTCGCCGAAAGCGTTGTTATGGTTCTACCGTGGAAGCTTCCCCGGAGCGTGACTATGGTGTGCCTGCCGGGGCCGTATTTTTTAAGCGAATACTTGCGGGCGATTTTACAGGCACCCTCGTTCGCCTCCGCGCCGGAGTTCGCAAGAAACACGTTTTTCATGCCGGCACAGGCCGAAACCAGCCTTTCGGCAAAGGCCAGCGAGGTGTCACTAGAGTAATAGTTGCACAGGTGCATACACTTTGAGGCCTGTTCCGCGACGGCCTTTACCAATGCAGGGTGGTTGTGTCCAAGACAGTTCACCGCGATACCGGAGGCAAAATCCAGGTATTTTTTCCCGACCGTGTCGAACAGCCAGACCCCCTCCCCCCCGGCAAAGGTTACCGGAAGGCGGCCGTAGGTATTCATAAAAACACCGCTCATCGTTTTCATCCTTTTTCGGCGGCCGCCTCATCAAGGGCTTTTTCCGCCTCTATTATTTCATCGAAGGGCATCACACGGTCGGCGTAGATTATGGTGTTTTCGTGACCCTTCCCCAAGAGCAGAACTATGTCGCCGGCGCGGGCAAGGGACATTGCCTTGCGAATCGCGGCCGGGCGATCGGGAATAAGGAACAGATTTTCGTCCCGCTTAAACAGGACCCTTTTAAGGCCGGGGTTTTCCACCAGGGATTCCGAAAAGGCAAACACGCCGCGGGCGATTTCCTCTATTATATCCATGGGCTTCTCCCCCCGGGGATCCTCGTCCGTAAGCACGATGAAGTCCGAGTACGCGGCCGCAATCTTGCCCTGCTCCTGCCGCTTAACCGTGTCCCGCTCGCCCGCCGAACCGAAGAGGCTTATTATCCTGCCGGCGTTGCCGCCCGCGTCGTCCAGCCGTTTTCTTAGGGGCGGAAAGATCGTCTGGAACGACGAGGGGGTGTGGGCGTAATCCACCAGCACCTCGAAGGGTTGGCCCTTGCTTATCGTGGTCATGCGCCCGCGCACCGGCATAAGGTGGGGGCAGAACCGGGCAAGTTCACTTACGGAGACCCCGGTAAGCCCCGAAACGGCCAGCATAGCGGCCAGCACGTTCCCGGCGTTAAACGCGCCGGGAAGCCTGTCGCGGATGTCGATATTGGATTTTTCGGAGGAGATTAGCACGTTGTACCAATTGCCCAGTGCACTGCTTTCCATGGCCGTAATCATAAGCTCCGCGTCCTTTCCGGTGGTGCTAAAGGCCAGGGTGTTGCGTTTGGTCACGGCACAGAAATATTCCGCGCTTGGATCGTCCGCATTGACAACCCCGAAAGGCTCCGGGATTACTTGGACACCAGGTATGTCCGTCTTTGCCCGGGTCCGGTTCAGGGCCCGGAAAAGGTTCGCCTTGTCGTCGCGGTACTGCTCCCAAGTTCCGTGAAACTCCAAATGCTCGTGTCCGAGGTTTGTGAATACCGTTGCATCGTATTCCACGTCGCCAAGACGGTTGGTTCTTGGCGAAAGGCCGTGCGAGCTAGACTCCACCACCGCGTAGGAACAGCCGTTTTCCGCCATTTCCCAGAGCAGCCGCTGCACCACGGTGGCCTCCGGCGTCGTCTGGTGCTCCGGGTTCCACTGCGGCTCGCCGCCGACGGACTGCTGTACAGTGGAGAAGAACCCGGCCTTTTTACCCAGAAGACGAAGGAACTGCCAGATAAGGTATACCACGGTGCTTTTGCCCTCGGTTCCGGTGGCCCCGGCTATCAGAAGCCGCCGCGCGGGAAAACCGTAAAACGCCGCCGCGATCGGCGACATGGAAAAGCGGGAGCTTTTTACCCTAAGGTACACCACGCCAGGACTTTTTTCCGCGATTTCCGCTTCATGGACAACCGCGACGGCCCCTTTCGTTACGGCATCGGCAACGTATTTATGGCCGTCCGTGTGCAAACCGGGCAGGGCGAAAAACAGCGTCCCCGGTTTTACGCTGCGGGAATCGTATTCCAGCGAATTTACAAGCGGATCGGCAGCATCCGGGTGGCCGCCGTCGTGTCGTTCGAGCAGACCAGCTCGGGAAGCGACTTCGTCTTTAAAAAAATCCGAAAGATGGCGTTGAATTTGGCGTTCCATACCGCAAGTGTACCAATTGGGAGGCATCTCTATCAATGGGGGGAACCTTATGGTATTATTTTTCGCAGCATGATACTAAGCGCGTCGAGGCGGACGGACATACCCGCGTTCTTCCACGAGTGGTTTTTTAACCGCATAGACGAGGGGTTTGCCCTTGTACGCAACCCCATGAACGCGGGCCAGGTAAGCAGGGTAACGCTGTCGCCCGATCTTGTCGACTGCATCGTCTTCTGGACCAAAAACCCCTCAGCGATGATTCCCCGGTTGGACAGGCTGGCCGGGTATCACTACTATTTTCAGTTTACCCTTAACCCCTACGGCCCGGACGTGGAAACCTGCCTCCCGGACAAGGCAAAAATCATTGACACTTTCAGGCGGCTTTCGGACAAGCTTGGCGCACACAGGGTTGTATGGAGATACGATCCCGTTTTCGTAAACGCGCAGCACGGTGTCCCGTATCATGCCGAAAGTTTCGGCGAAATCGCAAGGGCCCTGCGCGGCTATACGGAAAAAGTAACGATAAGTTTTATCGACATGTATTCCAAAACGGAGCGCAACATGTCGGGTCACGCACTCCGGGAGATCGATTTGGAAACGAAACATGAAATCGCAAGGCAACTGGCGGATGTGGCGCGTGAAAACTCCCTTGCAATCGAAACCTGTGCGGAAGACATCGAACTGTCCCGGTACGGCATAACGCGGGCGAAATGCATCGACGACAATCTTGTCAGCCGGATTATAGGTTGCCCGCTTGACATAAAAAAAGACAGGTCGCAGCGACCGGAATGCGGATGCGTTGCCAGCGTTGACATCGGCGCGTACAACACTTGCCGTCACGGATGCCTGTACTGTTACGCAAACTCCGACCATTCCGCCGCAATGGAAAACGCGCGGGCCCACGACAAATCGTCGCCACTGTTAATAGGAAGGCATTCCGAAACGGAGGGCCACACCGAACGGGAGGCAAGGAGCAACAGGCGTGTTCAGGGCGAGCTTTGGGCGTGAAAAATACGAAGCAAATTTTCCAGCAAGCCCCTCAAAACAACTCACCCTGTGTTCCTGGAGTACCGTCAGCAGGGGTCGCCCCCCCTGCCATCTTCGTTTTTCCAGGATCGGCAAGTATCGCCAGGAAACCCTCCTCGTCGATAATCGGAATCCCCAGGCTGCGGGCCTTTTTGTTTTTTGACGAACCTGATTCAGGATCGTTGGTGACAAGAAACGAAAGACCCTTTACCACAGACGTTTTTGCGGAGGCGCCCAACATCCGAATTTTTTCCTCGGCCTTGGGACGCTTCATAGAAGAAAGCTCGCCGGTAAAACAGAATGAAAGGCCCCGCAGGGGCAGGGTTTCAGGGAGTGGATCGGCTATGCTTATTATGCCCGTCGCAAGCACAGCGTCCATTTCGGTGGTGGTTTCCTTTATGCCATCGACTATAACCCCAGCGGTTATTTCCCCCAGGCCATGGACGGAGGCAAGCTCCTCAATAGAGGCAAGGCGCAGTTTTTCCAAGGTGTCATAACCCGTGGCACTTACTTTTTCCATGGTGGTTTCGGCAACGCCTTCCAGATCAAAGCCAGCGACAAAAGCGGCAAGGGAAAGTTCCCGGGGAATCTGGATATGGCGGATTACCTTGGCCGCGGAAAGTTCCCCCATGCGATCGTAGGCGGCAAGTTCTTCTGCCTTTAGCGTGTACAGATCGGCTATCTGGCGCACCCTTTCCTTTTCAAAAAGCTGGCGGATAAGTTTTTCGCCAAGCTCCCGTATATCAAGAACCTTTACCCATTTTTCCAGTCGGTGGTGCAGACGTTTGGGGCAATTAGCGTTGGGGCAGTAAAGCCTGGTTCCTGCATCAATCAGTTCCGTATCGCACACGGAGCAACGGTCAGGGAACTCTATTTCCTGCCCCCCCCCGGGGGATGGCAACGCTCCCTCTGGAGCAAGGCCTTCGATCTTTGGGATGATCTCGCCACGCTTTACCACGGAAACGGCCGAACCGATTTTAAGGCCCAGCGAGCGAATCATGTCGGGGTTGTTAAGGTTGGCACGCTGCACGGTAGTTCCAGCGATACGTACCGGGTCAACCACGCCAATTGGGGTATAGGTAGCCCCGGATTCGCTCCATTCGACCTGCCGCAGAATGCTAAATGCTGTTTCAAGTTCGAACTTAAAGGCAATCTGTTTTTCAGGCCTGGCGCGACGCAAGTCGGCCATGTCCGTAAGAAGGTCTTTTACCACCAGTCCATCAATGTCGAAAGAAAGGTCGCCACGCATTCCAGCGACCTTTTCCCTATAGGCGATCACTTCCTCGGCATCGGCGCAGATTTTTGTTTCGGCCGTGCGAAAGCCCCGTTCGCCAAGCCATTCGATTTTAAGGGCCTCGTCGGAAAAGTAAGGTTCGCTTCCGGGAACAGGGGAAAGATCGGAAGTTGCCGACACATCGAATGCGACACAGACAAGATCCTCGCAACCCGAGCCGTCCTTACGGCGCATGATTCCATTAGCAGCATTGCGGCAGTTGGCCTTGGAGGAATACCTGCCACGCCAGATTTCACGGGTCATCACAACCTCGCACCGGACCCCGCCGAAAAAGGGAAGGTCTAGCTTTTCGGGTACGCCCGCCATGCGCCTCGCGTTGGCGGTAATCTCGTCGCCGACGATTCCATCGCCCCGGGTAATTGCCTTTGCCAGTTTGCCTTTTTCGTATTGCAATTCCAGGCTTGCCCCATCTAGCTTGTACTGCACGAGGAATTTAGGCAGACCAGTTTTTTCGGCCCATGCTCGGAATTCATCGGGGTTGGCGGCCTTTTCCTGGCTGCCCATAGGGATTAGGTGCTTTGCCTTGGGGAAACCATCAACACCAAAGCCAGCCCCCACTTTTTTTATGACGGGGCTGTCAGGGGCAAGACTCTCAAGTTCGTCCCACAGCAGGTCGAATTCCCCGTCGGAGATTTCCGCTTCGCCATCGTAATACGATTTCTGGTATTTCAGTATAAGGCTTTCAAGTTCAGCTATGCGGTTGGGAGAGTTTTTCATGCCGTCAATTATAATCCCTAACAGTACCGTGTGGCCAGTCCACAATACCTCCAAAATCGTAGACATTTACATATCCCAGGCGAACAAGCTCACTGGCCGCCGCCGCGCTTCGCCGTCCCGTGCGACAGTAAAGCAGTATCACCTGGTTCCTGTCGGGTAGCAAATTTTCCGCACGGTCGCGAATCTCGTGGGCTGGAATTAGGATTGCCCCTTCTATACGCTGCTCCCTGAATTCCTGTTCCGACCGCACATCAAGAAGGATAAAATCCGCCATCTCCGACATAAGGCGATATGCCTGTGTCGCAGAAATCCTTCGCGCGCCCGGCGCAACCTCGGATTGGGACGATCCCCTCGTTTTTACACCACATCCGATCAATGAGAAAACAAGGATCGATAATGCAATGACTTTCATTCCTCGCCTTCGCCTCCGTCCAGCTTTCGGTGCAGGGTCTTGCGCCCTATGCCCAGCGTTTCGGCGGCACGGCTTTTGTTGCCCTTGTGGTAGGTAACCGCACCCCGGATAATTATCTTTTCCGCCTCGTCAAGGCTTATGTTTACGGGAACCCGCACCCAGTCCTCGTCACCGGCGGACTGCAGGGCCGGGGGCAGATCGTCCTCGGTAATAAGGGAACCCCGGCACATGACAACGGCACTTTCGATACAGTTACGCAGTTCCCGGATGTTGCCAGGCCAGTTGTAGGCATGAAGACGGGAAAACGCCTTCTCGTTTATTCCCTCCACCGCCTTTCCGTTGTCGGCGGCGAATTCCTTCAGAAAACCGATCGCCATAACGGGAATGTCGTCCTTGCGGTCCCGCAGGGGCGGAACGTTTATGCTTACAACGTTAAGGCGAAAGTACAGATCCTCGCGGAAACTGCCCTTCTCGATTTCGGCCTTAAGATCCCTGTTCGTGGCGGCAATGATTCGCACGTCGGTCTCGACGGTTTCCTCCCCGCCTACCCTTTCAAACTCGCGCTCCTGCAAGACCCGCAAAAGCTTTATCTGCAGGTTCTGGTCGATTTCGCCAATCTCGTCAAGAAACAGCGTCCCGCCGTTGGCAAGCTCGAAGCGGCCCCGCCGTCTGGACACTGCCCCGGTAAAAGCCCCCTTTTCGTGGCCGAAAAGCTCGCTCTCCAAAAGGTTCGACGAAAGCGCCGCGCAGTGAACCTTGACCATGGGCTTGTCCCTGCGGGGCGAAAGCTCGTGGACGGCATCGGCGACAAGTTCCTTTCCCACGCCGGATTCCCCGGTTATAAGAACCGACGCGCGGGTCGGGGCAACGCGACCGATAGTGTCAAGAACCTTGCGCATCACCGGGGACTTGCCGCTCATGTTTCGGGAAAGGCGGTTGCGCTCAAGCTCGACCTCCATCTGGCGGTGTCGAAGGACAAGTTCCCTGTTTTCCAGCGCGCGTTTTACCAGCATGGAAAGGCGGCCAAGGTTGACGGGCTTGGTAAGAAAATCCCAGGCCCCCTCGCGCATCGCGCTGACGGCGTTTTCCACCGTGCCGTGCCCGGTCAAAACGATTACCGGGAAGCCGGGGGTTTCCGCAAGCATACGGCGCATAAGTTCCCCGCCGTCGATTCCCGGCATACGCAGATCGGTAATCGCAAGATCTATGTCGCCCTTGCCGAAGATCTTCCAGGCCTCGTTGCCGTCGGCGGCGCACACGGTGTCGTAGCCGTCCATGTCGAGCGAGGCGGCAAGGCCCTCGCGAATGTTTTTCTCGTCGTCGGCGATAAGTATTTTGAATTTCATCGACGCAAGGTTTCCGTCTGCCATGCCCCCCTCCCCTATGCGGAAGTCTTGTACGGAAGAAGACGCTGTTCCTTCCGGTATACGGGCAGGGAGATCTCGAAAATAGTCCCCCCCCCCTCCCTGGAATCCACCAGTATCTCGCCACGATGTTCGCGAACGATTTTATACACAATAGTCAGCCCCAGCCCGGTTCCGGTGTCCTTCGTCGTAAAATACGGCTCGAAAATCTTGCCGATGTTCTCGTGGCTAATCCCGATGCCGGTATCGCACACGGTAAGGCGCACTTCGCTGTCCGCGCCCATCGTGGCGACCGTAAGAAGACCGCCGTCGGGCATTGCGGCCTGCGCGTTTCTTACAAGGTTTAACAGCATCTGTTTGACGTGACGCTCGTCGAGCAAAACGGGAAGCACGGCCTCGTCAAGTTCCAGAAGAAGGCGGATGTTGGACTGTTCAAGTTCCGCACCGACAAACTCGGAAAGCTCGCGGACTATCGTGTTAATGTTCCCCTCGCGAAGCTCCAGCGTCATCGGCCGCACCGCGAACAGGAAGTCCACGACTATGCGGTTAAGGCGATCGACCTCCTCGTTAAGGATGTCGAAATACCTGTTAAGAAGGGCCTCCGTCCGTCCGTCCCTTTTGCCGCCGCGACCGCCCAGATTTATGCTTCCCGTCACGGATTTGTCGGCGTTTATGGCCTTCTGCATAAGCTGTAGGTGAATCGAGATTGCCCCCAGCGGGTTTTTTATCTCGTGGGCGACACCGGCGGCAAGTGTCGTAAGGCTGGCAAGGTTTTCCGCCCGGCGCAGCCTGACCTCCCTGGCCCGCTTTTCGGTTATGTCCTCGACATGGACCAGCGATCCGGATATCTGCCGCCTGTCCACCAAGGGGTGCACGCTGATCGAAAGCAGGCGGTTGTGGCCGCGCACGGCGACTTCCTCCTCCTGTTCCAGAACGCGATCGCCGTTCTGCAGTGTCTTTCTGAAAAAGCCGGCAAGATCGCCGTCCAAAACCAGATCCCACAAAAGGCCGCCCTCGGTCTGGCTAAGCGGCAGAAGGCGCAGGGCGGCCTTGTTGGCGATAACCAGCGAGTGCCTTTCGTCGCAGACCAGAATGCCGGAGGGAAGCGAATCCAGCACGGCCTTTAGCCGGAAGATTTCGCCCGAGGCGGAAACAAGAAGTTCCCGGTACTGCGCCTCGGTAAGGCTGCTCTTGCTCAGCGCCCGCCGGTAAAAGCCACTCATCCGGCCATGTCTTCCCTTAGCCGGAAAAACAGCGACTCAAGGCTCAGCTCCGGCCTCTGGTTGAAGGTAACGAAAGCCGTCTGCGCGGCCTCGATTCGTTTTTTCCACATTTCGCGGTACCGAATCCTGTCCGCACCGGACTCGCAAAGGGCAAGGGCCTCCGACACGAGCTGCAGGTTCAGGAAAAGGAAACGGGGATAGGATCTTCCCTCGAAGCCGACGGTCTGGGATATCAGCGTCGCCAGTGTCTGGCCCGCGTCCTCGGTCCGCTCGAAGCCGGCGTTTTCGGCAATTCGGGCGCAGTAGCTTCCCAGCGTGTTAAGCCCCGGCGATATTTCCGTTTCGCCGCGACTCCTGCCAAGGACTACGGCAGATCGCGTCACGGCCGCGATAAAAAAAGCCGCCAAAGGCAAAAGCCTTTCCGAAGGCTGTGGCGTGAAAGAGTCCAGATAGGCCCCAACCATTCCCGGCGTACTGTGGGGAAGCGCGCTTTCCCGCGCCGCGAGGGAACCGCCCTCTCCGGGAGGCCCTTCCGGAATGTCCCGGGAATCCCGGAAAACCCTGCGGATTATTTCCCTTTCCTCGTCGGCACTGCGGGCGTTGAAACGGTAGGGGCGCAGACGCGAAAGAATCGTGGGCATTACCGACTCCCGCCTCTGGGCCGTAAGGACTATGCACAGCGATTCCGGCGGCTCCTCCAGCAGTTTTAGCAGGGCGTTCCGCGCATCTTCCTTCATACGGTCGGCGTTCTCGATTACAAGCGTTTTGCGTTTCCCGGACGGGGACAGGCGGCTCCAGTAGGTGGCCTTTCTTACCTGCGCTATGGGGATTGCCTCGCTCATGCAGTCGTCCTCCAGTTTGAAGGCGTTCTTAGCGAGGGAGGCGGAAAGCCTTTCCGACACGCCGGCGGGAGCGTCGGTGTCCGAGACGCTTTTCTCGAATTCGGCAAGCTCCTCCTCCAGCGACTGAAGGAGCGAAAGCGGGTTGGCCTTGCCCGATTTGGACTCGTGTTCCCACACCGCCGGGGCGAACCGCCCCAGAAGCTTCCGCAGCGAGCGGATAAAAAGGGATCGCCCCGCCGGCGAGGAGGTATCCCGCAGAAAAGCCGCACGGGAGGCCGCTATCTCGGCGGCAAACCCCCGGGGGCCTATCATGGCCAGATCCGGGTGGACAAGCGAGCGATGCCTGACACAGGAGGAACAGGGGCAGCTCCAGAGGGCCACGCCGCCCCCGGTGTTCTCGCAGGAAAGCGCCCGGGCAAGCTCCAAAGCCGAGCTGCCCTTTCCCGATGCCGCCGGCCCGAAAAACAGCATACTCGGCGCGAGCCTGTTGGCGAGAATGTCCTCTTTTAGCTGATCCGTCGCGGCCTGCGCTATAATGTTCTCAAACACGGATATATCCCTCCAGTAAAGTTCTCGGTCAGCGCGATTATTACCGGCAGTCCCCAGTCGCGCCCTATGATAAACGGCATAAGCAGGTCCGCGAAAAAACTGTTTCCAAGGAGAATGTCGGGATCGAAAAGCGGCTGGATGTTCATCAGAAACAGGATCAGGCAGACGACGACGACTCCCTCGGCAAAGCCAAGGATTACCCCCAGAAAGCGATCCAGACCGTCAAGGTTAAATCCCCGGATAATGCCGTTCAGGATCGACTCCACTATTCTGGCAAGGACGAAGACGAGCAGGAAAAGCGCGACGAAGGCGATGACTTCGGGAAAGACCGACACGTCGGGCATGAATCTTTCGCGGACAAACTGCCCAACTGTCCTAAAGAAAAATATGGCGGACAGAAGGCCGAAGGCCAGCGCTGCAAGGGACATTATCTCGCTTACGAAGCCGCGCACGGCGCAGCGAAGTATGAAAAGGACAATGACCCCGGCAAACACGAAATCGATAACGGCAAAACTCATCATCTTACCTTATTGTCGGCATACCTGCCGTCCATATGGCGAATCATTTCGCTAACAGAATCGCCTATAATCGCCGCGCCGTCAAGGCTTCCAATCCGGCCAGCCGCCCCAGCCATGCGTTCCCTGCGCCCAGGATCCCCGGCCAAGGCAAGAACCGCGCGGGAAAGGTTTTCCGGGCTCGCCGCCGTGGACGGGTCGTCCCCGGTAAGGACAAGGGCCGCGCCCTCGCGCTCGAAGAAGCGGGCGTTTTCCACCTGATCGCCCCGGGTCCCGGAGCCGCTGAGGGGAATCAGGATCATGGGTTTACCCAGCGTGGCGCATTCCCAGACCGTGCCCGCCCCGCTGCGCCCCAGGACCAGTTCCGCCGCGGCAAGTACGTGGGGCATTTCCCCGCCGATATAGGGAAAGGGAATATAGCCCCCGGGTTGCTCCGGGGGGTGTCCCGGTGCGTGCTTCGGCTCGGCCGGGGAGTGCCCGGGGGTGTCCGGTGAATGCCCGGGGAGATCCGGGGACTGCCCGGGCCCGTACTGGTGCACCACGGTGTAGTGGCGGCGAAGATCCCCCAAGCAGGCACGCACAAGGCCGTTGACCTCCCGGGCCCCCTGACTGCCCCCCAGAACCAGCAAAACGCGCTCCCCGGCCCCAATGCCAAGAAAAGCCCTGCCCTTGGCGGGATCCGCGGCGCGGAAGGCCCGACGCACCGGGTTGCCGCTTACCGTTACCCGGTCTTTCGGCAGGCCGGACAGGAAGCCGGCCGTGTCCGCGTAGGCCGTAAAAACCCTTCCTCCGGTCTTGCGGACGAAGCGAATGTTAAGCCGCGTGGCAAGGCCGGGGCTGAAGTCCGACTCGTGGGTCAGCACCGGAATACCCAGCGAGGCGGCGGCGGCGCAGGGCGGAACGCTGACAAAGCCGCCCTTGGAAAAGAGAACGTGTACTTTCCGCTTTTTAAGTATGCGCCGCACGGCGAAGAACCCGGCGACGACCCGGAAGGCATCCGGGATTGTCCTCAGGGTAAGGTAGCGGCGCAGCTTTCCCGCCGGAACGCCAAGGAACTCCAGCCCCGCCCCCTCGACAATGGCGCGATCCATGCCCCCGTTGGATCCGATCCAGAAAACCCGGCAGTCCAGCCCCCCAAGCCTTTCACGGAGGCTTTCTGCCACCGCCAAGCCGGGATAGATATGCCCCCCGGTTCCTCCCCCGGTAAAAGCAACGTTCACCATGGGGAAATGATACCGCATTTCGCGGGGATTGGGGAGTGTTTATCGAGCGGGGCGACGCGGAACCATTTCAAAACAAATCGGAATGGGTGCCGGTGCGGTAAAAAACCACCTGCCGCGTGGCCTTGTCGACGCGGTACACAAGAAGCCAGTCCGGCTCGACGTGGCATTCCCATTTGCGTTTGAAATTCCCACGCAAAGGGTGGTTTTCATGCTTTGGCAACAACGGTTGCTCGTTTACAAGCAAACGCATTACTTCGGTTAGCCCATCCATGTTTTTGCCGCGTTTTTTCATCAACCTGCGATCTTTTTTGAACGAGCCCGTATACATTGGAGCAAGCATAGGTCAATCGTCCGAGTCCAAATCCGCCAGCATTTCCTCCAAGGAGTTAAAATGCCTGGCCGGTATCTCCCCTCGAAGCATTGCGTCCCCTTCCTTAAAAGCGGCAAGGGTCTCGGCGTTGTAGCGCAACTCGCCGGTTTCAGGATCGCGGTACTTGGCGCACAGGGGGCAGCCGTCGGCCTCGCCGCCAGCGACCGGGGTAAAGGAAAGGATTACGGATCCCGTCGGCACCTCGCGGGGCACGTCGATGGTCAGCCGGCGGTCGGCGGGGATTTCCACGGTTTGCGTGACGGTCATGCGTCCCTCCTAGGTTAAATATAGCACGGCAGGGGGCAACCGGCAATACGATGGCGACGTTTCAATGGATTGTGCCGTCGCTGGCGGGCTTTTGATTTTGCAGTAACAGCAGGCGGTCAACCACCGTCAGGGCAAAGTCCTGGAACTCCGGCTTTAGCTCGTTGAAAAGGCCCAGTATCCTTTCCCGCTTTTCCGCCGTGGAAGCATCGAACATCTCCCCCTCGCCGGTTTTCAGCCACTTTTCGTTCGCCCCGAAGGTCAGGCATATAAGGCGGATTATGCGGTCGTTGGCTACCCGGTGCCCGTTTTCGATTTCCGCCGTATAGCTTTTACTGACTCGGATAGCCTTTGAAAAATCCGTTTGATACATGTTAAGAGCCTTCCTAAGCTGCCGGATCCTCTCGTTGACCGTCATATCTGGACTATACCCGCTTTTTCCACACATAGCAAGGTGATTCTTTACTATGTAAGGTTGACTGTTTTCATAGTGTCCTATATGATATTACACAGTGAACTATGGAAAATCATACGGATTTACGGGAAAGGCAGCTGTTCGAAGCCATTGACCAGTTGACCGACGAAAACCAAAGCCACCTCCTTGGGGTGCTGGAAGCCCTGTTCTTCGCCCAGGGCGAGGGGGAGATGGCTGTTTTGGAACCGGAGGTGGCGCAACAGTAGGCTCTTTTAAGTCGCATACAACCGATCTGCATATGTTTCCCCGTTGGGGAAACGTCCGTCAAGGACAACAAAAACATTGCGATAGCCCGAAAATGGTGGGCTATCGCGACAAAGGAGTTTTTTATGAAAAAATTTGCGAAATTGTTCGGAATCATTACCGTGGTCACAATAATCGGACTTACGATGATTGGGTGCGGAGGTGGAGGCACGATCATAATCGAAAATACTGAAAATGTATTATGGTCTGTTGCCATAAGCAGATCTTCCGCAGTGCCACCATCTGAAAAAACAGATATAAGACCAGGAGAAAGACATGTAAGATCTTTCTCATTCGATGGAACATATTATGTTTTTGGTTTTTTTGTTGCTGATGGTTGGAGAAGAAGATCCGTTCGTCTAAGTAGTGGAGAAACTGTGATTATAATTCCTGACAATTTTAGGGATTAACGGCTTTGCTAAAAATGGCACAGCACATAACGATACTTTGCTGCCAAAGTAAAGGAGAAAACAATGGCAACTAAGAAATTCTGGGTTGGAATGCCAGTAATGGTGCTGGTATTCGGGGTGGCGGTCATCGGGTGCGATACTGGTAATGGTACTTCATTGGGTTTTACCCACGTCAATGTTGATGGCACATGGAATGGAATTGGAGACGCTACAGGGGTAACTATAACCATATCTGGCAACAACTGGACTATTGCTGGCGGTGGATTCAATGATTTTGGAACCTTCAACAGGGATGGCGACACAGCAAATCTATTTAGTGGGGGCACAATGATTGGAACGGTCGTTATTACTGGAGAAAATAGCTTCCGTATTTCAATCCCAGAAGGAACTTTTAACTTTACCAGGAGGCAAGCAAGCGGTGACAACAACAATAATGACACATGGTCGAATATAACCAATTTAACACCATTGGCTGGCGCATGGTTAAGGACATACACTCAAACAAGAACCCTAGAACAGTTTAATGCGGATAACAATTTTGAACCGTGGGATGCAAGCAGGGCGGAATATTATGGCCCTGTAATGGTAGAGTCCTTTGTTACCTATACACTAGGGGTCACTGTTCAAACGCAAACAACAGGCTCGTTCACGATAATGTCAAATCATATTGCGATGTTTTCTGGTGGAAACATAGAAACTGTTTGGACGACTATTAGAACAGTGTATGCTGGTATTGGGATTATAAATGATAGTGCTCGTTCAATAACGTATATATATACGTCTATGAGTAGCCAGCCAATTAGTACGGATGTTCTTAACATTATGGGTGTTCAAATAAGCCATAGTGGAACAAGAATAAGGCTACCCGCAAATTCATGGGGTGCTGGAGAGCCTCCTAGTGAAATAATATTTTCAAGACAGGTAGCGCAAGTGTTATAGTGGCACATGCCTAACGTGAGGGGTGGTTTTAACGCCCAATAATTTGTAAAAAACTTCCGTATGGAGGTTTAAATATTGTCGGCGGCGACATAAACACCGCAAGTGGAGAGCAACATATGGTGAAAAGGCTTTTCGGATTGATGACGACTATTGTAGGGGTTATGCTGGCTATGATCTTGCTGGGATGCCCAATGGATGACGATCTTAACCTGGACGGAACGTGGGTTGGTGATGACGGTTACGTCTACGTTTTCAGTGGCTCCAATTTCACATTGATGGTGGATACCCCTACAGGTAGGGTAAATTCACAAAGGGGGACGTTTTCCATTAACTCAGCCAGAACGGAATTTACCCAAAGAGCTACCCACAATTGGGTATCTGGATCTTGGGTGGAAATGACATTTATCGACGGTGTTTGGAGCTTTGAGATGCTGTCGGACGACAGTTTCAAAATATCGGGATATGGCCAAACTGGAACATTTGGGCCGTTTTGGTCTGGGGTTTATACAAGGCAGTAGTGTCCCGGTAAGATCCAACGTGTCGCCTTTTTGGCCATGTCGTTAGTGGTGGAAAAGAACCCAGGGATTGGGGATGTCGAAAAGGACAGCCCCTTTGCGTGGCATCCGATCCTCAGGATCAACCTGCACAGGAAAAAGCCAAGGTTTCAGGATAACTGACGGTTATCTGGTTCATAATTTGCACTCCACCCTTGCTTTACATAGCACCAAGCTAATGCTCCCTAAACCCTACGCGACGGAATAACAACCCTAACATAATCATCCGTTACGTCAAACCGCGCGTCTTTCCCTGTAAATTCCCTTGTCAAAGGAACAATCTTGCGCCTAACCCCCATGCCCCGCATGTCCACATACTCGTAGTCCCGCAAGGTCTCGGTGATAATGGGATTGCGGATGGACCGTTGCCCCGCAAGCATTTTTTCCAATGTCATTGAATTCCGGAGCGAGCCAGGACTGGTTATTTCCATCCTGTCGGAATAGTTAACGACGGAAATCTCCAGGGCGCGAGTCCAATCCCTGTGGGCAAAACCGTTAAGTATTGCCTCCCGAATTACTTCGTGGGGATAGAAATTTTTTCTCTCCCTGCGAAATTGCCCGTTTATCGAACCGCTTTCCTCGGAAATGAAAGGCCTCATACGTTCTATTATTTTTTCGACAAGCCCGGAATCGACTATCTCCCTTTCCTCCCCTACCCTTCCCAAGCGGCAACAGTGGGGCGTCAAAAAACCAAGGTTCCCAAGACGTACCTCCCATTCATGTTCGTCTTTGGGGACATGGGGATCCAGCTTCCTCACCTAAATTGTACCGCTTTTTACCCTACCCGTGAAGCCGCTGGCTCTTTTTGAAACAGCCGAACAACAAGGAAAACCACCGCCGCCACCGCAAGCCCGAAAATCGCGAAAAAGAGGGGGGCCAAACCGTCGTTTCCGATAGACGTTACGGCCCGAACATAAGGCCCTTGGACGAAAATTCCCAGGTTCATCGCAACACCAAGAAACGACGATGCGAAAGTAACACCTTCGGGCCGGAGATGCTGCGCGTTGTCCATCAAAAGGGTGGGAACTATCAATAGGAAGGCGCCTATGCAGAACATTCCCGCCCCCGCCATCACCAAGGAATTCGCAAAGTAAACCAGGGCCAAACCGACAGTGATCACCACAAGAATTACAACGGCAAGATATTTTTTAAACGCCTTATACAGCGGGCCAAAGAAAAAGGACAAAAGGGCGCCAGAGATATTAAACATTATCGCCACGGTTCCCGCAAGAAGGCCAGTGCCAAGTCCCCTATTCTGGACAATGCCCGAAATAAATATCATCGCGCTCATCCCAAAAAGGGCCGCCGCAAAGATTAACACGAAGTTAAGCACTACTGACACGGGAATCCTTGCCTTTACCTTTTGGCCTGGAACTTCGCTTACCTTGGAACTTTTTGGTTCTTTAAGGCCTATGCATATAAACACAAGGGCGATTATGCCGAAAGTGTAAATCAAAAACACGGAATTCCATTGAACATCCACCAGTATGCCCACGGTCTGCATCATCAACAAGCCACCTAGGCAAGCAAACACATTGGCAATTCCTAGCTTGTTGCGTTGCTCGTCACCTTGGTAGTATTTCATTATCAGAACGGGAGGCAGGGCAAAATATACGCCAACCCCAAAGCCGACGCAAATTCTGGAAAACAATATTACTGGCCATGTAGGGAACAGTGCGGGGATTGAACCGCCGACAATGGAAACCAGCAATGACAGAATAAGAAAGGTTTTATATTTAACAACCCTTCCCGCAAACCGCCCCGCCAGCAAGCCGGCAATGACGGAAAAAATTGAAGGAAGCGTCCCTATCTGGCCGACTCTACCCTCATCCATGCCCAGGGCCACGGCAATGTTCATAATCGCCGGGGCAAGAATGATGTTGCTGCCCTGGAGCAGAAACACAAAAAAAATGCCCAACAAGCCAACGATGCTGATTTGCTTTGCTTCTTTCGCCATTCTGAACAACTCCTGATGTTAGGAGCTTACGGTACACGGAGTTTGAACGATTGTCTATCTTGCTCTTGTGGTTTTTATTGTCCCGGGCGTGGCTTTTACAAGATCAATTTTTCTCTTTAGCCATCGGATCAGCCCTTCCGGCATTGTCGCCACAACAAAAATAAACAGGCGATTTAGAAAGCCACTCGGAATATATTCGGCTTTGCCTTGGAACATTTTTTTCAAGGCCAATCTCGCAAAGCGTTCGGCGGACAGTACTACGCCAAGCCTAATGCCCAGTCTCATGTAACGCGAAGGAAAAGTGTATAATCCAGTAGCCACAGCCCCCGGGCAAACCGTGGTGATGCCTATGCCCTTGTCGAAAACCTCGTTGCGCATCGCCCTGGAAAAACATCGCAAATAACTTTTGGTGGAACTGTACAGCGCAATTCCCGGCATCATCATTCGGGAGGAAATCGAGGCAATGTTCAGGATGTGGCCTTTCCTGTTTTCCCGTATCATCTGCTGCGCTATCAGTTTTGAAAGTATGGTAGGGGTAAGAACGTGAAGGTTAATTATGGTTTGGGCAAGCTCGCAAGGTGTTTCGGTAACGTATTTAAAGAAGAAAATGCCGGCGTTGTTTACCAGTATCTCTATCCGGAGAGCGTTCGCCTCGCAGTAATCGAAAACCCTTTGCGCGGAATCGCTTTGCGCCAAGTCCATGTAAAGGGCTATCGCCCTAACCCGGTATTTGGCCTCCAGTTCCAGGGCAGTTTCGACAAGTCTTGCCTCTTCGTTGCTAACCAAAAGTAAAGGGTACCCGTGCCTAGCCAATTCCGTGCTTAGCGCAAGACCAATGCCAGAACTTGCACCAGTAACCAAGGCGAAATTTTTCTGTCCGTCCATACCGTCCGCCGTTGCCTATTCGCCTCTCATGCCAATAACATTTTTAATTTTGCCGTCCAGAACGTCCACCGCTATGCGAATGGATTCGCCAATGGCCGACTCTATGTCATCGTCTTCCACGCCAAGCGGAACACAGGCCAGAGATTTGTCAATAAATGTTTGGGAGCTTTGTATGTCGGCAAACTTAGGCAGATACAAACCGCCTTCGCTTTCCTCACCACCCCGTATCTTTTTTTCCATCGACTTGATCCCAAGGTTTAACAGCCAATTGGGAATTGTGATAACCTTCCTGCCAGGAAGTCCCATGTGCGTATGGACGATGGGAAGGAATTCCTTCCAGGGCATATTGTACCAGCCTATGGGCCAGCACTGCCCGACCTTCGTCCTTTCCAGCGCACCAGCCATTGCCTGGGCAACCTGTTTTCTTGTGACCATCGTTGTTCCGCCCTTGGGATACATGGTTACGCCTTTCATACCCCGCAGCGCTTTCACTATTATTGTCCACACCGGCTCGCGCCCCTGCTGCGCGCCGAATATGTACGGAAGCTCCATCACCGCCACGTTGAAATTTTCGTCGGCAAATGTAAGCGCCATCTTTTCCTGGTCCACGCGACTGCGGATATAGGGATGCCATCGGGACAGTTCCAGGTGGGGCCATTGCTTGTTAAAATAGGAAAAGTAGGAGCCACAAATTACGGCGTGCCTTACCCCGCATTCCTTGGCAATGCGAAGGAGCCTTTCAAGGGGGACCAGGTTGTACTTGTTAAAGAAATCGTAAATCGGCGACGGACCGCTCAGGCGCTCGTCTATACCGGCTGCAAAGACGAAACCTTCACAGCCATCAAAATGCTTGCGGACTTCGTCGTCGGAAAGCGTAAGGTAATTTTTGAATTCCAGGCCCATCTGTGGCGGCAATACCGCGCCTTCTGGAACCGGTGCCAAGGCAATGGAATTTACTTCGTGCCCCCGCTTTATCAATTCCCCGGCGGTCGCGCTGCCCAGAAGCCCTGTTCCGCCAATCAAAAATACCTTCATTGTGTTTCCCCCTGTTTAATATTACCAGCCTTCCCAAGATAGTACCACAAAACGGCCATGCGGTCCAGCTCCTTTCAGCCTTTTCCTCCAAGCTATTCGGCGCCGATAGTATTTCTACGAAGGATCGGGTATATTGTACGAAGGGGAAACATGGAAACAGCGACTATACTAAACGACTCTGGCATAGCCCTTACCGAGGCAAACCGGCCTAACGACGCAATCCCTCTTTTTCGAAAGGCGCTGGCCATGGAACCAGGGAACCCACTTCTGTGGCTGAACCTGGGTATAGCCCAACAGCGCACCGGAAACTACGAGGAAGCAATCGACAGTTTTCACCAGGCCTTGAAAATAGACGACAGCCTTACCGAAGCGTGGCTTTCCATGGGGCTTATTTACTACGAAACCGAGGAATTCGACCTAAGCGAAAACTGCTATCATTCGGCGCTGGCGCATGACGACGCCAATCCCAAGGTTTGGAACAACCTGGGGGTTTTGGCCTTTTCCAAAGGTGATTTTGACGACGCCAGGGGCTGTTTCGAGGAGGCGGTAAGCCTTGTCCCCCATTACTACGACGCACTGTTCAACCTTAGGGACACCTGTAGGAAGCTTGGCGACTACCGCGCCGCCACGGAGTTCGAGCGGGTCCTTTCGGGGCTGCCAAACAGGCATGGACCCATGGCCCATCCAGGAATGGATGGCTAAGGCATGAAAGTCCTGTATGTCGCCGAAATTGTCGGAAAGGCCGGGGTCTACGCCTTCAAAAAGGCCCTTCCGGAGCTTAAACGTCGCTATCCCTGGGATTTCCTTGTCGCCTGTGCGGACGGCACTACCGGGGGCAATGGTCTGGGCAGGAACCACGCCGCATACCTGCACAAACTGGGGGCAAGCGTACTTACCACCGGGGAGTGCTGCTTCTACAAAAAGGACCTGACCGAAAACATGGAAAAGCTTCCCTATGTGCTGCGCCCCGACAATCTCAACCCGGAGGCTCCCGGTTTCGGCTCACGGATATACAAGCTCAAGCCGAGTGGCGAAAAAATAGCGGTGGCGGTGCTTCTGGGGCAGAATGGTTTTGGCAGGCTCCACGGCAACAGTCCCTTTGTTCACCTACCGGTGTTGCTGGAACGGCTTCACCGGGAAACGCCGTACATAATCGTCGATTTCCACGCGCAGGCAAGCGCGGAAAAAAAGGCATTATTCTTTGCCGCGGACGGGCACTGTTCCGCCGTAATCGGTTCCCACACAAGGGTTCAGACAGCCGACGAGTGCGTGTTACTGGGTGGAACCGCTGTAATAAGCGACGCGGGACGCACTGGATCGTCGGAATCCGTTGGTGGTTGCGAGATTGCCTCCCGCGTGAAGGAATACCTTTCCGGTATTCCGGACTGGACCAGGGACGCCTGGGACAAACCGGCTTTGCAGGGCGTGTACATCGACATAGGCGCGGACGGCAAGGCCCGTTCCATAGAGCGCGTCCGCGCCGAGGTGGCGGCACCAGATCGAATGGAAAAGGACGAAAAAGATAGCGAGGCCCAAGCCTAGCAAAAAAACCCCTGGCATTATACTATACCTTTTTCCCGCTCTCGCATATAATAAAAACGATGCTGTTCGATTTTTTCTTCGCGCTCAGACGGATAAAAGTTTTTGCTCTCGTTGGGGAAAGCGGCACAGGAAAGAGTTTTCGCGCAAAGCTGGTGGCACACAAATACGGCATCGAGTATATCATTGACGACGGGCTTTTGATCAGGGACAACCGCATAATAGCAGGGAATTCGGCGAAAAAGGAAAAATCCTTTCTGGCGGCGGTAAAAGTGGCCCTGTTCGACGAAAAACTACACCGCGACGAGATTGCCCGCAAGCTCCAGAGCGAAAAAATACGGAAGATTTTGCTGCTTGGCACGTCGGAAAAAATGGTCCAAAAGATTGCGGCGCGGTTGCAGATTCCTCCGCCAAAGAAAATTATCAAAATAGAGGATGTCGCTACCCAAGACGAAATCGACAAGGCAATAAGGACGCGCCGCATCGAGGGCAAGCACGTCATACCCGTGCCAGCCATAGAGATCAAGCGGAATTATCCCACTATTTTTCACAACGCCCTGCGTATCTTCATGGGCCGTCGAGAAGCGGGTATAGGCCCAACGCCAGGCGTCCATGAAAAATCGGTGGTAAGGCCGTCGTATTCCAAACGGGGCCGGGTGGTTATTTCAGAGGCCGCTCTAAGCCAGATGGTAATTCACTGCGTGGACGAATACAACCAGAACATCCGCATAAAGAAAATCCTTGTTCGCAACACCGAAATAGGGTACAATCTAGCAATTACCATTGACGTTCCCTATGGCACCCAGCTCGGGGGAAACATCCACGAACTTCAGCAGTATGTTATCGACAATATCGAAAGGTACACGGGTATCCTAATTGAAGAAGTGAACATTATTATCGACAAAATAACCCAGTAGGAGGGGGGATAGATATGAGACATGGCTTTGCCGGATGGTTTTTGTTTTTGGCAGGCACCGTTTTTACGTATACCGCTTTTGCACAGCAGGGTAACCTGGCACTCGAAGTGGAATTCCCAGTACTTAGGACGGAACATTTCGAAATACACGCCACTCTGGAGGATGCCCAGGTTCTTGCCCTACAGATGGAGAGCAGGTTTGCCGCGTACAATCAGGTGTTCCGTTTTAACCAAGGAACGCTTGCCAGGCCTTTAAGGGTCAGGGCTTTTAGGGACAGGGATCAATACGAAAATTACGTCGCTGCTCGCATAGAAGGGGAAGTGCCTCCAGGGGCTGTGTACCTACATTTCAACCAAGCGGAGCTACGGGAATTAGTAATTCACCTGGGAAACGAGGCGGGTGCCCTTCCCTTTCAGGCATTTATCCAGTTCCTGCGGGCCTTTGTTCCCAATCCCCCAGTTTGGATACGGGATGGCTTTGGGATACATTTCGCCACGCTTGACTTTGACGGCGAAGGCAGACCGACGCACAGGGAAAACCTTGCATGGCTAGACGCGGTAAAAGCTATGAGGGAACTTCCCACGCCGGAATCGATAATGCGGACTCTTGCACCTGAGTCGATGGAAAACTTCCCCGGGCTGGCCTGGTCCCTTGTCTCGTTTTTCCTTAATTCTGGCAACGACAATTATCTTCGCAGCCTTACGGAAAGCTTCATGGTGCTGTCGTACACCAATACGGCGGAGGAAAACGTCACCGCAGTTGTCAACCGAATAGCCATGTGGAACGATATGGACGAAATAGCAAGGGATCACCTGATATATCTTGATTTGCACAGCTCGTTTATCGATCTGATTGCGGAAGGCCAGGCCGCGTATATCGGGGGAAGACCGGCGGAAGCGGAGGAGATCTTCCGGCGGGCGCTTAGGATACGGGCCGACCATTATGCGGCTTGGTATTACCTTGGCCTTCTGGCATACAACGTGGGCGACACCGAAACCGCCGAACGATATTACCGCATAGCGCTAAGCTTCGGCGCGGACAACGCATCAATACTGTACGCCCTGGCCCTGAATGCCGCGACCGCCGGCAGAACGGTAGAAGCGATCGAATTGCTGCGCCAATCCGCCAGGCTGGACCCCGAACGCTTCGACGAAAGGGCCGCAATTATGATCTACCAGCTAGACGGCATAAGGAAAAGGTAATGAGCGAAATTCAGGTGCGCTGTACGGATGGCGCAAACGGGAAGGAAAAAACCCTAAGCTGTCCCTACGGCACCGTCGCCGACACCCTGCTTTCCGACTTTGGCATCGACGAGTCCGTAACCGTGGCGCTCAGGGTGAACAACGAGATCCGCCCGCTAAAAACAAGGCTCGCGGTAAACGCGACGCTGGAACCAGTACATCTGGAATCGCCGGAGGGCACGATGATCTACCGCCGTTCGCTTTCCTTTCTGCTTGCCATTGCTGCGCAAAAACTTTTCCCGGATCGCGGACTCTACGTGGGCCATTCGCTGGGAAGCAGCTATTACTACACGTTCAATTCTGGCGAGCCGCTCACCGAAAGCGAGGTCGCCGACTTACAGGACGAGATGCAGGCCCTTGTGCGGGAGGATCTTCCCGTTACGTTCAAGTATCTTGCCTACGAGGAAGCCTGCGATATGTTCGCCAGAAACCGCCAGACCGACACGGCACTGCTTCTGGAGAGGCACAGCAGTTCGCGGATAAAAGTAAACGAGTGCAGGGGGTTTCTGGACATTTACGTCGAGCCGCTTGTGCCGCGCACCGGCTTTCTTTCCGTTTTCGCCCTTATGCCCTACAAGGAGGGCTTTCTGTTGCGGTTTCCGGGCAGCGGCAAGGGGATGAAGCTTAGCACTTTTGTGGACGAGCCCAAGATTTTCGACGTTTACAGCGAGTACAAAAAATGGGGTCGCATTGTCGGCGTGCGTGTTGTGGGGGAGCTTAACTCCATGGCGGCAAGCAGGATCGTCCGCGACTACATAAGAATCGCCGAGGCGCATCAGGCCCGCAAAATCGCGGAAATAGCCGAACGGGTTTACGACAAAAAAGAAACGATAAAAACCGTACTGCTTGCCGGCCCGTCCAGTTCCGGCAAAACCACGACGGCAAAAAGATTGTCAATAGAACTTATGGTACTTGGTATAAAGCCCATTGCCATAAACCTTGACAGCTATTACGTGGGGAAGGACAAAACGCCCCTCAACGAAAAGGGCGAACCCGACTACGAGTGCCTGGAAGCGCTCGATGTCCCCTACCTTAACGAGCAACTGCAGGACATTTACCGTGGCAAGGAAATAAGACTGCCGGTATATGACTTTAAAACCGGAAAAAGCGAAAAGACCGGGGGCCAGAAAATCCAGATTGGCCGTCGTACCGTGCTAATAATCGAAGGCATACACGCCCTTAACGACGCACTTACTCCAAGCATCCCCAGGGACAGCAAGTTCAAGCTGTACGTTTCGGCCCTGTCGCAGCTTAACCTTGACGACCATAACCGCATCCCGACCAGTGACAACCGTCTTCTGCGGCGCATGGTTAGGGACTCGCAGTTTCGCGGAAAGGAAGCACGTTTTACCCTTAAGATGTGGCCGGATGTAAGGGCCGGGGAACGCAAGTACATCTTTCCTTTCCAGAACACCGCGGATGTGGCTTTTAATTCAGCACTGGACTACGAGCTTTCCGTGCTAAAATACTATGCCGAGCCCCTTCTGCGGGCGGTAAAACCAAGCCATCGCGAATACGCCGAGTCGTCCCGGCTGCTTTCGTTTCTGGAAAACTTTACGCCGATACCGCCACAACACGTACCGGGGACAAGCCTTTTACGGGAGTTTATTGGGGACAGCGAATTTAAGTATTAGATCTCCCAAGCACTAGAGGCGTTTTGCCCGCCACAGATCGTCCATCTCGCGGGTCTGTACGGCAAACATTTCCTTGCGGTATTCGCCCTCGCGTTTTTCCTTTAGTTTTTCCATAATCTTAAGCTGGCGGGAAGCCTCGATGTACAGGTTTCGTTTTTCCTCGACTACAAGCTGTGCCCGGGCCGCCTCTTCCATAAGGCGTTCCGCTTCCTGTTCAAGACGCTGTATGTAACCATCCCAGGCAAACATGGAAACGGCACCGCTCCCGCCCCCTGTCACGGCAATCCCGGAAAATCGCTCCCTGCCCGCGTTAAGCTGTGCGGCGGCGTTTTGCTTTATCTTGTTTTCGATTTCGGTAAGAATGCCAATGGCCTTGCCAAGTTCGATTTTCGCTTCCTCTTCGCGGTACTGGCGTAGCTCCAATACCTTTTCGAGGTTAAACCTGAACCTTTTCATTTGCCTTGGTTATTGCCGGGGGCAGGCTCCTGCATGTTAAGCCCGGCAAACAGGGATGCGACGGTATTGGCGACGGAAGGATCCACGCCCCCGGCCTTGCCAAACGCTGCACCCGGAACCTTATTCGGGGCCGCGCCCGCCGCCGCGTCGCCAAGGCCGTCCGGAAACTCGTCGGACGAAATTGGAACACCGGATATCTTTTCCATAATCGCCAAAGTGTTTTCCAGCGACGACTGTTCGTCAACTTCCTGAACAAGAAATTCGTCAATGGCCCGATGCTTGGCAATGGCATCGTCAATAAGCGAATTCGATCCCGCCTGATACGCGCCCACGTTTATAAGGTCTTCGGCCTCGGCATACACCGCCATGCTCCGGCGTATGGAAGCCGCCGCCTTCATTACCGAACGCCCCGACACGGTGGGGGCAAGACGGGAAACGCTTTGCAACACGTCTATCGCAGGATAATGATAGGCCTGGGCAAGACGGCGCGAAAGCACGATATGGCCGTCCAAGATACCCCGCACGGTGTCCGCCACAGGTTCGTCCATGTCGTCGCCGTCAACCAGAATCGTGTAAAACCCGGTAATACTGCCAACGTCGGAAGTACCGGAACGTTCAAGCAGCTTTGGCATGGAATCGAACATGC
>Ga0209755_10001300_pt1 | contig 39889 bp, 21 predicted proteins | sample TergutCo191P1_FD_187301 | JGI IMG/M metagenome (GOLD analysis project Ga0209755, IMG submission 187301) | Cornitermes sp. P1 segment gut microbial communities from Petit-Saut dam, French Guiana - Co191P1 (SPAdes) (version 2) | ecosystem: Host-associated > Arthropoda: Insects > Digestive system... | reverse complement strand
TATGACCCATCCGCAAGAAGATTCATTAATGCGGATAACTATTTGCTGTTGCCACTGCTTGCTCAAAGAATGGGCGGAGTGAACCTCTTCGCCTATGCTAATAACAACCCAGTGAGGTATGTGGATCATTCCGGTCAAGCTGCAACTTTGACTTTCTTTGCACTACTTGGAATAGGTGCGCTCGTTGGAGCAACTCTAAGTGCTGGGATAAACGTTGTTTCTCAAGGTTTGTCAAATGGCTGGGATAATATCAGTTGGGGACAAGTCGGTTGGGGAGCAGGAATGGGTTTTATAAGCGGTGCATTAATGATGACAGGGATGGGTGCAGGATGGATGGCACTTTCAATGGGTGTTCTAGGTGCAGTAAACAGCATGGGAAGTCAAATGATTAGCAATGGAAGATTTGGTTTTAGTGGAGTCTGTGGTTGGCAAGTAGGTTTTTCTGCTGGAGTTGGATTGGCTGTTGGTTGGCTTGGAGGTTCGGGAGTGCTTAAAAAAGGGTCAGTAGCCAGTGCAAGGCAGATACTTGGTGCTCAGAAAAAGAGAACAGGTAATGTTATAGCAAATTTAGCAACTAATAAAAATGCAAGAGCTGCTGAGGTGATAACAAACAACTGGCTAAAATTAAGAACAACACAATTTAATCAAGCATTAGTAAGCAATTTTGGACCTGCTTTTGCTCAAAAATCATTGTTGTCCGCGACAACAGGTGCTCATAGCATTATGTTTTCGTGGTTAGCTTAAAGAGGGGGATAAAATGTTATATAGCAAAGAAGAAATTGCGGAAATGAAAGAACAACTAATAGGTATGTCCGATGAAGAGATACTGGGCCGAATGTTGAATGATAATATTTTTTCGAAAAAAGATATTAGACATAAAAATATTCTAGTTATATTTTGGAGTTGCGTGAGTGTTGTTTATATTTCTTTAGCAATTATTTTTATGATGAATATTGGTGTGATGTGGATATTTTTTCTCCTGCCGGGTTTGATGTGTTTAGTTTTTATTGTGTTTATTAGAACAGGCACTCGTTTTGAACCGATAGGCTACAAATTTGCCTTATATAAAACATTAAAAAAACAAAAGAGAGAAACAAGTGTAAAAAAATTATTAGAAAGATTCGACTTTGAACTTCCAAGCAAAAATATGTCAAAAAAAATAGAAGAAGCAAAAAGAAGAAATATTCTTATTAGCAGGCGAAAATATATCTTGATAAATACCTTTGTTTATTTCATGTGTGCTTTATCGTGGGCAATAATAAATTATGGACTAATATTTGTTGCAATGAGAGAAGATGGATATGACATAATGAACTTAGTAGGTTTTGCTATAATATTTGGAGGACTTCTACTCTTTGTGGCTTTTGGTTTAATCTATCATTTTAAATTTTATAAAAAGGTCAAAATATACGCTGTCTATAACAAAAACCCAAACACTTTTTGTTTTATTGGAAACTTGAACAAAAAAATAAATGATATAAATTATTATCATGAGGTAAAAATCAAGCAACCACAAAATTCAATAAATTCAGATTAAATACCGTAAAAAACCAATCAAAGCCTTTTTAGAGTAAAAATTAAAAAAACATTTTTAGATTATGACAAGAAAAACTATCGCTTTTGATTAAGTCGAGGAGAAATCAAATGAGGACAAACACGTGGAAGATTAGATATTTTAGAAATTATCTAGAAAGAGTCTTTGTTGCATCAGTTGAAGAAAGTCGTGGTTTTGCAAGCGCAAGGCAAATAACAGTCAGAGACGGAAGGTTCACAACAAGATATAACTTTGAAAGAGACTCAAGGCTTGCGAACTACTCCATCAGTTCAACAGATGCGCCATTCTCAATGACCAGAACATTCTACTATCCCACTTCTTCTAACCGAGTGGTGGGCGTGATTGACAGGATTGAAACGTCTTCACAAAATCGAACAATCAACACACAAATCCATTATCATCCATGCGGAAACATCCACAGTGTTGTTCGAGGGGGAGTTGTGACAAGATTCTATTATGACTCAGCAGGAAGACTAATCCGCGAAACTGGTCCATTGGGCGAATTTCATCACAGCTATGACAGTTTGAACAACATCATAACCGAGGAGACGATGAACGTCTATGACGAGATTGGAAACCCAATTCGATATGGAGGATGGCTCATGGAATGGACGCGAGGACGACTTTTGTCAAGAATAACGCCAAGCAGAGGAGACGGAGCTGGATGGGAATTTCACTATGACGAGAATGGAATACGCTATCGCAAAGTTGAATGGCTCCACACCAATCCATGGGCAGGCGGAGGAGGTTTGATTGTGGCGCCACCAGCCATTGGACCACCAGTCATCGTCAACGAAACAATTTTTTTCAAAGACGGCACAAAACTAATCGCGCAAGAGTGTTGGCAAAATGGCTTCATCGAGTTTTTCCACGACGCGCAAGGAGTTGTTGGAATGCGAGTGCATAACAACGCGCCAACGGACCGAAACTTCTTCTTCATCCGAGACATCTTCGGAAACATCGTCGAAATCATCAACGAACGCGGACAAACAGTCGCAACGTATTACTACGACGCATGGGGAAACCATGTTGTTGGAGTCAATGTTGGAGGAATAGCCTATGTCAACCCGTTTAGATACAGAGGCAAATATTTCGACCAAGGAACAGGATTTTATTACTTGAACACAAGGTTCTATGACCCATCCGCAAGAAGATTCATTAATGCGGATAACTATTTGCTGTTGCCACTGCTTGCTCAAAGAATGGGCGGAGTGAACCTCTTCGCCTATGCTAATAACAACCCAGTGAGGTATGTGGATCCGACTGGGCAGAGTGCAGTATTGCTTTGAATACTTGGGATTGGTTTTGTTATTGGTGCGGTAGTCGGTGGAGTTCTGTCATATGAGCGAGGACGCATGGAAGGTTTAGAGGGTGGACAATTGGCTAGAAGAACCATTTCAGGAATATTCATAGGAGGGGCGGCTGGTTTGGCTTTTGCGAGTCTCGGCGTTACCGTCATTGGTGCCACTGGACTTGTGGCTGGAGTTACTGCTAAGTCTGCACTTGCATTAAGTATGGTGGGATGGAATTTAGCCATGTATTCCGTTGGAATTGGAGCAAGCTTGAGGGGAATAAATGTATGGGATGACTTGCCTTTTGTGGGCGATCATAAAACAGGTTTTAGGGCAGGTCATTATTTTGAGCGATTGTCACATTGGCAAAATTTAAGGTATCATCGGAATCAGCCGTTGTTTCAAGAATTGGCATAAAATGGGAGGGTATAAAAATGAAAGTTAATAGATTGACAATATATTTTCTTTTTGCAATATTGATAATGGGCATTGGTCCGACCGCTGTGCTTTTTGCATTGAGTAGAACTTTACCATTTTTAATTATATTTGCAGTGACAGTTTCTATGTCCATTGGGTTTTTTATGGTGATTCTTTTTAGTGGAAAAATGATTGAAGAGAACGACGCAAGAGCTAAAAATGGAGAAGAGAGAAAAAAATGGAAAGAAAGAACAAAGAGAGAAAAATTGTGTATTATTATGATTCTTATAAGTGGGTTAGGAATGACCCTTGGAATGGGATCATCCTTAGTTCTTTTCTTTTTTCCAATGCTTTAACTTATTAACTAAAGGAGTCACAAATGACGAAAACAAACGAAACAATTTTCTTCAAAGACGGCACAAAACTAATCGCGCAAGAATGTTGGCAAAATGGCTTCATCGAGTTCTTCCATGACGCGTAACTTTCAATATATACGCCCAGTGTGTTTTTGAAACACCATATAAATATATCACAGATATGGCAAATGATATGAAAATATTTGCAAAATATTTTCTACAAAGACTTGACATTATAGTTATTTATGAGATAAAATATTATTATTGTTCCTAATTAACACTTTTTGGTAAGGGGTGCGTTTGCAATCTTGAAAAAATAACAGTATCTAAAAAACGAATTTGTTTCTATAGGAACTGTAACAAGAGAGTTCTGTCGCAAAGGAGAAAAAATGAAAAAATTATTTAATATCAACATTATTATCACAAAAATAATACTAATAGTTTTAGCATTATCTTTTTCTGCCATATTTGTTGGTGGTTGCACAAACGACAGTAGAGAAGAGGTAAGATTTTTTTATTTAAGTCCTAAGGGTTATTCTACTATGGTGGCATTGAATGTTCAAACTGAGAAGTGGCTAGTAGAGACAAATCATTATGAACTATCTAATAACGTTACATTTCTTTCAGAGCATTTCTATCAACGTTTTCGAATTGAAGTTTCAGCAAATAATGTTGAAGAATTTTGGGAGCTATTTAAGGCAAGTTACTATGAAAGTAGTGATAGATTTGAATACATAATGACAGGTAGAACCATAGAAATTCAAGAGGGTTTTGTTATGGGGAGTTGGTTTCATGGAGAATTGAAAAGAAAAAGTGAAAATAAATATGTTGGGGGAGAAAATGAAAACGTTGTTTTTTATTTTCAAGCAGATGGAAACCTTCAAGTTTATTTTATGCCATGGGTTTGCGAAGAGTATTGGTCTTTTGAGTTTCTTTTATTTGATCGTGAAATTCTAAACATAGGGAATGTTTTTATGGACCTACGTGTTGATGAAGGTTTGTTGCTTTGGAACACTCAATATTTAGATGAGAATTTATCAAATTCTAGAAGTCGAATTGTTAGAACAGATGTTAGAAGGGCAGGAGAAAGAGAGTTTAGTGGTGGATTATTTGGATATATCCACTGTCTGTATAATTGTCTAAGATTAACTGCTGGAAGAAATCGTATCAGAAAGCAGGCATTTGGCACAAGATTAAACAATGAGGGGCAAATAGAATTTTTAGAAAGCAGTGTTGCTTTATTGACGGTGAGAATTTCGCGAATTGTATACAAAGAAACAGCACCACCAACGAATATCAGAATTGATAACCATCTACTTATTTGGCAGATACCATATGATACTTCTGTGAACACTTTTGTTTATGTAAAAAATGCTGGCAATGAATTTTTTGAGCTAATATCAGTAGTTGGAGATGGAGTTCTTATTGATCAATTAGGTCTTAAACAAGGAAAAAATGTAGTGAGATTGTCTTCAATAAGCGGGCATGGAAGATTAGATCGAAATGTCTTAAGGATGGGTATAATGTCACAGAGAGTGTATTTTGAAATATATGTTAATCAGATTATTGAAAGGCAAATGCCAACACCATATAATTTGGAGGTTGATTGGTGGTGTGAATGGGGATGTTTAGTTGGACACTGTTATAATTATTTTACAGGGATTATTTCGTGGAATTTATTGGATATTGATTGTCCCATCCAATCTAACTTGATAGAAACGCATTTATACATAAAATGGGAAGATGAAAGTGTTTGGACAAATGTGTTCAGAGGAAGTGTGCATAGTTTTTTTGGATTGAGTTTAGGTTCGCAAAGGATAATGGGAACCACTTTTCACATTAGGATAAACAATACTGTTAGATTTTTTGACAGAAAGGTATTTTATGAAAATGGAAAGCTTATTATAATAACTGGTTCAGACCATGCATATTTTAAATTTGATATTTAAGACATTTTCTATGCAGAGGGCAATTTTGAGAGAAAATGTTTTAACGTTAGGCGATGATAAAATATATAGATAATACTTGAGGACGTAAGATAGAAATAAGAGGTTTTGAATAATTTGACAGCGTTGTAAAAGATAAAGGGGAATCTCAAAGTGCTTTATATTCTTTCCAAAATCATTACTAAAATATTTTTATAGCCCCAAGCAGAGGATGTTGGAATGCGAGTGCATAACAACGCGCCAACGGATCTAAACTTCTTCTTTATCCGAGACATCTTCGGAAACATCGTCGAAATCATCAACGAACGCGGACAAACAGTCGCAACCTATTACTATGACGCATGGGGAAACCATGTTGTTGGAGTGAATGTTTAATGGAAAAATTGCCAAAAATTTCCACGAAAAAAGTGTTGACATGTGATAATTTATAGTATATAATACTAATACTATACTTACGATTATCATATTAGAGTGTGAGTATGCGTGACATCTATGGCAAAAAGATAAATATCAAGAAAGGAAAGTGTGGGCTGACAACAAAGAGGTGTTGTCAAGCATTTTTCGCATATAACACAGAATAACAAAGTGGATGCAATGGAAACGATTGCACAGAACTTTGGAGGAAAGAGACATGAGAACAATATTTAACAGAAAATTTAAAAGACAAGCACTAGTGATTGCGAATATTTCGTTGATTGCTGTTATTGCTTTTGTCATGATTTTTGCTCATCTTTTCGTGAGTGGAGGTGCTGTCGTTTCTCCAAATGCTCACCCTCGCATTAGCGATGTGACAGGGCAGTTCAGAAGTGACATGTCGGAATTTCTTGACCCGAGATTTCTCATTGACGAAGATGGTTTCAGACCAATGCCAACTGATGATGTGACTGTCATTCTCGGACTTTCTGGAAGGCCTGCTCATGAGAGGTTCCGAGAAGATAGTCTAAGATTCTCTGATGATTTTTCTACATATCTTGATTCTCCGCAAGGCAGAAATGCAGTGCGTGCGATTTTGAACGAACAAGATAGACTGATTAGAAGTATTTCAAATGCAGGGATTAACCATACTGTTGAATTTAGATATAATATCACGACAAACGCGGTTGCTGTCACTGTTCAATATCGAGATCTTGCTCGTCTTGAAAGACTTCCGGGAATTACTTCTTCGGTTGTTTCAAGAACCTATGAACCGATGAGTGCTTCTGCTCGTCCAACTGACCCAGTTTTCGGTGGGCTTTGGCAATATGCTGACAACCAAACCGGAGTTCGTGTCGACAGAGACACGGGTCTTCTCTATTCTGGTATCCACGGAATGGATGGAAGAGGAGTCGTTGTCGCAGTTATTGACTCGGGATTTGACTTCGGTCATGAGATTTTCTCAACTATGCCAGAGGGCGACATTCGCTTCACAAGAGAAGAGGTTGCAAGAATTTTCCCAAGAACGCACGCTTATTCAGCTGGCGCAAGAGTTTCAGATGTTTTCATCAATGAAAGGATTCCTTTCCAATTTTGTTATGGTGAAAATGTTGCAAATGTCCAACTACTTGACATGGAGCATGGAACTCACGTTGCGGGTATCGTTGGGGGGAGAACTCCCGGCTTTGAGGGGCATTCAATCGTCGAACTTGAAGAAGGGTATTATACTATTACAAGAGAAGAGCCGCCTTATCGCCCGATGATTAGAGGGGCTGCGTATAACGCTCAGTTGGTTTTGATGAAAATAACATCAATAGTTCAATCTGAGCATCCAATTATGCGCTCTGAAACAATTCTTGCAGCAATTGAAGATGCGGTGACTCTCGGTGTTGATATCATCAACTTGAGCTTGGGTCGTCATATGGGCTTCTCAAGAGCAGAAAATGAATATGAATACAAAATCTATGGAGGAGCAAGAGAAGCGGGCATTCATGTTGTCGCGGGTTCTTCAAATAGTTGGACGAGCGCAAGAAGTAGCCCATGGGGAGACACTGGTCTAACTCATAACCCCGACACTAACACTCTTTTCTCACCATCAAGTTTCAGAAACACGGTTTCAGTTGGCTCAATGGACAGACTTCCAACGCCTTATATGATTGCGGACGGAAACCTTTTGGTCTATTTTGATCACCTTGAAAACTTTGACCAAGAAAGAGTTTATTTCCTTGAAAGAGTTGATGCTGAATGGCGTCGTCAAAATGGTGCTGGACCAAATGACCCAGTCCCGAATGTCTTTCCTTATTATGTGGCGCTTGGACAAGGACTCCCTCACGAGTTTGTTAATGCAAGAGGAAGAATCGCAGTCGTTGCTCGTGGTGGACTAACATTTGAAGCAAAAAGAACAAATGCTATGAATGCAGGCGCTCTTGGTCTCATCATCTATAATAATGTTCCGGGACGATTCATGGTTCCAGTTGATCACAACAGAGATTTTGCAACAACAAGCGCCCCTCTTGATATTGGTCTTGAATTAATGTCAAGAAGAGAGGGCTATATGAGAGTTCGTGGCGACAACGGTGAGCCACAATTCAGAGGACCATTCATTGCGACTTCATCTTCATGGGGGCCATCTCCAGATTTAAGAATGAAGCCAAATATTATTGGTTTCGGAGACAATATTCTTTCGGGCGTTTATGGTGGACGCTACCAAGAAATGGGCGGAACATCAATGAGTGGACCGAATGTTGCAGGCGCTCTTGCTGTTGTCAGACAGCATGTCAATCAAGAATCACAACCGGGCGGGCTTTTCCACAGCGTTTTGAATGACTCTCAACGTCCAATGGAAATACTTCAACTCGTTCAAAATCTAATGTCATCAACAGCGACTATAATGTATACTCGCTATAATATCCCATACTTCACTCGCGTTCAAGGTGCGGGCATGATTGACATACACAATGCAATCAGAACTCGTTCATTCATTTCGGTTCCTCATGAAACGGAAGCAAATGGATTTACTGATTTTGCTCAACTTGAATTATTTGATTGCGTTGATGAGAATGGAAACTGGACTGGGGTTTGGGATTTGTCTTTCAACATCCACAACCTTTCTGGAATCAACAATCTTGAATACACGCTCTCTCTTGATGCAAGCACTGAAACTGCGTGTGCGCTCAACAGATTTGTTCTTGAGCGTCCTCGTAATTTGGGTGGAGCGACTCTAACAATCAACAGTGTTATTGGTGGAACTCAGCATGGCAACAACGTTGTCAGAGTTAACTCTGGTGATGTTGCGACAGTCAATGCAACAATCAGAATCACTCAAGCAGAACTTGAAATGATTAGAAACTCTTTCAGATATGGTATGTTTGTTGAAGGGTTTTTGAGAATTGCAGTTGGTGACAGCAGCCAAAATCAACTAGACCTTAGTGTTCCATTCCTAGCATATGCTGGTGACTGGACAGCGGGACCACTTTTTGATATTGATGTTTTCAGATATCACACTGATTTATTCAACACAACAATGCTTCCAGAGCATAGAATTCGCCCAGACAAAATAGTGACAACACCAATCGGGGCATCGATGAGCCTTGGTCAAGTTCCAATGGGACAGTATTTGTGGGCAGACCCAGCATCACCAATGGGTCATCCAGCAAGTCGTGAAAGAGTTGCAATGTCCTATGGAGGTATTTGGGGCGGAAGTGGTGGCATTAGCAGTCTAGACTTTGTTAATGGTGGATTGCTTCGAGCCGCTGGAGCAATGTCATTGACAGTCATTGAAACGGACACTGGTCGCGAAGTATTCACAAGAGAACTAGCACCTGCAAGAAAAGCAGGCTTCACTTTCACTCAAGGGGCAATCGTTGGGGGAAGAATTGGCGCTTGCGGAACGGACTGGAGTCTTGACTTGATTGATTTTGGAAGAGACGGACTCAGAAACAATGTCAGATATGAAGCTATTTTCACTGGTCATATTGACTTCCCAAATCGCCCTCGTGAACAACACACAACCAATAACAATGTTTGGACTCTTCCAATTTTTGCAGACACAGAAGAGCCAGTCCTTAAAAATGCAGTTGTCAGCGAAGAGTGGGATCATGGTATTAACAGAGTCAGAACATTCTTGAATTTGACAGCATTTGATAACCACTTCTTAAAAAGCGTAACACCACAAGTTCTTGAGCCAGAAACAAGAGGAGTTCCTTATAGATTCTTGCAAAACATCCGCCATCCTCATCGTATTGATGGTGGACTTGGAGAAGTTGTCACAACAAGACTTGAAATTACTGATTTAATGCACACTCTTGAGCATCACCCAGTGAGAGAAGAGAGAGGAATGCTTTATCTAACCATTCATGACTATGCTTTAAATGAATCAACTTTCGTTGTGAATGTTGGTCAAATGGTCAGAGACTATCGTGAAAACAGAACGACGACTCTTCCGGGGCAAGACATGATAGCATTAAACTTCAATGCTTTCCGTTTTGATCAAGCGCACTTTTCAGATCCCGGAAATGCATTCCCAACAGACCCATCTGGAAGACTTCACCACATCGGTTTTGGTGGAACGGGCATTGGATTATTTGGTGGCGAATCAATCACAGTTTTCCACAATGTTAGAGGACCACATGATTTCTCTGAGTTTGAACTAAGACTTCCAGCAAACTTGCCAGCAAACATTACTAACAATTTTGATGTCTACATCGGTGAAGATGGATTTTTGAGAATTCATGCAATCCGTGACAATGCGACTTTGAATGACGTTAACTTTTCTTTGGCAATGGCTGTCTATCGTGGAACGCAAAGATTTCCAACAACACTCCATTTCACTCATCGCTCGTCATTCGTAATGCACGGTTGGACACTTCAAGCATTTAGAGGTCTTGGAGAAGCGATTTATGCCGAAGATGGAGTGACTGAAATCGGGCGTCGCGTTGTTATTCCAGACGACAGACGTGTTGCGACAATTGGAGCATTTGCTTTCTCTGGCTATGAATGGGGAAGAATATTCAACACAGCATTTGGAAGGTATATGTTCAGAGTTGTCAATGGCGGACTAGTCAGAGACTACAGAGGTGACAGCCATGTAACAGAGGTCGTCATTCCGGGAACAGTTCAAACAATTGGAAGGTATGCATTTGCGGGGCTTCCTTATCTTGAGAGAGTTATCCAAGTTCCAGACAGATTTGGAAACAGGCAACTTGCAGGAATCATGCATGGAGCGTTCATGAACACTCCAAACCTTAGAAATGTTGACATTCGTGGGGTTAGCATGGTCGACGCATATGCGTTCTATAACTCGCCAAACTTCAATCCAGACTCACTAGAGAGCATAACCTATATGGGTAATTATGCTTTTGCAAGAAACAACACCATAACAAGCGTAAATCTTACTAATCTGCGTTCATCTGGTTTTGGAATATTTGCCCACAGCACAGCGCTAACTCATGCAATCGTTGGTGAATGGACCTATTTTGGGCCGGGAATGTTCTTTGAAAACACTAATTTGCAAGATCTTGAAATCTCAGCAAGAAGCATCGCTGACGGTCTTGGAACAAACAATCTTGGAAATATCCACACTTCAAGTGGTGCTTTTGCAAGAATGCCAAACCTCAGAACTGTGAATTTCACTCGCCCAGAGGGACTTGCACTAGACCAACCGTTCTATGTTGATATCGGAGCGGGAGCTTTCCTTGGCGCTCACAATCTTCACACTGTCACATTCTCGGAAGGAGTTAGAGTAGCAAGACTAGGGAGAGAAGCATTCAGTGGAACAAACATTAGACACATCCATCTTTTAGAAGAGAGCATCGTTACAATCGAAGAATCCGCTTTCCCATCAACACTTGACACACTAACTCTTGGGGTAAGAACAAGACTTGATCTTCAACCGGGGGCTCTTAGAAACACTCATAACATGTCAAGAGTCATCTTGGCTCCAAACCATGAGTTCTACACACTTCAAGCCGACAATTTAACAATTCTTGAAGGAACTGCAATGGGTTTCAGAACCCTTGTTGCAGCATTTGGAAACAGAACAGCAATAACTCGTGCGCAATTGATTAATGTTGACATCATTGGCAGAGGTGCATTTGCTGGTTCAAATATTGTGGATGTCGATTTGAGACCGGGTATTGAAGTTCGCGAATTTGCTTTTGCGGGCGCTCAATTCTTGACAAATATTATTGCTCAAAATATTAGACTTGAAGGAAACGAAATTTTCCGTGACACAACATCTTTGATGTCAATAAATCTTCAAGGTGTCAACAGAATTCCGATGAGAACATTCATTGGTTCCGCTGTCAGAAATGTTACTCTTGGCGGAACAGCTGGAACATTGAACATTGAATATGAAGCGTTCGCAAGACTAGACAATCTTAACAGAGTCACAATTTTAAACGGTCCAACAAGAGTCAATATTGCAGACTACGCATTCTTTGACAACATGGAGTTGCGTTCTATTGCTTTGCCTGCATCTGCTGACCCAGCAAGTGTTGCTGGTCAAGGTGTCTTCATTGGCTACAGAGCGTTTTTCCACAACCTTAGACTAGAAGAAATTATCAATGATCACACTGTCAGAGAAGTCGGAGAATTCGCTTTTGCAAGTGTCATGAGACTTGAAACAATCAACATGCCTCAACTGACTCATATTCCAGAAGGCGCATTTGAGGGTGAACTTTTAAGATTCTATTGGGATGTTCTCGGTGGTTTTGGTTTCCCATTTGCAATCTATGATGATCTTGGATTCCACCTCCATTCTCACTTGAGATTTGTTAACATTCCACAAGTTGAAGTGATCGGCGAAAGAGCATTCGCAAACACTCCGCTTTTGAGAGAAATTATCACAGGTCCAAACCTTCGTGTCATTGAAGAAGAAGCGTTTGCGGTTGGGCCACTAGATTGGTGGATGTATAACCATCATGATCTAATGTTCCCGGGTCGCTGGTCAAGGCTTGAGCCGTTCCATTTCAGAGGAAGAAACACTCAGCTTTCAATCAATCTCGGCAACGTTGAAACAATCGGCGACAGAGCATTCTTCCAAAGAGGTGTTTTGAATGCAGATTTGAGAAGTCTGGTTAATTTTGGGGAGGAAGCGTTTGCCTACTCAGATGTTATGCAAACAATCCAATTCAACCCAAACATGACTCATATTCCGTATCGTGCGTTCTACAGCGCTGGACTCAGTGGAGCAACATTCAACTGGCCAAATATAACCCATATTGGACACAACGCATTTGCTAATTCAAACATTCGCCACGTCGAATTTGAAAACATTGTCCACATTGGACACAATGCATTTAGAAATAACGAGAACTTGACAATCGGAGCAGTTCCGCGTCTTGAGTTTATTGGAAACTTCGCTTTCTTTGGCTCAAACATTGAAACGTTCGAAGTTCCAAGAACTCTTAATTTCTTCGGATATGGTGTTTTTGCGGCAACTCCACTCAGAGAGATTTCAATTCAAAACAATCACAATCCAATATTTGAACTCATTAATGGGGTTTTCCTAGTCGAAACAGTTCTTATCAATGGAGTTCCAAACGGACACAGAATTCTTCTTGCATTCCCAAATGCAGACGAAACCCTTGTTCAAAATGGAAGACTAGAAGTTCCTTATGGAGTGACAATTGCTGGAGACAAAATCTTCTATGGCAACGAAAACATTGTTCACATTGTTTTCCCGCATTCACTAAGCATTGTCGGAGACAGAGCGTTGTTCGGGGCGACTAATCTTGAAGTTGTTGAGTTCACATCTCAACGTGCGCCAACTCTATGGGCATCATTTGATCAAGATTTCGCAAATGAATATGTTATCAACAATCTCTATAGGCAAGGTGAACTTGTTGATATTCTTTCATGGATGGACAGATTTGAGTCGAATTGGAATCATTCAGTGCTTCCATCGTTCTATGCAAACTTTGTTGGACGAATTGCAGAAATGTCAACAAGACCACTTGTCATGATAAGACCAGAAAACGGAATTGGTTTTGACAATTTCATTTTCAATGCGTTCTTCAACACTCAACTTTCTTCGGAAGTATTGACAATCGGAAACCATGCTCTAATTCAACAAATCAGAGACTTCTATTCTCGTCCAGTGATTATTGCAGACAACTTCCTTGCCATTCAAACAATTCGCAATGCTATTAACAGTCTTCAAATATTTGCTCCAACTCAACACAGAATCATGACAAACTTTGAAGGTGTTAACTATGTCCAAAAAATTAACACATTGTTTAGTGGAATGAATGCTATTATCGTTGAAGAGCTAAACAGAATGTTCACGATATTGCCAACGAATGTAACAAGAGAAAATTTCCGTGCGATTCAAGAAGAAGTTGCGAGAATCAATGTCCTAAACTCTTGGGCGACAGACTCGCTCAGTCCGACAAACAGAGCAACTTTGGATGCAGTCACAGCTGATGTAACTTATTTCGTTCAAGTCTACAACGTTATTGACCTAATCCGCGCTCTTCCACCGGTAATCAACCAAACTCTTCACATGCTTGAAGTAAGCCAAATCATGGAAGCCTATGACAACTTGACAGCAAGTCAAAGAGCGCTTATTTCTGCGGAAGATCGCAACACTCTCTACAACGCCTACTACATTACCACAGGTGTTCAAAGAGGCGGTTGCAAAAGCATGAGCGTTGCAACGTATAGCGCAATCGGTGCGGTGGTTCTAGTTCTTGCAGGTGCAATGTTGCTACTAGTCATTGCAAAACGCAAAAAACAAAAACAACAATAATTCAAGAATTCTGATTAGAGGTGGCACTTTGCCACCTCTAAAACAGAAAAACAAAAAAATTTAAGCAAACCAAAGACAACAAGCCAAGAAAACTGGAGGGAAGGCCAATTGGAAACTTCTTGAAGGGGACAAAAACATGACAAAAATTAATAACAACAAACAAAGAAAAATCAATTTTAAAATTTTGACACTAAAATTTGTGTTCATTATTCTGTTCGTTGCTCTTAGCATCGGCGGAATGACTGCATGCAGTCGTATTCCATGGGAAAATCACACTGTCCCTGTGACCTTCCACCTAATGTTGCCAGCCAACATCAGCACAGACGTTGTTGCTGGTGAAACACTCGTTAGAACACCTGTCACAATTATGTTCACTGAATACACCACTTTTTCGGGAGACCATGACCTCGCGGGGGAGGGTGGGGCGCCAAACAGAGTCAAAACACCCCTATTGTTTCTTCACAGCACAGAAACAAGCGCTTTCAATGAAATCAACATCATCCAAAACTTCAACACAGGGCGCTATAATGTTGCTGGATATTATCGTTCAGTCATAAGAGTTGTTCCGAATTGCGAGTGCGCTCATTGCACCTCAAACGACAATACAATAGAACCGGGAGTGGATTGCATAATGTATGTTCGCGATGCGGAAGGTCATGTTATTTGGGCAATGCACCCAGTGACGCATGTTGTGACTGACGAAAATGGCGTTCAAAGAGAACAGTTTCTTCTCGACTCAAACAATCGTATTGTTAGAGAAAGAAGAAGATTGGTCAACGAGTCTTTCGACTTTCCAGAATTTGTTGTTGATAACAACGGAGAAACAATCTGGAGAACACACGAGAACGGAAACTATGTTTATGAAGATTTTGAGTATTATGAAACTGACGAAAATGGAGACTATGTCTATGTCGACGATGAGGATGGAAACCCCGAAAGAGTTGTTCAACAAGGACAAAGAAGAGTTGGCTACCCAAATCAAATCATAGGACTAAACGAACAAGGAAGACTTGAGCATCTTGAACTCAAAGATCGCCCACACGTCTATGACGGAATGCAAATCTTCATCAAATTTGAGCCAGATTTCGTTTTTGAAATTGGCTATAACGATGAAGACGGTAATTTCGTTGAACTAATCACAATCCGTGCCCCAGTTGATGGATATTTTAGACCAAATCAACTAACCGGAACATTCATGCCAGACAGAAGCCATCCAGGAGTAAGAAATGTTTCTGGAAGCTTAAACAGAGTCACTATTTTTGAACGCGCAACCTATGAGGATGGTCGTTATATGAGAGACGAGGATACTAATGAGTTTATCTATGACGCCAATCCTCGAACGCTAATAATGTTTAGAGATGGAATCGGAGAAGAAGTTGTCCCTCCACCAAGAGAGTTTGACAGAAATTGGCGCTCAGATGCTCAAGGATTGCATCACATTCCTTACATCAGTGCAACTGGAGAAGCTCTTGATCTAACAGCAAACAACAACGGAACTTGGATTCAACATCGTCGTGACAGAAGCTTGCCAGATGGAGAAGGGTTCACTCACCGAATCTACACAAGTTATCTTGAGGGAGAATGGACAGTCGTCACAAACAGACCAAGACTGAACGATGCTGTCAATAATCCGGGCGATGGAATAGTGATGCTTGCAAACCTTGATTTTACTGGCTTTGCGTGGCCGTTCCCAATAAACGCAACTTTTGAAGGATCCTTCATTGGTGGTGGAAACACTATCAGAAATGTGACAAGAACAATCACAGGTGCTGACATTGTCACCTTCCCCGGTCGTCCAGACTTGCCGGTTGCGAATGGTGGAGCGTTTGGAATTGGTCTTTTTGGAGAACTGACATCAACAGCGAGAATGGAGAACATTAGTTTTGAAAACATTATCATAAACTTCAATTCTCAAAATTGGTCGCGTTCTTACATCGCTTTGTTGGCAGGAAGAATTCACCAAAACACTTATTTCAGAAATGTTTCAGTCGGAGGAGAAGTTCGATTGATGCTCAACTATCCAAATCAAGCCAACCTTATTTTTGCAAGAGCAGGGGGAACAGTTGGAGATCTTAGGCTGGGTCTTGTTGGTGCATTCTCTCCGGGAACACCGCCGGGAGTGAGAAGACCTTTGATCGGAGTCAGTTTTGAAAACGCAAGAATCTCTCGTCGTCTTCACTGGGGAGATGAGTTGCAAAGAGACCTTAGATTCATGGAAGGAAGCTTTGAGTGTTATTCAGTGATTCAAGCAAACTATCAAACATGGTCAATTGAGAGAATTGATGCAATCATTCCAACTTTGCCACCACTTGCAACTCTATCGCTTGCTAACAGAGCTTTAGTTGAAAGTGTCAGAAGAGATGTAAGCGCATTAAACATAGCTCAACAAGCGATGCTCGGAAACCTCGGAATTCTTGAAGCAGCTGAAGTCAGAATGGCAGAGTTGATTCTCAATGACATGGCAACAATCGGAACACTAGAGCAAGCGAATGTGACAGAAGCCCACAGACTTCAAGTTGCAAGCGCAAGAGCATTCTTCAGAGGATTGAACTCTTCTCAACAAGCACTTGTTCCAGCCCCGAGCCTTGCAACTCTTGCGAGTGCTGAAGCCGCTGTTGTTCATCTTGTTAATGGAATCATCTATGCTCTGAACCTAAACCCTAATCTCACCAATGCAAACATAATGGCAAATAGAACAGCGGTTGAAAATGTGAGGGCAGCGGTAAACGCTCTTGGAACAGAAGCACAAGCACTTCTGAACACAGAACGTTTGGCAGAACTTGATGACGCGGAAGTAACAATTGCACTGTTCATCATTAGCGCTCTTCCAACGAACATAATCCCAGCTCACGCTATCGCAATTGAAACGGCAAGAGCATTCGTTAACAACATGAGTGCAAGTGGACTTGCACGCGTCACAAACATTGCAACTCTTGAAGCAGCTGAAGCAAGACTTGCAGAATTGGGAGCTTAAAACATCAAAAGTCAATAAAATTCATTATTTGTTAACAGTTTTGCACTAAAAAAATAATAAATAATATTTTTCAAAAACTATTGACATATGTCCAGTTAATGTGGTATAATACCAATTATATCTATTTAAAATAAAAAAACAGACCAACAACGGAGGTAAGAAAAATGAAAAAATTATTCAAAAAAATGCTGATGGTTGCACTAGTCCTTGTTATGGCAGTGCCAGCATTCACAGCATGTGATAATGAAGTGTGGTGCAATGAAACAACACCTCTTATTATGGGAATCAACCCTGTAACAGGAAACTTCAATCCTTTCACTGCAACATCGGGAGTCGACCACTCAATCATCGGAATGACTCAAATGTCATTGACGCAACTTAACATGGCGGGTGACTGGGTTGAGTTTGGGGAAGGTTTCCCAGTCGCGTCTCGCGCGTTCAAAGTTGAAAACATCAACGCGCAAGGCCAAGTTATTGCCTATAACGACACAAACAGATATCTCGGCTGGACGACTAACCCTGCAGTGGAGCAAACTGTTTCTCAAGTGAGATTTACTTTCGTTTTGAAAAACGACATTTATTTCTCAGATGGTCAACCTTTGACGCTAAAAGATGTTTTCTTCAATCTCTATGCGTATCTTGACCCATCTTACATTGGTCCAAACCAACTTCACACTGTCAACATTGATGGTCTAGCCGCTTATAGAAGCCAAGACCCAACGATGACTCATGTCAATCAAATTGCGGGTGCTTCTAATTTGGGCGATGCGATTAGAGAAGTTAGTGACATGATGCTTGAGCTAAACAGATTCATTGAGCTTGAACAACACCTTGGTTCAGTCATTTCAATGGAAACGTTGTATAACTCAATTAACTTCCACTTTAATGGAAGAGAAGATCGAATTGAAATGCTTTTGAGAGAGTTCAGAGAAGAACTTGAAGGTGTTGTCAATAGTGGCTATGTCGATGTTCCAGAAGGGCACCAATTCTTGTATGTCGGAGTTCCACCAGCGGACAGAAGACTTGCAACTATTCTGCATAGACTTGGAATTATCAGAGTTGGACACCCAATTGGAAATCCAGCAGGGGCGGACATTCTTGACCCGGACAACTTCTTGCCGGGATTCCGCGCTATCTATACTAGGGCAACTGCATATGAGAACTGGGAACCTTTCGTTGATGCTGTTGAAGTCGCAATTCTAGGTTCACTAGCACACATGCCAATTTTCATGCATTCACAAGCAGCATTCGCTCTTGCAACACATATCGCCGCTGAAATGGGCGAGGATGCCGCTGGTGAATTCCAAGGGGTAGTTCGCAACATTCGCGGAATTCGCAGAATCACTGAAAACAGAACAATCGGTGGAGAAACTTTTAATCCAGCTGTGAATGAAATGTTCTCAATCACTATCAACGGAGTTGATCCGTCTGCTATTTGGAGCGTCACTGGTGTCAGCCTTAATCCAATGCATATTTATTCGGGTGTTTTTGAAGAGGTTGACTATCGTTTGCCAATCAACTGGTGTTGGTATGGTGGAGAAACTTATTGTTGGGAAGAGTTTCATCGTTATAACACAAGAACTCCTATTGAAGGAAGAGAAGTAAACCTTGAGGGGGAAGCAAGATTTGGTCTTCCTTTCAGAAGAGTTGCTTTCCACCAAGGAGTCATTGGTGCTGTTGATGTTCCAATCGGAGCAGGAGCTTACATGGCTTCATGCATCAATTTCACTTCACACATTAACTCAAACGGAACTCCAAGAAGAGCAACAAGAGGCGAATTTTTCCAAGGAAACACAGTTTTCTTTTATCGCAACCCATTCTTCACTTATGGACCGGGTGACGATGAATTTGGTCTTGGTGGTCCAGCAAGAATTCATCGCCTTTCAATGCGTGTCTTCTCAAGAGCGCAAATTGTTGCCTCAATGGAAGCGGGTGAATTCCACTATGTCATGACTGACTCAATGCCAAGAGACCAACATCCAGTTCAAAACTCAAGAACTCTAGCTGGTGTTTCACTTCCAAATCTAGGGTGGGGTTATGTTGGTATTAATGCAGGATTGATTCAAGATATCAGAGTCCGTCGCGCAATAATGTATGTCCTTAATCCAGACAGAACTCTAGCATATTATCAAGGTCTGTCTCACAGAGTAACAAGAGCAACTTCAAGAAACAACTGGGTTTTCTGGAATCCAGTGACAAATGTTCCTGAGTTCCCAGAGTGCAGATATCCATTTGCAATCTACAGAGAAAGAGCAGGCGGTGGCTATGAACTTAACCCAACTGGAATCGCAAACGTCATGAGTCTTTTTGAAGCCGCGGGCTACACTCGTGAGGGTGCAACTGCTGGAACAGGTGAATTCACTGGATTCCAAGTCGGCGGAAGGCTTGTCAACCCACAAGGTGTCCAATTGAGACTAACATTCACTCTTCCGGGAGACACACTTGACCACCCAGCAAGAGACATGTTCCTTGATGCCGCACGTTACTTGGAAGTCTTGTTTGGAGCAAACACAAGTGTAATCTCTGATCCTTTGGTCCTCTCTCGTCTTGCAACTGGTCAACTTCAAATTTGGGCGGCAGCATTCGGTGGAGGTATTGACCCTGACATGTTTGGTCTTTTCCACATGCATTCAAGAAACAGCATCATCAACGCATGGGGTTTCAGTGCAATCAGTGATCAACAAGCGCCACAATATGGTCCGGGAGCAATTCCAATCGTAGCAGGAAGCGAAGATGACCAATGGGCACTATTGCAAAGACTTGCAGATGAAATCATCGCTGGTCGTGAAGTAACGGGAAGAGCAGCGAGAACCCCACGCTACATCACAGCTCACGACACTTTGATGGATTTGGCAGTTGTTCTCCCAACCTATGAGCGTGAAAACATGTTCATCATGAATCAAAGAGCGATTGACATGAGCACGACCTATGGAAACAGACCGGGCGAAGAACTTTCAAGATTCCGTGGTCCACTTTATAACTTGCCACTACTAAGCTTCAATATCTAATCCAAAAATCTTAAACAACACTAATTTGTTCTTAAGCAAAGGGCGGGCTCAACCCGCCCCTTGCCTAAAAACAAATGATTCGCAAGAAATTAATATGTTAAAATACATTATAAAAAGAGTAATATTTGGAATAATCATTCTCCTTGGGGTTGGATTGATAACCTATGCCGCGTTGCGATTAATGCCAACGGATTTTCTCTATGAGCAATACAGGCTAGGTCACATCACTTGGGAAACCTATCAAGAAATGTATTATGGGCTTGGATTTAACCATGGGGTATTCGGTGGCTTTTTTGTTTGGCTTGGAAGTGCTTTCCAAGGCAATTTTGGGCTTTCATTTTTCACCAACAGACCTGTAATGGAAGAGATTTTTTCTCCAAGAATGGGTATCACGGTCATGATTGTCATCATTTCAATGATTTTCCAATTGGCAATCGCAATTCCACTCGGCATCACAAGCGCGGTCAACCAATATTCCAAAAGGGACTACAGCATAACGTTTATTGTAATGATGTTGTTCTCGTTCCCGTCATTCTTCCTTGCCGCTCTTTTGGTAATGGTTTTTGCAGTATGGCTTGGATGGTTTCCAACCCAAGGCATGTTCGCTCTCGGGCTTTCACCAGCCGCAACTTTCTTCTCAAGAATTCACCACCTCATTCTTCCAATAATGACTGTTGTCCTCATCAGTTTGGGAGGAACATTGAGGTTCACAAGAATGAACACCCTAGAAGTTTTGAGCGCGGACTACATTAGAACTGCTCGTGCAAAAGGTTGTTCAGAAAGAGTAGTTGTCTATAAGCATGCTTTTAGAAACACTCTTGTTCCATTCGTCACTTCAATGGCAACATTGCTTCCGGGGTTGTTCTCAGGTTCAATCATTCTCGAGCAATTCTTTGCAATCGAAGGTCTTGGAAACTTGGTTTTCATGGCAACACGACACGGGGATGTTCCTCTAATGATGGCATATAACATGTTCTTGGCAATACTAACCGTTGTCAGCGTAACACTTGCCGACCTAATGTATGCAGTAGTTGACCCAAGAATAAAAATCACAAAATAAAAAACAATTGAAAATTGAAATGTATTGTTAAACTTGTTTTAAGCAATTCAAACCATACTTTTCAGTATTTGCTTTCCACGCTCAATTTAAAAAACTTATGGAACTAACACTAAACCAATTAAATAATGAACCCGAAAAGGTTGAAAAAGAAGAAGAACAACAAGATGTGGTGAGAGGTCTCTCCCCGGGTCGCATTGTTCTGCGTCGTTTTTTCAAATCAAAATTGACAATAGGCGGACTTGTTGTTTTGGCAACTCTGTTTCTTTTCTCATTTCTAGGGCCTGTTATTTTTAATGCACCAGATCCGACTATCACTCAAACTGGAGAATTTTATTTTCAAAGCTTTTGGGTAAACATTGAAGCTGTCAGTATTAGAGTCTTTCAACGCTTTCCAGAGTCTCAATATGGGCCAATTCACTATGGAAATCCATCTAGCCAAAACTGGTTCGGAACAGACAGTTCTGCGTTTGACGTCTTTTCAAGACTAATGCATGGCGGAAGAATCTCGCTGACAATCGGTTTTGTTTCAGTTTTCATTTCAACAACTCTTGGCCTAATATTGGGGGCACTTTCTGGACTCATTGGAAAATGGGTTGACCATGTTATCATGAGACTCGCGGATGTTTTCTCATCAGTTCCGGGACTTCCACTTCTCCTTATCATCGGTGCAGCATTGAACATGCTTGAAGAAGAGTTGGGAATTGGAAACGCAAGAATATTTATTCTCATGGGTGTAATGGCATTCCTTGGTTGGGCTGGTATGGCTCGTCTTGTCAGAGGGCAGATATTAATGCTCCGAGAACAAGAATTCATGACAGCAGCAGAAGCCATGGGCTTTTCAAACACTCGAAAAATTGTCAAACATCTCATCCCAAACATCATGCCCCAAATTATCGTCTCAATGACACTCGGGCTTGGTGGGGCGATGCTGGCAGAAGCATCACTAAGTTTCCTTGGAATCGGCGTTCTTGCGCCAACTGCAACATGGGGAACAATGGTTAGTGCCGTCAACTCACTCTATCATCTTGAAAACTATCCACTATGGTGGTTGCCAGCAGGTCTAATGATTCTAGCGTCAGTCATGTCTTTCAACTTTGTTGGAGACGGATTGCGTGACGCAATGGACCCAAGAGCAAGAAGATAACTCAAATTATAATTGAATGTTTAATATTGAATATGGAATGGATATTATTAAATATTTGTCCAAAAATCAGACCTAACATATTCAATATTCAATATTCCATATTCAATGATTAACATGGAAAAAGCAAAACAAAAAAAAGGCTATCTCTCAAGGCAAGAAGAAAAACAAATCGCGAAAGATAGCAAGCGACAAGTAAGAATACTTGAAAAAGAAAAAAAGCGCAAAAAAACGCTTGACGAGTATACGAGTGTGATGCAAGATGAAAACAATCTTGTAGAGTTTGACAATCTCAACACAAACTTTTTCACTGAACGTGGTGTCGTCAAAGCAGTTAATGGCGTCAATTTCAGCATTAAAAAGGGAGCAACGGTTGGAATCGTTGGGGAAAGTGGTTGCGGAAAATCCGTCACTGCGATGTCTTTGATGCGCTTAATCCAAGGGCCAATGGGGCAAATAGTCGATGGTGCAATTCGCTATAATTCTCGCAGTGGCGTTGTCTATGATATGGCAAAAATGCCAATGAAGGAAGTCTATAAAATTCGCGGAAAAGAAATATCAATGATTTTCCAAGAGCCAATGACTTCATTAAATCCCGTTGTTCGAATCGGAAACCAACTTGACGAGGTTTCGAAAATCCATCTCAAATCAATTTGTCCGAAAACGGGTGAAGAAATTCCAATGACGAAAGAAGATGCGAAAGCGAGAAGTATTGACATGCTTGGAAAGGTTGGAATTCCAGCCCCAGCCCATGTCTATAGCCGTTTTCCTCATGAATTATCTGGTGGTATGCGCCAAAGAGTCATGATTTCAATGGCACTCCTTTGCGATCCGTCACTGATCATTGCGGATGAGCCAACAACCGCTCTAGACGTTACTGTCCAAGCGCAAATCCTTGAACTTCTCGCAACAATCAGGGCCCAGTTTGGCGGTTCAATCATGCTAATCACTCATGACCTCGGTGTTATCGCTGAAATGACTGATTATGTTATAATAATGTATGCAGGAAGAATAATCGAAGAGGGGACAGTCGACGAAATTTTCTACAACCCAATGCACCCCTACACTATTGCTCTCCACAAATCAAAACCAACGATTTCAAGTGAAGGCAAAAGGCTTTTTAATATTCCGGGAAATGTTCCAAATCCTATCAACATGCCATCCCATTGCTTTTTCAGAAGTAGATGTTCTCACAAGTGTGAAAGAGGTGCAACGGAATATCCAGATCTAGTGCAAATTTCAGAAACTCAAAAAGTTGCATGCTTCAGAGCGTGCCCGGGGAGTGTTGAAAAGAAGGAGCAAAAACTAGAGACGACTATAGAGCCAATCGAAGAAACAATTGAAACAACTGCAACAATTGACGAAGCTCCAAAAACAACAACTGAAATAGAACCAATTGCAATCGAAACAGCTGAAAAGTCAAAGGAATCCATTACGGTTGAAACACCAAAGAAAAAACCAGCAACAAAAAAACCAGCAACAGCAAAAACAACTGTGACAAAAAAGCCAGCGGCAAGAAAACCAAAAGAAACAGAATAATAAATCTCTCAACAACAAAACAAACATCAAATTAAGGAAAAACCTATGCCAACACCACTTCTTAAAGTAGAAAATCTAAAAAAATATTTTGTTATTCAAACAAACTTGATTGGACAGCCAACATTGCATCTAAAAGCAACAGATGGTGTCTCTTTTGAGTTGGAAGAAGGAAAAACGCTTGGAGTCGTTGGCGAGAGTGGTTGCGGAAAAACAACCATGGGTCGTGCAGTTTTGAGACTTTGGGATGTTGATGGTGGAAGAGTCGTTTTTAATGGCGAAAGAATCGACAATATTCCAAAAAATCAAATGAGAAAATACAGAACTCAAATGCAAATCATTTTCCAAGATCCGTATTCGTCATTACCACCAAGAATGAACGTTGGTTCAATCATTTCTGAAGCAGTTCATGTCCATGGACTCGTCGGTGGAAAACCGATTGGAATCTCTGAATTGATTGGAAAATATGTTATTTCTCCAATCGCAAAATTTGTTGTCAATCCAATAGTCAAAATTTGCAAATCACTCATTCACAAAGTTCGCTACAAGCTTTGCAAAAAATATCAAGCAAGACATGATGTGCTTGAAGCGGAAAGACTAAGAGACGAAGAAGAAGCAAGACAGCTAGCTGAAGAAAGAGCAAATTCACCACAAAATGAAGAGAAAAAAGAAAGCGTAGGTTCTCAAAAAATAATCGACGAAACAAAAGATCTCAAAAGACCATTCTTCAGAAGTGCTGTCTATGCTGAAAATCTCAAGCGCTACACCATTGAAGTAATGCGTGAATGCGGGCTTCAACCACATTTCTATGAAAGATATCCAAACGAATTCTCGGGCGGTCAAAGACAGAGAATTTGTATTGCAAGAGCGCTTGCAGTGAAACCACGTCTTGTTGTTTGTGACGAGCCAGTCAGTGCATTGGACGTTTCAATCCAAGCTCAAATCATCAATCTTCTTGAAGACTTGCAAGAAAATTTTAACCTATCGTTCATCTTTATCTCGCATGATCTCTCAGTTGTTCACCATATTTCAAATGATGTTGCGGTAATGTATCTTGGGAGTATTGTTGAAAAAGGACCAAAAGTCCCAATGTTCAAAAATCCACTTCACCCTTACACCAAGGTTCTCCTTGATGCGGTTCCAGATCCGGACCCAAGAGCAAAGAAAGAAAAAAGCATTCTTCGTGGAGATGTTCCAACCCCAATTAACATGCCAAAAGGTTGCAAATTCTGCACTCGATGCCCACACGTCTTGAACGTGTGTCACGAGATTCGTCCAGAATTGGTCGAAATCGAACCAGAACATTTCGTTGCATGTCATCTTCACTATGACTACTATGAGTTGACAGGAACTGAAATTTCTCCAGAAGAAAAAGAAAAAATGTATCAAAAACCAGAAGTCAAGGCTGTTGAAGAAGAACAAAAAACAGAAGAAGAAGTCCTAATTGAAAACGCTCTTGCTGAAGAAAAACAAAAAAATCAAGAAGAGCAACCACAAGAGTAAGAGAAGAACAAAGTAGGAAAGTGTAAAACACTACCTGCTTTGTTTCTATTTAACGTAGCTGCTAAAAGTCCAGTTTAGGAAACATGTTGTCCGCAATATCAAAAATCATAACATCTGGGTTCGCTCCCTCTTAATAGCACTACACACCGCTTGATTGCACTTAGTAATAACTGAACTAAAAGGAAGTGGTCTGTTGTTAAAAAATGTTGATATTGTTGCTTGTGTTTGTCTGCTCATGCATTTTTAAATGGCAACACTGTCCTTGCGACAAGTTGCGGAACAATAATTCACAAGCTAATCTCAATTTTCCAAAGACTTGTTTGTGAGAAAAAATTTGTTTTGGAGTCGAAAACCCTTGGCAAGGGTCTTCGACCCTCTTGACGCTGAATGCAGTGCAAGCAGAATCCGACAAAGCAGTCGAAGACTGTTGACAGGGTATTTCAGCCCTTTTGAGGGATATTGCGTTTACTTGAACTTCTCCGACAAGGGCATCGAAGATGCTTGAAGAGGGTCTTCGACCCCCCCTTGACCGAGAGTGCAAATACAAGCAGAACCCGCGACAAAGCAGTCGAAGACTGTTGACAGGGTATTTCAGCCCTTTTGAGGGAAATTGCTTTTACTTGAACTTCTCCAACAAGTGCATCGAAGATGCTTGAAGAGGGTCTTCGACTTCTTTGTTAGCGAATTTCTAGTAAAATAAATTTCTCACAAAAGTATCAAAGACACCTAACAAGGTATTTCAGTCCTCTGTTGGGATATTACTAAATAGAAATTTCCGACAAGAGGATTGAAAACCATTGATAACAGTTTTCAACTGTTCTGTCGGGTTTTGCTTGTATTTGCATTCAGCGTAAAACGGGTATTTCAGCCCTTTTGAGGGATATTGCGTTTACTAAAATTTCTCCGACAAAGGCATTGAAGATGCTTGACAAAAAACGACATTGTTGTTAAACTGAAATCAAGAAATAATGAATCGTTAAACTTTAAACTATTTCGCTAACTAAAAAAATGATAATCCTTGGAATTGACCCCGGTTATGCTACTCTTGGCTTCGGGGTGATAAAAAAAGAGACTAATTCACTTGTCCCAATTGAATATGGGATCGTAACGACGCCAAAGGACGAGAGTTTGCCAGTGCGACTCGCGATGATTGACGAGAAAATAACACGACTTTTGGAAAAACACAAACCCAATGCGGTTGCTCTTGAGGAATTGTTTTTCGCCGCAAATGTTAAAACGGGAATTCAAGTCGCCCAAGCAAGGGGCGTCGTCACTGTCTGCGCAATCAAGGCATGCGGAAACTTGTTTGAATACACTCCTCTTCAAGTCAAACAAGCCCTAACAGGAAACGGAAGAGCGGACAAGCACCAAATCCAATTCATGACAAAAGCGATTTTGGGGCTCAACGAAATTCCTCGCCCAGACGATGCCGCAGACGCTCTAGCTGTTGCAATCTGCCATGCAAACACAAATGACTATTCAAAAAGATACTTTAACTGAGTATTTAATATGGAATATTTAATATTAAATATGTGTTGCCAAATTATTAAATATCCTTAGTTATTCAATATTAGATAATAATTATGATTTCACTTCTATCTGGCTCAATTGCTCAAATCAATGAAACCTCTCTTATAATCGATGTTAATGGTGTCGGTTATGAAGTTTTTTGCACAGGTTCGTGTCTGACTCAATATTCATTGGGCGACATCGCAAAAATCTTCACGCACACTCGTGTGACCCAAGACGATATCGCTCTTTTTGGATTTTCATCAATCCAAGAAAAAAACATGTTCCTCCGTTTGATTTCAATTTCTGGAATCGGAGCAAAGGTTGCAATCAATGTCTTGTCTTCGGTTTCAGTTGGAGATTTATCGAAATTTGTGACCTGTGGCGACTACACTAATATTTCAAAAATAAAAGGCATTGGCAAAAAAACGGCAGAAAGAATCGTCTTGGAACTAAAAGACAAAATTTCGGATGAATTCAAGACAGTCCTTCCAGAAGCAGTTATCGCTCAAAATATTGCTTCAGACGACGAGGCAGTGATTGCACTGATTTCTCTTGGCTACTCCAAGTCCGATGCAATCCGAGCAATCGCAAAACATTACCAAGAAGGACTGAAAACCGAAGAGCTAATAATGAAAGTATTGAAAGGATAATTTTTTAGTGATAACGAACAGTGAATAATGGTTGCTGATTCTTTTGATTTTTTTGAAAAAGATATCCACCCTCACTATTCATTATTCACTATTCATTAAACAACATGGAAGAACGATTCATCACACCCTCAAAGAAAACAAGCGACCTTGAAATTGAAAACTCATTGCGCCCCAAATCTCTTGAACATTATATTGGGCAAGAGCAATTAAAGTCAAATCTTAGAGTCTTTATTGAAGCAGCTAAAAGAAGAGATGAGCCACTTGATCACGTTTTGCTCTATGGTCCGCCGGGGCTTGGAAAGACAACTCTTGCGCATATCATTGCAAATGAGATGGGCTCTGCATTTCGCGTCACAAGTGGACCTGCTATTGAGCGTGCTGCGGACCTCGTTTCAATTCTCACCAATCTCAACGAGGGCGATGTTCTTTTTATTGATGAAATTCATGGGCTGTCTCGTGCGGTTGAAGAGGTTTTATATCCTGCACTCGAAGACTTCTCTCTCGACATTATTATAGGCAAAGGACCAGCAGCGAGAAGCATGAGACTCACTCTGCCACGTTTCACGCTTGTTTCCGCAACGACAAGAGCAGGACTGCTCACAGGCCCTCTCCGTGACAGGTTCGGAATAGTGTGTCGCTTGGAGATGTATAACAAGGAAGAACTTGCAAGAATTCTGCAACGTTCATCGTCAATCTTGGGTCTTGAAATGAATGATGACGCGTGTCTTGAGATGTCATCAAGATGTCGAGGAACACCAAGAATTGCCAACAGAATACTCAAAAGAGTTCGAGATTTTGCTCAAGTGAAAGGAAAAGGAATCATCGACATTGACATTGCAAAACATGCCCTTGGTCTTCTTGATGTCGACAGCATTGGGCTTGACGCAATCGACAGAACATTCTTGAGTGCCATCATGGAAAAATTTGGCGGTGGGCCAGTTGGACTGGACACTATTTCATCTTCAATAAACGAAGACTCAGGAACACTTGAAGATGTTGTCGAGCCATACCTCATGCAATTAGGGTTCATTGCAAAAACTCCAAGAGGAAGAGTTGTGACTCAACTTGCTTATGAGCATATGGACATCAAGCCAAAAAACTGATAGCAGGTTGCAGACAACTGTCTTCGACCTTCTTGATGGGGAAGTGCAAGTGCAAGTGCAAGCAGAACCCGACAAGCCAGTCGAAACTAACAACTTGATGTGAAAATTAAATTTAACCTCACATTGCAAAATTGTAGAACTAGTAATTGAGATTGAAATAATATAAAAATCGATTGCTATCCAGCACCTCAACAAATCAAGAGTTCTGGAGCAATCGGTCACAATGCGATGGCTTGAAAAAATGCTTTGTTTCAAAACCATCGCCTTATGACTGGTTGCGGGTCAAGAGGAAAAACATAATCAACAAAAAAGAAAGGACAAGCAAAATAATGAACAAATCAGATTTTAACTATCATCTTCCAAAAGAACTAATCGCGCAAACTCCAATGGAGCCACGCGACCATTCGCGCCTCTTGGTCTATAATCGCAAAACGGACAAAATCGAGGACAAGCATTTTTATGACATTATTGACTATCTTGAAGAAGGCGATGCTCTTGTTATTAACACGACCCGCGTTCTTCCAGCGCGTATTTTTGGATCAAAAGAAACAGGCGCCCATGTCGAATTTCTTTTGCATAAACGCATAAACATGGACACATGGCACATTCTTTCAAAGCCGGCAAAACGCGTTAAATGTGGCGACATTTTCACTTTCAGCGAAAAGCTAAAGGCAGAAGTTTTGGAAGAACTTCCAGATGGTGAAAGAAAAGTCAAATTTATCTATGAAGGTGCATTTGAAGCGGCTCTTCACGAAGTCGGACAAATGCCACTCCCGCCGTATATCACTGAAAAGCTAAAAGATGAAGAACGCTATCAAACAGTCTATTCAAATCAAGAGGGGAGTGCCGCAGCTCCAACCGCGGGTCTGCATTTCACTCCAGAGCTAATGCAAAAAATCCGTGATAAGGGGATTAATTTTGTTGAAGTTCTCTTGCATGTTGGACTTGGAACATTCCTACCAGTCAAAACCGACAAAGTCGAAGATCACAAAATGCACGAAGAGTATTTTGAAATATCAGAAGAAGCTGTTGAAAAAATTAACACCGCAAAAAGAAACGGTAAAAAAGTAATTGCTCTCGGAACAACATCAGTTCGCGTTCTTGAAAGCGTTGCAAACGATGATGGAACGTTGTCGGCAAAAAATGGCTTCACAGGTATTTATATCTATCCACCGTATCAATTCAAAGCCGTCGATGCACTAATCACAAACTTCCATCTCCCAGAAAGCACCTTAGTAATGCTGGTCTCAGCTTTTTCTTCAAGAGAAAAAATTCTAGAAATCTATAAGCACGCTGTTGACAACAAATATCGTTTCTTCAGTTTTGGCGATGCATCGTTATTTCTATAATGACATGCATAAATTAGTGGAAAGAAAAATCAATCGCTTAAATGAATATGTTTATTCAAAGAGGAGAATATTTCATGACGATTTGAGCAAAAGACAAAGCGCATATTTTTAAAGAAGTTTTTGAGAATTTCGACGAAAATATTGCATGAGCGCTCACAGAATAATCGCACCTTATTATCAATTATGACAAAATTTTCATTCAAGTTAAAACACACCTGCGCGCAAACTGGTGCGCGCGTTGGAGAATTCTCAACACCTCATGGTGCTATTGAGACTCCTGTGTTCATGCCTGTTGGAACTCAAGCAACAGTCAAGGGTCTTTCTGTTGAAGAGGTTGACAAAACTGGGGCTCAAATTTTGCTCTCGAACACTTACCATCTCTACATGCGTCCGGGACAAGAAATCGTTAAAAATGCAGGAGGACTCCACAAGTTTATGAATTGGAACAAACCAATCTTGACCGATAGTGGGGGGTTTCAAGTTTTTTCGCTTGCGAAGTTGAACAAAATAACAGACGATGGGGTGACATTTAATTCCCACATCGACGGTTCATCTCATCATTTCACCCCCGAAAGCGCAACTCAAATTCAATCTGATTTAGGGGCGGATATTTTCATGGCATTCGACGAATGCAGTGAATATGGTGCAACTCATGAGTATGCGGAAAAAGCAGTCAAGAGAACACTTGCATGGCTTGAAAGATGCAAAAAAGCCCACACAAACAAAAATCAAATTCTTTTTCCAATCGTCCAAGGAAACATGTTCGACGATCTTCGTGAATTTTCAATCAAGGAGACCATCCCATATGCTGAATGTGGAATAGCCGTCGGCGGACTTTCCGTGGGTGAACCAAAAGACGAAATGTTCAAAATGCTTGATGTTCTCAAACCGCACTATCCAAAGAACATGCCACACTACCTCATGGGCGTTGGTTCTCCCGACTGCATAGTCGAAGCAATCATGCGCGGAATTGATATGTTCGACTGCGTTTTGCCAACTCGCATGGCACGTTTTGGTGCCGCGATGACAAGCAAAGGAAGGCTAACTATTCGCAACGCTGAATTTAAAAATGACCACACTCCAGTTGATGAAAAGTGTGACTGCTATGCTTGCAAAAGTTATTCAAAATCCTACATTCGTCATCTTCTTAATGTTGATGAAATTTTGGGGGCACGATTGCTTTCAATTCACAACATTCACTATCTAATCAACTTAACAAAAAGGGTGAAAACAGCAATTCTCAACAATTCTCTTCGCGATTTCTATGTTGAATTCAGAAATTCAGAAGAATATAACAATTAAAAACAATCACAATCGACCAATAAATGGAAAATAAATTCCAAATAATAGGAAAAAATCCCAATATAATTTATTTATTAGACTTTTTTAATCAAACTTTAATGAAAGAATTTACCAATTTGGTTGTAATAAAGACCAAATTGTGGTATAATACCGTTAAGTTGGCAGTCAAAAAAATGTCGACAAATAAAAAAAAGGAGACAAAAAATGAGAAGACAATCACAAGGAAAAGGACAAAGAATAACGGCTCTAATTTTCGGAATCGTCTTAGGTGTTGCAATTCTTTCGGGAGGTATCGCTTGTATGTCGCTTGGAATCGCAGCGGTAGCGGATGCTGGTTATATAACCGACACCGGTGTTTCTGACGGTTTCGCGATCGCAGGTCAACTAATGTTGGTTCTGGGTATTGTTGGAATGGTTTCTGGTGTTTTCGCAATAATTGGTGGAGCAATCACTATGGCGGGTAAAACAGCCGGGCCTGTTTTTATGCTTCTTGCTTGGCTAATGGCTATTGCAAGTGCTATTGGTCTTAACTGGATGGCAATCCCAGCAGCAGTATTCTTTTTCATCGCAATGATTCTTGGTTTTGCTGGAGTCAAAAAAGCGAAAAGAGCAAGAAATAGTGGTGATGGAAACAACGACAGATTTAATAGCTCTAACCAAAACCAACAATGGTAAAGATGTCTTTGACTTCTTTGTCGAAAACATAAAACTATTTTTAAAAAGTCTTCCGAACGCGGGAGACTTTTTGTAATTTGCAACCGACAGCTTAAAAGTTAACCTCAAGTCGTGAATTGTCAGTTGTCAATCATAAATTATCAAAAGTTGCGACTGGCTTAGGGACGGTGACAAGCTAATGGAAATCGGACTCAAAGAAGACATTGATAATGGTGGATATCGGATGGTGTTAATGACCGACATAATCTAGAGGTTGGGCTCTAACTTTTGTTCCCATGACAATTCACGAGTCTCACCAAAAACCTCAGAAGCTCTTAACCTAGCAATAAATTCAGTAATTCTGCTGAAAAAACTTAAAAAATCATTAACCAAGAAACACTTGCATTTTTGTTGTTATTGTGTTAAAATAGTAAAGTAAAGGAGAAAACATGTTTCCACGTTTAGAGATAGGAGCTTTTTCAATCTACTTTTTTTCCATATTCGCCGCACTTGGTTTTGCGTCGTTTGTTTTGTTGTTCGTTTTAACGCTTGACAAAAAATATAAGGTCACGATCGATGAATTGTGGAAATCACTCGTTCTCGCTTTTATTGCAATCGGGGTTGGTGTCGGCGGAGCAATGCTTCTTGATGCAACTGTTCATTCAATTCAAAACGGCTATTTTGCAATGGCTGGAATTTCGTGGTATGGAATGCTAATTGCTGGACTGCTCGCGTTTTCACTTCTGCACAGACTTTTTGCAAAAAAGATGAAATTTCAGTTGAGCGCAATGCAGTATCTCAATCTTATTGCAGTCGGCATGTCGCTCGGGCATGCATTTGGAAGAATAGGTTGTTTCATGGCTGGTTGCTGTTTCGGTGGACCAACCGATAGTGCTTTCGGTGTTAATTTTCCAGAAGGTTCAATGGCTGACATTGTCCACGGTGGGCAAGCTCTTTGGCCAGTCCAGCTGTTTGAGGCGGTCGGGCTTTTCAGTATGTTCGCTTTTATGTTCGTCATCCCGTTCATTAAAATCCCAAATAAATTTTTTGAAAAATATTGCAAGGGAGTTGAAAATAACAGTTTCTACATCTACCTCATTGGCTATTCAGTTTTGAGATTTTTGCTGGAATTCATGCGCGGAGACAATCGTGGCGGAGTTCTTGACCTCAGTCCGGGTCAAATTATATCTTTAATTGTCATTGCGGTTATAGTTGTCCCAATTTTGGTCTATTATTTAGTGTTGAGGTTAATGTTGAGAAAAACAGGGTTCACAGAAAAACACAATATCACAAAAAATACATGTGTTGCGTTCTCCGTGAAAATTGCAACGGTAGTCGGAATAATTGGTTGGCTAATTTGGAACTTCTTCATCAAAGAAAAGTGGGAGGCAAGAGTAATTAAAAAAGAAATCCTACCAGTTCAAGAAGAGTCTATGGCGGTTGAAGAGGTTGTCCAAGAAGGGCAAATAGAAAGTTTTGACAATGTCAACAAAGAAGATTAGTTTGAATAATTGCACACTTTTTCAATCAATACTTTATTGCAATATTATCCCCGTGACAAGTTGCGAGTCAAAAACAATCCAGCTCAATAACACTTTAACAACAATTACGCATTATGAATTATGCATTAAATTCTCATGCTTGAAATAAAAGACATTCACAAAACCTATATCGGAAAAAAAGGAAACTCGGTTCATGCTCTGAAAGGGGTAAGTTTTTCTTTTCCAGAAACAGGGCTTGTTTTTATTCTTGGAAAAAGTGGTTGCGGAAAATCAACTTTATTAAATCTCTTGGGTCTCCTCGATAGCTATGATGAAGGGAGTCTTTTGATTGGAGGAAAAGAAGCAAGTTTTTTAACAGAGCGCGAACGAGACACTTATCGTGCCCTTAACATCGGTTTCATTTTCCAAGATTTCCACATCATCGAAAAATATACCATAGGTCAGAACGTTGCTCTCGCCCTTGAAATAGGTCAACATGAAGCAACGGGTGAAGAAGTTCAAGATGCGCTGAAAAAAGTGGGGCTTGAAAACTTTGAAAACAGATTCGCAAGAGGTATCAGTGGTGGTCAAAGGCAAAGAGTCGCGATAGCTCGTGCGATTGCAAAAAATCCAAAAATAATTCTCGCGGATGAGCCGACTGGAAACCTCGACAGCGTGACAAGTCGAGAGATTTTCACGTTGCTTCAAAACATAGCAAAAGAAAATCTCGTTGTCGTTATCAGCCATGACGAAGAAAGTTCTCATCGCTATGCTGACAAAATAATTGAACTGTCTGACGGAAAAATCGTCGATATCTATGACGGCGACAAAACAACAGACACAATAAAACTTGAAATTGATTCAATTGATGAAAAAAATTCTAAAGAAATAGATAACCTTTTGGATGATGGGAAAAAAGTTATCCTTGTCAAAAAACACCAAAAAGAAGAGTGTTCGGGTGATGAAGAACGTTCACCGCTTCATCTCATCACCCCAAAAGCTTATTTAAATCTCAACAAAAGGGTCAGACTTCCGCTCAAATCATCTTTTAAATTATCCATGCTTTCGATGAGGGCGAAATGGGTTCGTGCTTTTTTCACTGTTTTTTTGAGTATGTTGAGCATAGCATTCTTTGGATTTGCCGACACAATCGGTCAGTTTTCAGTAAATAGCGTCATGTTGCAAGAACTTGAAGCAAGAGGGTTATCATTTGTTAATGTTGCATTAGTGGAAGTTGACGAAGATTCATTTGCTCCAACGAGATATAGGAGAACAATATATGAAGACGATTTTGAAGAATTCCGTTCGCTAAATCTTTATTATGTTCCACAATTTTTATTTAAATATCCAGTGCTTCCAAATTTTGTTGGATATAAATACTTGATTCCAAATGCCGTGCAATTTCTTAACTATGCAACAGTGGGGGTTGTTGAAATGGATGTGCCAGCCGATGACAATGCTCCCAATGTCCTCGGGCAATATTTGTCACATGGTCGTTGGCCGAGGACGGACTATGAAATAGTAATAACCAATTTCATGTTTGAAAGATATCGTCGTTTTGGAATAGTGCTTGTTCATGAGGGTGGAAATCGAGACACACATTTCACTGGAACGCTGCAAAGAGAAACGAGTTTTTATGTGGGCTCGGGCGAACTAAATTGTTTTTCTCAAATTGAAGGAAGAAGAATTTCAGAAACTTTCATAATAAGTCCACAAACAAGAGGTGAAACGGGGAGAACGAAAAAGATTGTTGGCATGATTGATTTTGATCTCTCGCCTTATGAAAGCTTGATGCCTTATTTTGTCCAAGAAACACCAGCTACTCGAGAGCAACAACAGCTTGCTATGCGTGCCACAATTAATCGAGACGCGATTTATAACAACTACATCGTCGCAAAGGGGTTTATGGAAGGATTTTTGCAGAAAGTGGTCAGACGATATCATTCTGGATTTGATGTTTCATTAACCCTTCCAAACCAAACTGAAACAACAGGAATAGTTATTCCAAGAGTTGGTTCAAACAACATGAGTCGACTAGATGAGAGTGTCTTTGATTTGAGTTATATTGCGGATGGGACAACATCTCCGTTTTTAGGTTTCACAAAAGATGACATTGACCACAGCTCCAAGCAAGTCGTGATGTCTGCGGTCATGCTTTGGTATTTGTTGCCAAATGAATTCCGAGAAAGCCTTCAAGGCAGAATCGACTACTACATGGCGCGTTATGGAAATATTCCCGAGATGATAACTCCAATTATTGCTTTCGTGATAGTTCCTCTCTATGTTTTGCCGAGTTCCGAATTAGGTTTGATGAACGGCGGGGCAAAGTTGCATTTTGATGTTCACTATCCATATCCCGGGCGGATTGAAAATCTGGAAATCAATAATTTTCAAATTGTCGCAACAACTCGTCACACGAATATATTTATCACTGACTACTTTTTCGATCGAATAGTGGACAATGTTGAGGTGCGCATTGGAAATATTTTTGTTCCAACAAGAGACAATGCGGAAAGAAGCCATGTTTTGAGTGTGCTAGAAAGGCATGGTCGTTTCACAACATTAGATGAGGATGGAGAAGAATATGTTTTCAATTTTGTTGTTTTGAGTGGAAACGCGAGTGATATTTATTTTCTTGACAGTATGTTCTCATTGTTTGTTGGAGTCTTTGCTCTTAGTGCATTAATTTTTGCAATCTTTGCAACAATTTTGACTTATTCGTTTATATCAGGTTCAATCAACGCAAGAAAGAAAGACATCGGCATACTCCGAAGTCTCGGGGCGGGACAATGGGACATCGCGAAAATTTTTGCAAAAGAGGGGGCGTTGCTCGCGATTCTAATTGCAGTTTTCGGGGGGCTGACAAGCTTTGCCCTCTATAACATTCTGCTGAACTTCTTCATTGTTCAGCTGGGGGCGATTGCAGAAACATTCGCTCTTGTTAGTTTTGGTTTTAGGCAAATTTTAATAATGGCTAGTGTTGCTATTGGAGGGGTCGCAATATCAGTAATCCTTCCAATTTTGAGAATAGCAAGAAAGCAGCCAGTTGAAGTTATTAGAGAAGTCAGCAGTGAGTAATGGGTGAGGTAGTGAATAATAAATAATGCAGTTAGAATTAATTTAAATAATTCTACAAGCAGCTTTCACTGTTCACAAAATAACGCTGGCAAGAAAAATAACTCTTAAAACAATTTTAAGCTAAGTTCGTCCAAAAAACTAATTACCAATAATTTCTCAAATTTCCAGAAATTACAAGAAAAAACTTTTGCAAAAAGTGTTGACATATATATTTCACTGTGGTATTCTATCTAAGCTGTCTGTTGACGGTATTGACAATTTCAAATATTTAAAGCATCAAGTAATCAACTAATGAATACCTCTGAGCATAAATCTTGACAATAGTCTTGTTTATGCTTTTTTGATGCCTTGACTTTTGAAAAGGTCTAAAAACAAAACGCACATTGACAACTGCATATTAAGATAGAATCTAACGAACCTTTATGGTTTGATTAGGTTCGCAAATATAATACGAGTAAAAGAGTAAAAATACAAAAAACTTTTAATAATACGTAGTATGAATTTAAACACATAACGTTAAAACATTTAAAAGCCGTAAATTGCGATTTTAGTCGAGTTAAATTTGTCTTGTAAGTAACTTTGACCACTCCCAAGTGGTCAAGGATTAATAATATAAAAAAAATTAGGATTACGAGGAAAAAAATAAAAAAACGAACTCTGAGTGCCAAACACTCAGAAGTCAAGGAAAACACTTGATGATATTAACCATCCTAAAGCAGGTTAATGTCGATAGATTAAGCTAATAAGAGCATATGGTGGATGCCTTGGCACCAAGCGCCGATGAAGGACGTGACAAGCTGCGAAAAGCTACGGGGAGCTGCAAATGAGCTTTGATCCGTAGATGTCCGAATGCGGGAACGCACCTATTTTAATCAATAGGTATCATAACATGAATTCATAGTGTTATGAAGGGAACCCAGAGAACTGAAACATCTAAGTATCTGGAGGAAAAGAAAGTAAAACAACGATTGCGTAAGTAGTGGCGAGCGAACGCGCAAGAGCCCAAACCTGTTGTAGTAATACGACAGGGGTTAGGACGGCAACATGCACTTAATATTCATAGTTGAAGCTGTTTGGGAAACAGCGCCAAAGAGGGTGAAAGCCCCGTAAGCGAAATGAATGTTATAGCTAGCCGTATCCAGAGTACCATCGAACACGAGAAATTCGGTGGGAATGCGGGAGGTCCATCTCCTAAGGCTAAATACGACTTGGTGACCGATAGAGTATAGTACCGTGAGGGAAAGGTGAAAAGCACCCCGGGAGGGGAGTGAAATAGAACCTGAAACCGTATGCTTACAAGCAGTTGGAGCCCTACGCCAGCAATGGCAGGGGTGACAGCGTACTTTTTGTAGAACGGGCCGGCGAGTTACGGTGTGCTGCAAGGTTAAGTGATTAAGTCACGGAGCCGAAGCGAAAGCGAGTCTGAATAGGGCGATTTAGTAGCATGCTGTAGACCCGAAACCTGGTGACCTAACCATGAGCAGGATGAAGCAGGGGTAAAACCTTGTGGAGGTCCGAACCCACGCCTGTTGAAATAGTCGGGGATGACTTGTGGTTAGCGGAGAAATTCCAATCGAACCAGGAGATAGCTGGTTCTCCTCGAAATAGCTTTAGGGCTAGCGTCAGTATTAGTTTACCGGGGGTAGATCACTGAATGGGCTAGGGGCCTTCACGGGTTACCAAACCTTATCAAAATGCGAATACCGGATAAATATGACTGGCAGTCAGACAGTGTGAGATAAGTTTCATTGTCGAAAGGGAAACAGCCCAGATCCACAGCTAAGGTCCCAAAGTTACTGTTAAGTGGAAAAGGATGTGTCATTGCATAGACAACCAGGATGTTGGCTTAGAAGCAGCCACTCATTTAAAGAGTGCGTAATAGCTCACTGGTCGAGTGATGATGCGCCGAAGATTCACGGGGCTAAAACAGTACACCGAAGCTTGGGGATAGTAGTAATACTATCGGTAGAGGAGCAATGTATACGGGACGAAGCGGTATCGTAAGGGGCCGTGGACTGTATACAAGAGAGAATGCCGGCATGAGTAGCGAGAGAAAAGTGAGAAACTTTTCCGTCGAAAGCCTAAGGTTTCCTGGGGAAGGTTCGTCCTCCCAGGGTAAGTCGGGAGCTAAGGTGAGGCCGAAAGGCGTAGCTGATGCACAACTGGTCGAAATTCCAGTACCACCGTATATTATGATGCAGGGACACAGAAGGATAGCCAAACCCAACAGATGGAAAAGTTGGGCCAAATCGTGAGGCTGAAACGTAGTGAAGTACGCGTTTCATTAAGGCTGGGCGATGATGGGGAGTAAGATACCTCGAAGTTGGTGAATTCACGCTGGCGAGAAAAGCTGCTAAATTTAGATATAAGGTGCCCGTACCGCAAACCGACACAGGTAGGCGGCAAGAAAATTGCAAGACGAACGGGATAACCCATGTTAAGGAACTCGGCAAAATGACCCCGTAACTTCGGGAGAAGGGGAGCCTAGAAATAGGCCGCAGTGAATAGGCCCAAGCGACTGTTTATCTAAAACACAGGTCTCTGCTAAAGCGCAAGCTGATGTATAGGGGCTGACGCCTGCCCGGTGCTGGAAGGTCAAGGGGAAATGTTAGGAGCAATCCGAAGCATAGAACTTAAGCCCCAGTGAACGGCGGCCGTAACTATAACGGTCCTAAGGTAGCGAAATTCCTTGTCAGGTAAGTTCTGACCCGCATGAATGGCGTAACGACTTGGGCGCTGTCTCAACAAGGGACCCGGCGAAATTGTAGTATATGTGAAGATGCATATTACCCGCGACTGGACGGAAAGACCCCGTAGAGCTTTACTATAGCTTGATATTGATTTTCTGCAAAGATTGTACAGGATAGGTGGGAGACTGCGAAGCAAGGGCGTTAGCCTTTGTGGAGTCAACCTTGGGATACCACCCTGTCTTTGTGGGAAATCTAACGCGCTGCCATTATCTGGGGCGCGGACATTGTCAGGTGGGTAGTTTGACTGGGGCGGTCGCCTCCAAAAGAGTAACGGAGGCGCTCAAAGGTTCCCTCAGAATGGTTGGAAACCATTCGTAGAGCGTAAAGGCATAAGGGAGCTTAACTGCGAGACCTACAAGTCGAGCAGATAGGAAACTAGGACTTAGTGACCCGGTGGTAGAGAATGGAATTGCCATCGATTAACGGATAAAAGTTACCTCGGGGATAACAGGCTTATCTCTCCCAAGAGTTCACATCGACGGGGAGGTTTGGCACCTCGATGTCGGCTCGTCACATCCTGGGGCTGTAGCAGGTCCCAAGGGTTCGGCTGTTCGCCGATT
>Ga0209755_10001299_pt1 | contig 39892 bp, 40 predicted proteins | sample TergutCo191P1_FD_187301 | JGI IMG/M metagenome (GOLD analysis project Ga0209755, IMG submission 187301) | Cornitermes sp. P1 segment gut microbial communities from Petit-Saut dam, French Guiana - Co191P1 (SPAdes) (version 2) | ecosystem: Host-associated > Arthropoda: Insects > Digestive system... | reverse complement strand
GGGAGTACCCAAAAAATTGTAAGTTAGTTATCAGAACGGAGGATTGATATGGCAAGGAAACGCGGCGGAAGCGGCGCCAAAAACGGAAGAGACTCAAACCCGCAATATCTGGGAATAAAAGCTGCGGACGGCACTGAAGTAAAAGCAGGAACAATCATAGCCCGCCAGCGCGGAACAAAAATCCATCCGGGCGCCAATGTCGGCTCAGGCGGCGACTATACATTATTTGCAAAAGCGGACGGGAAAGTAAAATTTCACCAGCGCCGCGGCCGTAAATTGGCATCGATTGTACAGTAGAATAGCAGAATCAATTTTTAAATTTATATCTCCTGAGCAATTTTTAAAACTGAAGTTTTGAAAAAGCCTTTCCTTATTGATATTATCCGGCAATTAATACAAGCAGAGCGGGCGCCATCCACCCTGCTTGTACAGGGAAGATATACTATGTAAAAATTATATTTATAGAAGGAAACTAAACTTGAAGAAAACAGAACTCCTATGTATAGGCAACCCAATCATTGATGTATTCGTAGAAATCGACCATCTTCTAATCTCGAAATACGGCATTAAAGAGCCAACACAGCACATAGATCGCGACAAGGCCGAGAAACTCCTTCGCGAACCCAGTATCGATTTTGAGAGAGCTGTAAAAAGCTCAGGCGGCGGATCCGCAAACGTGGCAAAGATAGCCGCCATGCTTGGAATGGAAACCGCTTTTACAGGATGCATAGGAAATGATGAACTTGCCTGTGTCTTCGAGGAAGAGATAAAAGGAGCGGGCGTAAACGCCATGCTTGTAAAATCAAACGAAAAGACAGGACTGTGCTTTGCGTGCAACACCGGCAGAGAATTGCGTTTTGCCGCAAGCCCCGGCGCGGCGCTTGAACTGAATGAATCGCACATTGGCGAAGAACTTATAGGCAGCGCAGAAGTTATCGCGCTTGACGGTTACATTCTAGATCGCCGTCCGCTGGTGCAGCACATCTTAATTCGCGCAAGCAGGCGTGGAATTCCTGTCGCGCTTGACGCGGCGTCGGTTATGCAGGCGCACAGCAAGGCGGAAGAAATTTTAACCTACAGCAGAAGTTTTCCGCTTTTTATTTTTATGAACGCCGATGAAACACTGGCTTTTCACCGCCAGATTAGAAAAAATTTTGAGTACGATCCCAATTCATCGGAGAAAGAAAAAGAAATTGTGATAATGCGCGATGTATGCCCGACTCTTAAAGTTATAACAGAGGGAGAAATATATCCAATCATTGTTATAAAACTTGGCGGCCGCGGCGCGGTAGTAATTGCCGGCGGCAATGTGTACCGCGAAGAGACATTTGCGGTTGTTCCTCACAATACTGTCGGCGCCGGAGACGCTTTCTGCGCGGCTTTCATTTCGGCGTGGATAAGAGGCAAATCACTTTCCGAATGCGCCGCGCTTGGAAACAAGGTTGCGCGTGAAATTCTCGAAGTGCCCGGCACTCATATAAAGAGCGGAAAATTAAAAGCGTTTGCGAAGATTCTGCAAAAGTAATAAAATTAGTTCTATATAAGAGGTTTATTATGGCAAAGAAAGCGGTTATTTTACTTGCTGACGGTTTTGAAGAAGTGGAAGCGATTACGCCTGTCGATTATCTGCGGCGCGCCGGGATAGAGGTGACCGCTGTATCAATTTCTGACAGCCTGACTGTCTCGGGCAGATGGACCGGCATCAAACTGATCGCTGATATGACGATGGCGGATCTTAACAAAAATGGAATTGACGGTTATGACGCTGTAATTATTCCCGGCGGAATGCCCGGCGCTTCTAATCTTGCGGCTTCTGCTGAAACAGGCGCGCTGCTCAAAGAGATGGCGGCTTCAGGAAAAGTTATCGCCGCGATATGCGCCTCGCCTGCGGTTGTGCTTTCTCCGCTTGGAATTATTAAAGGTAAAAGTTTTACATGCTATCCCGGTATGGAAGAAAAAGTATCGGATGCCAAATGGTCGGATGCATCAGTTGTAAAAGACGGCAATATTATAACCAGCAGGGCAGCCGGAACAGCCGGCGAATGGGCAATGGCGATCATAGAAACATTACTGGATAAAGCAGCGGCTAAAAAAATAAAAGAAACGGTGTTACTCTAACGGTTGCGCCTTTCTTCTTCCGACTTACATTCAATGCACATCAGAGCGTAGGGAATTGCGATAAGACGATCCTGCGGGATCCTCTTTCCGCATTTTATACAGTGGCCGTATTTACCCTGTTTAATCCGCGTGATGGCGGATTCAATTAGTTTGAGCCGCTTTAATTCCTGCGCGCCTATGGCTTCGATCATTTTTCGGTCGGTGTCATCCGACGCGATGTCGGCAAGATCTTTGGGTTCCATCCCGTCCATTATTTCCTTAAAGTCCTCATTGCTGGATATTAAGTTGTCAACAATTTCGGCTTTTAAAGTCATAAGAGAATTTTCCATCTTCTCAAGGAATTCTTGATCGATTGGCGGTATTTTTTTCTTCTTCTTGCCTGTCGCAGCCATATTTCCCCCTTCAAGCTACATAAGCGATAGAATTTTGTCACGCATTACCGGGTTTGTCAATAGATATTTTTTAATTATTTTTTGTTTTAATTCTTATCCGGCTTCAACAGCGGAATTTTGGCTTCCGTAAGTTCCATAACCGCGGGAAAATCTTCAGGCTTCAGAAGAACTGTTTCGCCGTCCATCTGCGCGAGTATATCATGCTTGCATGTAAATTCAAGACGGTACGCGTCAAAAATAATCACGCTTCGGTTTTTCGTATGCTTGCCGTTTTTAACCTGTCCCTTAACCGCCAATTTTCCGAAAAGAGACATATTTTTTACGCCGCAGACATTTCTGGTATCGGGAAGAATATTCTGCTGGGAACCATATGTTCTGCCGCCAGAAACGCCCATCGCCAGCAGCAAAAGTTTTTCTCTGAATGAAATTACTTCTTTATTATTTTTGTCCAAACCTTTTACTTCAAAATAATCTATCTTATACTTGCGGTGATAATTAAGGGTTGCCATATCTACCCAGAACTTGTATGTATCGCCCGCGACTTTTCCTTTCATGGTGTTGGTCATGTGAGTAACATACGCGTCAAGTCCGACAGAGCAAATATTATGGGCAAGGAACGGACCTTGCCAGTTTGCCGGTCCGCTTTTGTTAAGGCTTAATTGCACGGCGGGAGCCAATTCGATATGAGTCGGCTTAAGCAGCAAATCCAAAGCGTTTGAAAGCTGGTTATTATCGGCGCCGTCGTTTCCTGTTCCCATGGGAAGCCTGAGAACCGCCATTGTTCTTAAAATATTGACAGGCGCGTTATAAAGGGAGTTCATTACTTCTCTGTGAGTTCCGTCGCCGCCGCCGCTGATAATTAAATAGAAAGGAACAGGATCTTTGATCGATCTTTCGATGAAGCCTTTTGTTATTTCGCTTGCGGAACCTTTGCCTTCCGTTATGCTCACAATAACATTTTTGTACATTTCTCTTTTTGGATTTTCTCTGGCTTTCTCTCTGTATTCTTCAAGTGTTTTTTTATGCGCATCCCATTTTGATTTTATATAAAAACCGCCTGCAACCGGGTTCATGATAATTAAACAGCGCAGCGGACGATCCGGACAAACAAGTGAGTGTTCGCATACTTCGCTTATCGCTTGTGCAAAAAAGTAATTCATAGGATTATTTTTACATGGAATTTGAGTAAGGTCAAGATCACATTGAACTTAGGTCAAGTTGTTTTCATTTTATATAAAATCCTTTATAATTCTGTCATTATGGCAAAGTACCCTTTTGAAACAATTGAACCCAAATGGCAGGAGTATTGGGCGAAAAACAAAACTTTCAAGGCTTCTGAAGACCCTGCAATTCCCAAAGACAGACGCCGCTATGTTCTTGATATGTTCCCATATCCTTCGGGACAAGGGCTTCATGTCGGTCATCCCGAAGGTTATACGGCAACGGATATTTACTGCCGTTTTCTTCGCTTGAACGGTTACAATGTGCTGCATCCCATGGGTTTTGACGCATACGGTCTGCCTGCAGAAAATTACGCGATACAAACCGGCACACATCCTGCCGTTACTACGGCGGCAAATATCGACAGGTTTCGATCTCAAATAAAAGCGCTTGGTTTTTCTTATGATTGGGATCGAGAGGTTGATACTTCTGCACAAGATTATTACCGCTGGACACAGTGGATATTCCTTAAACTTTTTAACAAAGGGCTTGCCTACGAAGCGGAAAGTCCGATTAACTGGTGTCCTTCCTGCAAGACAGGGCTTGCCAACGAAGAAGTTAAAGACGGTCTTTGCGATCGCTGCGGAGAAAAAACAACGCGCAAACGAATACGCCAATGGATACTCAAAATAACCGCCTACGCCGAACGTCTTCTCGCCGACCTTGAAAATCTCGACTGGCCCGAGCCTGTTAAACTCATGCAGCGCAATTGGATCGGCCGCAGCGAAGGGGCAAATGTGATCTTCAAAGTTGACGGTCATTCCGATTCGCTGGAAATATACACAACTCGTCCCGACACTCTTTTCGGCGCGACATACATGGTTCTGTCGCCTGAACATCCGCTTGTAGAAAAAATTACCACCGCGGATCAAAAGAAAGCAGTCAGCGCGTACATTGAAGCTGCGGCAAGAAAGAGCGATCTTGAACGCACGGATCTCGCGAAAGATAAAACAGGCGTCTTCTGCGGAGCGTACGCGGTTAATCCTGTAAACGATCAAAAGATACCGATTTGGATCGCAGATTATGTTTTAATTTCCTACGGCACGGGAGCGATAATGGCTGTCCCCGCCCATGACGAGCGCGACTGGGATTTTGCAAAGGCTTTTAACCTGCCGATCATTCTTGTCGTATCCGCGGAAAAACCTGAAGCCGGAAAAGATTATTCCAAAGAGCCTTCGGAATGTACAGCCGCGGACGGCTACTCTGTAAACTCAGCGCTTCTCAACGGCTTGAGCACGGAGGAAGCGAAAAAGCGCATAACGGACTGGCTTGAAGAAAAGGGAATCGGTAAACGCGCTGTAAATTACAAATTAAGAGACTGGATATTCTCGCGCCAGAGATATTGGGGCGAGCCGATTCCAGTTGTACATTGCGATGTATGCGGCATCGTTCCGTTGTCAGAAAATGATCTGCCGTTAAAGCTTCCGAATGTAAAATCATACGCGCCGACAGGCACGGGAGAATCCCCTCTTGCCGGAATCGAAGAATGGGTGAACACTGTCTGCCCAAAGTGCGGCGCGAAGGCAAAGCGCGAAACCAACACAATGCCTCAATGGGCAGGTTCATGCTGGTACTACATCCGCTACCTTGATCCAAAGAACGATAAACTTTTCGCCGCAAAAGAAAAAATCGAATACTGGCTTCCCGTCGATCTTTATGTCGGCGGAGTGGAACACGCTGTGCTTCATCTTCTGTACAGCCGTTTCTGGCACAAAGTGTTATACGACATCGGGCTTGTAAACTCTGTCGAACCTTTTCAGCGGCTTGTAAATCAGGGGATGATCCTGGGAGAAGATAATCAAAAAATGAGCAAGAGCAGAGGTAATGTAATAAACCCCGATGACATTATCAAGGAGTTTGGAGCCGATTCTCTGCGGCTTTATGAAATGTTTATGGGTCCTCTTGAAGTAAGCAAGCCGTGGAACATGGCGGGCGTCACAGGCGTATCGCGCTTTTTAGAACGGCTTTGGGCAATCAGCGAAAAGCCGCTGAGCGATGCGCTGCCCGGCAGCGATGAAGCAGGCGGCGCTGAACTGCAAAAACAGCTCCACCGCACCATCAAAAAAGTGACAGATGACACGTCAACCCTTAACTTCAATACCGCAATCAGCGCCATGATGATTTATTCCGCGGAACTTGCGAAACTGGCGAACGAACAGGGGTCGTCAATTCCGCGCGCGATGTGGGAACCTCTTGTGATAATGGCTGGAGCGTATGCTCCGCATTTAGGCGAGGAGTTATGGGAAAAAGCCGGACACAAAAATTCTGTTTCCAAAAGCAGCTGGCCCGTCTATGATGATTCTTTGACTCACTTTGACGAAGTAACCGTTGTAATTCAGGTAAACGGAAAGATTCGGGACAAGTTCACCGCCGCGGCAGGGACCGCAAGGGAAGAACTTGAAAAAACAGCTGTCGCTCTGCCGGGAGTTCAAAAATGGCTTGAGGAGCAGACGATCGTAAAAATTATTTCTGTACCTGACAAATTGGTCAATATCGTGGTAAAATAATGACTGATAACGATGGCTTTAAAAGCAGGCGGTGACGATCCTTATTTTCGCGAAGATCCGGGCGCGGGCTTTCAGCGTGTTCCTGTTTTTGTATTTGATCTTGAAAAAAACTTTTCGGTATGGAAATTATGGCGCACCAGCGACGGACGCGTTTTGCCGAATCCCAACAGTCACTTTGAGCTTATTAACGATCCGTTTGAACTTGGCAATTTAATCCTTCTTACAACTTATTTTGATCCTTCGATCGCCGGAAAAGCTTTCGGCGGGTTCGGAATGAGAGCTCCGGTTAATCCGGCGGTTGAGTTAAACAATCAGACATATATCGAGTTTGATCTTTACTATCCAAAGAGCGCCGCCGGAAAATATATGAGGTTCGAGATCTGGTCAACTTCCACAGGCGGCGAGGGGTATCAAAGCGTTGCAGGTTACACCGGAACCGCAAGAACTCAAATTTATATAAGAACGTCCGAACTTGACAGTATCGGCGTTATCAAACCGCCGTGGATTGGTTTTCATGACGGGGAGACATGGTATAAAAAAACCCTTTGCGCCGTAACTCCTGTTTCGTCAGGGCGCTGGGATTATTTAAATATTGATCTGCACACCGAAACCGGCGTAAAGCTGGAAGGCGATATGCTAATGCTGGGCAACATAAAAATTTCGCAGATGAATCCTGATCACAAGGCGATCCCGAATGTGGTAAACGCAAAAAGTTATGATGAAGTTGAACCTTTTAAAAGTAAATACAATAATGACAACGGAAGTTTTCTTATCGGCGTTACCGGCACAGGACCTGTCGATCCAAAATCAATCAGGGGTTATCATTATGAAATTTTTGTTGATGATAATAATTCAAAACCACATTGTCACATTAAACCTCCGTCGTGGCTTAAAAATCTGTTTCCTGCTTTTGAGTTCAAGGTGGAATCCAACGAACCTAATGATTCAACGCCCGAATGGGCGCTTCCGACAAAAGCATATTTGGACATAAGGGATTCAGGAAAAGCGCGCCCTGACGGAACGTATAATTATAAAATACACGGTCATTGCCTTGCGTGGATTAATCAATCTCCTCCATGGATGAGGCAGATTGTGCCTGAAAATATAACATCCATGCAGTGGAATATTGACGGAAACTTTTTCACAGGCGGAACAAACGCCGTTGGTCCTTTCTTAAAGGTTAATAAAAATATCGCGCGAAGAATTTATTTTGATCACATTGTATATACTATGCGCCATTTTATGTCCGTGGATCCAAGATATGATTCAAGCAAAGAACGCGGCGCTATTCCCTTTCACTCGTATGATGTTTTAAATGTCGAGCTGCATGAAAGCAGGCACAGCATGATTATCCGTGATAACACCAATAAGTGGAAACCCGCGCTAAGGCATGTTTCATGGCTGATGGCTTTAACAGATGATGATTTGAATAATATTAAACAGCATTATGTATATCTGCTTTTTAAATATGCGCACATTGCCGCGCCGAACGCGCAGATGGCAAAAAGGTATAAAGCGGGTTTTAATGATCCCGATATCGTTTCCGATTACATGAAAATGGATAAACATGACAACAACGGAAGCATTGACGCGTATGTCTGTGAAAAACCTCCGATACTCACCTATAATGATTACGAGTTTAATATTTGGTCAAAAGCGAAAGTAATTTATAACATGATTAAAGAATTAAACACCGAATGGAAAACAGATCCGTTATATGACGGCAGAAACCTGATCGAATGTATTGGCATCCAGGGGCATGAGTGGGTAACGCCCGTTCTGGCAGGTCACAATCAGCAGTCATTGCTTTTATATGTTGATTTAATAAACGAAGGACTTCTTGATTGCGCCGCTTATTCTGAAATCGATATGAGACTGCCTTACAATGCCCCGGGCGGTGAAGCGCTTGCGCCGGCTGTTTTAAATCAAAAACAGGCTGACACTTTGGGTTATCAACATGCTCTGTTTTTCAAGATGCTGGACAAATATAAAAAATATATCGACCGCGTTATTTTCTGGAGCCAGTACGGGGCAAGCTGGATGGACAGCTATGTGCCTTTTGATCAGGAAAAAATGGCAAATCAGGCATATTATGCAATAATGGACCCGGACAGGTTCATTCAGGGGCATTCATATCTGGATAGTTTTTTTGACGGCGAATACGACAAAATTAAAAACGGTTGATTTTTATTAAAATATTGTCACTTGTTTTTTGGGCTATTATGGGGTAAAATGCCTTAGATAGCTTATTGGGGCTGTTCAGGTGGATTAAAAGTACGTTGTATTTTTATTCATCTTTTATAGGAATATGTTTTAAAAGAGGTCTGGTTATGAAGGATGGAATAGGAATTTTTCTGTGGAAGCTCTCGGTAGGTTTGTATCTCCTTGCAAACGGCGCTTTAGCGTTGTTTGTTAAAAAAGGTTTGGGTATTGGCAAAAGCAGCGACTTTGAAATTATGCTTAAGTCTTTTAATTTTAACAATGACACTATAAAAGTCTTTGTAGTCATTTTCGGCGTTATTGCGTTTGTTGCCGGCGTTTGTATTATCCTCGAAATGCTTGGTATCGATAGCATATCTTTCCTGCTGCAGTTGATATTTATCGTTGCGATAATCTGGGCTGTTTATATAATCGTTGGTCTTATTTCCTGGATTATAGACGGCTTTGACAATTTCTGGCCTGTATTGCAGAGACTCGCTGTTCATACTATGGTTTTCTCTTCCTTGCTTGTTGCAAGCGGAAAAGGCAGCAGATAGAGTAATTTAGTTTTTTCTGTTTTTTGTAAGCCGCATACGTCCACCCCGGTGTATGCGGTTTTTTTTATTTTAAGCGTTCTTTACAGAGAGGCTTTTTGGCATCATGCTCCGCATACCGGATTATAGTCCTAAACCGCTTACATAAAATTAAAAAAACTGTATAATGTCCTCGTGAGTAATTTAACAACTGCCAAATTTGACGCTTTTATCCGGGGAATACTGGACATGGAAGGTTTTGCTTCCGCCGATGACTCCCTGAACGGCATTCAGGTTGATAACGACGGCTCTCAAATCCGTAAAATAGCTTTTGCCGTAGATGCCGCCATGGAAACATTTGAGCAGGCAGCGGCTTTTGGCGCCGGTATTCTATTTGTCCATCACGGGCTTTTTTGGAATTCTCCTATGCGGATAGCGGGAAATCTGCGGCGGCGCATAAAGCGCTTATTGGATAATAACATCTGTTTATACGCGGTACACCTGCCTTTGGATCAGCATCCAATGTTTGGGAATAACGCGGTTTTGGCGCAGCTCCTTGGACTTAAAAACGTCGAGCAATTCGGCGCGTACCATGGAAAAAAAATCGGTTATAAGGGAACCTTCCCAAAACCTGTTACAATTAATGAAGCCGCTGATAAAATCAGTTTTATGGGAAGACCGCCCGCAGGTCTTTTGCCGTTTGGTAAAAAAGAATGCGCAACAGCCGCGGTTGTTTCAGGCGGAGCCGCGTCAAATTATAAGGACGCTGTAGAAGAAGGCATAGACCTTTATATTACCGGCGAAAGCGCTCATTATGTGTATCATGAATGTCTTGAAGCAAAGCTGAACATGATAGCGGGCGGGCATTACAGCACCGAAGTTTGGGGCGTTCAGGCTGTTATGCGTCATTGTATCGCCGAACTGGGCGTTGACGCCGAATTTCTTGATATACCTACCGGATTGTAATTTGCGGTTATTTTAATTAATTGGAGAGTGGCAATGAAATCGTTTTTTAAGGATAATTTTACAAAGGAAAAACTTCTGCCGTTGACGCTTACAGCGCTGATTCTTACGGCGGATCAGATTATAAAAGCGGTAATTGTAAAAATACAGCCCTTTCATCCCTCTCTTATAAAAGATATTTTTAACAATGATCTTTTATGCATTTATCATGTGCGCAATAAAGCGATCGCGTTTAGTCTCGGAGAAGGGCTGCCCGATTTTTTAAAACCTGTTATCTTTGTCATTTTTCCCGTTTTAGTTTTGGGGTTTCTTGTGTGGTACTATCTAAGATCCAATGAATTTACAAAACTGCAGCGCTGGGCAGCGGCGGGTATTATCGGCGGCGGACTTGGAAATATTATCGATCGTATCTTCCGATCCGACGGAGTAGTAGATTTTATCAGCGTAAAAATCTTCGGTCTTTTTGGCATGGAACGCTGGCCCACTTTTAATATCGCCGATTCTTCGGTTGTGGTGTGCTGTATCCTGCTGCTTATTACCATGTTTATTAGCCCATCCAAAGATGGAAAAGGAGACCCTGCCAAATGAACAAAAAAGTAAATACGCTTTTATTTGTTCTGGCGGCGACATTGTTCAATATTATCGTTGCTGTGGTAAGTTTTATTTTACTGCTGCTTTTATACGCCAAGTTTATCAATCCAATAGTGCCGGAAGGCGCTCTTTCGTGGGCTTTTACTCTTATCTTTTTGGCTTCCATCGCGATTTCAATTTTTGTTTACCGCTTTGCGCTGAAGTACTTTCTTACAAAAGTCGATATGGAAAAATTATTTGATCCTATTTTTGTAAGAAAAAACCTGAAAAAACAATAACCCGGCAGCCCGCGCGCAGTGAGGTAAATTCAACCTCTGAATAATTTAATAAATTCCTTAGGGCTTATATCAAGCGCTCCCAGATCATTTTTATAATCTAAAGGCATTCCAAGATCGAAAAACGAAAAACCGTGTTCTTGCAGGTAACGCGTGGCAAGGATGATCTGAACTGTCCCCGAATTATCCTCATCGTAGAAACCCGAATAGCTGGTGTAAACCTTGCCGTAAACAACGCCGAACTCCCCCGCGATAAGTTTTCCGCCGCGATACAAAGCAAAAGAAGCCGGGTAAACGCAGGAAGTAGGAAGCAGTTCCTCGGCGCCTGAAACCATTTGGTTATTATTATCGCATTTTGAAGAATCTTCATGGGTGACTGACACCATTTGGTTTGCCCTGATTTTTTTAATACAATCTACCAAGGGAGGGGTAAGCCAATCGCTGCCGTGTTTTTCTATGCACCGGTCTACGATGTAATCAAAATCGGTGTCTGCTCTTAATTCGCAGCGGTTTAACAGTTTACGGATAGATTTTTTTATGTGCAGATTCTCAAAAAACAAAGCGGAGCGGACAAGGTACAGTTTTGGGAGCAAAATATAATGCGGGTCCTTCTGATCCAGATTCATTGACATTACCAAAAACCCGGCTTCCATGAGTCTCACAACGAAATCAGTAGAAAAGTCCTCGGCGAGGCAGAATTCCTCGTTATAATTGGTTTCCAGCATGGCATCTGCGACAGCATTACAGTCATCTAGGGGGGAAATATATATGAACCCCGAAAGGGTATATTTCAAATCCATCTTTGCTCCCTATTGAACCTCAACCGAGCCAGAGCGCAAAAGCGGCTGGCGAAGGTTCCCCTCTTGACCTGTTTTCCTGTTTATTCTAAACTAAATAATCATTTTAGTTTTTAAGAACCTTTATATATATAGGAGAAGATACCATGAAACGTACTTACCAGCCCAGCAAAGTGAAGAGGAATCGCAAATTCGGGTTCCGTGCTCGCATGAAAACCAGGGGTGGGCGGCTTGTTTTAAAGCGCCGCAGGGCTAAAGGCCGGATAAAACTATCGGTTTCTGACGAGAAAAAGCCTTATTAACTGTGAAAAAGCGTCCTTTCGCTTCAGGCGGGAGGAGCATTTAAAGGGAAGGAAGGAGATTCGGGAGGTTTTTGGCGGAGGAAAGAGGTATAGCTGTCAGGGCGTTAAACTTTTTGTTTTAAAAAACGATTTGCCCTACAACCGTATTTGTTTTACATTTGCCAAAGGTTTCAAAGGCGCCGTCGCCAGAAACCGCTCAAAGCGCCTTGGACGTGAAGCCTACAGATTGATGAAAAACCGCCTCTTTGGCGGTAACGATTTAATCCTTTTAATCTATCAGGAAACAAAAGAAAAGGTTTTTCTTTCTGACAGGTTGGCTCAGCTCGAAATCCTTTTTAAAAAAGCCGGTTTGTTTGTATGAAGAAAATAGCGCTTATTCTGCTTCGTTTTTATAAGTTAGCGATTTCTCCGCATATACCGCCGGCATGCAGGTATTACCCAACCTGTTCTGTTTATGCTTATGAAGCAATCAGCAGATATGGTTTTATTCGCGGCGGCGTTCTTGCCGTAAAAAGGTTTTTACGCTGCCATCCCTTTCACCGCGGCGGATATGATCCTGTGCCTGATTTGACTTTATCAGACGGTTGAAAAATTTGTTGGTTCTAAAAAAGGAAGTAAAATGGATAAAAAAACAATACTGGCTGTCGTGCTTTCTACGGTTGTGCTGATTGCCTCTTTTTTGATACAGGGGTATTTTTTCCAGAAACAGCCGCCTGCGCCGGGAGCCGGTCAGCAGCAGCCGTCTGTGACAGCAGTAGAGACTGATTCTCAATCAGCTTACGATCCTATAATGTCAGAACTGGAACAGATTCTTTCAACTCCCGCGCGCGAAGAGCCTGCTATTGAAGAACAGGAAGCGGCTCTGCCGGAAGTTCAGATTCCGCTTGAATATGTAACAATAGAAACGGAATTATTTACAGTTGTTCTTACCAACGCAGGCGGCGATATGGTTTCCTTCAAATGGAAGGACAGCAGAAATAATACCAATGTTGATTTAATTCTATCAGGCAATAATGAAGCGCGGGCTTTTTCGGTGGCATTCGGCGGTCTTGACGCTCAGCCTGTTACGTCAAATTTTAATGTTAGGCGAATATCCGATTATTCTGTGGAATTCTACCGCGACTTTTCCGTTCCAACCGCTGTATACGGCTCCGACGGAAGATTCAGTTTAATTAAGAGGTATGAATTTAAACCTTCCGAATATATGTTTGAATTGAGGGTGATTTTAGACGGAGGTTTTTCTGTTCAGAGTTTTAATTTTTCAGGCAGCGCCTATACTCTTTCCTTTGGTCCGCAGATTGGTCCCGCGTTTGAAAAACTTGATAACTACTACGACTACAGACATTACCACACATTTATAAACGGTAAACGCAAGAATGCGAAAGTCAACGAACTTATCGACAGCCGTCCGGCATGGGCCGCAATTTCCGGCAAATATTTTACCTTAATTACAGTCCCGTATCTTGCTCAATATACTTTGCAATTTTCGGAAAGACATGAACCCGGAGTTATTTCGGCTTCCAGATTAAATATAATCCGCCCTGCAGCTAATATTTCCAAAGTGGAAGACACTTTCCTTTTCTATCTTGGACCTAAAACCCAGGAAATACTTTCCAATTACAACACGGGAAGAAACGAATTTGGCATAAAAGACTCAGGACTTGTGGAAGCCGCAAGCTCGCGCGGAATTTTATCTCCGCTTGAAAAATTGTTAAAATGGCTTCTTATGGGTTTCCATAAAGTTATTCCAAACTACGGCGTTGCGATTATTTTCCTGACATTGCTCATTAAACTTCTTTTCTTCCCGTTAACTAAAAAAAGTTCGGAAGCAACTCAGCGAATGCAGGCTCTTGCGCCCAAGATCAAGGAATTGCAAGAAAAGTATAAAGGCAATCCGCAGAAATTAAATCAGGAAATGGGGAATTTCTACAAACAGGAGGGTTACAATCCCCTTTCAGGATGCCTTCCCATGCTGCTGCAGCTTCCGATATTTATCGCAATGTATCAGCTCTTTAACAATCATTTTGATCTACGCGGCGCCGAGTTTATCCCCGGCTGGATACCGGATCTTTCACTCCCTGAATATATCGTAAAGTTCTCCGGAGATTTTAAACTGCCGATTTTAGGCTGGACCGCGCTTCGGGCGCTGCCTTTTATTTATGTCGGCTCTCAGCTCCTCTACGGAAAGGTTACGCAAATGCCGGGGCAGCAGTCAAACGCCCAGATGAAAATGATGTTATATGTCATGCCAATTGTGTTTTTCTTTGTGCTTTACAATGTGCCGTCGGGATTATTAATATACTGGATTTTCTCTAACCTTCTAACCCTTGTTCAGCAGGTGATAATCAACAAGTATGTTATCAAGAAAAAAGCCGCGCAGGCGGAAGCTCAGGCAAAACAGCAGCCGCAGTCTCAGCCTGCGCCGAAAATCGCGCCCGGCGGCGGGAAGAAAAAAAAGAAACATTAATTTTAAGGAGATATGAAAAAATGGAATTTGAATTTGAAGGCCGCACCGAAAAAGAAGCTATTGACAGGGCTGCGGGAGAACTTGGTCTTGAAAAAGACGATTTTGACGTAGAGATTCTTGAAACCCAAAAAAGCGGTTTGTTCAAGAAAGGGCTGGTTCGAATCAGGGTTCATGTCGGCAATTTTGGAGTTTCGTCCAAACCTTCATCAGCCGGCAAACCCGCTTCGTCTTCACCGGAAAGAAGACAGAACGACAGCATGGAGAGGGATCGTATCACAGGCAGCTCCAGTCAGGCTGTTTTCGGCGAGCCCGAACCGAAAAATGAATTTGAAGAAAAAATGATCGAGTTTACATCAGGGCTCATTGAACGCATGGGATATCCCGGCAAGGTTTCAATTCTTTTCAGGGATAACCGCAAGCTGGGTCTAAAAATTGATTCAGGTCATTCTTCAATTTTAATAGGAAAGAAAGGCAAAAACCTTGACGCGTTACAATTGCTGTTAAATATTTACGCAGGCCGTCTTGGCAAGGAAGATGTCCGCATTATTCTTGATACCGAAAATTACCGCATCCGCAGGGAAGAATCCCTTGTGCGTCTTGCTTACAATGTTGCCGAAAAAGTCCGTGAAAGCCGCGGTTCAATATTGCTGGAACCGATGAATCCTTTTGACAGATGGCTTATCCACACCACATTAAATGACATCGGCGACGTTGAAACCAAAAGCGAGGGAGATGGTTTATATAAACAGGTGCGCGTTTTTTACCGCGGGTTAAAATAGCGGTTTACGCCATAGGGGGCTTGTGAAAAAGGGTTTTTTATTACTTGTTTTTTTCTTTACCGCTTTTTCTTCTTTTTCTGTTCCGCTTGAAGGTCTAATTTCCGATGGATATGCAAAGCAGCTGCGAGAGCTTAAGCGCGGGCAGATAATGGAAGTTCAATTTAAAACCCCGGCGCCTTTATTATTGCCGAAAATCAGTGAACTTAAGAACGCTGTCACGGGAAATATCAGCGAATTGAATCCAAATATTATGGTGGAAACCCTGTATTTGTACCTAAAACCCGAAAAGCTGCGTTCGGACGCAGACAACTGGGTCCCTGAGCAAAAAATCAATGTTTTTAACCAGCTAATGGCTATCAGCTCCCTGACAGGAATAGAGTATTATTCGGCGAGCCGCGGAATTATGCGCACTTTTTATGAATATTCCGCAATTATCGACAATCCGCAGTCAAAAAAAACGCTTGTAGATCCTGTTTATACCCAAATCCCCGCTTCGTTGAACCTTTACGCAAGGCAAAAGGACCTTACTTTCGGCGATAATATCTATCAGTATAACTTTACTGCCTCTAAGAATACTATTTTCTTTGTTCAGGAAAACATAACCGCATTAAACTACGGCATCATCCCGGTGATAGGAAAGGGTAATCTTCGCTCCGTTTTGGCGGTTATTGACTGCGGTAATTCCATCCTTATTTACGCTGTTTCCATGGTAAAAGCCGTCTCCATACCCGGATTTTCAGACAAAATTGGTAATTCTTTCAGTAATAGGGCGGATGCATTGTTAAATTGGTTCGACAATAGACTCGATGGCGGGTTATAATTAAAAAAACCTGTTTTTTCATTTCCATTTCTCTTCATTTTGTTGTATAATGTTAGAATAGGCAAATTGGGTAAAAAGGACTTTATTAAGAGGTGGTTTTATATGAGATTATTTACCAGATCTGACTTTGACGGACTAGCCTGCGGAGCGCTCTTGTCGTATTTAGGGCTTATTGACGATTGGAAATTTGTCCATCCTAAAGATATTCAAGACGGGTTGGTGGAAGCTACGGATAACGATATTTTAGCGAATATCCCATATATCCCCGGCTGTAAATTGTGGTTTGATCATCATTCAAGCGAATCCGAGCGGCTGGGTAACGAAACTTATTTTGAAGGCGTCTCCAGACATGCTCCGAGCTGCGCAAGAGTGGTTTATGATTACTACGGAGGAGATGCCAAATTAGGCAAATTCTCCGAAATGATACATTATGTCGATAAGGTCGATTCCGGCAGTCTTTCATCTGACGAAATACTAGATCCCAAGGGCTGGATTCTTTTAGGGTTTATTATGGATCCCAGAACCGGACTTGGCAGGTTCAGAAACTTTACCATCAGTAATTATGATTTGATGATGAGCCTTTCCAAAGCGTGCGCGGAAAAATCAATTTATGAAATACTTGAGATGCCGGATGTTAAAGAGCGCCTTGATTTATATTATCAGCAGAAGGATTTATTTGTGAACATGATCAAGGACCATTCCACTGTCGAGAACAACGTAGTAAAGGTTGATCTTCGGAATGTAGAAACTATTTTTGCCGGCAACAGATTTATAATTTATACACTTTATCCCGGGCAGAATATTTCTGTCTGGATTGTAGACGGCAGAAATAAATCCAATGTGGCGATTACGGTAGGACATAGTATTATTAACCGCACTTCCAGCGTTGATGTCGGTTCGATGCTGCTTTTCTACGGAGGCGGAGGCCATAAGCAGGTAGGCACCTGTCAGGTCACGTATGATGACGCTGAAAAAGTCATATCCGAGATTATGAGTAAAGTGAAATAATAACTATTACAAGGTGTAATAATTAATTATGGCTGAGAAAGATATTGTAATTCCTCTTTCCAAAGTGCTGATAGCCGCAGACGGTAAGACCAACAATAAATATGCAGAACTTCTTGGAGAAGAAGACATTCCCATTTTATGCGTTAACCGCGATACAAAAAAAAAGCGGCTCATGCCCTTTAAAATTTTGTATGACAATAATAATAATTTTTACCAAAAGAGCGGAACATGGGAATATTATCTTACCGGAGAAAGTTATAATAAATTAAAAGAAAGATCCATTGTTAAAAACGGCTCATGGGAATTTGAAATGCCGTGGGGTATGAAAGAGCCTGAGTTTAAAAAGAAAGATGATGACATTGAGGAACTTGACGCCGCTACCGAAGAAGATATAGCGTGTTTCGGAGACGAATACAAAACCATTAGCAGAATGACTGCCGAAGAAAAAGTTTCTCAGCTTAACAAAGACAGAGACAGGTTAGAAGAGATTCTTGCCAATCCAAAGGCGGTTCCAAAGAGCGAAATTGCCGAGGCTCTTGTAGATACGACAAAAAATGCCGCGCTTATCAATCATGCCGCTCTGGAAAACGCTATTTATCATGCGGATGATGAAGCAAAAAAAATAACGCAGGGGCTTGTTGATTCAACCCATGACATGGTAAAAAGTTCCGCGAAATTAATATCCGATGATATTTTCGGCAATGATTTGATGAACACGCTTGTCAAGAAATCCAATGGTACGATTATTCAGCACATGACGCGCGTATATCTTAACGGAATCGCGTTTCTTGCGTATTACAACAAACTGGTGTCTGAATCGAGCGCGATTCAAAAAATGCGAATCGGTTTTGCCTCCAAGTACCGTGATTATTACCGTGAACTGCTTCCGCATGTCCACGCTGACGATTTTGATCTTGAACGCGTTTTTTTGGGAGGCATGAGGGCAATTCCTCCTGAACTTTTTAATAAATGGGCAGTCGGCTTTTTAATTCACGACATCGGCAAAGCAGCCGCGGTTGAGTATCACGAAGGCGAGGAAAAATATAACCGCCAGATAGTAATTGATCATGTTAAACAGGGATATAAATCTATCATGACAAAAACAAATTACCCGATGGAAGCGAGCCTTATAACAGGATACCATCATGAATATTACGGCGATCGCGACGGATACGGATATTTCCGCGCGTATTTAACGCAGTATAAAAAAGACAATCCGCACGCAAAGCCGGATAACTGCATTACCTACGAACTGGAACCGATTTTGGATTATCGCGCCATCGCCTATTTCCCGGCAAAAGTTTTAGAAATAATCGACGTATACGACAGCGTAACAGATCCCAACCGCGTTTACCGCAAAGCAATGAAACCCGACGAAGCTCTCAAAATGATGCGCGAACAATTCGTAGAAAAACACCATAAAATAGACGTGATCCTCTTCGACATTTTTTCAAAGTTCATCAACGAGAAAGAAAGACTGAGTAAGAAGTGATTAGTTTTGAGGCTAAACAACCCGTTCAAATAAATCTTTTAATTCTTCGTGGCTCATCTTCGCAAGCCACGACTCGCCGGATTTTATTGTCATGTCGGCAAGTTCCTGTTTGGCGGAAATCATTGTGTCAATTTTTTCTTCAAAACTGTTTTTTGTGATAAAACGGTGAACAAAGACAGTGCGCTTTTGCCCGATGCGGAACGCGCGATCTGTCGCCTGATTTTCAACAGCGGGGTTGTACCACAAATCGTAGTGAATCACTCTGCTTGCGGCAGTCAGGTTCAAGCCAAGACCGCCGGCTTTTAAACTGATAAGTAATATCCGCGCGGCGGGATCATTTTGAAACTTGTTAATTGTTTCTGCTCTTTTTTCCTGACTTAAACCGCCGTGGTAAATCAATGCAGCCTCTCCCAGTTCTTTCTTAATGATTTTATCCAGACAATCGAGAGTTTCTACATATTGGCTGAAGACAAGAGTTTTTTCCTTGTTTGCTAATATTTCCTGAAGCAGCGTTACAAGCAGCTGCGCTTTGCCTGAAAGCTGCGCGGTCGCAGGACTTTCTTTATCATAAACGCGCGGATGATTGCAAATTTGTTTAAGAGACGTGAGCAGATAAAAAATTAAAGAAGAGCGTTCTTTTGGATCCATTTTTTTGGATTTCTTCATTGATTCAGCGACTACAGTTTCGTATAACGCTGCTTGTTCTTTTTCCAAAACGGCGTATTCGTTCGTTACTATTTTATCCGGCAGATCTTTGATAATATTTTTATCTGTTTTAAGCCGCCGTAAGAGAAAAGGAGACGTGATTTTCTGCAGAGCTTCGGCTTTTTCGCGGTTTCTATTAACTTCTATAGGATATCGATACTGTTCTTTAAATGTTCTTGCGTCTCCTAAATAACCGGGCAGAATAAAATCGAAAAGAGAGCGCAAATCTTCAAGACGGTTTTCTACAGGCGTTCCTGAAAGAGCCAGGCGGTAGACAGAGCGCAGATTTTTAACTGTTCGCGAAATGCGCGTTTGCGTGTTTTTCATTAAATGAGCTTCGTCTACAAGCAGCAGAGAAAAAGTCATTTTTCTTAATTTCTCCGCGTCGCGCACCGTTGTTTGATATGTCGTAAGGAATATATCGTTTTTTTTGTCAAACCGGCGCTCACTGCCATGATAGCGCATAACATTTAATGAAGGGGCAAAACGGTTAAACTCTTTTTCCCAGTTATTTAGAAGCGCCGCCGGAGCTACAACAAGACAGCCATGATGCCCCTCTGTTTTTTTATTTAACAGTCCTTCTTCTTTTAAACGTAAAATCGCTGTAATTGATTGAATAGTTTTGCCAAGCCCCATATCATCGGCAAGTATGCAGCCAAAACCGGAGAGCAAAAGGGAGCATATCCAGTTGTAACCTCTCACTTGATATGGACGCAGACTTGCGTTGAGCGCAGATGGAATGGGGTATTTATGTTCAGTAAATATTTTATTAATTGTTTCCCTTTCATTAAAAGCAAGAACGCTGTCGCCTGTAAAATGCGCTTTTAAAAAATCATTCGCGTTTGGAGTAGAAGTTTTTGCTTTCTTTAACAGACGCGATAATTCTTCCGCCTGCATTTTGACAAAACCGTCTTTAAAACGCACCATTGCGCGTTTTAACTTAACTAGTTTTTCAAATTCTTGCATTGTCATTATTTCGTCGCCTATGGCAACTCTCCACTCAAATTCCTGAAGGGTGTCTAAATCCAGATAACTAACAAGCGACGCGCTGCCTTCTGTTTTTCCTTTAATGACAAGGCGGGGTTTTAGTTCTCTTGCAAGCGCTTTAGGAAGGTTAACAATTATTCCAAGACGAGTAAGAAGAGAAGAGGCGGAATCAAGAAATGAAATAAGCCGCGTTTCAGATAATGCGATTTTTTGATGCGAGAAAAGTTCTTTTATTTCGGGAAGATAATTTGAAAGAGCAGTCGGTCCCCGCAGAATTTCTAAATCTTCTATCTTTGATAATGGCGTTTTCTTTACGCCAGACTCTTGATCGGAAGTTTCTTCTTCAGTTATAACATCCATAGAGATTGCATAATTCATTATATCTGCGTTCTTTTCGCGCGTTGATATATCTTTAATATTTATCGCATAATGGAATGCGGAAAAATCAATGTGAAGAACAGAAAGCCAGCGATCTATCGCGATTGGAAGCGATCTCTTTGCCGGCGTAGAAACATCAATAAACATTCCTAAAAAAAATAAATTTAAAAGTTGTTTATACTCTTCATCTCCCTGTTTTTTTTGACCATCGCGATTAAAGTCATTGCGGTTAAAGTCGTTACGAATGAGCATGAATCTGTTTCTGACCCATTCGCTTAAAAAAGATGCGCAGAGTATATCAACAACGCTTCGTCCGCTTACAGTTTGCCTACCGGCTGTGTTTACCTGCTTTTTTGATAAATTGATTTTAAAAACGTGAGACGAAGAGAGCATACCGCATTCACGCTGCGCGATTAGATTTAACATTTTGGAAACAAGCGGAAGGTTTTCAAAAGGGCGCCAGATTATTTTTAAGGTGTCGTCATCGTTATTCACAACAAATGGAATGAATGCGCCGGATGAGCACACAAGATTTAAAAATTTAAAAAGATAAAAAAGAAAACTGTAAGAAGCTGTTCCATCCTCGGATGAAAACTGCACAAAGTAATTAAAAGCCTGATTAATCGTATAACGCTTTTTAATGCCGTTAATATCCTCCGCAAGAAGAGAAGGCTCCACGCCGGGTACAAGGTTAGGGCAATTGACAGTCCAGACAGAACGTGAAAAATCATGTTCTGTTTGTTCAAAAGAATCGTCGTCTTCATCAAACGCGGATTCCCATTCTCTGACGCTTGCGCAGCGATGATAAAATTCCGCCATGACAGCGGAAAAATCCCTTTTACAAAATGGCGGTTCGGGCGGCAGAAGCGACGTTATAAGCTCTGCGCAGTAGGGTATTTCTTCAAATTCTAACGGCTCGTTTAAGACTGTTTTTTCCTGTTCCTGTTCTTTGGAAAATGCTACTGTAAACGGCGGCGCGATTTTATGAACAACCGCTTTTCCAAATCTGTTTGAAAGATCCATCCCGCGCAAGCGGAAAAGAACATGAGGATTCGCGTCAATTTCTCCTGCGATAATGTAATAGAGAGCAGCCATATGTTTACATGGATCGCCGTAGTCAGGGCATGTGCAGGATCTTTTCATATCGCGCCATCGACGCGGAATAAGATCAGTGCCGTCTTTTTTTAATTTTTCCAAAAATGTTTGAGGCAGTTCGCCTGCGGCGATTCGAGCCATAAGCGGAGGATCTTTTTCTATTAATTTATAAACCTTTTCCGCTTCGGCAAGAGGAGGAAAACTGATTATCACTTTATAAAAAGGACTATAGTTCCCTTCGACTTTTGCGATCGCCTTGCCTTCATTCAATTCAAGAGAAAGCACTTTCCCCGCATTTGCATAACGCCTTCCGCGTTCAAGGCGCTCCCCCATATGGTAGCTGTCAATAACATCGATGAACCAGCGTCCCCATGGAGTAACGCCGTACAGATTTTTCAATTATAACGCTCCATATCGCATCCCCGTTTCCAGCGTTTTATTTTTTATAATCGCAAGCTCGCTTACTGTCATTATCCAAAAACCTTTTGATCTAAGACCCGCGATAATTTCTGGCAGATCCTTCATCGTATTACCTTGTGAGGTGTTATTATCATGTAAAATAATAATATCACCGTCCCTCGGATTGGCAAGGACGCTGTTTTTAATCGCAGGCGAACTGCCGGGCCAATCGTTATGCGCGCTCCCGTCAATAAGAACTAAACCAAGATTTTTACAAACTTGATTTAAATTTTCTCCATGGTTCAGATTAGGCGCGCGGAACAAACGAGGATTGCTTCCTGTTATCTCATTAATGACTTTTGAAGCTGCGCTAAGACTGGAAGTAATTGCCTCTATTGACGCTGAGCCGAGGCTGCTATAGCCATTGGAATGATTGCCAAGTTCATGACCTTCATCAAAAATTGCCTGTGCCGCGGATCTGTTGTTGAGGACATTGCCCCCTATCACAAAAAAAGTCGCTCTTACCTTGGCTTTTTTTAGCGCTGCAAGCATTGCTTTTGTGCCGCCGTAAGCGGATGAATCGCAAGGACCGTCATCAAAACTTATGGCGATATATTTGATCGGTTTTTCACTGTAGCCGTAGTTCCGCCAGTTAACGGAAATATATTCTTCAATTTCAGTTTTTGTTGAAAAGTTATTAATTGTTTTTTCGTCGTTATTATTATTACCGGTATTGGCGCATCCGCCAATAATTGACGTCATTAGAACTCCTGCCGCTATTATAATGATTTTTTTCATATTTTTCTCCTTGTATTTAAAATAGAAAAATTGTAAAAAATCGGCAAGCAGGTTTAAAAACTACACTTATTGGTACCAAAAAGTGTACTCTGAATACATAATTTGGTACCAATATATGTAATATAAACACATATATTGGTACCAATAAGTGTAGTCTATATACATTTATTGGTTGCAAAAAGTGTGGTTTAAAACTATAATTAAAGGTATGGAACGATACCTGATAAAGGACTTAAAAAATTGGCAAAATTCTCCAAGACGTAAGCCTTTAATGCTTTATGGAGCGCGGCAGGTAGGCAAAACATGGCTGGTCCGCGATTTTGCCTCTTCCAGTTATAATGACTTGATCGAACTCAATTTCTTTACAGATAACGCGCTAAAAGCGATTTTTGATAAAGACATATCGCCCGCGTATATTATTCATCAGTTAAAATTGTATCTTAATAAAGATATTAAACCTGAGCGGACATTACTTTTCTTTGATGAGATTCAAGAGTCGCAGCGTGCGATGGATTCTTTAAAATCTTTTAATGACAAGGGAAGAGAATACAACATTATAGCGGCAGGAAGTTTTTTGGGCGTTATGACAGGACGCCGTCCGGTTGGGCAGACAGATCAGCTAACTTTGCATCCAATGTCTTTTTGTGAGTTTTTGGAGGCGATAGGGCGTGGAAATCTTGCGCAAGCCATAAATCAATGCGACACAAAAGCTTTGTCGGGCGCAAGTGATCTACTGGAGTCTTTGTTAAAGCAATATTATTTTACCGGCGGAATGCCTTCTGTAGTCAGTGAATATATAACCTCAGGCGATCTGGATAAGGTTCGCGAAGCTCAAAATGGATTAATTACTACCTACAAAGGCGATTTCTCAAAGCATATAAATGATTCCCGCACAGAGCCGAAAATCAGAATGTTATGGGATTCAATTTCTCTTCATCTTGCAAAAGAAAATAAAAAATTTATTTATAGAAATGTAAAAAGCGGCGGACGCGCGGCAGAGTTTGAAAACGCGATGCAATGGCTTAAAGACACAGGCTTGGTGCATAAAATTAATAAAGTAGAAACTCCAAAACTCCCTTTAAAAATGTATTTTAAAAACGAGTTTTTTAAATTATTTATAATTGATATCGGACTTTTAGGCGCTCAGGCCGAGATCAAGCCCGCGCATATACTTTCTGCCGGCACAGACATTGTCGATGACATGAACGGTATGCTTGCCGAACAATTTGTATGTCAGGAATTAAAAGCGGCGAATGTCAGCCCGTTGTTTTTCTGGGGCCGCGAGGGGAGTACTGCAGAAATTGATTTTATTATACAGGGCGAAAAAGATGTTATTCCAATAGAGGTTAAATCCTCAAAACATACCAAGTCGCAGTCTTTAAAAGTTTATATGAGCGAATATAAACCCAAATTTGCGGTTAGAAGTTCTTTAAAGAATTTTGGCTATATACAATCGAAGTTTGGCGGGAGTTTGTATTCAATACCTTTGTATTTAATATCGAAAATTGAAAAGCTTCTTGGAGAGTGACGTTTTCATATAATAAAGCGGGTCTATTACTACAACGTGTATAAAGAGAAGTTGTTATTTCACACTCTCTTTAATTTTTGTCATAATCATTATCCCTAACACTGTGTCTGATATTATTACCTATATAAATCCTGTTAAAATAAAAGGGATTAAAATTATTATCCAAGTCCATTCTATAATTTTAAATCACTAGTGTCCAAAATAAAAGATTAAAAATAATAATCACTAAAAGCGGTTGCCGGCTCCTGACAGGAGATCGTAGACCTGTTGTTCGGTTTCGGCTTTTAGGAGAGATTCGCGTAGTTCGCGGTTTTTTAGTTTGGCGCTGAACCATGAAAGGGTTTGCAGGTAGTAGGCATGTTGGCTGTTGGCTGCGGCTATCATGAAAATGAGACGCACCGGCACGTCATCCATGGCATGAAAATCGGTTATATCCGCGCGGCTGATGCCTATCGAAACAACGAGGTCTGTGACCGAAGACAGCCTCACATGCGGGATCGCTATTCCGCAGCCGATGGCGGTGCTCATCAATTCTTCGCGTTTTAAAATTTCCGATGAAAGTTCTTTCCTATTCTTTATCTGCGGAGCGGCTGCGAGATTTCCCGCAAGCGCAAGGAGCGCGTCTCTTTTGCTTGAATGGTTCATAAAAAGTATGCGGTGGAGCGACAGAATCGATTCAGCGGTTATCGGGTTAATCTGCGGATTCAAAGTGCCTGACGACAGCTTGTCATTCACCCATTTATCAATTTCTGATTTCTTAAAGCGCCATGCCGTCCGTATTTTACCTGCCGGAATTTCCCCCTTTTGAGCGCAATCATAAATCGTCCGCTCGGAAACCCGAAGGTATTTCGCGACTTCTTCCAAGGTAAGAATATCGTCATCTGTCATATGTTAATTAAAGCACGGTATATCAATATATGTCAATGTTTTCCAGTATATTCAACTTAAATTATTAATAACAACATAGGTTACAGGTGGGAAATACTTTCTAGGATTTGGTAATAAACCCGTCTTAAAGAGTATTTTGAATTATTGTTATAACAACATGGGCTGTGGGTGGAAAATGCCCTCCGAGGCTCGGGAATAAACTCGCCTCAAAGGGCATTTCCCACCCACAGCTCTTTATGTTGGTAACCAATGTACAAATCCACCTTAAAAAACTTTCCATGTTGTAATTATCTACCAGTCCATATCGTGTTTAAAACAAACATTCCAACTCTCTCCACACCCCCACTCATGTTGTAACAATTACCCCCCTCACAAACAGTGGCTTAGTACAAACTGATACCAACATATAAAGCTGTGGCAGGGGAAATGCCCTATGGGACGAGTTTCTTCCCGAGTCCCAGAGGGCATTTCCCTGCCACAGCTATGCTTGTTACCAAATTTTGCTCAACCCAATATCAGCCACGAAGCTCATGCAGCGAATCCATCGGATAAAGCTCCCCAACGGTCGTATTTACCTGATTTCCTCCGCTCCCGGCAAAGCGAATAGGCGCGTCAGGCGGCATAAACTCGCTGATAACCTGTCTGCAGGCGCCGCATGGACCTGTTGGGTCGATTGAGTCTGGCGTGGAAACTGCCAGCGCCTTAAAACGGAGATGGCCCTGAGCGACAGCCGTGCAGATGGAATTCCTTTCCGCGCAGGTGGTTAAGCCGAAAGAGCGGTTTTCCACGTTTACGCCCGTTATGATTGTTCCGTCTTCGCAAAGGAGAGCGGCTCCTACCCGGAACTTTGAATAGGGCGCGTAAGCTCTTAACGCGATCTTTTGCGCCTCTTTAAATAATAAATTCATCTGTTCATTGTCAATCATGCTTGCCTCCGGTTTTATTATATCATATAATGACGGTTAAGAATTCTCCTGGGGAGGGGTTGTGGCTCAAAAAAAACGAAAAGTAACGATAATAATTGTCTTAGTGATTTTTGTACTATATTTTTTTGCCGCGGCAAGGCCTGTTCCGCGCGAAACAGTGCTTGCCTATAAATGGATTAGTCCGCTCGCTCAAACTACGTTAGGTGATTTTTACGGCGATAGCAGCGAAGAAAAGCAGGAAGAGTCTTCTGTTGTTTTATCGGGGGATCTTCTTCCGTTTACGCTGGGCGCGCGTTTTGGCTATGCCGATGAATTAGGGCAGTTTGCTTTAAACAGAGTAAAAACAAACGATATTTATTTAAGTTCTGATATGTGGTCCGAGTACGGGGCAGAGCCTGTTGATATTTTAATCAATAATATTCAGCGCAATACTACGATTAATATTCAAAACGCAAGAGGTTATCCCATTCTTTTGGACGACAGAATTTTTATTTTTGGTAGCGAGCAAAATTCGTTATCTGAAATTGATTATTACGGAAGAACAAAATGGATATATGAGTTCGGCGCGCCGCTTACATGCATGGACGCGGTATCCGGTCTTGTGCTGACAGGTTCGCTTGACGGCGTTGTGGAAGTTTTTAATTCTGACGGAGAGCGTATTTTTTATTTTGAACCGGGAGGCTCGCGCTATTCCGTGATTCTAGGCGGCGCTCTTTCCAAAAGCGGCTCTCATATCGGAATAATATGCGGCGTTGACGAACAGCGCTTTTTGCTTTTTGAACGAATTGGCAGCGCTGGCGGTGAATATAAAATAATTTATCATGAATTTCTGGGCGGCGGGTTCAGGCGGCCTGTGCGCATTCAGTTTATTGACGAGGACGCCCGCGTTGTTTTTGAACGCGCAGGAGGAATCGGCTGTTATACGATTAAAACAAGACGAGGAATAACTATTCCGCTTGACGGCGATATTGCAGCATTCGACGAATCCGGCGACAGGGGATTGTTCTTTTTAATCACTTCTCACCCGTACCAGAACAACAAGCTGATAGGAATTAAATTTCCGCAGGAAAAATGGTTTGCGCTTTCAGCAAGCGCGCCTGAAGATTCAATATTCTTAAAAGCGTCTTTTAAAAGCGAAAATGTTTTTCTTGGCAGAACTTCCAGCGGTTCTTCGGTTGTCGCCGGAGGCGGAACGACTTTAATTTCCTTTAATCTGGAGGAGCGATAAAATGAAAAATAGTTTATTGCGCATAACAATAGCCGTTGTGTTTGTTTCCATGTTCTCCGTTTCTCTGGGGTCAATGAACTGGCCTTCCGAGAACGCTGTTCTTGTGCGTAATTTTGGTTCCAATAACAGGGGAATGCCGGTTCTTGGAATGATTTTTTCAGGCGGGACTGAAGTGCTTGCCGCGGAAAGCGGAGAGGTGATTTTTTCACGGAGTAAAAACGATCCTGCGTCACGTCTTCCTTCTCCGTTTGGTTCATGGACCGCGATAGATCACGGGGACGGACTGATAAGCATTTACAGCCGTTACGCCGAACACGAAATTCCATTTGCGCAAAGTCGCGTCGAAAAGCAGACGCCGATTGCCGTAAGCGGAATTTCAGGCTGGTCTTTGCAAAACGGTTTTTATTTTATGCTTTTCGACAGAAGGGAAAGAAGATGGATCAACCCCGCGATGATTATCACTCCGGTGCAGGAAACAAATCCTCCGCAGATAATTTCTGTGGCTCTGCGCAGTTCGCAGGGAGTAATTATGCAGTCGCGCAATTTAACGCAAGGGCGCTATACAGTCGTTGTTAACGCCGCGGGAGCAGGGCAGCAGCAGTACGCTCCGCAGAGGATTGTCTGCCTTGTTAACGGCGCAGAGGTTAGCTCGCTTAATTTTGAAGCAGTCTCCGCCAGAGACGGCACTTTGATGGTTTCGCGTAACGGTCTTGTTTCGGCAAGACAGATTTATTCAGGTTATCCTTCGTTTGAAGCAGCCGAAGTTTTTCTTACGCGCGGACAGGTAACTCTGGAAATAATTGTACAGGACATCTCCGGGGCAAACCGCAGCGTAGTAAACCGTTTAGTTGTAAATTAAGTGAAAACATGGTCGATGCCGGCAAGCGCCGTAAAGAATGAAATGGTGCCGTGCGCCTGCTGTTCCTCTGATATTTTTAAATCTGCTTTGGAGTGTGAAGGTTTTTCATTTGTCCGCTGCGCTAAGTGTAATCTTGTGCAAAGAAACCCGCAGCCAGATAAAGATGAAATAATTAAACGATATAAAACTTCTTTTGGAAACGATTACCTCTCCTATGAACTGGAAAACGAAGCCGCGTTTTTAAACCTCCAGCTTTTGGCTCTTGCGGACGCAAAATTTTACAAACTGGAAGAAAACCTGTTTCTCCGCGCGCGCCAAACAGGAGGAAAGGTTCCCTTGATTCTTGATATTGGCTGCGCAACCGGAGCGCTTTTATTTCATCTGCGCGGACGCGGATGGCGCGTAACAGGCGTGGAAATTTCTCCCTCTGCCGCGTACGCGCAAAAAGAGCGTTCCCTCGACGTAAAAACCGCGCCGTTGGAAGAAAACGGTTTTCCATCCGAAAGTTTCGACGTAATACACGCGTCGCACCTTATTGAACATTTAAATAACCCCAAAACATTTCTTATGGAATGTTTTCGCGTCTTAAAAAAAGATGGAACAATATTTATAACAACGCCCAACATCGCGGGATTCCAGTCGCGTTTATTCGGTTCCGCCTGGCGTTCGGCGATTTTTGATCATCTCTACCTTTTCTCCGCTGACACATTGGAAAAACTTTTAAAAACCGCAGGCTTTAAAAAAACGCTTTGCCGCACATGGGGCGGTCTCGCCGCCGGCGCCTCTCCAAAATGGTTGAAAAAGCCTGCCGATCGCCTCGTCAAACTTTTCAACTGCGGCGACGTGATGATTGTCAGAGCAAAAAAAATATAGATTTTTTTAAGCGGGTAGCTTATAATTATTAATTATGAGGAGTTTTGTTTATTATGGTTAAAGACAAAGTCGAATTTAAAAATAATTATAAACCTCTGCTTCAATTAACCGGCGGGTTACTCTGGAATTTCAATGTGGAAAAAATGGATTATATAAGAGATAAAAGGCAAATTATAGAACGTATTCTTGACGCAGGCGTGGAAAATGATGAGATTATTATGTGGAAGCTGTATTCTTATGAAGATATTAAAAAGATCGCTCTGAATATGGAAAATCTTCATAGGGAAAAAGTTACTTATACGGCTTTTGTATTAAAAATAGACGAGAAGAAATTTAAATCTTACGGAAAAAAGATGTGGTATGAGAAATAATAATTTTTTTTATTAAGAAGGGAGGTTCTACCATAATGCTAAATAGAGATGCAGTTGTTCCTGAAATGTATAATATTATTAAGGAGCTGCAAAGTAATTCTTTATTTGAAAAACATGTTTTAGCGGGTGGAACAGCTTTAGCTCTTCAAATCGGACATCGGACATCTACTGATGTCGATCTATTTACGCCAGAAAAGCAAAATGTTGTATTGTTAAAAGAGTATTTTAATAATAATTTCAATGATAATTTTATTGATATTGCTGATGAAAGTTTTATTAGAGTGTTTATTAATAAAATTAAAGTTGAATTAGTTCATTACGAAGAAAAAATTATAGAGAAACTGATCGTTGAAGATGCTATAAGGATGTTTGGTATAAAAGAAATATCTGCGATGAAATTAAAAGCCATTGTTGGAAGATCACAGCCTCGGGATTTTATTGATATTGCTTTTTTATTACAGGAAATACCTCTAAAAAAAATGTTTGAATTATATAAAGAAAAATTTGGAATGGTAAGCCCTCTGCTTATGAAAAGAACATTATTAACAAAAAGCCGAAATGTAAAAGATGATGAATGGTTAACCGATATTAAAATGCTGAGAACCGATATTAAACCTGCAGATGTTCCAAAAGTAATAGAGAACGCGATAGAAACTTATAATGTAAATGCCAATATTGGCATAAATTAATAAAAAAATTTTTATTAAACCTTTCCATATCATTCTTTAACCAAAACATTAAGCGCGGGTATTTGAAAACGCGTGTTCTCGTCATGGGTTAGAGTGTTAGCAGGCAGCGTGAATAATCCCGCGGAGAGGGGTATTAGCGTTAGTTTTAATACTATGCCGCGGGATCTTTCGTAGGGGGTAACAGGCGCGGAGGCGAGAATTACGTTTTGAGGGACTTTGGGCATGAAGAAAGATGCGGGCGGCAGGCGGTCTATCTGGCTGTTAGCGCGTAACGTAAGAATTTGGCGCTCTTTTAATATCATTTCCATGGAGGCTTCCCATGTTAGAATGTGGGTTGTTATGCGCTTCTCAGGCGCTGCGGGCTGGAGGGGAAGATCTTCGCGCGGTCTTATTTCGGTTGCCATAGGCCAATTGCTTTGCGCGAATACGTCTGTAAAAAAAGTTAAAAAAATAATAAGCGTTAAAAAAAGTTTCTTCATATCAATAATCCGGACCTGACTGGTTTTCTTCGGGAGCCCATTCGCGGCTCTTCCATTTTTGCTGTTCTTCCTGTTTTAAATATTCAAAAAGAATCTCTTTTAGTTCATCCTGGCTTCCCGAACGGCTTTCCGCGTTTGATTCCATGTCGCCTGACATAAGGCTTAGTTCAAGATTGCGTTTTGCGTCTAACCTTCTTGGGTCTTCCTTCAGCGCTTCTTTGAATGAATCAGCGGCAAGGCGGTATTCGCCTTCTTCAAAAAGGATTACCCCCGTGTTGTAATGATTTCTGAAGCGGAGTTCGCGGTGTTCATTGGTCGAAAACTTTTCCAGTAGTTTTTGAGAATCATTGTAGCGGTTAAGCGCGGCAGCCCCTTCATCTAAAAGATAAAAAGTCAGCCCAAGACCGTATTCGGCGTATGGGGCGGAATCTTCGTGATTAAGCGCCTTCATATAAGTTATCAAAGCTTCGTCATACCTTCCCCTTGAATTCAAATAATTAGCCTCAATTAAAAGAAGTTTGCCTTCGGTGCAGGAAGAAAAGAAAAGCATAACTGTGATAATCGAGGCGATTGGAACGCGGCGCATGGCGGATTTACCCGGTTGACGCGTAACAAACTTGGAAACGGCGAATGCGATTAGAGCGAGAATAACAAAAAGTGATCGCCTTTGCTTCGGCTCTTTGCTGCGGCTGGTGTTTTCCATCTCCTGTGAAAGCGACAATAAATGCGAAGACAGGGTAGAAGCCGCGTCATCGCGGTTCGCGTCAATGTAAATGCCTCCTGTTCTTTCGGCTATACCGCGCATGAGGTACGCGTCTCTGCTGCTGAGCACAGGAAGCGATTCCGGATCATCAAGACGCTCCTGAATAAATTGTCCCTCGTCGCTGCCTGCGGCAACGGAAATTAAAACGATATTTTCTCTTACGCAGCGGTTCACCGCGTTTCGTATAACGCCTGAGTGAGATTCGCCGTCCGAGATAAGGACAATAACTTTCCTCGCGGGAGACGTGCTTTGAAACGCGTTTACCGCGGCTTCTATTAACGATTCCAAATTGGTGCTTCTTCCCGTCATGCTTGAGCCGTCTATCGAATCAAGGAAAACCAAAGCGGCGTCGCTGTCGTAAGTCAGCGGAACCGCCAAATAGCCTCTGCCCCTTCCGATAGCGGCGGCAAAACGCGCGCCAGAAACAGAAGCGACGCTTTCTTTCGCGATTGTAAGACCCTGTTCAAGACGCGACTGCGGCGCGGCGCGTGAACCTGACGAAGGCGTTTCTCCGCGAATATCCATGCTGCGCGATATGTCGATCGCGAATACCGTGTCCAATCCGCGCCTGTATTCGGATGGCGCGTAACCCATCCCCCATTTCGGACCTAAAAGCCCAATGACAGATAACAAAAGAAATAGATAGAAAAATAAATCAGAAATAAGCATTTTTTTCCCAAGGACTGGATCGATGTTGGCTGATTTTAATCTCATGTGAGCGCCCCCAGCAAATACCTTCTTGTAAATTTTACCGAAGTAAGCAGAATTGCGGCTGCCAGCAGAAATTGGAAAGAACATGATGTCATGCGGTTAACAATGCGCGATCTCTGCACTGTAATTTCCGAATCGTCAATCTGCGTAAAAGCTTCGGCAAAAGCTGTAGCGTTTGAAGCTGAAATAAAAGTGCCGCCTCCAGCCGCGCTTAAGCGCCTGAGACTTTCCGCGTCATAACGTGAATCGAAAATTCCCGTTCTGCGAATACGCGTATAAGGATCGATGTAATCAATCGGCACTTCGCCTGTAGAACCTACGGCAATCACCCAGAATGAAATTCCCATTTCGAGTAACAGTCCCGCCGCGGTTTCCGGGTGAATCGCTCCCGCGTTATTTTCGCCGTCCGTAATCAAAACGGCGACTTTTCTCTTTGCGTTGGACTTGTCAAGGTGGTATGCGGCGACTGCGATACCCATGCCGAGCGCCGTGCCGTCTCCCTGCTCGCCGACTTGCAATTGTTCAAGACGAAGTTCCAAAGCCTGTCTGTCCGAAGTCGGCGGAAGAAGAAGCGCGGCGTCTTCGCCTACCGCGACAAGCCCGATACTGTCCGTGGGGCGTTTATGCGCAAATTCCATAAGCATAGTTCTGCCAGCGTTGAACCGGGTTTTTCCGTCCATATCGATCGCCGCCATGCTGGGGCTTGTATCAAGAATAAAAATTATATCCGCGCCGCGGTTAAGCCAAACAGTCTCCGCGGTTTTTATCGACGGACCGGCTGCGCTGAAAAACAGCAGAAAGATTCCCGTGACTTCAAGGAACCGCAGTAATTTTACAAAGCCGCCGATATTCGAAGTTTTAAAATACGCGCCGCCCGGAGCGCCAAGCGGAATCGCCGCGACGAATGGATTTTTCATCCGCGAAAAAATAATTGCTGCTAACGGAATAATTATAAACGCCGAGAATGCGAGAATTGGATTGTCAAAGCCAAGGTTCATTTATACTCCATATTATATTATCTTAACAGGTGACTGACGCCATATTTTATTCATTTTGCTTTTTCCTCCTTGGCTTTGACATTAATAAAAATGCGCATATCGTCAAGAAGCCTTAGAATTTCATCGGACTCAACGTTAACGCCGGAAAAACGCATCTTGTCGCATCTTGTAAAAAAACTTCCAAGGAACAAACTGTCTTCCAGCGCTTCAAAAGTGCGTTCAAACTCGCGCGCTGTCATTGCGCGGCAATTGTCATCAGTTAATATGGAAAGAAAGTCTCTGAATTCATCCGAAAGTTTATCCAGAATGGAACGTTTGTCCACGCCTTTTTGCAAAGCGCGGTAAAGCCGTCTTTCCGCGCTGCGAATGGAAACAAAGAGGCGGCGCCTTTTCCATTTTTCGCGCCATTTTTTAATCGCGGCTCTTCCTTTAAAAGCAAACCAAACAACCGAAAGAATTATAAAAACAATCGCCGCCATGGAACCATAAAGCATTAAAGCCGTTCCCGGCATTGCCAGAGTCGAAGCCGCCGAAGAAAGCACAGGCGCGGAACGCGCGTCAAGGAGAGATTTTACCGTTACGCGCAATCCGGTAAAATGTTCATCTCCGATTTCTATAACGGGCATTTCCAAATTGCCGGCCGCGAACGGGGTAAACTCGATTATCAGCCTGCTTCCCGTAGGACGCCTTTCTAAAATCACCCGCTGAAAATCAATGCTTTCATGCGATGGAAATTTGCCGCCGGTAATAAAATAATTAGTTTTAGTCAGAATTATATCTTCGTTTGTATTCGAAGATGGTAATGTCAGCACAAGCGCGGCGGGATCGCCCACGAATATCTGCCCGGGAATCAGGTACGCCCTTGAAGCCTGAGCGTGCAAGTTACCGCAGATTATAAAAAATATAATTAAAAATATATTCTTCATATTTTTTTCTTAACCCTGTGTTTGCTCTTTGTGCGGCTCCCAAAAAATTTAATCAATAACGAAGGAGCGTCCGCGTCTATTGGAAGCTCCAAAAATGAAGCGCCGCATTTTCTGCACTGCGATTCCCACCACGTAGATTTTTCCTCATGCCATGACGCCCAGCTTTCCTTGAATGAATCCAACCCCGCAGGCGCTTCCATATGAACGCCGGTTTCCGGATCTTCAAGCGTTATCAAACCGGGGAATGGAAGTTCTTTTGAATCGCTTATCCTAAGAGCGATTACATCGTGTTTCCTGCAAAGATTTCCCATCTCCTGTTCCCAGTTGACGCTGTAAAAATCCGAGATGACTACGACAAGCGATCTTTTTTTTAACAAACGCTGAGCGCCCGTTAATGCCGCCGCGAGATCGCTTCCGTACTGCGATCTGCGCGGCATAACATTGTTTTGATACTGAAGCGCCGCCGTTACAAGAGTCATTAAATATTTTCTTCCCTTGCGCGGCAGAAACGCTTTTTCTATATCTCTGTCAAAAAACAGCGCGCCGATTTGCTGCCCTGTGTGTTCCGCGGAAAAAGCGATCAAAGCCGCGGAAAGCAGCCCCTGTTCATAAGGGCTTAATCCGTGACGCGCAATATGCGTTCTGTGCATGGAAGGAGAAACGTCAAGCAGAATCATGATCGTCAGCTCACGCTCTTCGCGGTACATTTTTATAAACGGATTGCCGAAACGCGCGCTAGCATTCCAGTCAATCGATCTGATGTCATCTCCGGGCTCGTAGTGACGCGCCTCGTCAAACTCCATTCCCTGTCCTTTAAAGATCGATCTGAAATTTCCGGCAAGCATTTCTTCCGCGAGCCCGCGCGAAATAATGGGAAGATTGATAATGGATTTTAATAAGTCACTTGTTTCCATGCATTTTTACGGCACCGGCACATGGCTTAAAATTCTTTCGATAACCGCGTCGGCGTCCATGCCTTCGGCTTCCGCTTCGTAACTTAGCACAAGCCTGTGCCGTAAAACCGGAAGCGCCGCCGTTTTAACGTCTTCCGGGTTTACAAAATTGCGTCCGTCGAACATCGCGATAATTTTGCAGCAGCGGTAAAGCGCGATAGACGCGCGGACAGACGCGCCGAATGACACATAACGATACACGCCGTCTTCGGACTTGGTTCCTTCCGCGCTCACCGCTTTTGCCGCGCGCGATCTTGTCGAAGCCGGACGGGTCGCGGTGACAATTGACACGATATACCTGCTGATATCTTCATCGATATGAATCGCCTGCGCGGTATTGCGCAAAAGCGCGAGTTTATCCATGGTTAAAACATGAGAAAGCGGCTCCGGTCCTGAAGATGATTCGGCGGATAACGACTGGCTGTTTTTTACGATATCAAGTTCTTCGACAGGAGCGGGGTAGGTGATAAGAAGCTTCATAAGAAAGCGATCGAGTTCCGCTTCCGGCAGCGAGTAAGTGCCTTCATGTTCAATTGGATTTTCCGTAGCAAGAACAAAGAAAGGCTCGGGAAGCGGATAGCTGGTTTCTCCGATTGTTACCTGTTTTTCTTCCATCGCCTCCAGCAGAGCGGACTGAACTTTTGCGGGCGCGCGGTTAATTTCGTCAGCAAGAATTACATTCGCGAAGACAGGACCTTTACGCACGGAAAATCTTCCGTTTGCCTGTTCAAAGATCATTGTGCCTGTCAGATCGGCGGGAAGAAGATCGGGAGTAAACTGAATTCTTTTAAACTCAAGTCCCGTAATCTGCGCGAGGCTTTTTACCGCGAGAGTTTTCGCAAGACCCGGAACGCCTTCCAAAAGAATGTGTCCGCCCGCGACAAGAGACGTTAAGAGCCCGTCGATCATTTCTCTTTGACCGACAATCCGTTTTGCCAGTTCTTTTTTACACTCTGCGATAAGAGCCGAACATTGGCTCAGTTCTTCTTTTTGTACCATACGCTAATAATCATCCGTTTCGGAATAAAAATTTTCTGCAGAAGCCGTAATTGCGCCTGACGCAAATCCCTCCGGCAGATCCTGATCGAATAACGCAGCCAAATCCGCGGCCTGCGTCCTTGTAAAATACATCAACACAACATCGCTGACCCTGCTATTATCTCTAATTATCGCATTATATTTTAAAGATAGTCAACAGGGGCAGGCAGCATATCCGCTGATGAGAATCGAAATTATCATCATTAATATTTCTATTTTAACACATTATTTTTTTAATAGTTTATTTTTTTCCATTGATAATTTTCTTATTAGACTGATTGCCGGTTTCCCATATATCAAATTGTTTAATAAATTCAAAAGCGCTTGTATTATTAAAATCTTTCTCAAAATGCCATAATTGAGTAAATTTATTATCATATTCTCTTTTTAATAAATATGCTTTTTGATTATTTGGTAAATCATATAAATATTTAGATATATTGCTGTCAATATCATTTTCTTTTTTTATATTTTTTAATATTTCAAAATATTGATGTGATAAACCTGAAAGATATTTATCATATTTAAAATAAGATAAATTTTCTATAGGTTCATTTTCTTCAACATATAACCTTTTAATATTTTTTCTATAGAACGCGCATAGTGATAGTAAATAATATTATAATTAGGTTTATAACTATTATTTAAATATTCTGAAACGCTGATATCTTCATCTGCTAAATAAAACCATTCAGCTGCATCTTCAATTTTCATATATAACCTCCCCTTTTTTATAAATAGTTACTTCAAATGTGAACAACTCTCTTCTTTTTAAATACTTACTTTCATTTACAAAAAATAAATCGATATAAGGAAAATTTTTATTTTTTATATTTTCATATGTTTTTCCGACCATATACGTCATGCTTTCCTTATAATCATCAGGAATTACTACATATATGTCTATGTCGCTGTTTTTGTCAGGATTTCCGTAAGCATAAGAACCAAAAAGATATATTTTTATCGCAGGGACAGCGTTTAAAACTGCTTTTTTAATAATTTCTAATTCATTGGAAATATTATTAATATTCATATTTTTTGCCGCTATTAAACCCCTTTGTTACCAGCAATTTCTTTAAAATCCTCAGAAGAAAGTTTTCCATTTTACACTCTGCGATAAGAGCCAAACATTGGCTCAGTTCTTCTTTTTGTACCATACGCTAATAATCATCCGTTTCGAAATAAAAATTTTCTGCAGAAGCCGTAATTGCGCCTGACGCAAATCCCTCCAGCAGATCCTGATCGAATAACGCAGCCAAATCCGCGGCCTGCGTCCTTGTGAAATACATCAACACAACATCGCTGACCCTGTTATTATCTCTAATCGATTCATCAATGTACTCCGCATCAAGCTGTAAAACAGAAAAATACGGTGATTTATCCTTGAAAACGTATCCAAACCTGACTTTCATATTGCCGTATGCGCGTACAAGAAAACTTGACTGCTGCCAAACCAGATAACCCAGAGCCTCGCCGTATTTTTCATTTGATCTTCTTTCATTTTTGAAAAGGCGGCGCGCTTCAAAATCTTCGTTGTAATTATCCAGCGAGCTTTGAAATAACATCCGTCCTTTGCGGCTCCAAAATTGATAAAAATTAATTAAATTGTACTTGTAATGAAGGCAGACAGCGTCATCTTTCGCGTAATAAGACACAGGAACGGTTATTTTTTTTAATTTACCAAACCCCATAAAAGTCTCCATTTGCAATTCAGCTTCGCCGATCACAACAGGTTTAGCATCCGAGTCTACGGTGAAAGTCTCAGTATAACCGCCTCCGGTAGCGCAAGAACATAACGCCGCGCACAAAGCCGGAACGGTAAAAAAAAACAAACAGGAGAATTTCATACTATAGTATCGCATTATATTTTAAAGATAGTCAACAGGGGCAGTATAATCAAAAGAAGTGCCCGCTAATTACGCACAACAGCCGCCAGCGTATTTTATAGGACACTTTCCCTTAATAAAATTTTATTTAATAAAATATGTTCAATATTTCTTCTGCCGTCTATTACAAGCATTATGTATACAATGTCGTTTTCTATTCTGTATATTACCCGCCAATATTCTATTATTATTTCTCTGTAAATAAAGTATCCGTATTTTTCCAGTTCATGAACAATTCGATGCCGTTCAGGATTCATATCAAGCTTGCTGACATTTTTATCAATCATGCATAATACTTTTTCCGCGTAATTTGAATTTGTATTATCGATATAATTGATGATCTCACTTACATCTTCTCTTGCGGGCGCCGTCCACTTAATACGAAACTTTTTATTCATCTTTTCTGCCCAATTTTTTTCTTAGTTCCGAGAATACTTGATCATGATCATAAACTTTTCCCTCATGGATTGCTTTTTCTGAAAATTGTAATAGTTTCATTAGTGATAAAGCGTTAATCATATCCTGATATGATTCGATATCAAGAAATACGCCTCTTGCTTCTCCATGTTGAGTAATAATTATCGGGTTTTTATTTTCATTGATATAATTCATTACTTCCGCGGCGTTTGTTTTTATATAAGAAATGGGCTTTACATCCTCTTTCAGATTTACATTCATAACAGCTCCTTATAAGTACTTTAATGATACCAAAGAAAGACTATTGCGTCAAATCATATTTTTAATAAATTCTTTAGTGATTCAAGTCCTGCTTCGGAAATAGGTTCAAATTATAAGTTTACCTAAACCAGTTTATTTTTATATTTTCTTCTTTTTCAAATTTTGCTAAATCTTTATAATCCGATGTTACTAATATTCCATTATTAACAATACATTCTGTGACAACAATTGAATCACCCAATGGAATTTTATATTTTGATTTTATCCTTCCGGCTTCATTAAAAATATTTTCTTTTAACCCTATTACAATTTCAATTGGAAATTCTTTAATTTTCTTTATAGCTATATTTGCTTTATCTTGATTATAAATTTTACATACGTGATAGTATACTTCCAGTAAATTTATTTGATTAATTTTTATAATAATTTTACCGTCTATTGCTTTTTGTATAATATTTTTTACGTTTTCTGCTCCTTTTTCTCCCTATAATAATGCAATTAAGGCACAGGCATCCAGAAAATAAATATTCATTAATTTTCTATCTCCATTTCTATTATTTTTTGATTAATAAAATCCTCAGAAGAAAGTTTTCCATCGTTAAACATCCCAAATAATTCGTCAATATTTGGTTTTTTATTAAAAGGAGACAGTATTATATTGCCATTTTCTTCAAAAATACGTATTTTTTCGGAATTTATATGTGAAAATATTGGTTCCGGCAGTATTCGCCTGTCAATTACAGTTTCTAACATATCGTATCCTCCATAACTATTTATAATACTATTATTTCGATAGGACGCTGTCAATTATTTTTTAGTGTATGATTTTGTATACACTCAATTTCCACACTGCAATCTTTATACCCCAGTTTCACCTAACAGGAGGTCGATTTGCACATAACGCTTGTGTCTTAAAATTGTACAAAATATCATAAAATAATATAATGCCATTTTCATAAAAAATTTTAAAAAATATATTTTTTTTTTGATTTTGCTTGACACGTTTTTTCAATTTTTATATTATTGATTAAAATATATGTGGACTAAATTAGGCGTAGTAGGTGTATTTCCCTATTTTTAAAATAGGTGATGTCTCCTATGGTAACAGTTGCTCAATCCCTGTATATTTTTGCTAGGGGGAAAAGTCCCTTTAAAACTAACTTCCGTATGGGAGGAAAAAATTCTGAGGAGGAATGAATTATGTTGAAAAAATTGATTGTGATCATGGCTGTTTTAGCACTGGTCGCAGGTACAGCTTTTGCGCAGCCTAAC
>Ga0209755_10001298_pt1 | contig 39913 bp, 41 predicted proteins | sample TergutCo191P1_FD_187301 | JGI IMG/M metagenome (GOLD analysis project Ga0209755, IMG submission 187301) | Cornitermes sp. P1 segment gut microbial communities from Petit-Saut dam, French Guiana - Co191P1 (SPAdes) (version 2) | ecosystem: Host-associated > Arthropoda: Insects > Digestive system... | reverse complement strand
GGAAAAAATCGGCGGGCTTGATAAAGACCCAGCCCGCCGATTACCAATAACATAAATGCAATGCAACATAAAATAATCTTAGGAAGTAAGGATTTCTTCCTCTTTCTTCTACTTCTTGATGGTAACGGGCTTGACATCCCAAACCTCCTCGGCATATTGCCGTATTGTACGGTCGCTGGAGAATTTACCGCTTGTGGCGGTGTTCATTATGGCCATCTTAGCCCAGCGGTCTTTGTTGCGGTAGGCTTCGCCCAGTCTTTGTTGGGCTAGTTTGTATGATGCAAAATCTTGCAGAACAAAATATTCGTCCGCAGGTGCGCCGCCGTAGCCGTTTAACATGGCGTCGTAAAGCTCGCGGAACAGCTCGTTATCTGCGTCTAAGGTACCGTTTATTAGGGTAGTCAAAACCAGACGGATGCTGTAGTCCATGTTAGAAATATCCCAAGGGGCGTATTTGCCACTGTTACGTAAATTGTCAACCTCTTCCGCAGACATACCAAAGATGAAGATGTTATCGTCCCCGGCTTCTTCCCAAATTTCGATATTTGCCCCGTCCATTGTGCCGATTGTTACAGCACCGTTTAGCATAAGCTTCATATTACCAGTGCCAGAGGCTTCTTTACCAGCGGTAGAAATCTGCTCGCTTACATCGGCGGCCGGAATCATACGCTCGGCCAGGGTCACACGGAAGTTTTCCATAAACAGCACCTTAATACGGCCGTCTATGCTAGGATCGTTATTGATAAGGTGGGCAACCGCGTTAATTAAGCGGATAATCAGCTTAGCCCGGTGATAGCTGGCGTGGGCTTTGGCACTGAACAAGAATGTACGCGGCGCAAAGTCCATATTGGGGTTAAGTTTAAGGGTATTGTACATGTCAATTATATGGAAAACGTTTAGAAGCTGGCGTTTGTACTCGTGCAGGCGCTTAACTTGTACGTCAAAGATAGAATCTGGGTCTAGGCTAAGCCCCAGCCTGTGCTGAATATCGTTACACATGTCTATTTTATTGGCTCTTTTTACGTTCATGAAGGCCTCACGGAAGGCGGCGTCGTTTGCAAGCGGCTTAAGTTTAGCCAGTTCGTCTAAATCTTTTAGCCAGCCATCGCCTATACTTTCGGTAATAAGCTTTGAAAGGCGCGGGTTACAATGAGCCAGCCAGCGGCGTTGGGTTATGCCGTTGGTTTTATTATTAAAGTTTTCCGGATATATCTGATAAAAGTCGGACAGTGCCTGATTTTTAAGAATCTCCGTATGTATTGCGGCAACCCCGTTGACAGAATGGCTACCAACAATAGCCAAATGCGCCATACGAATTTGCCCATCGGCAACAACGGCCATTTTACGGATCTTCTCTGGGTTATTACCGTACCAGGTGATTAAATTGGCGCAAAAACGGCGGTTAATCTCCTCTACGATGGTATATACCCTTGGAAGCAGACGGCTAAATAACTCTACCGGCCATTTTTCCAATGCTTCCGCTAAAATCGTATGGTTTGTGTAAGAGCAGGCGCGGCGGGTTATTTCCCAGGCTTCGTCCCATTCCAGATCGTAGTTATCTAGGAAAATGCGCATAAGCTCTGCCACAGACATAGCCGGGTGGGTATCGTTCATTTGGAATTGCACATAGTCCGGAAAGGTTGACCAGTCTTTATGCTTTTCGGCAAAGCGCTGAGTAACGCGTTGCATTGTCGCCGAAACGTAGAAATAAAATTGCTTGAGCCTTAGCTCTTTTCCGGCCATTTTATTGTCCGCAGGGTATAGTACGTCTGTTAGAATTTTCGCCAAGTTTTGCTCTTCGGTGGCTCGTTGATAGTCGCCTTCGTTAAAGGATTGTAGGTCAAAGCGCTCTACCGCCTCGGCATCCCATAGCCGCAAGGTGTTTACCATAGTTGTATCGTAGCCCACCACCGGGTAGTCGTAGGGAATTGCGCGTACTGCCTGGTAGTCGTTTAATACAAAGCGATATACGCCTTTTTCATCCTTGGCTGTGCTTACCTTGCCGCCGAAGCGTACCTCTTGCGCGTATTCGTCGCGGCGTATGCTCCAATGGTCGCCGTTGCGCATCCAGTTATCTGGGTATTCTACTTGTGCGCCCCGTTCCAGACGTTGCTCAAATAGTCCGTAGTGATAACGGATGCCGCAACCGTAGGCTGGGTAGCCCAGGGTTGTTAAAGAGTCTAAGAAGCAAGCGGCCAGGCGGCCTAGGCCTCCGTTGCCCAGGCCTGGGTCAAGCTCTTGATCTTCAATTAGATTGTAGTCTATGCCCATTTCGTCTAGGGCTTCCCTTACTTGTTCTTTTAGGCCTAGGTTTATTAGGGCGTTACCCAAGAAGCGGCCCATTAGGAATTCTGTAGATAGGTAGTAGACAACCTTTACGTCCGCTGGTTTGTCGTAGTGGTCGTGGGTGGCGATCCAGTCGTCTGTTAGATGCTCTTTGATGGCGTGCGAAAGAGCGCCGTAGATTTGTAGTGGCGTAGCAGTCTCAAATGTTCGACGGTATAGAAGGCGTAGGGCACTTGATACTTGGGATTTTATTTCTTCTTTACCCCAGACCGGGGCTTGCTTTTTTGGTGATTTTTTCGTTTTTGTTGTTGCTTTTTTGGTTGTTGTTTTTTTTGTTTTGGTTTCTGTTTCTGTTTTAGTTTTAGCCATCACATATATCCTCCGTTATGTTTGTTTTTTGATAACGCTCTTAATCGCCTCAAAACTCTGCTCACTAATAACATGCTCCATGCGGCAAGCGTCCTCCAGCGCAGTCTCCTCCTCAACCCCCAAAGAAATCAACCAATTTGAAATCAACATATGCCGTTCAAACATAGACTCCGCAATTCCAAGCCCAGACTCACTTAGGGTTATATATCCATCAGAATCCACCGCAATATAATCCTTCTCGCGCAATTTCTTCATAGCAATACTAACACTTGGCCGTGTAAAATCCAACTTATTAGCAACATCCACCGAACGGACGCGCCTCCCCTGCTTACCCAGCACAAAAATAGTCTCAAGATAATTTTCGGTAGATTCCGCAATTTTCACAAGCTCACCCCTCTTTTAGAAAACTAAAATAAAATTTTTTCTATCCTATCAAAAGCCTCGCTTAGCGTTTCTATACTGTGCGTGCAGGCGATTCTAATATAGCCCTCGCCGCAACGCCCAAAAGCGTTTCCGGGTATTGTAACAACTTGCGCTTCTTCCAAGATGCGCAAGCTAACCTCCTCGGAACTTAGGCCTGTTTCTTTTATATTGATGAATAAATAAAAAGTACCACCAGGCGGTAAAACCGACATTTTGTCTAATTTATTTATACGTCCGACAGCGTATTCGACCCTCTTTTTGAACTCTGCCACCAAGGGCGGCTGAATAGTCTTTCTGTTCTGCAAGGCGTGTAAATAAGCACGCTGGGAAACCGACGGCGCGGTAAATACCACGTTTTCGTTTACTTGCTGTATGGTCTTTATGATGTTTGGCGGCGCAATAACGCTTCCTATACGCCATCCGGTCATGGCAAAATCCTTAGATGCGCTGTTTATGGTGATTGTGCGCTTACGCGCCGCGGGTAGGCTCATCATCGGTATAAACGGCTCTGCATAGCTGTAGGCTGTGTAAATGTCGTCGGCTATTATTAGCAGGTTATAACGCTCTGCTATTTGGCAAACTTCCGTCATAGTCTGCCTTGTTAGGCAGTTTCCGGTCGGGTTATTTGGGGTGTTTAAAATTATCGCCTTTGTGCGGTTGGTAATCAGACCCTCTAGGCGTTCCGGCTTTATTTGAAAGCCCTCTTCCTCGAAGGTATCTAGCTCTACCGGAATACCGCGTGCAAGCTGTACTTGCTGACTGTAAGGCGTAAAGTACGGCGATTGCATAATAACCTCGTCGCCATCGTCTAAAATAGACTCTAGTACCAAATACATACCTACACAGGCGCCTGTTACTACAAAAATTTCCTCGTCTGGTACTGTTAGGCTGTATTCTTCCTGGTAGAACTTTGCAATTTCTGCCCGAAGCTGTGGATCGCCGCGAAAGTCGGTGTATTTTGTATGCCCCGCCTTTGCGTCTTTTAGGGCTTGTTCGATTATTAGATCGTCAGTTATTAGATCGGGGTCGCCAAGGCTTAAGGGAATCGCGTTGCTAAAACGCTTTGCCAGGGTATCCACCTGCCCCATTGCGGTGGCTTGGTCGTTCCAATATCGCTTAGAAACATAGAAATCCTTCACAGTTGTTGCCCCTTTCTGAATATGCGGCATTATAACATTAGCGGTGTGTAGTGTGCAAGGTTTAGCGGTAGTAGGCTTTCCCCGGTAAATCTTATTAAAACCCCATAACCGTCTCTTCGCCTCTTTCGTCCTTTTCAATAAGCGAGGTAACTGACAAACGCAAAAATTCCTGATCGACATATATAAAGCTTTCCAGTATCCCGGTAACTTCTACCCAGGCCCCTATTTCCGGGGCTCGCTTGTCGTTCATATATAACTCAAAGCCTAGCGTACCCTCTGGGCCGCAACAGCCAATTACATTTCTGTACACAAAATAAAACGAATCGCTTCCATACCATTCCATAAGGCCAAAAATCCCCTCATAACGGATTGTTCTGCCCAGGAAATCCTCTCGGTTAAACTGGACTTCCATAAACTGCATGACGTAAAAGCGCTCGCTTATTTCAAATACATCATCTTCGGAGGCGCAAGCCGCCAAAGCTAAGGATATTATAAAAATTGCGAATATTTTCTTCATAATTTTAGACCCTCTTAAGTAAGCCTAGCGCGCTAAATATCAAAAACAGAGCTATATTAACGGCAACCACGCTGGCGCCCGGCGGCATATCATAATAAAACGAAAGCACAATGCCCACAAAAAAGCAGAACACAGCCACCACAGCCGATACCACTACCACACTAAAAAAACTCTTGCAAAGCCGCATGGCGGTTAATGCCGGGAATATTATTAGGCTGGAAATCAACAAAGCGCCCATCATGCGCATTCCTAATACCACTGTCACCGCCGTTAATATCGCTAGTAAGGTTTTGTAAATTTCGGCTCTGGTGCCGGTGGCCTTGGCGAAATCTTCATCGTATGTTACCGCAAAAAGCTGTTTGTAAAATAGCACAAACAGAAGTATAACCACAATGCACAGGGCTACGCTAATCCGTAAATCCGCACGGGTCATGGCCAAAATACTGCCAAACATGGCACTGCATACATGGGTGCTTAAGCCCGTAGTCTGGTTTACAATTATAACGCCAATAGCCAAGCTACTGGCAGAAATAAGCGCAACGGCGCTATCTCCCTTTATTTTACTACTTTCGTTAAGGCGCAACAGAAGAAACGCGGCCGCCACAACAACAGGCAAAGTGACGGTAAGCGGCGCAAATTGCAAAGCTGTTGCGCTTACCATAGCCGCAAAACCTACATGGCTAAGGCCGGTGCCTATCATGGCATAGCGTTTAAGCACCAGGCTTACCCCCAAAAGGGAAGCGCACAAAGATACCAGTAAACCCACAATAAGCGCCCGTTGCATAAATGTGAATGATAGCATTTCAAGTACTGTAGACATCTTTTCTCCCCAGGAATCTCCTGCCTATGTCAGTTTCTATATAATCGGATACACTGCCAAAAAAAGCTTGGCTGTTTTGCAAATGCAAAATATGGCTGGCGTAGTCTGCCGCCGCCTGTATGTCGTGGGAAATCATTATTATAGTAATGCCCATATCTTGCCATAGATTTTTTATCGTTTGGTATAGCTCGGCTGTCACCAGCGGGTCTAGCCCGCTTACAGGCTCGTCCAACAGAATTAGCTTGCTTGTGGCACAAAGAGCGCGGCTTAGAAGCACCCGCTGTTGCTGGCCGCCGGATAATTCTCTAAAACTTTTTTTGCGTAGCTCAAGTATGCCCAGCTTTTCCATATTTTCCAGCGCAATTTCCCGGTCTTTTTTGCTGTAGAACGGCAATATTCCACGGCTGTTAAGCCGCCCGGATATTACCACCTCATAAACACTGGCCGGGAAGTCCTTTTGTGCCGCAGATTGCTGGGGTAGATAGCCTATCTCGGTCGGTAGTAAGCCTTCACCTGTTTCGATTGTACCGGCGGCGGGCTTTAGCAAGCCCAATAAACCCCTCATTAATGTAGACTTTCCTGAGCCGTTTTCGCCTACTATACAGAGGTAATCCCCTTTTTGGACTGTAAAATCAAGCCCATTTACTACGGTGTTACCTTCGTAGGCAAAGCTTGCATTACGGCATGTGATAAGCGCCATTAGTTTAGAGCCTTTCTTAATTGCTCCACATTGCGGCGCATTAGTTCAAGATACGTGACGCCGGCAGAGAAATCTTCCTGGCTTACATTGTGTAAAGAATGTAGCTCTAGTAACTCTGCGCCGGTGGCTTCTGCTATAACATTTGCTATGCTTTTGTCAGAAAACTCTATATGGAAAACTACAGGAATATTCTCTTGTTGAACCTTCTCAATAAGATAGGCGACCGTTGCCGGGCTTGCTTGGGTGTTGCTACAGCATCCGTCAAAGGCGGCATAATAAATTAAGCCGTAAGTATGAGCCAGGTATCGAAATGGAAACCTATCGCCAAATATAATAATATCGCGAAGTCCCTCCGCTACAACAGCGCTAAAATCATAGTGCAGAGCTTCCAGCTCTATCATATAAGCGGCGGCGTTTGCACGGAAATAGGGTGCATTGTCCGGGTCTAGCTCCGCAAGTACCTCTACCAAGTAAGCTGTTATTAAAGCCGCGTTTAGCGGGGATGTCCAAACATGCTCATCTAATTGGCTTTCGCTGGGCTTGTGGTCGTCATTAGTGCTACAGCAACTAGGTTCTTGATGTTCAACTTCTTGCCAGATGCCTTCAACTAATTCCACCAAGGCTACAGTACGCATATCTTCCCGTTCTAAGGAAGCCAAAACGGTATCCACCCAGGTATCGGAATCCCCGCCTAGGTATATCAGTAGGTCGGCGTTGTTTAGCGTTACCATATCCCGTGGCGTTGGCTCAAAGGAGTGGCTTTCCGCACCGGGCGAAATCATCATGCTAAGCTCCACCTTATCCCCGGCAATTTGCCTTACGAAATCAAACTGCGGAAAAATTGTGGCTACTACCCGTAACGGCTCGGCTTCGGGCCCGGCTGGCTGTTGCGATTCTACCGGTACGCAAGCTACAGCTAAAATTAAAATTACGATAATAATTAAACTCTTCATCAGTACCTCCTAATTAAACAATATACGCAATCCAATTAAAATCAAAATAACACCACCGGCAATAACCGCCTTAGACTGATACTTTACGCCAAAGACATTGCCGATTTTAACGCCCACCGCAGATAAAATAAAGGTAGTAACACCAATAAAAGGAGCGGCCAGCAGAATATCTACCCGCAAAAACGCAAAAGAAACCCCCACCGCCAAGGCGTCAATACTTGTAGCAAACGCCAGTGGTATCATATATAAAGGCGCAAGGGAAGCTTCTTCCTGTTTATCTTTCTGCTTTTTTAGCCCGTCGATAAGCATTTTAACGCCCAAAAAACATAGCAAAGCAAAGGCCACAAAATGCGCATAAGCGTCAACTTGCTGGGCAAAGCGCATAGCCGCCAGATAGCCAATGATGGGCATACCTGCCTGAAAAGCCCCAAAATACAGGCCTACAAGCAAGGCCTTTTTCCCGATAGCGCTTGTAATAGTAAGCCCTAAGCCGACCGATACCGCAAAGGCATCTGCCGAAAGCCCTACTGCTACCAGAAAAAGTTCAATTAAGTTCATGTACTTCCCCCTAGCGGACGATCCGTAGGTCAGCCGCCGTAATATCTCGCTTAAATGGGTTGACCGTGCGGTTTACAAGCTCTATTATACCAGCTTCGTCTGCCAATTCATACCAATGTGGCGCACCGCTGGTGCCCAGCATAGGAATAGTATGAAACTGCAAGCTGTCAGAATCCGCAGAGGTTATAATACTGCGTCCCTGGTTGGCAAACCACATCAGCTCTCCGTAGCTTAAATCGGTCGCCAGATGGTTGTTGAAGATGTTAAAGAATTCTGGGATACGTAAAATGGTGCGCGGGGTTAATAAAGCCTGAAATATAGAGCTTATTATCTGGTGTTGATGCTCTATGCGCTGATAATCTGTTATATTTTGCCGGGGATCGTTGCCACGGCGGTATCTGGCGAAGCGTAGGGCATCTTCCCCGTCCAGAGTTTGTAGACCCGGCTTTATATCTATATGAAGATCCTGGTATGGGTCGTCGTATAGCATATGAAAAGGTACGTAAACCTCTACCCCGCCAACCGCGTCTACCACCCGTATAAAGGCTTCGTAGTCTATGCTAACGTAATAGTCTGGCCTAAAGCCCAGCAGAGTTTGCACCTCATATTTAAGGCGCTCTACGCCGCCCTCGTGTCCACCTCCGTTACGGCGTCCTACATTATAAGCGGCGACTATTTTACGGTTGTTGCGCTGTGCGTCCACACGGGTATCACGCGGAATACTAATTACATATCCCCGGCCAGAGTCGGCATCGTAGGCCGCTACCATTATGGTATTGGCGTTAAGCCCCTCCGTAAGGCCAAAAATTAAGAAGGTAAAGAACATCGGCTTCCGTTCAGTATATTCATCTACTAGCGGGACTATGTACGAGTCGAAGCCCGTAAACTCTTCCGGCTCTGTTACCGGCGCAATAGCCGGAACGGGATTGCTAGTAACCCTAATTGGCGCGTGTACCGGGATTGTTTCAGCAAGCGGAATATCTGGCGGCCGAATAAAACTGTTAGCAACAAAAATACCGCCAATAACAGCAATCTGTATAAGGACAGCGCAAATAATGGCCATTTTTAAGAAGGTTTTCATTTTTCTATTTTTTTGATATTTTTCATATTGTGTTGCCTGTCTTATCAATTAACCACCCCCATTTGTCAGATTATAGCACAATAACAGCTAATTGCGAAAACATTATTTTGAACATCTGTTTGCAAAAAGTTTTTATTGTGGTATAATGCCCAAAAAATCATTGTTTAGATGCGAAAGGGTGTTTTTTAACATGACGACTAAAGCGGCTTTATCTGCCAAACAGCAACTGATTTTGGATTTTCTTAAATCTGAAATAAAAGACAGGGGCTATCCGCCCACTGTACGGGAAATTTGCGATGCTGTTGGGCTTAGCTCTACCTCCACAGTTCACGCGCATTTGGAATCGCTTGAGCGGAAGGGTTATATTCGCCGTTCCCCGGCCAAAAACCGCTCTACAGAGATTTTAGAAGAAAATTTCTACGCTAACAGGCAAGAGCTGGTGAACGTACCTATAATAGGCGATGTAGCCGCCGGTATGCCTATTTTGGCCGAAGAAAATATCGAGGATACCTTCCCTATTCCGGTAAATTACGTTAAGAACGACACCTGCTTTATGCTACACGTAAAAGGCGACAGCATGATGGACGACGGAATTTTGGACGGCGATTTAGTATTAGTACGCCAGCAACAGACCGCCACCAACGGCGATATAGTGATTGCCCTAATAGACGATTCCGCAACGGTTAAGACCTTCTACCGGGAGGCCGGGCATATACGTTTGCAACCCGCAAACAAAGCTTTCGCCCCCATGATAATGCAAGATTGCGAAATTTTAGGTAAAGTTATTGGCCTTTATAGAAGATATTAAAAAAGTTTTACCAGCGTTTATAATTATCGGGCTGTATGTTATTGTAGCCGAAATTGTATTTGGCCATGTTAGCCCTACCATGGTACTTTTTGGCTTGCCATGCCCCGCCTGCGGCATGACAAGGGCAGGATTGCTTTTTTTTGGTGGGAATTTTGCTGATAGCTTTGCTATGCATCCGCTATTTTTGCCGGGCTTTGTTTTTATTTTGTGTGCTATGGCTTTTAAGTTTTTTAAGCGGGAGTGGATTAGTAAACTGACTGTTCCGGGGATAGTGCTGATTGTTGTTTTTTTGGCTTTTTATGTTTATCGGATGGTTTATTTTTTTCCGGATCAGGTGCCTATGGTGGTTAATGAGAGTTCGGTTTGGCATAGGGTAGCGGGGATGTTGAAATGAGTAAAACCATAATTGATTTAAGCGATTACAACTTGAAAATAAATTTTGCCAGGCAGGGAAGGCATATAGAGGATTCTGAATATTATTTGGAAGGCCGTAGTATCTTAGAAGCCAATCCCCAAATGTTGATTGATCTCTATTCAGGCAAAGGAGAAATGTTATTTAAGAATGGCGCTTGGCTATCAAGGGAAAGGTTTGAACATACTGACTATATAGGCGTTTGTAAGTTTTTAGATGGCACTTCTGTACGTACTAAAAGAGGAATCATCCATTATTCTAAAACCAAAGGCTTACATGTAGTCCCTTCCCAGCCAAAAACAGAGGAGTGATTAGATGAACCATTATCACAGATTGCGAATAGCCGAGCATCGCGGTAAAAGTGTGGTGCTGGGCACTTATGACGGCAAATTTTATAAAGGCCTTTTAGATATTGAATTAACCAACGAAAACTACGAAGAGGACAACGAAAACCCAGCTCTAGCTCTATTAATTGACGGAAACCTTGAAGAGTTTGACTGGAAGGACATTGATTTTATAGCAGATCAATCGTATCTTTACTCTGGCGAGGCTGTTTAAAGACATCCTCAGCTAGTATATTTTAATAGACATGATAATTCAAAACCAGTCCCAGCATAGAATGGTCTTGAGGTGGGATATATTATGAATAATTTGACCATTCTTACGCAGAGATATAAGCAAGAGCTTGAAAGCATTAACAACATACGCTGTCGCCAAGTCGGCAAAGAGCTTTACATGGCAGAATACCCAATAAGCACAATTGATACCAAACTACTAACAGCCCTAGCGGCCTTACTAGAACGCATTGTAATTTTAGGACACCCTGTATACGGACATTCGCAGAAACTTACTGACATGGCTTTTGAAATGAGTCGCAATGAAATAGCTAATATTTCAAATTTAAAATGCTATCTTGGCGAAAATACAGTTTTGCATCTTGAAGGATATACCGCGTTTCGTATGTCGGATTATAGGAACAGGCTTGATATGATGATGTACTGCCTTATTAAGAAAATGAAGCTGGCGGAGTCCTTGCTTTAAGGAGAATACATAATGAGTAAACTAATTTTATGCGCCATAATTGCAGTCTTGCTTGCACCAATACAAGACGACAAAATCACTGTCCACATTCCACGAGAACTATTTTTTATCAGCAGTTCCGAGGAGCTTTTTCTTAATTTCTTTGAAACGTACGGCGGTGTTATTTCTGAATTAAGCGAAGATTCAGCAACATTCTGGCGCAATCAAGCTGAAAACGCCGGAACAGTTTATATCGAGATTAGCTTTTCTTATGCCGACTTAAGCACAATAAGAGAAATACTAGAAGATGAGATCTTTTTGTATTTACTAAGCGTCGAATATTATATTGACGCAATTTCAGGCCTTGATGTGGAAGTGGACGAGACTGCTACGCGATATATTTTTATAGCTGATATTGAAGAATTTCTCAGAACCAGAGATTATATATTTCTGCTTGACTTTACCTTTCCGTCCATGGGTCAGTTGGAATATTTACTACGGATATTTTCTTTATATAACATGGCTTATTTAAAGGAAATTGTGTTTTACTTGGAAGATGCTGATACTCAGGAGCGCTTTAGGATTTATGACTTTTTACTAGACGCTCCTTTGGGTTTGTCTATGCGTCATTTAAATTAAAAGCCCTTCCATAAAAAATTCATGTATTGCAATCATCAAAGAAGAATCCAAAGTCATATCATTATGCCCGCTACGATCCGGATAATATCTTGACACAAACAGCGCATTAGGGTTACTAATTCGCTCTCTTTGCGCGATTATCCCAGCTCCGTCGTATAATACTACATCATCTGATCGTCCGTGGATAATCTTTACGGGAATTTCGCTTCTGTTTATGCCCTCTACAGCACATAATCTTGCATGTTCGCCAAAAAGAAACTGATTATACGCCCACAAAAACGGAGCGGTAAGGTAGCTTAGCCTACCTATCATTGCTCCGGCGGCCTCTTGTAGCATCATTAACGGTTCTGCGTAGCCTGCTAGGCTTACTACTGCGTTAATTTCGTGGTCAAAGTTAAGTACCGCCGTTACCGCATAACCACCCCAGCTATGCCCAAATAGCATCACCGGAATATCCCAGTTTTGGCTTACTATATAATCCAGCGCCGCATTAAGGTCGATAGCTGACTGCGGTAGCCCCCTTGCTCCGTTGCCCTCGCTATTGTGGCTTCCGGTTTTATCGAAGGTGAAAACACGCCAGCCATTGTTCAAAAAAAACGTGATCTCTCTTAAATAACTTAGCCCTCCGCCCCCTAAACCGTGTGATATTACAATCAAGCCTTGATCGTTATTTTCGCCAAAAATATAGCCGGTCAGTCTATTTTGCCCAGAGTAAAAGCTGGTACGCCTATATCCTGAGCTTACATGCCCCGCGTGCGCTTCTATGCGCCTATTGAAGTTTAAATTATATAGAGCTATGGTCATAAGCATTAACACAGCAGTTGATGCCAGTAACCAAAAAGCAATTGTGTATATATGACGTTTTTGCATTTGACTTTTGCCCCTTGTTATCATAAAATTCCCAAAAAGGAGGTGTGTTCCATTATACAAGATCATTCCTATAAAATAAAGGTAAAAAACATTGCCTTTGGCTTAATGCTGTTTGTTATATTCACGCTGATGTCGGCCATAGAAGCCCAAGCCAACCGACCAAGCGACTTCCTAATAAGAAACTACACAATAGGCCTAGAGGTAGACTGCCTTGAAGAAGCCTTGCTACGCTTAGGGCACATGCCGGGAATTGTAATCAACAGTCGAATACATATACAGTCCGACTGGGGTACAATGGATCGCCGGGTGGCTGTACTTGAGCTAGACAGCGCTCTTGAGCAACTACACAGCCTGGGAAGGGTAGTACACAGCGAATCTAGCTCGCAGAATGTATTTTCTATGGTGACAGATTTACGCTCGGAATTCCAGGTACGAAGCGCCGAGTACGACCGCATGATGGAGCTTCTTCACGAAGTTACCACCATAGATAACTTCACACGGGTAGAAAACCGCCTCGTGCAGGTTATATCAGAAATGGAACATATAAGAGGCCGCTTAAACTTCTTCGAGTTCGAGACAGGCACGGCCAGAATACACATTACTCTAAACGCTGTTGACCCACTGGCGATAGACGAAATTCAGGGCCCGCTTGCCAGAATCGGCAACGCCTTTATAAATTCATTTGACATTACCCTGTGGGTCTTGCAGATGATTTTGATAGTTATTATATATTTAAGTGTTCCGCTATTATTTATTTCGATTTTTGTAGCGCTGGGTTTTGTGCTTTACAGGAAGCGCAAAAAGAACAGAAAGGTGGTGCTTAAAAATGAAGAAGCTTTTTAAACTATTATTAATTTTGACCGTACTAACCGTGATTTCTGCCTGTGGCAGTGGTGATCGTACTTACGGCGGCGGTAGTGTAGCAATGGCACCCGCCCCTGCGGCGGCGCCAGCGGCTCCGGCGGTAGATAGCGCCGATGTTGGTTTCACAATGGAAAGCGCCGCCCAAACAAACTTCCTAGACCGAATGGTAATAAGAAACGCCCATCTTTCCATGGAAACCGAGCGTTTCGACCGCACGGTACACGAAGTAGAGCGCATAGTTGAAATATACGGCGGCTTTATAGAAAGCTCTAACCACTGGCTAAGCCACGCCAGAGATAGGGAAGAGGCCTTTTGGTTTGCAGATTTTACTCTTCGCGTGCCGGTAGATCATTTTGACGCGGCCAACCGTGACATTAAGGCGCTTGGCTTGGTAGTCAGCTTTTCCACCACCAGCGAAGATGTCACCATGCAGTTTCAAGATCTGGAAAGCCGTCTGCGCATACGGGAAGAAGAAGAACGGCGCATTTTAACAATGATAGAAAACACCACCGACCTTGACGAATTAATAAGACTAGAAACCCGCCTGGCCAATCTGCGCATAGTAATGGAGCGCTACCAAAGGCATAAAACGGAAATAGACCATCTCGCCAGTTTTTCTACCATACACCTAAGTTTACGTGAAGTGGAATCTGAAGATGCAACGGCTATTTTACAGGTCGATAGCTTTACTAACCGCATGACAACTGCTTTTAGCGATTCTATTGAGTTTAGCCTGGCGCTTATTGAAGGCTTTGTGGTGCTTATAGCAGCGGTTATTCTGCCGATTGCCATTATTGCGGCGCCGATTTTGCTTGTGCTTTACTTGCGTAAAAGATCCCCATTATCTGAATCGCTATCAAAGGAACAACAGAGTTAAAGGCGATAATTCCGAAACCGTTAATCAAAATAGATTGCGCGCCGGGCCCTGCGGCGGCGGCTACCCCCTGCGCTATTCCTAGGGTAAGCGGGGTTAGCATGGCAGAGGTTAAGGTGCCGCCCACAACCCCGCCGGAATCAAAGGCCAAGCCCACGAATAAACTTGAGGCAAATTTCATCAGAAGAACCGCTATCAAATAAAGCGGTACCAAAAACCACAAAATATTGATCTCTAAAATAATTTTGATAATAAACAACACAGTGGCTAATCCGATGCTTATGCCTAGTGTCAACCTTGTTTTCATTCTGCCTATGCCTATCATTTCCTCTAGCTGTTCTCCTAAAACGGTAACGGCCGGCTCTGTTAGGGTGATGGCTATGCCCAGCACAAAGCCCACTATTAGTAGCATCCATTTAAACCAATCCGGGCGCATGGGGTCTAGGAAAACCTCGCCAATATACTTACCGGCAAAGGCAAAGCCGAAATCTATGCTGGATAGCAGAATAAGCAAGCCCGCAAAAACTATAGTTGTAGCCAGCAGTATCTTGCCAAATTCCTTTTTGGCCATCTTAATCAAGAATATTTGAAACGGCAAGAAGGCCAGTAGTAGCGGCGCAAGCGCTATCACAACATCGCTGATATTGCCAAATAAAATTTCCGCAAAATTTTCCGGACTAGCCCCCGGATCATATACGCCCGCCGGAGGAATTTCCCCCAATATAAGCCGTAAAATAGCCCCGTAGATCAGCACCGTAAGAATAGGCCCAACTGAGGCTATGCCTATTATCCCAAAGGTATCGTTATCGCTATCCTTGTGCTTAGATAGCGTGTGCGAAACGCCAAGGCCAAAGGCCAATATAAACGGAACAGAAACATCGCCCGTGGTTGCGCCGCTTCCGTCAAAGGCCAGCGCAATAAACTCTGGCGGTGAAAATATAATCAGCAGAAAGACTACCGCGTAAGAAACAGCAAACACAAGCTTAATATTTATATCCTTTATGATACGATACAAGGCAAAGCCCGTAAAAATACCAATGCCAGCGCTCATTACCCAAACAAACAGCGTTTCATTAACCACATCAAGTATAAGATGGGTTTGTCTGGCAAGCACAGATAAAGCAGGCTCGGCCACCGTGGCAAAAAAGCCAAAAACTATTCCAAAGAAAATTATGAATAGAGTTTTCTTTAGCTTTATTAAATTTTCGCCCATTATTTCGCCTATGGGTAAAATACTGGCGTTAAGCCCTACCAGGAAAAGCGACTGCCCTAACACAACCCCGGCATAACCCACCGCCAAGCGAACATAATCAAAAGGATTAGGCATAGGCGCTATAAAAACGCAAACTATAATAATCACCACCGCCAAGGGCAGTGAAGTAAAAAATGTTTCCTTTAGAACCTTAAACGCTTCCTTCATTAGATTAAGCCTCCAAAAAATAAAAACGACACACGACATTGGTTAAAAAACCAAAAGTCTTGCGTCGTCTAGTATATTCATTAAAGCATATACAAACGTGCCGCACCCGGGCTTCTTGTCTTTTTCACTCAAAACACAGAAACCGCGATGACGAATACGGCGATTAAATAATCTCGCTACTCCCTCTCGGACGGGCTTATTGTAGAATATTTTAGTAGGCTTTGTCAAGACCGGGCGAAAAACGATTTGTTGCATAAAAAACACATACCTTTATGTATTTTTTGTTGTTATTGGTCATTTTATGTGTTATATTGCTAAAAATATAACACAAAGTCAACAGAACCGCTTGACGAATAGGAGATCACCAATGCAAAACGACAAATTAGCATCAGCTTTAAACGTATCCGATAGCGAAATAGAGGCCACGTATGCCAGTTTAAACAAAACATCCGAAGAACGTCGGCATATAAACTGCAAATTATGCGGCTTTGATACTTGCGAGCAACTGATGGTAGCTATTTTACTCGGCATGAAAAGCGTTGAAGATTGCGACCAATACAGGAAAGAAGCCATGCAAGAAGCCAAGCTACAAAATGTAGTTGTAAGCGCACATGGAATAACTGACCTATGCAAGCAGTTAGAGACATGTATCCAAAGACAATCTGAGAGCCTACAAAGATTATGTGAAGATGTATTAGAGCTAAAGGAACGCGCCGCCCAACTAGGAAGCCTTGGGGTTGCGGAAAACGAGGAAAATGGAGAGGGATAAAGTTAAGCATGGAAACAAAACACCAGCGCGTTAATAAGATTTCAAAACGGATTGTTTCGTTAAATTCAGGCATTATCGTTTTAATTCTTATTGGGGTTATTGCGTTCTCGACAATTGCGATAACAGGGGTTGTTCGCTCAGCTTCCATGCAGCTTGCCCATATTCATTCTTTGGCATCGGTTAGGAATTTCATGCTTTACGCAAGTAGCGAATTAACATTGCTACGCCGTGCGGCAAATTTGGAAGCTGTGCAGGCGTGGTTTGCCGATGAAGAAAACGAAGCGAAACGGGAAGCGGCTTTCAACGAATTAATTGCGTCTGCCGCCTTGCTTCAAAGTGCAGAGTTTTATTTTGGTATTCTTGCTTCCTTAAACGAGTATTCAATAGATATTTCCACCACAATTGGCGAATTTTTACCTTATGGACGAATGGCCGCAAATGAGCCAATGGATGCTTGGTTTTTTGACTTGCTTGATTCTGATAAAAATTTTCTTTTTAACATTGATGTTGACAAAGTTGACCATAGATGGCGCATTTGGTTGAATTACGAGGTAGTCTATGATGGGAAAGCGGTAGGCGTTTTAAGTACTTCGTTAAGAATAGATGATATGCTCTATCGTATGTTTGGGGAATTTGATGAAAGCTTTAAACTCGGCTATGTTATTGATAACTTGGGGTATATTCATATCGGAACGACAGCACTTGAACATTTCACTTACTTGGATGATGAACTTATCCATATAAGCAGTATCAGCGCGGAATTATGGGAGTATGTTCATGATTTGGTGAATGTGCAGGGGCGATTTTTTACCGCTGAATCCCGAACCGAAACCTTTCACCTTTATGAGGGCGAATTTAGCATTGCCGCAGTTACGCCTATCGCCAATTCCGATTGGATGGTGGTTGCGCTGTTCCATAGCGGAGCATTGTTTGAAGTGTCAGAAATTTTACCCTTTGTGTTGGTGATTATTGCCGCACTTATTCTGTATATGGCAATCGGCACCACAATAACCCGCCATTATGTATTGACCCCCCTCGCGGGTCTTATGAAAAGCATTACAAAAAATACAAGCGCCTGCAATAATGTTGATGACATGGATTTATATGGTGTAGAGCGGAATGATGAGTTTGGCGTTTTGGCGCGAAACATCTATCAAACCCAACACAACCTCTTGCAACGAGAGAAACTGCTCAACACAGTAAACAAAGCGGCGGAGGTTTTGCTAACTGCAAGCGAAGAGAATACTATGACCGCGCTAATGGAGGGCATGGAAATTGTCGGGCGCTGCATAGATGCCGACCGTGTGCAGATTTGGCGCAATGAAATGATTGACGATGAACTGCATTTTGTAATGCGCTACGAATGGTTAAGTGAGCTAGGCAAACAGAAAATAGAAGTACCCATAGGATTAAAATTCCCTTATAGCGAAATTGATGGCTGGCTCGAAATGTTTTCGCGTGGCGAGAGCATAAATTCACCTATATCAAAGTTATCGCAAAAGGAAGCGGAGTTTTTGGGATATTATGAAATGGTATCTATAGTGTGCTTGCCATTGTTTACGAACGGGGAGTTTATCGGATTTTTTAGCGTGGACGATTGCCAGTATGAAAAAGCCTACACCGATGATGAAATGAATATGTTTGCTTCCGCAGGGTTAATGTTTACCAATGTATTCAACCGAACCAGGCAAAAGGAACTTGCCGATACAGATTCACTAACAGGCGCATACAATAGGCGATACTTTACGGAAACGGCAACAGCGGCTTTGCATAGATCTATTGAAGAAAGCCATGATTTTTCCGTAATCATAACCGACATCGACTATTTCAAGAGCATAAACGACCGTTATGGTCATGCTGTTGGCGATGAAGTTTTGATAATTTTTACAGCACGTATTCGCCATGTCTTGAAACAAGACACGCTTCTTGCTCGATACGGCGGGGAAGAATTTGTGATTAACTTAGAGGGCGTGAACCAAGAAAATGCAATAAAGACGGCGCTCCGCTTGAACAAAACCATTCACGACACGCCTTTCCGTGTTGGTGATTTGGATTTGAATATCACCGCTTCATTTGGGGTTGCGTCCAAGACTAGCGTATTCACAGCCTTGCCAGAAATTATTAACAATGCTGACAAGGCACTCTATCAAGCGAAGTCAGCAGGGCGAAATACTGTCGTCGGCTATACACTCGCGTCTAATCCGCCGGGGCGAGGGGCATAACGGACATTTTGAATTCCGCCGTCCCTTGGGGCATTTTGCGCTGTTTCAAGCATTTGTTGAGGTATTCCTAATTGCATAGGGTTTCCTTCGTTTTCTGCCATAAGCTCACGAATAACATCAACACGCCGATTTTGCATAGTTTCCCATGCTTGGGTGGGTGTGTTTATGCTTATGCCGTTATTTGTCCTATTTCCAAGTCTTAACATGTTTATTTGGTTTATATGGTTTTGCATCATTCTACCGTCAGGGTCAACCCGTGCGTTAATCTCAAGGCTAAGCTTACGGCGGGTCAATACCTCATTAGTAAGACCACCAGTATTGCGGACGGTTTCCCCCCGCCATGTCGCGTATTGTGGTACGTAATTGGGATTATTCGCATTATTTACATTTTACCTTTAAATCAAAATGTAATTCAAGCGCGTTCCCTAAACCAAGAAATATTACATAGCAATCTAATTTGGGGGTATTCGTCAAATCTTGCCGACCGGAGGAGGGAGTAGCAATTTTTTTCTCCAGGGCCAGTCGTTCACATCAACCCAGTTGGTGACTCACAGTCACCAACTGAACCACTCCAAAATCAAACCAACCAAAAAATATTATTTCTCTATTTGACGACACACCCAAAAATGAGGTACAATGCAATAATACTATGCGAAAGTAGGGAAATATCTAATGAAAAAATTACTAACCAATTTTCAGGTAGTCGTAGGCTTGGCTATCATACTATTCTTCGTATTCGTGGGGGTGTTCGCGCCATTCCTAGCCCCGCACGATCCGTTAGCCACTAACATGCCCGTACGATTAACCGACCCCTTTTACCTAGCGGAACATCCCCTAGGAACGGACGAACTAGGGCGCGATACCCTAAGCCGCCTCATCTTCGGCGCCAGGGTTTCCTTAATAGTAGGCTTTTCCTCAATGGTCTTAGGCGGTTCTGCCGGGGTTATTGTAGGCCTTGTTTCCGGCTACTTCGGCGGCAAGTTAGACACAATTATCATGAGATTAGTAGACGTACAATTAGCCTTCCCAGGCCTTCTACTAGCCTTGGTAATTGTTACAATTCTTGGCCCCAGTACATTTAATGTAATTTTGGCCATTTCAATTTTCGCCATACCCTCATTTTCCAGGCTTACCAGAGGATCGGTTATGGCCGAGAAAAAACAAGAATACGTTGATGCCATAAAAGCCCTTGGCGCTTCAGATATTCGGGTTATGTTCGTACATATTCTGCCGAATGTAATGACCCCTATTGTTGTGCAAGCCACTTTATTTGTAGGTAGCGCTATTCTTACAGGCGCGGCTTTGTCCTTCCTAGGCGTGGGTACCCCGCCGCCAACCCCCGAATGGGGCAGTATGCTGAGCAACGGCCGCGACTTTATGACAAGAACGCCGCACTTAATCAGACTACCAGGTTTACTCATTCTTCTTATCGTAATAGGAACAAACCTTGTCGGTGACGGGCTAAGAGACGCGCTCGCACCTAAGAAATAGGAGGTCAAAATAATATGCTAGTATTTATCGCAAGACGTATGCTACTACTTATTCCAACCGCTGTAGGTGTTACACTTCTTGTATTTGCCATGCTTCATCTAGTGCCAGGCGACCCTGCCCGTATTTTGGCCGGGGAAGCGGCTAACCCCGCCCAAGTAGAACAAGTGCGGGAAAACTTAGGACTTAACGATCCATTCTTCGTCCAATATTTCCGCTTCCTTACCAGAGCCTTACAAGGCGATTTGGGCGAATCTATCCGGACAGGCCGTTCTGTTATAGATGAAATTTTTGAGGTTCGCTTTCTGGTAACTTTCCAACTGGCACTTGCCTCTACAGCCTTTACTATTTTCCTGGGGCTCTTGATTGGGATAGTTTCTGCCATGTGGAAATACTCAAATACCGTTTTGGGCGGCATTGCAGATACCGCTCTTATGATTTTATCTTTGCTTGGCCTTTCTATCCCTAACTTTTGGCTGGGGATTCTGATTATGATGTTCCTTGGCGTACAGCTTGGCTTGCTTCCTTTGGTCGGCTGGGGAACCTTCCCGCAAATGGTTATGCCCGTGCTTATGCTTGGCTTAACAGGCTCTGCCGGTATAGCCCGTTTAACCAGAGCCGGCCTCATAGACGTCCTTAAACAGGACTACATAAGGACAGCCTACGCAAAAGGGATTTCTAAGCGTATCGTTATCTTTAGACATGCCCTTCGTAACGCGCTTATTCCGGTTATTACAATCTCTGGTATGCAGTTTGGCGGCATGTTGGCCGGCGCGGTTATTACCGAGAGCATTTTTGCCATAAATGGTATGGGCCGCTTGGTTGTGGATTCTATCAGGGTGCAAGACTTCCCGGTTGCACAGGGTACGATTCTGATAATTGCCACCATGTTCGTACTGGTAAACTGCGGCGTGGATATTCTTTACAGAGTCGTCAACAAGCGCATTGAACTAAACTAAGGGGAGGAGAGCGTGACGAAAATGGAAAACGAAAATACGATCCTAGAAGTAAAGGACTTGCGCACTTCATTTTATACGGAAAACGGAGAAGTTAAGGCCGTAGACGGCATTAGCTTTACTATAGAAAAGGGTAAAACGCTAGGGATAGTAGGCGAATCTGGCTCAGGCAAAAGCATCACCTCTCTGTCGATAATGCGCTTACTTATGGGAACCACCGGTAAAAACCTGGGCGGCGAAATTCTATTTCAAGGCGAGGACTTACTTAAACTATCCGAAGCCCAAATGATGAAAATACGCGGCAACCGCATTTCGATGGTATTCCAAGAGCCTATGACCTCTTTAAACCCTACCATGACATGCGGCGAGCAAATTGCAGAAGCCGTGCGCACCCACAGAGGCCTAAACCGTAGGGATGCCTGGGAATCTGCCATAAGAATGCTAAAACGCGTTAATATGCCGGAACCGGAAAAACGGGCTAAACAGTACCCCTTCGAGCTTTCGGGCGGTATGCGCCAAAGGGTTATGATCGCTATTGCCCTGTCGTGTCATCCTGATCTTCTGATAGCAGACGAGCCTACTACAGCGCTTGACGTTACCATACAAGCGCAAATTTTGCGCCGTATCAAACGTCTGCAAAATGAATTCGGCACCGCGCTTATAATGATAACTCATGACCTGGGCGTAATTGCAGAGGTCTGTGATATGGTGGCGGTTATGTACTGCGGTAAAATAGTTGAGTATACCGATACCCACACCCTCTTTACCGAGCCAAAGCATCCTTATACCATCGGCTTAATGAAATCTATCCCAAGCCATGAGGTAGATACCGACGATGACCTTGACGTAATACAGGGGACGGTGCCAAGCCCATACGAGCTACCACCGGGTTGTTCCTTTGCGCCCCGCTGTCCGCACGCCAAGGAATCCTGTAACAGAGGAATGCCAGAGCTTCTAAATCTAACAGAAAAACAAGCGGTACGTTGCTATATGCATCAAGGGCAGGAGGGCTGGAAATAATGGCTACGACAAACAACGCGTTACTTGAAGTTAAAGACTTAAAACAATATTTCCCGATAAAAGGCGGCGTACTTGGACGTACCATAAACCACGTTAAAGCGGTGGACGGTATAAGCTTCAATGTTTACGAGGGCGAAACCTTGTCTATAGTGGGCGAGTCTGGCTGTGGTAAATCTACCACAGGCCGCGCTATTATTAGATTAGACGAACCCTTTGCCGGTGAGGTCAATTTTAACGGAGCAGACCTGCTATCGCTGGGCAGAGGCGAAATGCGTAAAATGCGCAAAGATATTCAGATTATTTTCCAAGATCCTTACGCCTCGCTAAACCCCAGGCAGACTGTTTATCAAATTCTTAGCGAAGCTTTAAAAATACAAAAAATTGGCGATCGCACACAATCTGATCTGCGCCGCAGGGTTGGGGAGCTTCTTGAAACCGTCGGCCTTGGCGAACATCAAATGGATCAGTTTCCTCATCAGTTTAGCGGCGGCCAGCGCCAGCGTATTGGTATAGCCCGTGCGCTTTCTGTGCGGCCTAAGCTTATTATCTGTGACGAGGCCGTGTCGGCCTTGGACGTTTCTATACAGGCGCAGGTTTTAAACTTGCTTAAAGACCTGCAAAGACGCTTTAGTCTTACTTACATTTTTATTTCTCATGACCTTGGTGTTGTTAGACATATTTCTGACCGTATTTTAGTTATGTACCTGGGCAAAATTGTAGAAATTTCTGACAAAACCTCACTATTTGTAAATCCAGGACACCCATACACCTTTGCATTACTATCGTCCATACCAAGCACTAAAATGGGCGAGAAGAAAGAACGTATAGTACTCAAGGGCGATGTCCCCTCACCTATAAATCCACCTACGGGATGCCGCTTCCATACACGCTGTCCATTTGTGCAGGAGGAATGTTCCAAGCACGAGCCGCCGTTTTACAAGCTGTCCGACGGGCACGAAGCGGCTTGCCATCTGCTCAAAAACGGGCCGGTAGATTTCTCTAAAATGGCGACAACATGACGGAAATAAAGTATCGCGAGCGTCTGCTAAGCACAATAAATCAGGCCGCCGAGGTTCTTCTTACTGCCGACGAAAGAAATATAAATAACGCGCTAACAACGGGCATGGAGCTTGTAGGCCTTTGTTTGGACGTAGACCGCGTTCAGATATGGCGTAACGAAATCGTGGACGGCGAGCTACACTTTGTAATGCGTTACGAGTGGCTTAGCGAAACTGGAAGAAACCGTAGGGAAGTCCCCATAGGCCTAAGAGGTGCCTATAGTGACAGGCCAGATTGGCTTGAAATGTTTCTGCGGGGCGATTACATGAACACGCCCATCGAAAAACTACAGCCCAGGGATGCAGATTTCCTGGGCTTTTACGAGATGGTTTCTATAGTCAACTACCCTCTGTTTTTGAACAAGGAATTTATAGGCTTCTTTAGTATTGACGACTGTATAAACGTGCGTACATTTACTGACGATGAAATGAAGATGATCGCCTCTGCCGGTATGATGTTTGCCAGTATTTTTTTGCGTATGGAGCAGGCACGTGTTATTGCAGAGTCGCAAAGCGTGTTACTTCACCGCGAAAAATTATTAAGCACCATGAACCAAGTAGCTTCGGTTTTGCTTGCCGTTACAAATAGTAGCGGTTATCAAGCCGCTTTAAGGCAAGGATTGGAAATGATAGGCCGTTGTTTGGATGCCGACCGCGTACAGCTTTGGCGTGCCAGTACGCAAACAGACGGCGTAACCATAACGCTAGACAGCCAGTGGCTATCAGCCATAGGGCTTGGCAGACCGCAAAGTGCCCGTGTCCAAAAGGCTTTATTTGGCAATTTCCCCGCGTGGGAAGAAAGCCTGTTAAACGGAAAAAGTTTCAACGGCCCCGTATCCTCGCTACCGAAGGCAGAGCGAAAGTTTATAGACCCCTTGGGTGTAATTAAATCTGCGGTTGTAATTCCTATTTTCTTACAGGCAAATTTGTGGGGCTTTTTTGTTACGGACGATTGCATACACGAGCGCACCTTGGAAAATGACGAAATGGATATTTTGCGTTCTGCCAGTTTAATGATAGCAAGTACCGGCCATCGCGTTCAGCAGGCAGAGATAATAAACGAGGCCAACCAACGCGCCATACAGTTATTTAACGCAACCCCTCTTATGATAGAGTACTGGAACGACGACTATGTGGTTATAGATTGCAACCAGGCTACTCTTGATTTTTATGGCTACAAAAGTAAGGAAGAGTATAATAACGCTTTTGTAGACCCGGATGTTTTTAAATTGCATATTTTGAATAATTGGTATACAAACATAGGCATAACCTTTGAATTAGGCTCCAGAAGCTTTGAAATTAAAGAGCGAAAGCTAAACGGCGAGCCAGTATTTTTGGAAGTGCAAGGCATACGCATGAAGCTGGATGACATAGACACTGTAGTAACGTATTCGCGAGATATAACGCAAATAAAAGAGCTACAAGAAGAACGCCGGCGCATAGAGATAGTAGAAGAGAGTAACAGGGCAAAAAGCAGATTTTTGGCCAGAATGAGCCACGAAATACGTACGCCTATTACGGCGGTTTTGGGTATATCTGAAATTCAGTTACAAAACTCTGATCTACCGGTACAAGTTGAGGATTCCTTCGTTAAAATATATAACTCTGCCAGTTTGCTTTTGGGGATAGTAAACGATATTTTAGATTTATCTAAAATTGAGGCAGGTAAAATGACCATAGCCCAGGAAGAATACGAAGTAGCCAGCATGATAAACGATGTAGTTAGTCTACGGCTTGCTCATTTGGACGAAAAGGATATTAAATTCAATTTATATGTAGACGAAAAGCTACCGGCTTACCTTATAGGGGACGTATTACGCATTGAACAGATTATGAATAACTTGTTGTCTAACGCTTTTAAATACACAGAATCCGGCACGGTAGAAATGTCCGTTAGCGCTCTTAAGGCCGAGGCTGGCTATGTTACCCTAGTGCTAACAATCAGCGATACCGGCATGGGCATGTCGGCAAAGCAAATAGAAGCCATATACGACGACTACACGCGCTTTCACGAGCAAGAGCAGAGTAGCGGTACAGGCCTTGGAATGCCTATAGTATACAGTTTATCCGGCTTAATGGACGCTAAAATTGACCTGGAAAGCAAAGTGGGTGAAGGTACAAAGGTAGTAATACAGCTACCGCAGAAAATAGCCGGCCGCAAAATTTTGGGTAAAAAAGCGGCTTCCCGGCTACAGCGATTTGAGGAATCGTTGCAAATATCGCCTAAAAAATTCAAGTTTGTGCCAGAGCCTATGCCTTATGGTAAAGTGCTTGTTGTTGACGATATAGAGGCTAATTTATATGTAACACAGGGTTTATTGGCCTTCTATAATCTGCAAGTGGATACCGCAAGTAGCGGCTACGAGGCCATAGACAAAATTAAAGCCGGTAATGTATACGACATGATATTCTTAGATCATATGATGCCAAAGCTAAGCGGGACTGAAACCATGAGGGAACTAAGAAAACTGGGCTACAGTAATCCGATAATCGCATTTACAGCAAACGCGCTAATAGGCCAAAAAGAGGAGTATATAAAAGACGGTTTTGACGGTTTTATTTCCAAGCCCATACAGACTAAGTTATTAAACTCGGTTTTAAACGAGCATATAAGGGACAAGCAACCGCCGGAAGTGCTGGAATCGGCCAGGGCTTCTGCCAAGAAGATAGAACACGAAAACATAGACAATTATCAAAATAACGCCGAACTAATGAAGAAGTTGCGTAAAGATTTCGTGCGCGGGCAGAAGGACGCCATGGCAGAAATAAACGAAGCCTTGGCCAAAAGCGACATAGAAAACGCCCGTATTTTGAGTCATTCGCTTAAGGGACTGGCCGGGCTTATTCAAGAAGATAGATTAATGCAGGCCGCAGAAATTGTGGAACAGGCTATATTAAATGAAGAGAACCCAACCAAGGAATCTTTAGAGCTTTTGGAGCGGGAATTGACTGCTGTACTTAAATCTATAGGCAAGCCTGAAAAAGAGCTGATTGTCGTAAACGAGCCTGACGAAAAGGCGATGGAGTTATTAGATAAGCTAAGGCCGTTATTGGAAAGTTATAATGCGGAATGCATGGACTTTTTGGATGAGTTAAAAGCCTTGCCGGAAACGGCTATATTGGTAAGGCAGATAGAGCAAATTGAATTTAATGAAGCTTTAAAGAGTTTAGAGATATTAGCCGATATATTCAACAGGGAGAGGTGATACCATGAGTATACAAGGACTTGCCGCTAAAATGTCTTATACGCAAAGCGCTAACGCAATGGCAGAGGTAAGCATTAGTATGATGGAAAAAGCTCTTGATCAGGTAGAACAGGCAGGGCAGGATATTGCTACTATGATACAGGCTACTGCGGTTATGCCGGTGGATGGAAGTACTTTCGATGTTAGTGTTTAAGTCGGGGTATTCGTTGGTTTTGTAGACCGGAGATGGGACTAATAATTTTTTTCTACGCCAAATCGCAACTCGCAAGGACGGGCACCGCTGGCGCCCTGCTTGCTCAAACAAGCGATTTGGCTACGAAAAAAGTTATTAGTCCCATCTCCTCTCCGTCAAGCTTTGACGAGTACCCGCGAATTAGATTGACCTGAACAAAAAGCTTTTACAGTAAGTTTGCCCAGTCGCGACCGCTATACATAACGTTGATAATATTTACAATTCTTTCCTGTTCATCTACGGTATAAAAAATACTATAATTTTTAATAGGAACAGAGCGTACACCCATCTGTGCCAGCCGTTCATCAGAAACCAGCGGATACCTCATTGGCATTTTGTTTAATGCGTTTATTTGTTGTCTAATTTTGTACATCAAGTCGTATGCCGCTTGTAGAGAGTGCAATTCATCGGAAATATAGTTGGCAATTTCTTTCATTTCCACTTCTGCTGTTTCGGAGGTTTCTACACGATAAGTCATTCCTGTTCCATCCTAGCTTGTAGGTCGTCCATAATCCCATTTATAACATCATCAAAGGGTCTTACTCTGCCCTGTCTTACATCTTCTAAGCCTTTGTCAATCCGTTTGTATAATTCTTCTTTACTGGTTACTTCCAGTGGGTGCTTTGGTTCGCGCATGGCTTTGCTTCGGATCACCGTCATTTTTAAATCATCCCTTCCGCTCTTGTTTGTGCCGTTTATTATATCAAAACAAATCTAGCCTTTCCCCTCAGCCAACTCCCTATACTTGCCCATCATACCCTTAAAAATCTCCCCGGTAGTGGGCGGTGTCCAGGTAATCGCATCGGCGCCCGCGTTTACTGTATCTATAACCGACTGCTCGCTGGGCCCGCCGGTGGCCATTATTGCGGCGCTTGGGTATTCTTTTCTGATTTTCTCCACTAGCCAGGGTGTTTTAGCCGCCGCCGATACATTTAGTATGGCCGCGCCTGCTTCTAAGCGGCCATTTATATCATCATGTTCGCTTACCACTGTAATTACTATGGGAATATCAATAACATGATGTACCCTTGCTATAGTCTCGTTCTGCGTGGGAGAATTTAAAATAACGCCAAAAGCCCCCTGAAACTCTGCGTCAGAGGCTAAATAAACTACGCGGCTACCTGTGGTTGTGCCGCCGCCTACCCCACTAAATACCGGAATATCCGAAGCTACTATAAGCGCGTGGGTAATCACCGGCTGTGGCGTAAAGGGGTAAACGGCCACAACAGCATCGGCGTTAATATTTCTTATTATCGCTATATCCGTACTGAATACTAGCGATTTAATTAGTCTGCCAAAAATCCTAATGCCACAGCATTTTTCTATGGGTTCAGGCACCTTTAGCATGTGGCTTCTTAGCTTCCCGCTGTATGTAGGGATTATTCTTTCTTCCATAATTATCACTTCCTTTACTTCCATTATAAGCTTTTTCTTTCCAAAACACAAAAGGCGTGGTATCATAAGTACAAGCTAAGATTTAGAAAGTAGGTGAGAGGCGAATATGGAAGGTATTGATGTTGTAGTAGTTGACGATTCGCCGTTTTCGGTAACATTTATAAGCGAGATTCTTGCAGAAAATGGCTTTAACGTCGTAGGCTCGGCAGATTCCTTGGAGAGTGTTGTCGAGGTTGTAAAAGAAAAAAAGCCGAACCTTGTAACTATGGACATGACTATGCCAGGCACAGACGGTTTTGAATGCACCCGGGCAATTCATGCCATAGACAAGAGCATTAAAGTAATAATGGTAAGCTCTATGATGGACGATGAAATTGTACGTATCGCCAAACTAAACAGAATTTCGGCCTTTATACAAAAGCCGATTGACGGTGACGAGCTTTTAAATGCCATCAACCATATTTTGGCCGAAAAAGAGGTATTTTCGCTTTTGCAAGACATATACTTTACAGTATTTAAGGACTCCTTAAGGGATAGTTTAAACAAGATGACAAAAACTGTTCTTACATACGAAAAAGAATATATTTTTGAAGAGCCTTTTACCTCAGAGGGCGTAAGCATTGTAATTGGGATAAGCGGCGGCTTTTCCGGCAAAATGATAATAAGTATTTCAAATGTTGCCGCAAAAGTATTAACCGCATCTATATTGAAAAGAGAGCCAAAAGACGATAATGAAGTAACGACTATGCTTGCAGAGTTTGCCAACATAGTCTCTGGCAACGCTTGCTCTATACTTAATAGGAATAATGAAGAGTTTAGCCTACGTGTATCACCGCCGTCAATAGCTACCGGGGAAAATATTCAAATAAGCCCACCTGACTATGAAACGTTTATGGCTGAAGGTTCCTGTGTTTTCGGCAAAATACTGATTAACGTAGGTTTTAAGAAAGGGTGAGTTAGGTGAATGCAGAACATGTCAACCCTTTTTTAGATGCCTTTAAAAATGTAATGGGCCAGTTAGGTTTTGCTAACATTAAAACGGGCAAACTATCAAAAAAGGGTAAGGAAATGAGCGCCACAGGCGTTATGCTAATCGTTGGGATTGTAGGCGAAATAAAAGGCAATGTCGTTTACGTTCTTGGCGAGGAAGATGGTAAAAAAATCGCCTCAAAAATGATGATGGGTATGCCGGTTGCAGAACTAGACGACATGGCAAAAAGTGCCATATCTGAGCTTTCTAACATGCTGACCGCTAATGCGGCTACCAGTTTTTCTAATAGCGGTGTTTTGATTGATATTTCTGCCCCTACCTTTTTACAGGGCAAAAATGTAGCCATTACCATGTCCTCAGATACGGTAATAGCTATGGAACTTATAGCGGACGATGCCACTGTTGAGGTTAATATTTCCTTTAACAGTAAGTAGCTTAGTATCCGTCTACAAAGAACAGCGGGTCTTGTTGAATAAGCGCTTCGGCCATGTCCCACATAGGCCTTGCTTCAATAAGATGGCAAGTAGCGTCAAGTACAGCCCCGGCTTTTAGCACTTCCTTGGGAAGTATGTAGCGAAGCCGGTCATACCTTTGGACAATAGCCTCCCCATGCCGATTTTTAAAATTGTGGCGGCGGGTGGTGATTGTCCTTTTTTTGCCTTCAAAATCAGTACAATTGTATGTAATGTCGTGCTTGAACAGGTAGGGCGGTTGCGATAGCTCTTCAACACCGTGCATGGAGGTGTTAGGGCGCAGACCGCATCCCAGCATTAGAATTTGCCCGCCTTTATCGCGTAACTTTCTAAAGGGCGAGTTAGCGCCTACGGGCGTATCGTCTAGGTCGTGCCCTGTTGTAACTTCTTCCGCACAGGCGCCTATAGCCGCTACAGAGTGAGTTGGCGACATGCTACGAAGCACTCCGGGCTGTTGGCGAAACCATTCTGGTATAGCGCCTATGCACGATGGAGTGCTTTTAATATCAAAATCAGGCTTATCTTCGTTCACAAAAGAAAAACTAAGAGCCGGAAATAAAAGTGTACCTTCCCGGCCAATAGCAATTTTTAATGTATTAACTACCTCTTCAATACTATCGACAGAGCCAAGAGATTTATATGAGGAATGCACTAATAAGCAAGCGCCCTCGCGTAGCCCTAGCTCTTTTAAGCCTGTAAGCATTGCATTGTTCACTAAACTATTTAGCTCCTGCGGCTTTAGCGAAGCTTAAATCTACAAATTTTTCCATATCAATCAGGCCAGAGATAGCTGGCGTTGATACGGTTTCAACCAGATATTTTTGTGCGGCGTCAAGCTCTTCCAGGGAAGGAAGCAGACGGTCGGTAGACACGCGCTCGTTAGGATCTTCCAGAACCTTACGGATAACCTCTTCTGATTGGTTAAGGAACGGGGTCGCAATTTTTACGACTACATCACGGGTATTTTTAACGCTAAGGCCGGAGCGCACAAAGGAGGTAATAAGCGCTTGCACTGTCTCTGGCTCTTGCTGAATAATTTCGTCCCGTACAACAACCGCGCAACATGGGTGGTTTGGCTGAATTTCCTTAGAAAGCTTAAGTATTTCGCCATGGCCTGCATTTACAACAACCGTACCAAAAGGTTCAGCTACTATGTAACCGGCGATTTGACCTTCTACGTCGTATTCTATCATCATGGGGATTTGGCCGGGGGCAACAACCTCGGTTACAACGTCGTTACCGATACCCATGGTCATGCCTTCCGATTCCATAAGCTTATGGAACATTACATGATGCATAGAGGCCTGGTATGGAATAAGTACGGTTTTGCCTTTAAAATCTTGGATAGTGCTGATGTTGGCCTTTTTGTTTGTGACGATAACACTACCGTCCCGGTGGCTAAGTAGTAGAAGCTTGATGTTAGGCTTTGCGTGGAACAAGTCCATCGCGTAAGGCGCTAACATGAAGGCCATGTCGATTTCGCCCGCAAACAGCGCTGCTCCTATCTCGTTCCAGCCGAACTTTTGGACTAGCTCAATATTCGGTGTCTCTGGCTCAAGCTTATTATCAACTTTAAATTTTGTTATGCCAAGAATCAAATGGTCGATAATAGGCAGGAAGCCTACCTTTAGTGTTTTTGCCATGGCTCTTTCAACCCTTTCTGGATTTCAGTAAATTTGCTTGATCTAAGTATAAGATTGAACAGCATTAAATGTCAAGTTGTTTAGTCTTGACCGTAGTAAGAGTTTTCGCCATGTTTGCGTAAATAATGTCGATCTAGCAAGAATTGGTCAACTATTGCCACCTTTGGATTAAGTAGCCTGGTATTTAATGCCATACGCGCTAACTCCTCTAATACCACGGAATGCTGGACAGAGGCCTCTGGCGTTTCGCCCCATGTAAAGGGGCCGTGGCTCTGAATTAATACCCCGGGAATGGAATTGGGGTCTATTCCGGAAGAAGCGAAGGTTTTTGTAATTACTTTCCCAGTTTCCTTTTCGTATTCGCCTTTAATTTCTTCGGCGCTAAGCGGGCGCGTGCATGGGATAGTGCCGTAAAAGTAGTCTGCGTGGGTGGTGCCAAGTGGCGGTATCCCCTGGCCGGCCTGGGCAAAAGAGGTTGCATAGCGGGAATGAGTGTGGGTTATGCCGCCTATTTGTGTGAAATTTTCATAGAGCCATAAGTGGGTGGCTGTATCGGAAGATGGCTTGTAGCGGCCTTCTACTATATTGCCTTGCATGTCTACTACTACCATGTCATCTGGCTTCATGTTCTCGTAGGATACGCCGCTAGGTTTTATTACTACAAGAGAGCTACTGCGGTCTATAGCGCTTACGTTGCCCCAGGTTAAAGTTACAAGCCCGTGGGCGGGTAGGCTCAAATTTGCGGCGCATACTCGGTTTTTTAGAGCTTCTAGCATGGTATCAATCCTTTCAAATATATGGCCCTTAAATTAGAAAGCTCTTCCTCAGTAATGCCTAGCCCATCTTTTACATAAGCGTCAAAGCTTCCGTATTCTGCCGTAATAGTATCAAAGGCTACCTCTAAATAGCTTTGTTTAACGCCGTATAGAATCTCTAAGGCTATAACCTGGCTTTCTGTAAGCCCTCTGCTTGTGCGGTAATGCTCTATTATGGCGGCGTTGGCCTCCTTGCGGGCTTCCATTGTTTTCATAAAATCTAAAAAAATATCCTCGTCGCTAAGGCCTAGTATTTTTAGCAATAGCGCCGCGCCAAAGCCTGTTCTATCTTTACCGGCAACGCAGTGGAATAAAATTGCGCCTTCCTTATTATTTGCGCATTGCTTTATGAACTGGGAATATCCCTCTAGGCTTGAACTTGCGGTAATAAATTCCCGGTAAAGACCTTCCATGTTTTTATCTGCCGATTCCGGCGTTAGATTGCGTAGCCATTCTTCTTCGCTGGCCATGTTTGTTTCGTGGCTTGCCATTACATCGTAGTTTATGTAGCTTACACCGGCAAATTCATCGTTCGGGCTCTCCTCTGTTTCCTTTACTGAGCGGAAATCTACAATGTGCTTTAAGTTATGATCCTCTAACAGGGCTATTGCCTCTGGATTAAGTTGCACCGGTGCCGCCGCTCTTAGTAGGCGCTTTGGTTTTATTTTCTCCATATAGCCCAAGTCTCTAAAATTTACTAGGTTCATTTATATAACCTCCTATACAAGTCTATTTTAGCATAGTCTCCCTTTAAGTTTAAAATTTTATCTATATTTTACTTAAAAAACATTTGGCGTTTACACAAGCTTCTTATCATTATATTTAGGAGGGTGATTATGTCAAATATAAAAAATAATTTAACTTGTCTACTATTTTTAGCTCCGTTTACAGGTCTTATGGTTCTTTTCTTCTTTATTCCGCTGTTTACGGCTTTGGGGATAAGCCTTACAAACTGGAACTTTATAACACCGCTTGGGGCAAATAACTTTGTTGGCCTAGATAACTACAGGGACATATTTACTGATCCGCAGTTTTATAATGCGCTTGTAAATACTGTCCGTTTCTCTGTTATGACTATGGCTGGCAGTATCAGCTTAAGTTTTATGCTGGCGCTACTGTTTCAAAGGGCCTTTGCCGGTAGCGGAATATATCAGATGGTTTTCTTTAGCCCATGGGTAACGCCTACAGTGGCGGTATCTTTAGTATGGTCTTGGATGTATAGAACACACGGCGGCTTCTTTAATGTAGTGCTGGGGCATTTAGGTATAGCCCCGGTGGAATGGCTCACAAGCTCAGATATGGCCATGACGTCGATAGCGATTTTTACCGTCTGGCGCTCTCTTGGCTGGTATACGATATTTTTTATAGCCGCCCTAGAAAAGGTTCCGGCAAGCCTATACGAAGCGGCAGAAATTGACGGCGCGGGTTATTTGGCTAAGTTAAGGAAGGTGACAATTCCGCTAATTTCGCCCACTACGCTATTTTTACTTATCGTTAGCATTATTGATACCTTCCAGGTATTTGACCAGATTAGAATAATGACCGACGGACATAGAAACACAACCACACTACTATTTTTATACTATCAACGGGCATTTAGCAATTTCCAGATGGGCTATGCGGCCTCTATAGCGGTGATTATTCTTGTTATTATAGCCGTGCTGTCGATTTGTACGACAGTTATAAGTAAAAGGTGGGTGCATTATGACTAAAACGATGGGATTACCTTTAAAAGGAACTTGGAATTACCGCAGTATCACAAAAGCAAGGCCAAGGCTAGGCAGAAGGGAACAAAAAGAAAGAATAACAAAGCTGTGTAAATCGGTTTCAGCCTTAATTTTATCAGTAATTTTCGGCTTTCCCTTTATATGGATGTTCTTCGGTAGCTTTAAGAGCAATAATGAAATATTCCATACGCCGGGCAGATTGCTTCCGCAAAATATGGATATATCTTTGTGGATACAAGCGGCGGTAGCCTTGCCTATATACAGCTTTTTACTTAACAGTTTTATGGTCGCGCTTGTTGGTACCCTTTTACTTATGGTATTTGCCACACTTTTTGTATACGCGTTGGTTTTTCTTAGAAACAAATGGACGGACGGGCTTTTTGCACTTGTTCTTGCCACCTACATGTTACCTGCGGCCATTACATATATTCCTAGCTTTGTGATATTGGTTAATTTAGGTCTGCATGATAGTTTGGCCGGGCTTGTATTATCTTGTCTGCCTCATGTTTTCACTATATTTTACTTCCGGCAAAATTTCAAAAAAATAAGCCCAGAATACATGGAAGCGGCAAAAATGGACGGCGCCGGGCATCTGTCTATGATACGGCATATTGTTCTTCCCATGAGTAAATCTGCCTACTATGCCGCTGGGCTTCTGTACTTTGTTTACATGTACAACAACTATATGTGGCCGACTATTATATTGCGCTCTAGCGATAATTTCCTAATATCCCAAGGCCTTAACCGCTTTTTTATCACCGAAGGCGCTTATGGTATGAACTGGTCGGAAATTATGATGGCAAACACTATTGCCGTAGCGCCGCTACTTATAGCTTTAGTTATAGCACATAAGCATTTTGTAACCGGCATTGCAGGCGATAGCGGCCTGAAAGGATAAATAGGAGGATTATTTAATGAAAAAATTGTTATTATCAGCAGTATTGGGGCTTCTGTTATTAGGAGCCTGTGCGGGGCAAGAAACTGCAAGCCCGGCAGCACCGGCAGAGCCAACCGTCCTAGAGTTTTGGCACGCGCTGGGCGGAGATTTAGGCCGTTACTTTACAGTATTTACAAACGAATTTAACGCAATGGAGACACATTTTCAGGTAAAAGAAGTAATCATCGGCAGTTACGACGAGCTTAACACAGCTTTACACGCCTCTTTTGCGGCGGGCATACCGCCTCAAATTATTGCTGGCGGCGACGGGCATATGTTCCATCGTATGGGCTTGGTAGAGCCGCTTGAGCCTCATTTATCTGACGAGTTTCATTTGGACGATATTTTGGGTGGCTTGATGGCGGCCTTAACCATTGACGGACAGATGGTATTTGCCCCCGCCTACGCCACCAGCCAAATTTTATATTTCAACAAGCTGGTATTAGAAGAAAGCGGACACAGCGTAGAAGATTTAAGTAGCTGGCAGACATTGGTAGCCATGGCGCCAAATGTAATGGGAATATCCACAGGCGAAGGCAGAAGCATACAGCATGTATGGAAGCCCATGTCCGGCGTTGGCAACATGGTAGATGCCGTACAAAGTGCGGGTGGAAGCATACTGTCAGCGGACGGTCTTACAGCCACAGTAAACAGCGAGTACTGGTTTGATGTTTTGGAAAGCTTTAGGGGCTGGCTACACGACGAAAGTATTATGGGAATACACGTAGGCGGCCAAGGCTGGGAATTCTGGTACCGGACAATGGACGATTGGGTTTACGGTTTAGCGCTGGGCTATACAGGATCGCCCGGTGACTATATTATAGCGCTTGACGCGGTACGCGAGGCTATTGACGAGGGTATACGTAACGAATTTGGCATGACAGTACAGCCAGGCTGGCGTAACAACCCGCCCCGCCCAAGCTATAGCGCGCTACTGTACTTCCTTCCAAGAACAGGCGTAACAGAAAACTACGCCGCCGCGGCCAGATTTGTAGAATATACAATAACTACGGAAAACACAGCAAGATTTGCGATAGCTACAGGTTATGTTCCGGTAAGAAGGTCAGTTTTGTACCTGGAAGCTTATCAAGAGTTTTTGGAGAATAATCCTTATGCGGATATTCCGCTTATACAGGTGGATCGTTATGCAGTGCCTCAGTTTATAGACCCGACAGGCGGTGCTATATGGACTGTGCTGGCTGATGCCATCGCCCAGATACAAGTGGAAAATGCCCCCGTACAGGCTACTTTGGATAATGCAAATGAGAGAATACAGCGGGAGCTTGATAGGTTAGATTAATTATGGTGTTTTGTTCAATGTTGCTTCTATAAAAAAGGTCAGTTGGTGACTGTGAGTCACCAACTGACCTTTCTAATTTTTGTGTTTTTTCTGCACATTAACAAAACTCCAAAACCTTAACCTCACCCGCAACCAACTCAACCAACTGCTCTTTACCCGCATATTTAACAGTAAATTCCCCACTAGCCAAATGGCTATCCAAAGTAAGCTCTGCCTTCTCCAACTTCCCAGCCGTAAAAAACATCGACACAGCCACCCCACCCCGGGCACGCAAGCCCACTACATGGCCTGTTCCCAGCGCCTTAGGCAAAGCTGGTAGCAAATGAAGCACATTATCAATACTACTTTGAAGCAACATCTCCGCTATACCGGCGCAAGCGCCAAAATTGGAATCTATCTGGAAAGGCGGGTGCGCTCCAAATAAATTTGGATAACATCCCCCCAGCTTATCCGTAGCCGGGCGCAATTGTTTTTTTAGGCAGTTGAAGGCTTTTTCGCTTTCTTGCATTCTTGCCCATAAATTTATTCGCCAAGCCAATGCCCAGCCGGTGCCTTCCCCGCCTCGCAATTCCAGCGTTTTGGCACAGGCCTTTGCTAAGGCTGTGTTGGCCTCAATTTCCCGGCCCGGATATAGCGGATACAAATGCGATGTATGCCTGTGAGCCGGCTCGTATTCCGGTAGCTCTTCGCTCCATTCTAATAGCTCCCCGCGTGAGCCAATTTGATAGGCCGGCAAGCGCTTTAAAGCTTTTGTAGCTTCTTGCTTTATTGGCGGCTCAGAATTTAAAACATCACAGCAATATATTACATTGCTTAAAGTTTCGCGTATTATTGCGGTAGTCATGGTGGCTGTTTTGCTTACTGCGCAAGCTTTATCTTCGTATATGAAGTTATTCTCCGGCGAGGTTGACGGGGCAAAAATTAACGTGCCGTCCTCATCCTCCACAAGAACATCAAGGTAAAACCTGGCGGCATCATGCAAAATAGGCCAAGCCGTATCCCGCAAGAAATCTTTATCCAGCGTAAAAAGATAGTGTTCAAACACATGTGCGGAAAGCCATCCCGCCGCCATAGGCCAAAAGCCGTACACCGCCCTCCCCTTCCCTCTTTCGCCTACAGGGTTGGAAAGCCCCCATATATCAGAGTTATGATGAACAGTAAAACCGCCCGCGTTATAATGCTCTTTTGCCGTCTTTGCCCCGGTCTTTTGCAGGCGCTTGATGAAATCGAATAGCGGTTGATGGCACTCCGGCAAATTAGCAAGCTCTGCCGGCCAGTAATTCATTTCGGTGTTGATGTTTACTGTGTAGTTACTGCTCCATGGCGGGTGCAGATGCGGATTCCAAATACCTTGCAGGTTAAGAGGCGTGGTGCCAGGCCGCGAACCGGCTATCATCAAATAACGGCCATATTGGAACAGTAAGGCGAATAAAGCCGGGTCGTTCTCTGATTGCTCCCATTTTGCCAGGCGCTGGGGTAGCGGCAGATTTGCTTCCTTTCCGAATGAAATTTCCATTCTTTTATATAGGGCTTGGTAATCTTCTATATGCCTGGCCTTTAGGCTTTGATAGTCTGATTTTATGGCCTTTTCCAGCTCGATTTTGCAGGTTTCCCGGTAAGTTTCTTTCAATTCAAAGTTAGTACGGCAACATAAACGTATGACAACTTTATCCGCGCCTGTTATGCAAATAGACTCGCCTTCGGCCTTAACTTCACCGTTTAGCGCTTCAAAATCTGCTAACACTATAAAGGATAATCCTGGGTTTTTCTCATCGTATGTAATAGGATTGTCCGTCAAATGATATAAAGGCCTTGCATTTGAAGGGGCTAAACCCTCCATTTTTAGGCGGCTATTTTCCGCAGAGGTTTTATAACGTAACTGACAGGCAAAGGATGCTTTAAAGCTCACACTTCCTGGCTTATCGCCAGATATTTGCATCACTAAAGCCTGATCTGTTGCGCTTACAAAGGCCTCCCGCTTGTAGTTTACCTCCCCTTGCTTGTATGTTAGCACGCTTAGGGCGTTTTCTATATCCAATATGCGCTTGTAATCTGTTGTTTTGTTAGTTGGCATTTCTAGTAGCAAATCACCCAGGGGTAGGTAGCTTTCACTATACGAGCCCAGCGTATGCGCTTCTATATGCTCTTGCGCTTGGCTATATTTGCCTTCCATGGCCAGTTTTTGCGCTACGGTAAATTCCTTGGCGGCTCCTTTTATGTTGTGGTCTTGCCCGTCAAAACCCGACCACAGGGTATCGTCATTTAAAGAAAGCTTCTCTAACGATTCTCCTGACCAGACCATTGCGCCTATTCGCCCGTTTCCCAGGGGTAGCGCCTCTTCCCATTGTTTAGCTTCTTTGTCAAACATTAGCATGTTCATAAAACTACTCCTCTAATTATGGGTATTTTGTAGACAATTACCATCATACAAGCACTAAGCTTTTTGTCAATGCCAAAGCTTGCAATGTTGCACAATTTAGAGAATTCAAAAAAAAATTTTCTTAAAACATTTGACAAAGATTTGTGGTTTATGGTATATTCCTATGCTAGGAGATATATGCATATCTCTATGAACAAGTTTCAATAGAAACCAATCAACCATTTAACGAGGAGGAAATTGTAATGAAGTTAAAGAAAAGTGCAATTATTGCGGCAGTTTTAGCCATGATTTTTGTAATAAGCGCATGTGCAAGTGATAGCCCAGCGCCAGCTCCGGCTCCAGCACCAGCGCCAGCCCCTGCGGCTCCAGCACCTGCGGCAACAGCAGATGCCGACGAGGACGAAGATGAAGCTGAAGCCCCCGCAAACGGCGGCATCCAAGATGTAATATTTACAGTTTTATCTGACGCACCGACACTTGATATTAACGCGCCAGGTGGTAACAACTCTGCCACAGCCGACATACGTACCAACATTTTTGAAGGCCTTGTAAGATTTGCACCTGGCCCTAGCCCAGTAGTTGAGCCTGTACTGGCAACACATTGGGATATTGTTGACCCTACTACTTATATCTTCCACCTGCGCCAAGGCGTATACTTCCACGACGGCGCACCTCTTACTGCCGAAGCGGTAGTGTTATCCATTAATGCGTGTATTGACCCGGATGCCGGTTCTCCTTCCGCATTCATTTTGGATATGATCGAATCTGTTGAAGCTATTGACGATTCCACTGTGCAAATTAATTTGCTGTTCCCATTTGCACCTATTTTGAACCACTTGTCACATCCGGCAGGTCATATTGTTTCGCCAAATGTTTTGGGCGCAGGTCTTTCTGTTGACCAAAATCCAATCGGTACAGGCCCATTTGTATATGCAGGCCGTGTAGCTGGCGATCATTTCCGCCTAGAGCCTAACCCTAACCACTGGTCTCATGTTCCTGTAGTTAATGTTATCTTTAGAACTATCCCAGACCCTATGACACGTATGGCTATGTTGGAAGCCGGTGAATCTAACCTGACATTCCTACAAGGTGGCCAATATCTACAAATGAACCATCTTAACCATATTGATTTCGTTCGTTTCTACAACGCGGTGTTCTCTTACATCACAATCAACACCGAAAGAGGCCCACTGCAAAACAGAGATGTACGCCGTGCAATCGCTATGTCTATCGACCGCGAAGCTATCTTCTACGGCATTGCAGAAGGTATGGGTATGCTGGCCGATGCTCCACTGCCTATGATCGTTAATAACGCACCACGTAATATGGATATGCTTCCATTTGACCCAGCCGCCGCCGCAGAGCTTTTGGCTACAACACCTTACGCTGGTGGTTTTGACCTGGTAATGGTAGTAAACGAAGGTAACGCCGCACGTGCCCAACAAGCCGAGCTTATCCAACAAGAATTACGCGGCCTTGGCATTAACCTAGAAATTCGCGTACTTGAATGGGGCGCATTCTTGGAAGATACAAACGCTGGTAACTTTG
>Ga0209755_10001297_pt1 | contig 39944 bp, 21 predicted proteins | sample TergutCo191P1_FD_187301 | JGI IMG/M metagenome (GOLD analysis project Ga0209755, IMG submission 187301) | Cornitermes sp. P1 segment gut microbial communities from Petit-Saut dam, French Guiana - Co191P1 (SPAdes) (version 2) | ecosystem: Host-associated > Arthropoda: Insects > Digestive system... | reverse complement strand
GTTACTGGCTCGGGGCTAAAGAGGCCGCCGTTGTTCCAGCGGAGGGTCTGGCCCGCAAAGCTTCGCCATGTTTCCTCGGTGCAGGTTTCCACAGCCGCGTCTGGCATGGCGGCGGCACGGATGCGGTACTTGCCATGGGAGCGTATCAGCGAGATTAGGGCCGCATCCTCGGTGGGGGAAGGCGGAACCGCATTGTAGCCGCCGACGGCATCGAGCGCCGCCCTGTTGACGATAAGGTTGTTCCCAAAACCGCCGCCTGCCGCACCCAGCCCTACCGCCCCGGCAAGGTAATTGTAACGGATGGCGTGGTCATAGCACTGGTATAGGAAGAAAAATCCCTTCCCGGGTTTTTTCTTGAAAACAGGGCCTATAAGCGCCCCTATGGTACCATCGCCCATGCGCCCCACCATCGCCCGTATCCAACCGGGGGGGACATCGCAGTCGCCATCGGTAAAAAGCAGAAAATCCCCCCGTGCCTCGGCCACGCCCACCGAAAGGGCATACTGCTTGCGGTTTGGCCCAGGGTTTTCCTTCAAAGTGATGACCTTGCAGTCGGTCATGCCCCGTTCCCGGGCTTTTTCCACAAACCTGGCGAGCATGGCGGGGCTTTCATCGTCCGAACCGTCATCGACAAGGATAATCTCCGCAGGGTAGTCCTGTTCCAGAAGACTCCGCAGAAGCTCCTTCATCCGCCGCTCCTCGTTGTGGATAGGGACGATAACCGACACCTTTAGGTTTTCGCTTGTACTCCCCATCCTTAAGGCTTGCCTGTCCCGCAGCCACTCCAGAAAAAAGCCAAACATAAGTGCGCTCTGCAGGGCAACAAAGAAAATGCCATACCCATAGCGCAGAAAGTCAAGTACGATCAAGCATATCCCCCCCGGCAGTATAGCATATTTGAAGGCGTAAGATGGGAACCTTCACCTTTAGTTCGGTTGGAGGTTCACAATTGCTTAAAAATGTAGTATGATCTAGGGAAAGAAGGAGCTAATTATGGCAGAAGATATTGTCGGTAAGGTAATGTCCCTCTTCTCGGGCGATAAAACCGAGCAGTTGTCGGACAAGGAGATTGTCCTTCGGCAAAGGCACAAGGAACTGGGGGAAAACAAGTTTTCCAAGTATTTCCGCCAGAAAACCGACGAAGCGGATGTGCCGCTGGCACAGTTTTTCCATACTCTGTACAAAATGATCATGCCGATCAGGGTTTTCATGAAGGATGCCGCCAAAATGACGCAACTTCGGCAAATAGTGATGGAAGCCTTTATCGATCCCTCGATCGTGGAGACGATTAGGCGGCTCAGTCCACAGGTAATCGAGGAGCGTGCCAAAGCCACCCCTTCGGAGGAGCTGGTCGCCGAGATTCGTGCCGACATAGACAATTTGACCTCTGGTTTCAACAGCAATCGGATAAATGGCGTAAACCGTTGCCACAACATGATCATGCTCATCTACCAATTGGTCAACTTCGATTATCCTGGTATTTTAAGGAAATTCGACCCAAACTTTACCGAAGGGCCGTTTTCGGACACCCCTAAATTTGTCCCTGTCAAAGTGGAGACGGTTGCAAAAGAGGTGAGCGAATTCCTTACGATTTCCCAAAGCATTATGCCCGACAGCGATTGGAAGACCCTCTTAAAGCTACTAAAAGTCTGTTCGGGGGAGGAGCTTATTTCCGAAAACCAGTTTGCCCAGATGATTATGGGATTGCGGGAGATCGTCAATTCCAAAATCCTGCTTCTGTTGGTGCAGTACGGCAGCAAAAACCCGGTATGGATGTGCAAACCCAGGGTTCCCGACGAGCACGTTGCCGAGGCCTGGATGGAGGCAAAAACCCTCAAGGCGCAGGCTTGTATAGAGATGATCAACAGCAAGGAAAAGAAGCAAAAGATCGACGTGCTGGCCCATGAGATTTTTGAACACGGGGACATGATCCGGCTGGAAAACTACACCCCGGATATGGGCACCAAGTATGAAAAGAAGGATCTTGTCGGTTTTACCTATGCCGAGGGTGTCAATTATCTGGTCTGCTTCCTAAAGGATTGTTTCGAAAAGGAAGTGCACGATCTTTGCGACCTTGTGCTTATCCGGGGACAGTGGACAAGCATCCCTTCCTCGAAAGAAATGTCCGAGTCGCTCCACCAAATACTGGGGCTTTCCGAGGCAATCACCAAACTGGACGAAGCGCTTTCCGTCGATGGGTCGGATGGCTCTCGCCTAAAGGCGGCGATGGTACGTGTGGACAGGGATCATACCCAGGTGCGCTACATCAACAGCATCATCGAAAACGTAAACGATACGGCCCAGGAAATACTTAACCATTCCGCATTGCACTTTGCGGTTATCGGCAAGCATTTAAAAAACATGGGCGAGGACGCACAGAAAAAACACCCCGAACTGCTCGTAAACTGGCGTGAGTTAAGCTCTGTCTCTAAAGATCAACCTTTGGCACCGCAGATGCTAAAGGGCTACGCAAAGATACATAGTTTTGTCCAACTGATACAGTTATGTGGCCAATGACGAAGGAGGGAATATCGTACTAGAAAAGTGTCCGAACAAGTGCGTCAAACTTTTCGGACACTATTAAAGGCAACAAGGCAGGGGCTTGGTATGCAGAAAGCCCCTTAAAGGCGCATGAAGAAACGAGGAAGTCTAAGAACCAACTTTATTGCTACCGTTGTCTTGGCAACGGTTCTTCTTTTCTCTGCCTTGGTCGTAATAATGATCAATTTCCTGCATTCCCTTACCGATACGGTGCTATTCGAGACCATGTCCCCCCTTACGGAAACTGCCGCACGGAACGTAAAGGCCAGCATTGCCGTGCTGGCGGATCACATCTTTATAACCCAATCCGATGCCGTATTCACCGATCCCGATGCGTCTATTGCCGAAAGACGGCAGGCGCTCGATATTGCCGCATCGAACTTCGGGTTTGCCTGGCTGGGTTTGTATTCGTCGATGGGTTTTTTGTTGACGGGGACTCCGCAAAGTCCGCCGTTCATGCATGGGGATCTGTTCGTGGAGTTGCGAGATACGCAACGTCTGGCTGTTGATGTACAACCAAGGCCGACGGGCGAGCTTGAACTCATCATAGGAAGCCCGATTATTAGGGACGGAGAGCCAGCCTATTACATGGTGGGCAGCCACAATTACTACGTGCTTAATGACATCATAAACAGTTTTACGATTTCGCCGGAAAGCATAACATACATCGTCAACACCAGGGGTAGATACATGGCCCATCTGGACATGGCCCTGGTGCTGTTAAGGGAAACCATATTTGCGAACTACCGCAATGGCGACATTGGGAAAATAATTGACGACATCGTTGAAAGGATGAACCGGCACGAATCGGGGACTGTTCGTTTTGGCGACTTTGGCTCACGAAGGGTTTTGAGCTTTGCCCCGGTGGAGGGAACCAACTGGAGCCTCGTCATAGAAACATCCAGCAACGACTTTGCGGCCACGATATACCGGCAAGGTGTTCTGGTAAATGTCCAGGTCGCCATTTTGCTGCTGTTGATTTTGGCTGTGGCTGCCAACCTGTTCGTTGTCCACCTTATAACCAAACCCTTGCGGACAATCACAAATCATGTGGAGCAGTTTGGGCATGGCACCCTGGAATACCGCCTTCCCAATCATCTTTTTAGGCGGGACAACGAGATAACCCAACTTGCCGAGGCCTTTAACTCCATGTCGGGTTCGATAAAGGGCGTTCTGGGGGATATCGAAACGATAGTCCGTGCCACCGGATCCGGAAAGCTGGATGCCCGTGTCAACACCTCCCTTCTTAAAGGGGACTTCCTTAAAATAGGCGAGGGGATAAACAACTCCCTTGACCTTGTATGTTCGTATCTCCACGCAATACCGGAAGCCGTTGCGCTATTCAACGAAAAAAGGGAGATGATCTTTCTTAACAAGGCCATGACCGAATTTCTTCTGGTCCACGGGATGATCCCGGACGATCCCAGGCTCCTGGAAAGGATAGCCGGCGGAGGGTTCGAATCCAACGATCACCTGGATCCAAAAGTTACGGAAATCTTCTCCCCGTCCGTGCCTTCCGCTGCCCCTTTTTCCACCGACATAGCCCTGCTGGGGTTGTACGGTGCTGATAATTTCAACATGCAGATACAAAGGGTGGGAAAGAAAATGCCTGGGCAGGATTCGCTGTGCATTGTCATGGTGTTAAACAACGTCACGCTTTTGACGAACGCCAAGCTGGATGCCGAGGCCGCAAGCCAGGCCAAAAGCGAATTCATTTCCAGGATGAGCCACGAGATACGTACCCCCATGAATGCGATTATCGGCATGACGCAGATTGCCAGAAACTCGAACCAGAAGGAAAAGGTACTGGACTGCCTGGAAAAGATCGAGAATTCTTCCACTCACCTTTTAGGCATAATCAACGACATACTCGACTTGGGCAAGATTGAGGCACGAAAAATATCCCTTAACATCGAAAATTTTGACCTGTCCCTGGTTTTGGGAAGCGTCATATCGATGATGACCTCCAAGGCACAGCAAAAAAACATCAATATAAATCTGGCAATGGAAAACATAGAACACGGTTGCCTTAACACCGACAAACAGCGGTTAAGCCAGGTGTTGCTGAACCTTCTTTCCAATGCGGTAAAATTCTCGCACGACAACAGCGAGATAAACATCAATGTTCGGGAACTTGAATGGGAAGACGGTTTTGGCATTTACAGTTTCGAGGTTGTCGATTACGGCATAGGCATTACCGAGGAGCAGGCGGAGCGTCTGTTCCATCCTTTTGAACAGGCGGACGGGAGCATAACCCGTAACTACGGCGGCACCGGGCTGGGGCTTGTAATCAGCAAAAACCTGGTCGAACTGCTGGGCGGCACCATCAACCTGCAAAGCAAGCCGGGGGAAGGGAGCGCTTTCAGCTTTACGATATGCTGTGCCTCACAGACCGCCCTTGAACCGAACGTCCCCAAACGGGACATCGAAAACGAACACGATTTCCCCGGCAAACGCTGCCTTATCGTGGACGACATTGACATCAATCGTGAGATAGCTATGGAACTTTTGTCCGTTACCGGCATGGACATGGAAACCGCCGAGAATGGCCTTGAAGCACTGGAAAAAATCCAGGCCTCCGAGGAAGGCTATTTCGACATAGTTTTTATGGATATGCAGATGCCGGTTATGGACGGATGCACCGCCTCACAAAAGATAAGAAAACTTGAAAGGAAAGACGCAAACCTTCCCATTGTCGCAATGACCGCCAACGTAATGCAGGAAGACATACAACGGGCATTGGATTCGGGCATGAACGCACACCTGGGCAAACCCATAGAACTGAAGGCCGTGTTTAATATGCTTAACGAACTATTGGAAAAGTAGCCTGGCACCCAATTTCTTAGGTGCCGGGCGTTTCTTTTTAGGTCTTAGGGATGGAACAACAACCTTGTAAGAAGAACGATAATCGGCAGGGCGAAGACGGTTCTCATTAGGAAGATGATTGCCAAATGCCCGATGTTCAATGGGATTTTGGACTTAAGGATGAGAATACCGGTTTCCGCCAGATAGATAATCTGCACGATGGACAGAGCACCCAGAATGAAACGGGTTAGTATCGGCGCTTCGGTTCCCAGCAGGATAGCCGGAATAAACATGTCTATAAAGCCTACGATTGTGGCAGGGGCATACTCCATGGCATACGGTACTTGCAGTAGCCGCATGAATTGGCCCAGGGGCCATGACAGCCATTGGAAAATGGGGGTTTGGGCTTCGATAATCAAGGCAATGGTTCCCCAGGCCATGATTACGGGAATTAGATCCATAAAGATGTTAAGCCAGTTGGAAAACCCGGCCTTTACCACATGCACGGGGCCAGTACCACTTGCACGTTCACTGGCAAGCCTGGTGGCTTGTTTGAATAGCGAGGTGTTTGCAGGCACTTCCTCGTCAATCTGCTTGCCCACTTCGGGAAGGTATTCGTCCTTTATGCCACGCAGGGGCCATATACGGGGCATTACAACGGCAAGAAGTATGGCCGTTACGCAGATAACCAGGTAGAACAGGGCGAAGTACGGCGTAAGACCAATCGTGGAAGCCACGACGAAGGTAAACGGCAGCGAGACCAGGGTGAAGTTTACGCAGATGGCGGCGGCTTCACGGCCCGTGTAGAAACCCCGTTCGTGCTGGTCACGGGTGATTATGACGGAAGCGGCGGACGAGCTGAACCAGGAACCCAGAAGGTCTATGGAAGAACGCCCTGGCAGGGTGAACAGCGCACGTATAACCTTCTTGATGAGTACGCCAAGGAACTCCATAAGGCCAAAGTCGGTAAGCACGGGAATGGCTATACCTATGATGATGAAGATGGCCACCAGCCCCGAGTTGCCGGAGATAAGATCCATCATAAGGCGGCCGCCACCCCAGCCGATAAGCCAATCGGGCCCGACGCTAAAGAACACCAGCCACGCCAGAACCGCACCGATGGCCTTGCTGATGAAATAGATGATGTTGCAACGGAAAAGCCCCTTCAGTTTTTCGGAATTCATGATGAAGGCAGGCTTGACGGTATAGGCCAATACCGTGCCAAGGAAAGAAATGGTGATAAGCAGGGTTGCCAGCAGGAAAATAAACCCAAAGCCATTTACATGCAGGGAGTTGATGATGCCGCCCAACCAACTTATCGCATAGCCCAACGGGATGTTGAATGAACCCTGGCCATCGGGTATCGGCACCATAAACAAAAACACGCCGATGATGGACATAATACCAAACTTAACAGTGCTCTTTTTTCCGGGTGAGTGAGAATCCAAACTGCTCATACAGATTTCCTCCTTCGCAACGTAGCCACTTTTATTTACGCAAAATCATGCGCATGAAGGATTGTACATACAAAAGTGAAAAAATACAAGCCATTTCTGCCTCTGCCGGGAAAAAACTGACGCAGGCCCATGGATCCTATTTCCCCCTTTTTGGGGCATATTTGACGCTGCGAGATGGTTTTGCAGGATTTTTCGTAACGAACGCCAGTATTTCAATTCCCAAAGAAACATATTTGCACACGTACAGCGGTATCCGGTATACTGTCCCTGTCCAAGGAGGAATTGTTATGTCGGAAAAAGACAAAAGTTTTATTCCGTGGGAAGATCGCTTTGCGCTGGGGATCCCCCTCGTTGACGATCAACACAAGGAACTAGTGAGATTGACAAACGCACTTCATGATACCTGTCGCCAGGGGAAGGAGTTTGTCCCGGAGGGTTTCAGGAAGGCTGCCGGTGCCGCCGTGGAGTACGTCAAAGTACATTTCTCCACCGAGGAAAAAATCATGGAAAGGGTCAAATACCCGGGAATGGCGGAGCACAAAATGGAGCACCAGGAATTCATTAAAATGGTCCTGCTGGAAGTAAAGAATTTCGAGGATGGAAAATCCTTTGTGCCCAACAGGTTTGTTCTCTTCTTGAAGGAGTGGGTTTTGAGCCACATCGCCCTTATGGACAAAAAAATGGTCGCCTACGTTCTTGGGCTGGCAAAAAAAGGGCTACTCAAATAGAGGTACCGATGAAGAAAGAAGAAAAGGGCATTTTTATCCCGTGGGACGAAAGATACGCATTGGGGATACCGCTAGTCGATGACCAACACAAACAATTGTTGGACTTGGCGAATACGCTTTACGATGCATGTCGCGAGGGAAGCACGTCCGCCAAAGATGCTTTCCGGAGTGCGGCCCACGACATTGTGGAATACGTCAAAGTGCATTTCTCTACCGAGGAAAAACTAATGGAACGGGTTAACTTCCCGGAAACGGCGGAGCACAAAGAGGAACACAAGGAATTCGTCAAACAGTTTCTGACGGGAGTAAAGGCCTTTGAAGACGGCAAACCGTTCGTTTCCCATACATTTGCCAACTTCCTAAAGGAGTGGATTTTAAAGCACGTCGCCCAAACGGACAAAAGGATGGGTAATTATGTTCTTGCCTTGGCAAAAAAGGGGGAATTCAACCTCAATTAACCTGGTCCGCTTTAGTGTGCTTTCCCCAAAACGCCACTTTACCCCTTCACCCGAACCTGTTATACTTTAGAAAACACACTAAAAGGCGGTATTGGCGCATATGATTATCCTAACCTTAAATTGCGGGTCCTCATCGGTAAAATACCAGGTATTCGACTGGGAAACGAAGGATGTTTTGGCGGTCGGCGTTGTCGAGAAAGTGACATTCGCTGGTTCTTTCATAAAGCACAAGGTAAAGGGCAAGGATGAAATCAACCAAAGCCAGGACTGCCCCGACCATACCGATGCCGTGGAGCTGATTATCAAGCTCCTTACCGACAAGGATCGGGGGGTCATCGACGATATGTCGATGATCAAGGCCGTCGGTCATCGGGTTGTGCACGGCGGCACGAAGTTCGCGCAAAGCGTTATCGTGGACGATGCGGCGATGGCAACGTTCCACGAGGTGAAGGATCTGGCTCCGTTGCACGTCCCAGCCAACATCATGGGGATAGATGCGGCGAAAAAGGTGCTGCCCGACGTGCCGCACTGCGCCATCATGGATACGGCCTGGCACCAGACCATGCCGCCGGAAAGCTATCTGTACGCCCTGCCCTACGAATGGTTCGAAAAATACCAGGTTCGCCGCTACGGTTTCCACGGCACCAGTTTCCTGTATACAGCAAAACGGGCCGCGATACTGCTGGGGCAGGATCCCTTCAAGACGAATCTTATCATCTGCCATATCGGAAACGGGGCTTCGGTGAACGCCGTTAAGGACGGCTGCTCCTTCGACACCAGCATGGGGCTTACCCCGTTGGAAGGCCTGGTAATGGGAACCCGTTCCGGAGACGTGGATCCGGCGCTGCCTTTCTACGTCATGCGGAAAACCGGGATGAGCGTGGACGAGATCGATGCCGCCATGAACAAAAAATCGGGGCTTTTGGGGATTACCGGGAAGTACACCGACCGCCGGGACATAGAGGATGCCGCCGCAAATGGCGATAAACGGGCGGAACTTGCCCAGAACATCGAAGCGCGTCGTGTCAAAAAGTACATCGGTGCGTATCAGGCGGCGCTTGGCAGGGTTGATGCGCTGGTTCTTACCGCAGGCGTGGGGGAATTCGCCCCGGTTATGCGCGAGCTAATCCTTGACGGGCTTGATGGCATAGGCATTGTCTACGATCCGGCAAAGAACAAGGTTGCCAGGACCCGCAACGCCGAGACGCTAATCAGCAAGCCGGAGTCGAAGATTCCCGTGTACATCATCCCCACAGACGAGGAACTTGTGATGACCGAGGACGCATTCGCCCTGATGAAAGGCACCTACGACGTTCACACCAAATTTACTTATTCCTTCCAGAGCAAGGATTACGTAAACAAGGGTCGTGCCGAAGGTTTGAAAGCGGACCTGGTCAAAAACCCAGCTCTTGCGGAAATTATCGCCAAGCCCAAATAGAGGGGCTGACGAATTGCGCTGATGGCCTCAAATTGATAGAATGACTCAGGCTTTGGTCCAAATATCGGTATTCATCGTGCTATTCGCTGATCCGATACTGACAGCTTAAGGTTTGTGGATGTCGGATAATAAAATCGAACTGCTCTGCATCGGCAATGCAATGGTCGATGTGTTTGCCCCTGCCGATTCTGCCTGGCTTAAAGGCCTGGAGATAACGGAACCAGTACAGCATATTTCCCAGGAACAGGCTGGGCATATGTTAAGTGACCTGCGTGGCGGTAATACGGATAATCTTGTGTTTGCTTCCGGGGGTGCCGTGTCGAACGTGGCGAAGGTTGCCTCCATGCTGAACACCAGGGCGGCTTTTGCCGGTTGCGTGGGCAGGGACGATCTCGCCGCCCTTTTCGAGAACGAGCTTAGGGATGCGGACGTTATTCCCTTCCTTACCTCCAGCGATGAATCAACCGGTGTTTGCTTTGTCCTGGACATGGACGGCGAAACTCGCATTGCCGCTTCACCCGGTGCCGCTCTTGAATTCACCGAGGCGGATATCAGGGAAGATCTGATTGCCGGGGTGGATGCCGTGGTACTGGACGGTTATATGCTCGACCGCCGCCCCTTGGTGCAGGGGATACTTAGGCTTGCCAGCCGTCACGGCATACCAATTGCGCTGGATGCCGCATCGGTGTTTCAGATTAAGGAAAAGACCGAGGCCATTCTTCACTACAGCCGCAACTACCCCCTTATCGTCTTTATGAATGCCGACGAAAGCATCGTGTTTTACAATACCATCAGGAAAAGCAGCAACGTGGAGGAATTCACCAGCGAGCGTGAAAAAGAGGCGTTCATCCTAAAGGAAATCTGCCCCGTGCTAAAACTCATAACCGAAGGGGATATCTTCCCCGTTATCGTAATCAAGCTTGGTGGGCGTGGTGCGGTTGTCCTTGCCGGGGGGAACATACATCGTGTGGGGACTTTTGCCATTATCCCCAGAAGTACCGTCGGTGCCGGGGATGCTTTCTGCGCCGCCTTTCTTTCCGCCTGGATACGTGGCAAGCCGATACGGGAATGCGCCTCGTTGGGGAATAAGGTTGCCAGGGAGGTGCTTATGGTGCCAGGCACCCATATCAAGAAGGAAAAGCTTGCATCGTTCGCCAAGCTGTTGCGATAGATTGGCGGATAGCGATCAGTGGTTGGAAGGGCATGTGCCCTCTGCCAACCACTGATTACTAACCACTAGCCGCTCTTACGGTTGCCCACCTTGTTGCATGAAGAACGGTGCGATGGGCGGTGGTGCCCATGTCGGCGGCCTGGCCCGTATGGGCGGCGGTGTCAGTTCTGGGGACGGATCCACTGTAGGCGGCGGTGCCACCGGCTGTACAGGTGGTGGCGGCGGCGGCGGTGCTACTGCCGGCACAGGTGCAGGCTGTGGAATCGTAAAGAGAACCCTGACCCGTTCGACGTTTGTCCGGTGTTGTATTTTCAGTACCAAGGCTTGCTCGTCCTCGAAATAATACCAGCCGGAAACGCCGTAGTTGTCCTCGAACGATGGGTTCCTGGGGGTGTTCTGCCCGTGCATCTGAAGCTGGACGAAGGGCCTTACGTTGCGGAGCATGACGTAATGGGCCTGACCGGTAGGGAAATCGATGTAAACGTCCATGAAATTGGCGGATTGCGTCGCATTGACCGATCTGGCTGCGGACCAGGCCCAGACACCGTTTACCCCCGTCACCTTTGCCCGGGGAAGGAACTCGTTTTCGTCCAGAACCCGGAACAAACTTGCGGTATCGATCCTTTCGGTCGATGCGGTCAAATGCCCGTTCATGCCGGATGTAAGGAATGCGGGAGCCGATCCGGTTCCGTCCGCCAGGGACATGACCGAAAATAACAGCGATCGCCCAAGCCCCGTCCAAGTGTCGTCGCCAGCCTGCTCGCCCCACTCGCGCAGGACTTTCCCAAGGCGCATGTTAAGCTTGACATCCGCCCGTCCGTCGGGGGAGAAAATCAGAACCTGGTACCCGTTTTGCCTAAGACTGTCGGCTATAATCTTCTTGGCCCGTGCCGCAAGAGGCTCGAATGGGTTGTCCGCTCCGGCGCGCCTTCTGCCCATGTCAATATAGCTTTCCAGTACCCCTGCGCTTGTTTCGAGTGTAACCACATGTGGGTCCAAGGCCCAGATCGAGGAAATATAGCTGTCGATAAGGCCGTTGTGGCCCCGTACCGCAAGGAATTCGATAAGGCGGTCTTTCGCGAAGAGGGTGCCGTAGTCCCTTCTTGCCAGAAGCTCGCCCACGAGGCCAATCTTCTCGCGTTCCTGGGTACCTACAAGCTCCACCTCCTGCTCCCAGACACCGACCCTTCTGTCGAACTGGAAAACCGAGGATTCCCATGTGCGATTTGGGCTTTGGCTAAAAGCCACGGGCAACATGGACATTGCCGCACCGTAAGTGCCACGCCGCAATGACTCTGCGGAAAGGGCGATCACCCTGTCCTCGCCGACATTGGGGGGCATGTTCCTTCCCCACAGGTCGAAGTTGCGATCCGTCCAGGCGGCAAGTTCCCCGGAAAAGGACTGGGGGCTTTCCATCCCTGGAATGACAAAATCGGCGGGATCATTCACTATTATGTCTGGCATTACACGGTAGAAGACGGTTGGGTTGCTGGCTAGAAGCGCAAGCCGCCCTTCCGTAAGCTCCTGCGAATGGCGGCTGAACCTGTAGCGTATGCCCTCGTATGTTATGCCCAGTATTCCCCTGGCATTGTCCCAAACAATGGAAGATCGTCGAGGCCTAAAGGGAATGTCGATTGCGCTGATCCCTTCCGGGAACATGCCGCTTATCCGCAGTTCCGGCATTACGCCGTCCGCCCCTTCGGGGATTTGGCTGGCGAAGGAAAGTACCACGCCGTGGGGCAGGGAGAAGACCGCCTCGTTCCCCGAAATGGATACATATTCCGGAAACACCTGGTGCCGCACGTTTCCTGCATCGACGATGGAAAATCCGCCGTCCACGCCGGTAGTATTGGCAAGCCGGAACTCCAGCCCACCAAAGGATACGCTTGTTCCCCCGTCCAGACGAATCCAGCCGGGTCTGGATATCCCTGCCTCCGAAGCCTGTCCGTTGAAATAGCGTCCGGTTATCGTCATGGCTCCAACCTGCTTGGAGAAAGTCCCGTAACGGGCGAACTGCATCGCGCTAAGCAGGACAAATGCCGTAAGGCTCACAAACAGAGCCAGCACAAGTCTGGGAAGAACTCGTTTTTTCATGTATTCAAAACCTCTACGTCTGATTCTCGCTGCTTTTCGGTGCCCGTGGAGACTACCCCGGCTCGCACCTTACCATTAAGCTCACGTTTGTGTATTATACTGTATTGTATGACAAGAACAAAAATCTGCCAAGGGGCTTTCAGGCTGTTTTTTCCGGTCGCGCTGATGTTTGCGACCACGGTTCCGGCTCATGCCGGCAATACCGAGGCGATACTTACCGAGGTTTCGCAACTTATGGCGCAACGGGAATTCAACGCCGCGCTCGATCTTTTTGACACGATCCAAGAGGACACCACCGAAATACAGCTTCTGCGGGCCTCCGTCCTGAATTCGGCAGGCCGTACCGCCGATGCCCGTGCCATTGCCAACGCCGTTGTCTCCAATGACCCGAACAACGTCGATGCGCTCAAGATCCTTGCCGCTTCGGCCCTGGTGGAAGGCAGGGACAGGGATCAGCGGAACTTCCTGGAACGGATTGTAAGGATAGAGCCGGAAAACCTTCAGGCCATTTCTGAGCTTGGCTACAACTCAATCAGGGCGCGTTCGCTGAGGGCCGCCGCAACCCATTTCGACAGGGCTTTGTCCATCGACCCGAATTATCCCCAGGCGCTACTGGGAAGGGCAATCGTGTACCGTTACACTCGCAACCCCAGACGGGCCGAGCAATTGCTGAACCAGGCGATAGCCCAAAACCCTGGCTGGGCGGCCCCGTACCACGAACGGGCGCGGCTGTACAGGGGCGCAGGCTTTAGGGAGGACGCTCTAAACGACCTTAACGAGGCCAGAAGGCTGGAACCTAACAACCATTGGATATCGATTGACCGGGCCATAACCCTTATGGAACTGGGTTTCAGGCACGAGGCCCTGGAAGAGCTGGATCACTCGATTACGCTTTCCCCCGACAACTTCCTTGCCCACGTTCACCGCGCCAGTATAAGGGAAGCAACCGGCGATTTGACCGGGGCGGCGCAGGATCATCAGACCGTAATGAGGCTTAGGCCGGACTATTTTTTTGCCGCCGAGGGTTTGGGCGTTATCAGGATGAAGGAGGGGCGGTACCTCGAAGCAAGGGATGCCTTTCTTACCGCGCACAGGCAGGCCCCAAGGGAGTTCCGCTATGCGCTGCTCGCCGCCGCCAACTGGATGAGGGGCGGTCAACATACCGATCCCAGGCAGTTTCTTTCCCAGGTAATCCGCACGGCTCCCAGGGATTCGCCGGAGTGGTTCCTGTTAAGGCTGTATCACGACCTTTCCGGGGATACCGACGTGCTGGCTAGGATCCAACGGGAACAGAACCTTGATGCAAGGGCGAAGATGCTGTTTTACGTCGCCCTTTTTTACGATATTCGGGGACACACAAGCCTTGCGAACAACTTCTTTACGCAGGTAAGGGAAGCTGGGCGCAGGGGCACGGTCGAATGGAAGCTAAACGAGTGGATCCTTGAACAGCGGGGCCTATGACAATTAAACTAACGGGGAATCACTATGAGCAGTAACAACATACGCCTCAACCTGGGCGGAAGGGACATACACCTGATTGGGACGGCCCACATTTCGAGGGAAAGCATCGAGGAAGTAACCGACGCGATCCGAGAGGAAAGGCCGGACATGGTATGCGTGGAACTGGACGAGGGCCGTTATTCCTCGATAAACCAGCAGGACATCTGGGAAAAGCTGAACGTTTCCAAGGTTTTGCGCGAGGGCAAGGGCTTTCTTCTTATCGCGAACATCGCCATGGCAAGTTTCCAGCGTCGTCTGGGGAACGAAATAGGGGTAAAGCCCGGCGAGGAAATGATTGCCGCAATAAACACCGCTAAGGAGATGGGCATAGGCTTTAGCCTTTGCGATCGCGAGGTGCAGGTGACGCTAAGACGTGCCTGGGCGCGTTGCGGCCTATGGAGCAAGTGCAAACTGCTTGCGGCCCTGTTTTCCAGCGCCTTCGTCGGGGAGAAACTAAGCGCCGACGAAATCGAGAACCTGAAAAAATCGAACGAGCTTGACAACATGATGAAGGAGTTGGCGAACTATCTTCCTGCCGTAAAGGAAACCCTTATCGACGAGCGCGACCGTTACCTTGCCACGAAAATCTGGGCGGCGACAGGCAAGAACACCAATGCCATCGCCGTTGTGGGTGCCGGACATTTGCAGGGGATACAGGTTTGGCTAGAAAAATTTGCCAAGGACGAGGTCGCCGGCACCCTTATCCCCATCGAGGGTCTTGCCGAACTGGAGATCATTCCCCCAAAGACGCTTCTGTCCAAATGCGTCAAGTGGGTCATTCCGGTACTTATTTTGTCGCTTGTCGTCGCGGGGTTTTTCCGTGCCGATGCAGCCCTTAGCCTGGAGATGCTTCGCCGCTGGGTGCTTTGGAACGGCGGCTTTGCCGCGATTGGAAGCATCCTGGCCCAGGGGCATCCCCTTGCGATTCTGATTGCCTTCCTGGGAGCCCCTTTTACCACGCTTAACCCGTTTATAAGCGCTGGGATTTTCGCCGGGCTTGTACAGGCCACGGTTCGCAAACCCCGTGTTTCCGATGCCGAAACGATATCGACCGACATTGCCAGCCTACGAGGGATTTACCGCAACCGGATAACCAAGGTACTGCTGGTGTTCTTCCTGGCAAACCTTGGAAGTTCCCTCGCCACCCTACCAGCTTTCCTGTCCATCGCAGGATTGCTGGTTAGTGGTTAGTGCGGTTAGCGGAAAACCCTAAAGCCGATTCTGCCGACGAAGGTGGTGGACACCGGGTATTCGGGGGTGTTGATCCTTCGGAAAGGGTGCGCCTGCCCGGTAACGTTTGCAGGCACGACATTGCCATCATCGTCAAAAATATTGGTAAAGTACGAGAATATAACCCCGGCCTCGCCGAAAATGGAAACTGGCAGGTTGGGCACGTTCCAGTCGGCGCTTACCCTTACGATGTGCCTCCACTGGTATGCCCCGTCGCGAAGAAAAAACCTCCGTGTTATTAGATTCTGTTCCCCCCTGTCGGGATCAAGCTCGGAAAGCAGATGGCTGCCATCCACGGCGCTGGGTCCCCAAAAGGCACCATGGCGAATCATCTGGTATTGAAAAATCGTTGAAAGGTTTCTCGTCGGCATGGTTCTAAACTGCAACAGAAACTGGTCCGAATTTGGAGGCAGATAATGACCAAGGCTAGCCCCGTTGTTCATCCATGCGGTTTCCATTGTCAGGCGGTTCCCGTCCCGGTCATATCCGCTGAACCAAGGGTTGAAATTGCGGTTATGGGTAAAGGTGTACGGATTGATTTTGGTGTAGCTGAACCTAATCGAGGAAAAAGCCAGGAACGGCAAAGGAACGTTGATCCCGGCTTGGTATGCGATCATGGTGCGATCAAGGTGAAACATCTCGCGCTGGATGTTCATCTCGTCCACGAAAAGCGAAAACCATATATTCCCCAGGCCAGGGTACTGTAGCCTTAGATTTGCCGCCATCGCCATGTTGTCGAAGTCGCCGATGTTGTTCTGGGAAAAAAAGTTGATGTTTATCGGGGAAAGGTAGGCAAGCTCAAACCGTTTGGGCCATACAACCCCGTCGATAAAATCGAAGAACACGAAGTTCCTGAACCTCAACTGGAGCATCGTGATGGAGAAAGCGTTCTGGTTCGTCATGGAGGACCTTTTTATCCCCTCCGTGTTATGGTACTCCAGGATTCCGGTGAGCGATGAGAAACTAAGCCAGGGGAACGGGTTGAATTCGGCTTCCACCGCAAGGAAAGGCCGCGCCGCGCTGTTAAAAGCAAGGCTGGTGCCAAGGGGCATTGAACCCCACTCACGAGGCATCCTTCCCAGGCGCATGATTAGTTTGTCTTCTATAAAAGAGGCCGTCAGTTCCGCCTGTAGGCTGTAGGCCCCGGCAACGGAGCCGGGCCAGTACCTAAATCCGGTAAGATCGCCGAGGGGGAAAACCGAGCCATCCCAGCGTCTTCCGTAGGAAAAAGGGAAATGCGTAAGCGGCTCGCTGTACACCCTTATAAGGCGGTTCTGGAATTCGGAGTCCGGGCCCATGTCGAAACCCTCGTAATAGGTATTGTACCATCCAAGGAATCTACGGGGCATTCTTACAATGCCGCCCTGGTTGTAGAACCCGTACGAGACATGCCTGCCTATGTCGCCGTAAATGTCAAACTGCGCCCAGAATTCCGCGCCAATATGGGTCTCGCCAAAAGTGGGGATAAAGCTGGACGAAAGGTCCAATTCAATGCCTACATCGATGTTAAAGGTCAGCGGTATTTCGCTTTCGCCTATCGTGGTTTCGGCGTAAAAAGCACCCCTTTGCCAGTCGATGCCCGGCTGCGGCCTGGAAAACCTGGCGAGATAGTCCTCCAGGATTTGGCGTTCCGTGGGCCTCAACCTGCCGTTGTTGCTAGGGCTAAGAAGCTCGTTGATTGCCCTTATGACGACGTTCCGGGTATACGGCCTGACCCCGGACAGGGGCGAGATAAGGCCCCGCATTTCGGCCTGTTCCAGAATGTGGTATATCTGTTCATTCAAACCGACCGATGTGTGATTTTGCGCTGGCAGAGGTATGTACAAAAAGGTCAGCAGACAGATCATGAGTACTGCTAGTTTCATCCACCCATAGTACCAGACTTTGCCAGTGTATGTGAATAAGCCAGTAAATATGCACCATTCCGTTTACCGTGGACGCATGGGGCCGGCATAGTCCAGTACGCGCTGCCTGGCTTCCTCCGCAGGGGTAACGTTTACGGGCATTGACCAAGCTTGCGGACTGGGGTACAGAGTCCATGCGAAGGCACGCCCCGGACCTCTGTTGTTGTCATTCCGGGGCAGGCCTTGATCCGCGGCAGGGTTAAAATGCCTTGCATTGCCGAGGTGATTGGGCACCAAGGTTGCGGCAAGATCGAAAATGCGCTGCTCCATGTGCAGGTTGTGCGTCGAAGTGGGATTGTTCGCAGGCGTGGTCAAACTGGTGATAAGGAACCCCAACTGGTCGCCGGTTAGCGTATTGCTGCCGCCGGCATTATTATGCCCCTGTCCGCTAATGATAAAGGGAGCGTTGGCATTGGAAAAAAAGTTACCCTCGGCGATTACGCTGGCATGATGCCCGGCACCGATGGAATACCCGTTGGTGGAAAACGAAGTATAGTCGAAGAAATTGTTGAACACATGAGTCTCGGATGCGCGTAGACGCGGCGAACGGGTGTTGGTGTCTATATAGTGGTTGTGATGATACGTGCCGCGGAAAAAGCCGCTGTTTGTGCTATTGCCTGCAAGCCCCCCCCTGCCGTTTCTCGTAAAGATATTGTACGACTGGGTAAAGTAGGAGGAGTTGTTGTAGTCTACATGACCATCCGCACCTGCGTTATCCACCGTAAAACGGTTGTGGGTGATCCAGGTATTAACAGAAATCCTGCCTTCCGGCACGGAGTTGCCAATTGCGTTCAAGTCCGGGAAAGGCCCATGGTTATCCGGGTTTCCTCCGGCCCCTTGCACGAGAATGCCGTCTTCGTTGCCCCAGTTCCTAAAATGAATGTTGCGGACAACGATATTGGACGAACGGTCGATGAACAAACCGAAGCCGTCGAAAACGGCATCCGGCCCAATGCCTTCGATGGTAATATTAGACGTTCGCACCACATCCAACTGATTATTGTTGCGAGTGGCGAAAACAAGGTTGGGGTTGCCGATAACTCGGATAGCCAGCGGTGTTGCGTTTAGCAAGGACACGGCATTCGCATTGGTGCCAGGCCGGTTTACGGTACGACTGTGAGTGAACAGTCCCGTGGCTCCTGCGGTTGTGTTCCAAGGATTGGCAAAATCATTTGCGTTTTCCGGGGTAATATAGATGACCACCGCATTGGGGCGCAAGGTGCCGTCCAGGTTGTAAGCGCCTGTCGTTCCACCATGTGGACCAAAGGGCGATGTCTCGGAGAAGGCAAAGCCCTGGCGATCAAACGGCGGCGGCCTGATCCCCCTGACAATTCCCTCTTTCTCGGTGGGCGAGCCGTCCCGAAGTTCCACGACCCGAAGGTCATAGGATTGACCCATGTCGGCGGCAAGGCCAGGCACGTCCACGCGCCACCTGTTGCCTGCGACATCTACAACTCGCGCCAAATAGCTGTGATTGTTCGTCCATGTAGATTGCCCAACAACGGCTTCGGACGGATTGTTCACCCATCTCCAGTTTGTTGTACCAGTTGGAGCGACATAGACATTGTAAGTGCTTCCAGCCGTACCCACCCAGTAAGCGAAAATGGTTTCGAACCATACCCCTGCGTCAATGTCGAGGGCAGGGGCGTTCACTCCAATAGGCCCGAAATAGGCCCAGTTAATCGCCGGGCCGGTGGCATTTCTTGCACGGACCGAGAATTCATACTGCTGACCGCCTGTCAAACCGGTAAAGGTGTGGGTAAGGTTATTTCCCACATCAACAGGACTGTTCCAGGAACCACCTGCTAGCCTATGCCGAACATCGTATGCGTTGGCTAATTCCACCGCTTGCCAGGTAAGCACAACCACACCGGGAGCATGGCCTGCCTGTGCCAGAAAGTTTCCTGGAATGCCCTGCGGCACCAAAGCAACGTCTGTGTCAGGCGGTACATCCGATGCGGCAAACACGGCGTTCACCATGATATCGGCGGCAGGCATTGCGAAAGTCCACACGCCGGTATCGCCCACCCGAACGGGATTGACCGCATAGCCGGTAATATTCCATGCGTAGAATTCGTAACCCTCATCGATAGCCGTAATGGTCAAGGTGATCGTCTGGCCCCTTTCTGCCGCAATCGGATAAATTGTGAAAGCACCGTTGGCATGGACACCCATGGTTATGGCAAAAGTCTCCGGAATAACCTGGGTTTCCATAAACACGGCGTTTACCGTGATGTTGGCGGCAGGCATTGCGAAAGTCCACACGCCGGTATCGCCCACCCGACTTGGAGTTACCGATGCCCCTGTAATATTCCATGCGTAAAATTCGTGGTCCGCATCGGTCGCCGTAACAGTAAGTGTAATTGTCGTACCCACCGTCGCCGTCTCGCGGCTGATTGTGAAACTACCGTTGGCGGAAACACCCTGGGTGATAGTGAAAGCAAGCGGCTTTTCCTCAATCACGATCACTTTGAACAAGGCATTTACCATGATATCGGCGGCAGGCATGGTAAAAGTCCACACGTTTGGGTAGTCCTCATCCTGAGCCGGCTTTATTCCACCCGTAATATCCCACGCATAAAATTCGTAACCACCATCGGGCGTAGCAGTAAGGGTGATTGTGGCACCCACTTCCGCCGCATCATGACTAACGGTAAAAGCGCCATTGTCGGGCGTGTCCCTGGTAATGGCAAAAGTCTCCGGAATAACCCGGTCTTTCTTGAACACGGCATTCACCACTACATTGGCGGCTGGCATGGGAAAGATCCACACATTGCCGCCACCTACCTGGGTGGGATTGACCGTCGCGCCGGCGATATTCCATTCGACAAACGAAAAGCCCGTATCGGCCGAAACCGTAAGACTTATCTGCGTACCCTCCGTCGCGTTGACGGAACTGACAATAAAGTCGCCACCATCATGGGAACCCTTGGTGACGGAGAAAGCCTGCGGCACATTGTTCACCGGGCATGAAACGAAAACCAGCATCATGATCCCTGCCATTGCCGTGGCAACAGGAACGCCGAATAAATTGACCCTCATAGAAACCTTCCGTGCGTACGATATTAGAGTGAACCACATGCCATTTTGTGTCGGCTTCTTGGAATTTCCAGCACTGAGCAACAATACCGCCGCAAGGCAAAGTTGACGGCGTTCCAGAGGGGTGTTAAAATCGGGGAGGCCAGTAATGGATTCGAAAACCTGGCTTAGTTATCTTGAACGAGGAAATGGATGCAGGTAAAATTTTTCGCATATCTGCGAGATTACACCAAATGTTCCGAGACCGACGTGCAAATGGCACCCACGGTAGGCGATTTGATCCGTATCCTTGGCGAGCGCTACGGCCCCAAACTTGGAGGGGATTCCGGGGCGGAGATTGTCATCATGGTCAATGGTAGGCACGTAGCTCACCTAGGGGGCACAGACACGCCGCTAAAAGACGACGACATCGTGCAGATATTCCCCCTTGTCGCCGGGGGCTGATGCGGACAGCCCAATACCCCTACTCCATACCACCAGAAAAAGGCTATACTCCACCGGTGGACACAAACAGCGAAGGCGAAAAAGAGAAAGGCAAACCCGACGACATACTGTGGCACCCGGCCTTTTGCAACGCCATCAAACTGGAGCTGGGGGAGTACGAGAAGGATCTTGACTTCGTGTTCGAGCATCCGCTGAACACCGGCCCCCTTAAGATAGACGTTCTGATAATCAAGAAGGCGAAAGGCGTGCGGATCGACAAGAACATCGCCGAAATATTCCGAGGGGTGAACATCATCGAGTACAAAAGCCCAAGCGACCACTTGTCGGTACGTGATTTCCTGAAGGTCTACGCATACGCCTGCCTGTATGCGTCAAGCGAGAAGGATGCGGACATAACCGACATGACGCTGACCTTCGTGGAAAGCCGGCATCCTCGGAACCTTCTGGACTATCTGCGTAAAGGGCGAGGATGCACCGTTGAAAAAAAACGGCCAGGGGTCTATATTGTAAGGGGAGACCCGTTGCCGATCCAGATAATCGACAACAGGGAACTCCCCGACGATGAAAACCTGTGGCTGAAAAGCCTTGACAACACGCTTGACATACAGGGATGGCGGAAGATGCTGGCAGGAATAGCGCGGATGGGCAAGGAGCCCGGCCTTATAAGTGCATACCTTAATGCGGTAATGCGAGCGAACTGGGAAAGTTTGAGGGAGGCGTATGGGATGAGCGAAGACATACATGTGAAAGGGATAAAGCATACGCTTGAGAAAATCGGCATTCTTCAGGATATCGAGGCCAGGATCATGGCCGAGGCCGAGGCCAGGATCATGGCTAGGGCCGAAGCCGAAATCATGGCCGAGGCTAAGGCCAATATCATGGCCGAGGGCGAGAACAAAATACTCGGGCTTTTTAGGCAGGGGTACACCGTGGAAGAGGTGGAAAGGATGCTTGCCCAGAGCAGGGCCGGGAATGCTCTTCCCCTGGGCGACCAACGGTAAGATCCACCCCGATAACTTCGATATAAACTGCAAAACCCCGGACGGCGGGCAGATCAACGTCGAGATGTGCCTTAACCCCGACGATTTCGAGCCGGTGCGGCTTGAATACTACGCCGCAAGGCTGTTCGGCGTTCAGGACATAAGGGGCGAGGGCAGAACGTACAGCGACCTTAAGCCGACATACCAGATAGCCATTCTGGTCAACAGGACGTTTTTCCCCGACGGCGACTTTTTTCACTCCTTCGAATATTACGATCCCGTCCGTCAGGTTTCGCTCGGCGGACGAACCCGCATCCACACCTTGGAATTGGGGAAGCTGGACGAGGTTTCGAGGAAGCCAGTGGGTGAGATGAGTTACCAAGAGCTTTGGGCGGTGTTTTTCCGATACCTGAACGATCCCGGCATGAGGGGGAAGATAAACCAGATAGCCAGACGCGAGGAGGGCATAAAAATGGCAGGGACTGTATTGCTAGGCATAAGCCGAAACGAGGCTGAGCGCACTCGGCTCGAAAGCGAATACAAGGCCGAGGTTGACCTACAGAGCAAGCTGGGCGGTGCGGAACGGAAGGGCCGGCTGGAAGGCAGACAGGAAATATTGAACCTCATTGCCAAGGGCTACACGATGGAAGATTTAAGAAAAGAGCTTGAGGCCCAAGTTTGAAATTGCGGCTTGAAGATTCAGGCCCAGGCCGAAAGCTCTCTTTCTGAGGTCCTCTGCCGTGTAGTCTTGTTCGACAGCCTAATACCCCTACTCCATACCACCAGAAAAAGGCTATACTCCACCGGTGGACACAAACAGCGAAGGCGAAAAAGAGAAAGGCAAATCCGACGACATACTGTGGCACCCGGCCTTTTGCAACGCCATCAGACTGGAGCTGGGGGAGTACGAGAAGGATCTTGATTTCGTGTTCGAGCATCCGCTGAACACCGGCCCCCTTAAGATAGACGTTCTGATAATCAAGAAGGCGAAAGGCGTGCGGATCGACAAGAACATCGCCGAAATATTCCGAGGGGTGAACATCATCGAGTACAAAAGCCCAAGCGACCACTTGTCGGTACGTGATTTCCTGAAGGTCTACGCATACGCCTGCCTGTATGCGTCAAGCGAGAAGGATGCGGACATAACCGACATGACGCTGACCTTCGTGGAAAGCCGGCATCCTCGGAACCTTCTGGACTATCTGCGTAAAGGGCGAGGATGCACCGTTGAAAAAAAACGGCCAGGGGTCTATATTGTAAGGGGAGACCCGTTGCCGATCCAGATAATCGACAACAGGGAACTCCCCGACGATGAAAACCTGTGGCTGAAAAGCCTTGACAACACGCTTGACATACAGGGATGGCGGAAGATGCTGGCAGGAATAGCGCGGATGGGCAAGGAGCCCGGCCTTATAGGTGCATACCTTAATGCGGTAATGCGAGCGAACTGGGAAAGTTTGAGGGAGACGTATGGGATGAGCGAAGACATACATGTGAAAGGGATAAAGCATACGCTTGAGAAAATCGGCATTCTTCAGGATATCGAGGCCAGGATCATGGCCGAGGCCGAGGCCAGGGGCGAGGCCAGGGGCGAGGCCAGGGGCGAGGCCAGGGGCGAGGCCAGGGGCGAGAACAAAATACTCGGGCTTTTTAGGCAGGGGTACACCGTGGAAGAGGTGGAGAGGATGCTTGCCCAGAGCAGGGCCGGGAATGCTCTTCCCCTGGGCGACCAACGGTAAGATCCACCACGATAACTTCCAATCCCCCACGCTTCATGAAGATTCAGGCCCAGGCCGAAAGCTCTCTTTCTGAGGTCCTCTGCCGTGTAGTCTTGTTCGACAGCCCAATACCCCTACCCCATACCACCAGAAAAAGGCTATACTCCACCGGTGGACACAAACAGCGAAGGCGAAAAAGAGAAAGGCAAACCCGACGACATACTGTGGCACCCGGCCTTTTGCAACGCCATCAGACTGGAGCTGGGGGAGTACGAGAAGGATCTTGACTTCGTGTTCGAGCATCCGCTGAACACCGGCCCCCTTAAAATAGACGTTCTGATAATCAAGAAGGCGAAAGGCGTGCGGATCGACAAGAACATCGCCGAAATATTCCGAGGGGTGAACATCATCGAGTACAAAAGCCCAAGCGACCACTTGTCGGTACGTGATTTCCTGAAGGTCTACGCATACGCCTGCCTGTATGCGTCAAGCGAGAAGGATGCGGACATAACCGACATGACGCTGACCTTCGTGGAAAGCCGGCATCCTCGGAACCTTCTGGACTATCTGCGTAAAGGGCGAGGATGCACCGTTGAAAAAAAACGGCCAGGGGTCTATATTGTAAGGGGAGACCCGTTGCCGATCCAGATAATCGACAACAGGGAACTCCCCGACGATGAAAACCTGTGGCTGAAAAGCCTTGACAACACGCTTGACATACAGGGATGGCGGAAGATGCTGGCAGGAATAGCGCGGATGGGCAAGGAGCCCGGCCTTATAGGTGCATACCTTAATGCGGTGATGCGAGCGAACTGGGAAAGTTTGAGGGAGACGTATGGGATGAGCGAAGACATACATGTGAAAGGGATAAAGCATACGCTTGAGAAAATCGGCATTCTTCAGGATATCGAGGCCAGGATCATGGCTGAGGCCGAGGCCAGGATCATGGTTGAGGCCGAAGCCAGGGGCGAGAACAAAATACTCGGGCTTTTTAGGCAGGGGTACACCGTGGAAGAGGTGGAAAGGATGCTTGCCCAGAGCAGGGCCGGGAATGCTCTTCCCCTGGGCGACCAACGGTAAGATCCACTCCCATAACTTCCAATTCCCCACGCTTCATGAAGATTCAGGCCCAGGCCGAAAGTTCCCTTTTATACTATACACCATAACCTCAAGTTCCAGCCGGATTTCGTCGGACACGAATGCCGGCAAACATTAGCCTTCAAACATAGATTTCTGGGTTGCAAACGCAGGTTTATCTGCGGTAAACGTAAATCGAAAGTCGGGCAGTGCCCAGGTGGCAACAATTTTTTCTTCGAAGCGAAAATTTTTCTTGACAACCACGGACATCCGTCATATCATGAACGCTAGCAAGAGGTCTAAGTGGTACCCCTGGCGGAATGCCCCGTTTAGCCCATAATTCCTTGCCGTCCCAGCCTTGTGGTGCCGTCGGCCTATTTGCGGGACTTTAGTTTTGCCTCATAGACTAAGGAGGTATAGGTGGCAAAGCCATCTCGACCATGCTGGCCCGTTGGTAATTCTAGCACGCCAGCACAACCCTCTCTTCACATTGTCCATTTCTCTCCAACGATAGTATTACGTGTGTCCCAGGAGCAAATTGCGCGTCGCGCATCTGTATATTGATTGACTGTTACGGGCAGTATTCCGTAAGCCGCCTGGCTGTCCGCCTGGCGTTTTGAGGAGGTACAGAGGATGAGTTTTAGAAAGTTGTTATTCGCAGTGGCCGCATTGGCCGTGGCGATCGCCCTTACAGGGTGTCCCGGACCAGGGGATCCTGCGCCGCGCGCCGACGAGGTCCGCGTAACGCCGGCAACCGCTACCGTGGAGCGGGGTCAAACCCAGCAATTCGACGCGGAGGTTTTGCCGGCTAATGTAAGCCAGGCTGTCTCTTGGAGCATCTCCGATGTGTCGGTAGATGGTGTCACGGTTACGATAAGTCCCGACGGTTTGCTGTCGGTCGTGGGAGGCCCGGGTGGGGCATTCTCGTTTGACGTTGTGGCCACGGCAACCGGAACGGACGTGTCCGGCACCGCAAGGGTCAACGTGCCTTTAATGGTCGCACTGCCGGACACTCCCCCCAGGTCGGTTAACGTTTCGCCCGGCACCGCCGCGATTAGGCCCGGCGAATCTCGTCAGTTTGAGGCTACGGTATTGCCCACGGCGGCTTCGGATGATGTCGAATGGTCCATCGATGGCGACGAGCCTCGTGGAGCCACCATTAGCGCGGCCGGCTTGTTTACGCTCCCGGCGACCGCCACGATAGGCGATAGGTTCACCGTAAGGGCCACGGCGACCGGTACGACCATTGCCGGTACCGCCACCGTAACCGTATCTGCATTTCCCCCCGAAGACGTTATCATAGCGACGGTTCCCCCAGGTGTAACCACCGTAACAAGGGGTGGAGAACCGGTGCAGTTTAGTGCGACCGTGCTCCCGGCAACGGCGGCACAGGCCGTTAGATGGGTCGTTTCGCCCTCCGGTGCGGGTACTTTCTCCGCCGCCGGCGCGTTTACGATTGCCCCCACGGTTGCCCACGATGCGGAGGTAACAATCACCGCCGTCCCAACGATAGCCTCCAGCGTCGTATCCAACCCGATTACGCTTAGTGTAATAGTCAATACCACGGCGGTAACGATAACGTCGCCGCCCACGGAGCTTGCCCGTGGCGCTGAGCATACCTTCGCCGCGACGGTAACGCCGGCAGGGGCACCCCCGGTTGTCTGGAGCGTGACCCCAGCCGCCGCCGGCACCTTCGAGGGCAACGTCTTTACCGTTTCGGATACCGTAGCTTTGGGTGAAATAACCATTACCGCCACTTCGGGCGGCGTGTCGGACAGCGTGGAAGTGGAAGTGTACAATGCCCCCACGGGCGTTGAGATAACGACACCCGCCGCAAATGTTCTCCAAATAACAAGAGGGGTGCCTATGCAGTTTGTCGGAAACTCGCTGCCTGTGGCGTACGCCGCTGACTGGCCCATCGTTTTTAGTGCCAGTGCCAACGCCGGTACTTTCGATGACCAAAATAGGTTTACGGTTAACCCCGCTCTTCCACACGGTGACCCAATAACCATAACCGCCTCGGTGGTGGGAAGGCCCACGGTAAACGCTACTAGGGAGTTCACCGTGAACGTTCCGGTTACGGGTGTTAGAATAAGCCCGGAGCAGGTCAACTTTACCCAGGGTGTCGCTGGGGAGATTAGGCTTACCAGGTCGCTGTACCCTACAGGTGCAAATTCGGCCGGTGTCGCCTGGGGACCCTGGGTACTAGCCGCCAACGCACCCCCCGGTGTGACGATTAATCAGAATGGCGATCTTACAGTGACAGCCGCCGTGCCTCTGGATGCCACATTTAACGTCACCACGTCGATTACGGCACCGATCCAGGCTTCCCACACGGCGACCGTGAGAGTGGTCGAACCAGGCCAAGCCTCGTTCAGGCTTGAATTCGTCGGCTTCGCGGACGCGGCGGCAGGCGTTGGCTTTATGTACCCTGTGTTTGTTATAGGCACCCCTGGGGCATTTATTGAAGCCGACAATCTCCCCCCGGGAGCCACCGTCCGATGGTACGTTGGTACTCGCGACGTTGGCGTGGGGCCGAGCCTTGAGATTACCACCTATGTCTACGAGAACCGTTTCGGGGATCTGGACCTAACGATGGTAGTGACCCTACAGGACGGCAGGCGGTACAGCCAGCGCGTTACCATTACGGTATACCTAAACTACCCCTAAACTAAGGAAGGAGGAACGGAAATATGAGAGATACGAGACCATTGAACGGCAGCAGGTGGAAGGGATCCCTTGTGGGTGTCCTAGTCCTGCTGGTTGCCGCCAGTTTTCTGCTGATTCTGCCGGGATGCCGAGGCCCGCTAGCGCCGCCGCCGGCGGCTAACGACGGGGCGACGGGAACCCTTTCGCTGACGCTCGGTATGTCGGGGGCCGATGGCCGCACTATAATGCCTGGGGCAGGCGACCTGCGATGGGAAGATTTCGTCCAGTTTGGACTAGATTTCAGACCTGGGGCGGCTACCCCAAGCGCGGACCTTAACCGCACTGTGTATAAAACCGATCTCACCAACGGCTACACCACCACCGCGCCGATACGTATGCCCGTGGGGAACTGGACCATCGTGGTGACGGGGTACATCGACAGGGCCGGAACCCCCACTCCGGTGGCGGAGGGAAGAGTATTCTTCAGAATGGATCCGGAGGAAGACCGGACAGGAGCTGCCAGCCCGAGGGTTTATCTAGGCCCGATCATCGGATCTGGCCTAGGGCGTTTCGCATGGGAGATATCTGGCCTCGCTGATAGCATCTATACCGCATTCATGTATGTACAGCGAGACAACGTAAACTTTGGGTCACGGATTGACCTTTCTGACATTAGCAACCGAAACGGGTATAGAGAACTGCCTACGGGCGAATATCGCGTGGTTTTCAGGCTGACCAACACTACCGGGGAAGAGGTGGAAATAAGCGAAATCCTGCGCGTCTACCGGAACATGACGAGTACGTTCGACTGTGAGGGGTTCTTTTATCCTGATTTCATGTTCCCCATCGCGCTGCTGGACCATATTCTACGCACATGGCGAGATCTCCAACCTCATAATCTACATTGGGCTGGTATCGGGGCCAGGCATTTCGACATTCTGGGTATCATGGGGGTTACCGACGGTAATTTTTATGACCTTACCCATCATAGGTTCCTTGCCCTACACCATCAGCACGTTCCCGATAGCCTTCAAGACTTGACGGAAGCAGTCGATGCCGCACTGATTGTCAGAGCCTATGAGGATCTCATTGCTTCCAACTTTGTCACCATGGAGGCCGCGGAAATTTTCCTAGATGCGATTACGGCCGTGAATACCGGCGACATAATAAACTGGGATTGGGAGAATTCACACGAGCCAAGGAGGGCGATCGCATCGGTAGGTCCCCACTACACAGTGGATATTGGATTCGACAGATACCTTGTGCGCGAGGTCTTCATATACGGACTACCCGTAGAACTCGATTGGGGGGGTATCGGTCATAGGTTTTCAGTCCTTACATACCCATTGCAGGCATATTGGGCAACCGTAGGCGATACCTGGCTCGATTGGGACTTCGATCCCCCGTATGGCGAAGTCCAGTTCAACTATATGTATGGTCAACATGTGCTTCAGGCAGTCCAAGAGGAGCAGCATCGGGGACCGATGCGCATGTACTTCTCGGTGGGCGTGGGCACTCTCCCTAGGGTGTCCGGGGAGGCAGTAGCAAACTTCCCGATCGGGCACATGAGGAACCTTGTTACGGTACTCGGCTTTGAGGATGGGGATATTCCAGGATTGCTCGACTATCGCGTGTGGCTGGGCAGTGGGCTTCCCCCCCAGGAACTACTGGGCATTAGCCAAAGCAGTGCGGAGTGGGTCCTGCATGACGGCACCCCGTCCCTGCGGATCAACAGGGTGAACTATCCTCCCCCCTATGCACACTATTCCGGTCTCTATCTCGACCAGTCAGGACATCGTACCTATGGGTATGGCATCATCGAGGCTTTAGACCATGTGTCATTCCGTGTGCGCGCCTACGTCGCCGACGGCACAATCGAGGGGAGGGGATTCCACTTCAATACCATAGCGTCACGCTATGACCTAGGTGAGTCCTATGACAACAATTTCGTTGTCCTTATCGAAGGTTCCGGCGACGTGTCAAGAAGCGTGAGCGGCATGATAACAGAGGACTTCTTGGACACAGCCATTGGTCCAGAGGTATGGCACTATGGCTTCAGGCTAAACATCATTTACGACCCGGACCTGACGATACCCCACTTCTACGTTGACAATATCACGATAGACCGAAGACAGGGGTTGTTCCTTGTCGTCGAACCTTGGAACTTTGACACCGGTATGCCTGGGGAGGATGACATAATAAGCCAGAGCAGTGTCTCGATGTTCGATACTGGTAGTGCGATTGTCTTGAATGGGGCAGATAGGTTCGAGAGTATCAGATGGTACCACGGCAACCAGCCTATCGACAACACTTTTATCGAAAGGACGGAGCAATCGAACCAGGAATCGCTTTATCTGTCGGATATCCATGGCAACATGCTTGGGATGCATTCCGTTACGGTCGTGGTGGAAGTGAAAGTGGGCGGCGCTCAAGTGACGCACAGCAAGCGCATCACCTTTCAGGTGGTGCCTTAATCAGAATTAAGGGACGGCCCCCGGCGAGTTCGGGGGTCCTGGTTCAACTAAGGAGGAACCATATATGAGAAACATGCAACCAAAGGCTGGCGGCCGAGGGACTGGCTTTTTGGCCGGTGCGTTCGTCGCGCTGCTCGCCATCAGTTTCCTGCTAATCCTGCCCGGATGTCGCGGTCCGCTGGGGCCGCCGCCCGGGCTTGATCCTGATCCCGCCCCCGTAGCCGGCACCCTTTCGCTAACGGTGGAGCGGCTGGGCGCACGGACTATCCTGCCGCAAGAAGGTCACACGTTTAACCTTTCCTTCGTCGGTACCAATGGGGCTACAAGAGCGCCTATTGAGAATTGGGATGATGACCCTATCTCCCTTGACGAGGGGACGTGGACACTTACCGTTACCGCCGTGGTGGGAGATTATCCCGTGGCTAGTGGCTACAGGACGTTCGACATGCCCGCCCACGGGGCGTACGACCTCCGGGTGCAGATTACCCCCGTGTTCGTAGGCGGCGGCTATTTCAGGTGGGATGTGTGCAATGAAAATTTGCCTGGTGCTTCGCTTTCCGTCTTCGTCTACGAAGCGGCTGGCTGGCCCGGTAACGTCCCCATAGAATATGAGGAATGGTACTTCACTCTTGAGCTACCCGCAGGCCAGTACATCGTGCGCTTCCATCTGAGCTATGGCGGTGATTACACGAATCTAATCGAGGCCTTGCACGTCTACGGTGGCCTGACGAGCGTCTTCGATTCGCTGGTGATTGACGGCAGGTACTTCCTCAGAAGCCTGTTGTCCATGATGGTGGAGTATTGGACCGGCGTGAACTTCGGCGGCCTGGGCATAAGCTACAGGCATTTCATCTATGTACTGGGGATTCAAGGTGTTACTTCAGATAACTTTTCGGCCCTTCTCGGTCGGTTCCGAGATATCCTTGACAACAGTGACTCCTGGGACAGGTACGCCTTCCCCGGCGACATTTCCTATGTGAAGCAACTAGTCGATATCTCGCTTGTCGATCTTGCCATTTCGGGCGAGGCCGACTTTATTTCTACAAGGAAGTGGAATAACCGGCAAGAGGTGGAGGATTGGATTAGCGCCACGGCTGAAAACACCGACTTAGGTCCCGTTAATTTCGCTTGGGGAAACGCTGGCGGAGCAGTGTCACACGGCGATACACTTACCTTGAGGATAGGCCCATTTTCTTTGCAGCCGATTGTCTTTACCGGGCATACGCTGGGGGACTTTATAAGCCTTGTTGGTGGCATGACGGCCCAAGGTTGGCGGTATAATCCCATAGCAGTAGGCGTTCCCGTAAACATCGGTGGTGGCCAGCCACTGCGGAATGCCGGCACCCCTGCCTTGGCATGGATCGATGTCGATGGCGACATCGCCCTTAGCATGACGAATAGAGCAAATAACTGGGACGGCCTAGACCTTAGCATCGGCGAGCTTGGTTTTACCGCCAATGGCGTATACCAAATGAGGGTAACCGGCACAATGGCTACCGGAGCCCCGCGTATACAGGCTGTCCCCGGTTATGCTGTAGTTCCCACAACCCTTACCTGGGTTGAAGGAACATTTACCCTTACTACGGGAAATCTTCTGTCGGCGGCTATTCCCGCCATTGCCTTCAGGGTAAACAGTGAGACTGTCGGAGTTGACGGAAACATTACAATCACGGGCATTACGTTCGAGAGGGTGGGTGAAATCTGTGACATTTGTGAGCAGTATCCCTGCGCATGCGGAGAGGCCCCTTATGAGAGGCTGCCTGGCACTCCTGGCAACCTGAATGCGGTTCGTGCCGCCAATGTCAACAACATAGCCTGGGATATGCGAGATCTTGATGATGCGGCGCTGAGGACTCATTTTGCCGGCACTGCCAACAGCAGGATGGTTAACTTCAACCATACCGTTGGTGGCCAAACCATCGTGTTCTCCACCGATGCAGGTTATGGCCCGGGCAGCGGTGGCACCCACGATTCCCAAGGTCATGACTGGGCAGCACTGACGATCCTACGCCCGAACATGAATCTTGGCTTGAACTATGTACTGCATATAACGGGTAGAGCCGGAATTAATGGCGAGGCACTTACCGTAAATCCCGGACAAATGGGACTTTTCCCAGACAGAACGGCAACGATGACCCTAACTGATTGGGGGCAACCATTGCCGACTCCTTTCACAATCACACATGAGCTAACCGAAGCACAGGCTACGGGGACTCCTAATGTTGAAATCCGCTGGAACATGAATGCGCCGAGCTTAAACCCACTGCCTGCAACCTTTGCCATAAGCATTGACGACATGGTAATCGTAAGAGTTGTTGCGACCCCATACGAAATTGCCCGTGCGGCACTGGGAGCAGTGATAAACACCGCCAACCTGCATGTTGAACTCTTAACTACCCCTGGAACATGGGGACCGTTTGCGGCAGCTCTTGCAGCAGCGCGAAATGCGATGAGTCTCTATGATGTCGGTGCCATTAACACCGCACGTGGAAATTTAGAAACAACAATGGCCGCTTTGCAGCAGGTACCAACCAATGCGAGCTGGCAATCTGTGTTGGATAACTTCATGGCAACTGGGGGAGGACATGGTACCCAGCCAGTGACGACTTCTGATGCAGGAATAACGGTTCATGGCAGGACCGTGAATCACCAAGGCATTGGATTGGACGTTGCTGGCATGAGAGCTTTGAACCCTCCTGATCCAGATATTGTCATCACCGGCGTGATACAAGGTGAAGGGAATTTTCAGGTGTTGAGAGAGGGCGGTAATTGGGGAGAGGGTCCTGTCGGATCATACACTTCGGTTACGATCGATGGTACAGCACCTTTCGTCACTGGGACGGCTCACAGGTTGATTACCAATCCGGGCGCATCTCATTTTACCGTCACCAGAATAACGGTGGGTGGCACGTGCATACTGGTTCTGCTTGGCGCGGCACCCATACCCCCGGCATCCGTCAATGTAACCGCGGATGGCAATGCCACGACGGTGCAGGCTGGAACCACGCTCCAATTCAGTGCGGCGGTTTTACCAGCAGCGGCATCCCAAGATGTAACGTGGTCGATTGTGCCCCCGGTAGACGGCGCAACGATTAGCACTAATGGCCTGTTGGACGTTGCTTCGACCGTACTGGCAAATACGCCCATAAACGTCACAGCCACGGCGACTAGCACCTCGGTATCTGGTTTCGCCACGGTGACGGTGACTCCAGCCCAACTCGCAACTAACTCCGCCGACATCACCATCGGCATTAGGCAGTTCCAGGATGCGGCTTCGGGGGTTGATCTCACTGGCGTTCCAGGAACCCAAGTCAGCCTTAGGAACTTACCACCCTCCGGGCTAATCATCTCGGTTGATGCGGACGGCATGACTATCGGCCAAGTTACCTGGGTATACGGGGGAGGCAGGAGCACCGGTAACAGTCTTACCCTGACTGCCAGCCGGCTTACCCTGGGGACAAACTCCGTGACGCTGATTGTTGAAATTGGCGACAATATTTACAGCAGGATCATCACCTTTAGGGTGACGAATTAAACCAGTAGGACGGCCAGGTGCCCGACCCCAAGCCCGGATTGGGTGGGTGGGGCACCGTCCTCCACTACAAAGGAGAAACGAGAAATGATTAAGTTTGCAACGCTTACAGGCAACAGGCCAAAGGCAGCTTGCGTTTTTTCGCTAGTGCTTGCCGCCTGTCTGCTATTGTTCTTGCCCGGATGCCAAGGCCCGCTGGGAATGCAGGACACGGCAAGGACGGGCACCCTTTCGGTGACGGTCGAAGGCCCCCCAGGGGCCCAAGCCCGTACGATCCTGCCGGATGGCCTGGTTTCTGATTTCGACAGGCTCAGGTTTGTGTTTAGCGACGGCCCCTCAGCTTTTGCGCCTGTAACCAGGCCTGGAGACCTGGGTCCCATTACTATCGACAACATACCCGTAGGTACCTGGAACCTGACGGTACATGCGTATCTTGAAGAGTCGGGTACAGATGTGCTAACGGCAAGTTACACGTATACGGGCCTGGTGATTACAGACACCGGCCCCCCCAACATCCCCTCTCGTATCTTACCCCTTAACCCGGAAGTGGGCGGTTCGGGCATGTTCGAATGGAACGTTAACGTTCCTTCGGATGTCTCGGTTGCTATCGACATTTTTGATTTTGATGCATGGGTTGTCGGTGGAGCCAGTCCCATTACCTCTTTCCTTAATGTTGGCACGGGCAATGTGACTCTGCTAGCCGGCACGTACTGGGTGGTTTTCCGTCTGAGCGACGGCACGAGCGAAGCACTGCCCATCGGTATGATTCTGCGCGTCTATCGGAACATGGTAAGCAGTCTTGCAGAAACGTTTGATTTCGAACCTGCAACCCCCGCGGAAAGGGCGATATACACCATTAACAATGCGACCTGGACCCCGGTGAATCAGCCATGGAGTGCCACAGCGGTTGGCTATGCGCTAGCGACTGTGCAGGATCAAGTCGATTACAGGCTTAACCTTGCCGGGATTATCGCCGTAACAGCAACCGTAGCCTGGTATCCCGCTGCCCCGACTCCCGGCGAGACTGGGGCTACCGCGGAGGATATAGTTTTTACCGTTATGGTTGGAAGCTATTCCACTGAAATAACCGTAAGCGTAACCTTCCTGCCGTCGCACGCACAAGCGGCATTGACGGCGATCACTGGTGCGCTTGGTACAATCCAGGCACCGTTTACGCAGCCGTGGCTTGCTGACGGTACCGCTACTCTTAACGCCGCAATAGCAATGGTAGCTGGACAGGTTAACGCCGCGATTACCAACGCAACAGCAAGCGTGAGTTTTGCCGACCCACCGAACCCCACCGGGGATGGGATACCCGCGACCCTCTACGTGTTTAACGTTGTGATTACCGGCAATGACATCACAACGTCTAACACCACTGTTACCGTATCCATAACTTTTGCGGCGGACGGTGTCGTGGTTGTGGATGCATTGGAAGCTCTCCGTGTCGCTGCCCTTAGTATGTTTGGAGCGGTGGTGTCATCGAACGATGGTGCTAATGTCCCCATGGCTAGCCAGTGGACTACGGAGGCCTTGCGCAATGCCCTTATGGATGCGATAGTTGACGCCAATACGGTTCTGACAGCCCACCAAAACGATAATGCGACCCAGGACGAGGTGAACTATGCGTATGGTGTTCTTCGTTCCGCGTATACCGCAGTCAGCCAAGCAACACGGCTTGGCAGGCAGGAGCTTGTGGTGGCGCACGGTGCGTTGGGGAGTCGTGTTGTTTACATTGCACCGCAAGCTGGTAATTACACCCCGGCTAGCTGGGCCCTTGTCGCAGGAGCCCTTGACACTGCTAACAACCTGTTAGCAACCAGCCCCTTATATTTGGGTCTGGATGATGAGGATCTTCTCGGCATACTGACCGATCTTGTGGATGCGCTTAGTGACTTGAACGCTGTATTCGGCGTTGCACGGGTTCTTGTGGCGGATTACGATGCGGTGAATGATGCGTACACTGCCGCCACTGGTGCCTTGTCGACTACAGCGGCGAATGAAGCTGCCGTAGTAGCTGCGGTTACAATCGCTATCGACGACGCTTCCATTACCGTTGTGGCTAACCTCACTACTACGGTTGACGCAGGCCCCGGGGTTCCCGGTTCAATAACCGGAACGATCACCTTGTCTAGGGGTAATGCCAGCAGAACCATCACGGTGAACGTGACAATCCCTGCGCTTCCGGTACCTGGTTCTGTTGTCATCACCTGGACTGGGTTCACGAACCCGCTGCTGGAGGATGGATATGACGTTGGCTACAGCGTAGTCGGCAATACCATTACCCTCGTGAACCACGATGGGCTGGATATCCGCTGGTTCGATGGCATAAACGAAATCACCGGTTATGCCAGTGGTGGGGTGCTTACCATGGCGAGGTTGCCGTCTTTCGTAACGGTTAGGGCAACGGTTAACGTGTCGGGTATTGGTTATAGGACGTTCAGCTTCGTCATAGAAACGGACGACTGATAACGGGCAAAAACTTGTAAAACACCGCCCGGCACCAATATTTGAGCCGGGCGGGATTACGACAAAGGAGAACTAGAAATGAGAAATATGCAAGCACTAAAAGGCAGCATCGGCGTTTTCGCACTGGTGTTCGCCGCCTCTTTGCTGCTGCTTTTGCCCGGATGCCAAGGCCCGCTTGGGCTGCAGGACAGGGCAAACGACACCGGCACCGTCTCGCTAACCATAGAGATGCCCCCCATCGGACGGGCAATCATGCCGAACGTCTCGCTGGACGATTTCACCGACTTCCGGCTTGACTTTGATAGCCCCTCCGGTGGAAGTTACGATTATACTTTAAATCAGGGAGCCGGGAACGTTACCGTCGATGTAGAACTGACCCTGGGAACCTGGACACTGGTCGTAACCGCATACCTGTCGGAAGATGATTATGACGACGGCTATGCTGCGGCGGCTAGCTCGGAAGTAACACTTACGGTAACCGCAGGGAATGTTGCCGTAAGTGGCCCTGTCGTCCTTCTTCCCATCTATGACGGGGTGGGCGGGCTGTTCACCTGGGCCTTAACCTTCCCGGATGATGGCAGCACCACCACCGGTACCTTGGAAGTTTTTGGCGTTTATGATGATGGCGAGATTGGCGACGATCTCGTGGATTCGGCGACAATTCCTTTCACTGTTACCTACATGACCCTGCCAGCCGGCACATATTTCGTGCTTATCACGCTGGAGAATGATGTACACGGGGAACTGACTTTCGGCATAGACCTGCACATCTATGGAAACATGACAAGCCATTTGTTACGCCACTTTGGGGAGGGACGGTTCCGCGGCTGCGAATGCGACGGCCTTTGGATGCTGGACTGCAACTGCGATCCCTGTGATTGTGATGTGGTGGGTGAGGCTCTGGCAAACCTGGATAACTTTTTTGGCATAATGGGAGCCGGCCTTAATGCCAATAATACCCGACTTGTCGATGGATCCCTGTTCCTTCATGGGAGGGAGGACGAATGGATCGGCGTTGACATCCAGGTAATTGACGCGGCTGGTGCCCCCCCGACGGGTCCTTATCAAATACCCGTGGGTGCCGATACACTCTACCGAGTGATCGTAACCGGTCAGGCCGTGGTAGGCACGACCGCACAACTGCGAAACGCGAATACCCCACATGGAACGCTGAACAGCGTTGCGGTATCCGGCACGGCGAATACCGTAGGAAGCTTTACCCTTGCGGCAAACGTCCTGGGTTCCGTCATGATTGGCAACACCCCTGGTGTCCGTATTCGCACCCCAGATAACGATCTCGGGGATCTCATGATCGACACCATCCTGCTTGTGGCGGTGGGCCCCTGCGGCGAAAGAAGGGTAGGTGGCGCAGTTGTCTCCTTTGGGACCCCGGATCTTGGCCCGGAATGCGACTGCGGCGATGCTATTACAATGCCGTTGTCGGATTTCATATCCTTCGGTGGATTGCTTGCGAATGCCGCCCGACCCGCTTGGTATTATGTCGACGGTGAAGTACGGGTACTGACGCAAGGCGCGTTTGCGGCCTTTGGTCCGTTCCCAGCCGCCGCCGCTGGTACTGTAGCCTGGGTTCCCAACGATGGGGATCTTGTTCTACAGCAAGCTGGCAGAACCGATAACTGGCACGGTATAAACATTGATCTGGCAGCGTTAGGCATTGCGGCAGGTGACATGCTGGTTGTTAGCGGGTATGCACAAGCCGATGCCATTGACATTGGCTGGGGCAGAAGGATGGAGATCAATGTTGCTGCGGGTGGGGGTACTGAGCGTGCTACCGCTACCATAGGTGCTGCGGTAGGGGTGATTCCATTTACCCTGACTTGGACTGATATTCCCCCTGCGGATATCGCCTTGACGGTTAGGATCGCTGGTAATGGTCAGTGCTATGATAATACACCAGCGGTGGGCATACCACGGTTCTTTATCACCTGCATCGAGGTCTACCGACCCGATCCGGCTGCCCGCTTTGGTAACCTGCCATCTACGGCGGCAACGGTTAACCTGGCTGGGGTTGATCCCGCATTGATACGGTTTAACACGGCGGTAGTAACCGATGTTGCAACTATTACACAGGGTACTATGGTAACGGGTCACACCACTGACGGGAATTTCCTTATAGCGGCAGACAGCTTTACCGGAAATACAGGCACCCTATTTACAATAACGGTACCTTCCGGTGCGGTTGTTGGTGATGTAATCCATGTTGCAGGACGCAAAGGTGCGACTGGCGGCGACGGGAATATTTCTATAGATGGGGTACAGATAGCTCAAGGTGGGCAAAACATCCCCGACAACTTCCAATATAGCGAGCACTGGGTACGCGCAATCACACTGAACCAAGATCATATTACCGATGGTATCGACGTCACCGTAAACGCATGGGACGGCGGAACCGCAGCGGCAACGCGCTTAAACGAGATTGGTTTTGAGATCGCAATAGACCAAGTAGTCGTGATTGAAACGGAAGACCCGTACATAACCCAGCGTCTGGCATTGGAAGCTGCGATAGCAGCCGCAGAACGTCGTGTGCAACAGGCTTATACAACCGGGACATGGACGCCTTTTAGCACCGCGCTTGCCAACGCAGTAGCGGGAGTTGCCGATGCGGACGGAGCAGCTCTTACGTCATTGACAACTGCCCTAGCCGAAGCACAAACCGCTTTGGCAAGAACTCCTGCCGATGAGGGTTGGCTTGCTGTAATTGCTTCCCCATATATAGGGGGCAGAAATGTAACACCGATAGCGACAGCCAACGGTATTCATATAACTGCTCGCGGTACGGGAGCGAACGACCACAACAACGGTATGACAATAGACATAACCGCGTTACGTGCGACGTATGGCAGTGCAGTCCCAATTGTCATTACCGGTTACATCGCGCAGGCAAGCAGGTTGGATACGCAAGGACTTACCCCTAATCTCAATCATACGGTGACTACCGCACACGGCGCATTTACCGTGACCATACCCGCAGCCACGGTTGCCGCCGCCCCTGATTGGTGGGGTGCTGTACCGGTGTTGGGAACAGAAAGTGGACGTTGGCCCGATATGCTTGTAACTGGAATTCAGGTTGGGACAGAGTCGATACTGGACTTGCTTGACGATGGTTGACTGCCTGGTCCTGGCGGTGATTGGGCGCACAGGTTTAGTGCGCCGCCCAATCGCCACTCCAACGACGGAAACATTGCCGGGCGGGTAAACGGGTTTGATTTCGAGGCGTGGACGGACGACCGCGGCGTGGAAGGCATGGTAATGTATGTCTATAGAGACGGTTCCTTTTCCGGAACCTGGACACGGACATACAACACCCTCTTCCGCGTGGGCAGAAGATGGCCCACGCCATTGCCCACGGTGCAAAGCGTAGGCAACATATCGCTAAGATATGTTGCCCCGCAGTTCAGAAGCGACGGCGGAGCCACGTATCTAACCGTCTACGGTTGGACGCGCGGCCCGCTGATCGAGTGGTACATCGTGGATCGGTTTATCGACTGGACGGCGGCATCTGGCTCCCCAGATATCGTCGGCGCGGTAGGCACCGTGGCCCCGGTTGATTTGAATCCGGCCGACGACGATGACCACCGCGTATGGCACGGCACCGTTTCCGCGAATGGCGGGATTTACGATGTCGTAACGAGCTGGAGGGTAGGGCAGCCGTCAATAGACGGAACGCAAACGTTCCTGCAGATTTTCAGCGTGCGGCGCGGCGGCCAGGTTCCAAGGGACCAGGACAACCCCACGTCCGGCACGATAGACGTTTCCGCGCATTTCGATGCGTGGGCACTGATACCCGCGCAGCCCTCCCCGGTGGGCGGTGCAAGTGTCAGTTTTGCGCCCAGTGCGCAACTGTACGAGGTATCATTCACCGTCGAGGGCTTTGGCGGTGGGACGCCTAGCACGGGCAGCGGCAGGGTAAGGGAACTGTGCATTAGGTATGGCCCTAACCACGTGTGCACCAACCCCGGCGGCTGCGATAATTGCAGGTAGAAGGTGCGTTGACGGTTTTGCCCCTCCCCGGCGTCGCCTGGGGAGGGGCTTTTTCGGATCAAGCCCCTCTGGGCAACTTTGTGCGCCGAAAGCCCGAAGTCCGTGATGCCCGTAATGCCTCAAAATAAAATCTAACCGAAGTGCCTTGATTTTTGGCATGGCGTTCCGTATACTTGTGGCATGGAAACGATAACCATACCGATTTTGCTTCTAATGTCCCTTGCAACGGCTCTC
>Ga0209755_10001296_pt1 | contig 39956 bp, 35 predicted proteins | sample TergutCo191P1_FD_187301 | JGI IMG/M metagenome (GOLD analysis project Ga0209755, IMG submission 187301) | Cornitermes sp. P1 segment gut microbial communities from Petit-Saut dam, French Guiana - Co191P1 (SPAdes) (version 2) | ecosystem: Host-associated > Arthropoda: Insects > Digestive system... | reverse complement strand
CGGCTGGCCGATGCTCAGCATCAACGGCCTTGACCTCACCAACATGTTTGAGGGCGTGGGCCGCGTGAAGGCAGGCAGCATGACCGAAGCGGAGCTCGCCAACTGGGAGAACACCGCTTGCCCCGGCTGCGGCAGCTGCGCGGGCATGTTCACCGCCAACAGCATGAACTGCTTGTGCGAGGCCATCGGCATTGCGCTGCCCGGCAACGGCACGATTCCTGCCGTGTTTGCCGAGCGTCTGCGTCTGGCGAAAACCGCCGGGCATCAAGTGATGGAGCTGTATCGCGCGAACATCAAACCCAGCGATATCATGACCGAAAAAGCCTTTGAGAACGCCCTGACCGTGGACATGGCACTGGGTTGCTCCACGAACAGCGTGCTGCATTTGATTGCCATTGCGCATGAGCGCGGCTACACCTTAGATTTGCGCCAGCTCAACGAAATCAGCGCAAAAACGCCCAACCTGTGCAAGCTTTCGCCCGCAGGTCCGCATCATATCGAGGACTTGTATCACGCAGGCGGTGTGTATGCCGTGATGAACCAGCTGAACGATTTGCTCAACCTGGACGAAATCACCGTGACCGGCAAGCAAGTGCGCGACAACATCGCAGGTGTGCAAGTGCGTAATCCCGAGGTCATTCAACGCTACAGCGAAACCGGTGGCTTGGCGGCGCTGTTCGGCAATTTGGCCGAGGACGGCGCGGTCATCAAGCGCAGCGCGGTGAAGCCGCACATGATTAACTTCACCGGTGCGGCACGCGTGTTTGACAGCGAAGAAGACGCCGTGGCAGCCATCTATGGCAAGCAAATTAAGCCCGGCGACATCGTGGTGATTCGCTACGAAGGCCCGGCCGGTGGTCCCGGCATGCGCGAGATGCTCAACCCCACCTCCGCCATTGCGGGCATGGGGCTTGACGGCGAAGTTGCGCTGATCACAGACGGACGCTTCAGCGGCGCGACCCGTGGCGCGGCCATCGGACATGTTAGCCCCGAAGCCAGCACCGGCGGCCTGATTGCCTATGTGAAAGAGGGCGACATGATCCACATCGACATCGACAATTACGCCATCAATCTGCTGGTGAGCGACGAAGAAATCGCGCAACGCAAGGCGACGATGCAACTGCGCGCGCCGCGGGAACTGGTGGGCTATCTCAAGCGCTATGCGAGCATGGTTTGCTCGGCCGACAAAGGTGCTGTGTATGCTGACGTACAATAAAATTCAACAAGCTGCCTCCGTGCTCAGGCAAGTGCTGCGTCCGACCGACATGGTCTGGGCGCCGCGCTTGGTGCCCGGCTGCGAGCAGCTCTACCTGAAAGCCGAAAATTGGCAGGTGACCGGCTCGTTCAAGGTGCGCGGTGCGTACTACAAAATGAGCCTGATGACCGACGACGAAAAAGCGCGCGGCGTGATTGCTTGCTCGGCGGGCAACCATGCGCAGGGCGTGGCGCTTGCGGCGCAGCGTGCGGGCATTGATGCCACGATTTTCATCCCCAGCATCGCGCCGATTTCTAAGATTGAAGCCACCGAGCGCTACGGCGTGCGGGTGGTGATTGTGGATGGCGTGTACGACGACGCCTACCAAGCGGCGCGCGAGTTTGAGCGCACCAACGGCGGCGTGTTCATCCATCCGTTTGATGATGAGCAAGTCATCGCCGGGCAGGGCACGATTGCCCTGGAGATCCTCGACCAATACCGCGCCAAGGGCAAGATTCTCAATGAGCTGGATGCGGTTGTGGTGCCGGTTGGCGGCGGCGGGTTGATCTCCGGGGTGGCGGTGGCGATCAAGAAGAGCAACCGCGCGAAAAACTGCAAGGTTTATGGCGTGCAGGCGGCGGGTGCTGCGAGCATGGCGCAGTCTATGGCGGCAAAGCAGCGCAAGTCGCTTGACCACGTTGCCACTTTCGCCGACGGCATTGCCGTGAAGCATCCCGGTGAGTTGACTTACGACTATTGCAGCGAATTTGTGGACGAAATCGTGACCGTGACGGACGACGAAATCGCCATTGCCATTCTGCACTTGATGGAGCAGCAGAAGTTCATCGCCGAGGGCGCAGGCGCAGTTGCCGTGGCGGCCGCGATGTTCAACAAGCTGCCCCTTGCGGGCAAAAATGTGTGCGCGATTGTCAGCGGCGGCAACATTGACGTGAACAATCTGCCGCGTGTCATCAACCGCGGGCTGCTGGCAACCGGGCGATTGTCGCACCTGACCATCGAACTGATTGAACGCCCCGGGCAGCTGATGGGCGTGAGCAAAATCATCGCAGATTGCGGCGCAAATGTGGTTGACCTGGTGCATAATCCCGGGCGCGAAAACACCGACATCGCCAGCTGCATCCTGCGCCTGACCATCGAAACCAAAGACCGTGCCCACCGCGACACCGTGATTCGCACGCTCACCGAACAAGGTTACAACGTATTGTAACCCCCTCAGTCACGCCTGCGGGCGTGCCAGCTCCCCCAAAGGGGACGCCTTATATGGAAAGGATTAAAACATGAAAAAAATCATCTTTACTGAAAATGCGCCCTTCCCGGTTGGACCATACTCGCAGGCGGTGCTGGTTAACGGCACGCTGTATGCCAGCGGGCAAATCGCCATGGATGCCCTTGACGCCGACGTCGCCACGCAAACCCACAAGGTCTGCGAGAACGTCACCGCGGTGCTGGCTGCCGCCGGCATGACGCGCGAAAACGTGGTGAAAACCACCTGCTTCCTCGCCGACATGGCCGACTTCGTCACCTTCAACGGCGTGTATGAGCAATACTTCGCCCACAAGCCCGCGCGCAGCACCGTGGCCGCCAAGCAGCTGCCCAAAGATGCGCTGGTGGAGATTGAAGTGATCGCGGTTGCGGAGTGATGTTCTTTTTCTTGAAAGAAAAAGAACCAAAAAGAACTTTAGTCGCGCTGCGCGCGGAGCTGATTATCGAAATAGCAAAACCCCAACTTCCTGTGATGCAGTGAGTCGGGGTTTCATTTTATCATAATCGTTCATCGCGAAGCGGGAAAAGTTTTTTGCTCCACTTTTTTTCAAAAAAGTGGAAAAGAATCACGCCTTCTTCTCGGCTTTTTTGACGTAGCCGCAGCCTTCGTTGTGGCATTTGAGCGAACCTGCGCGCGGCTTGAAGAGGCTTTTGTCGCACTGCGGGCATTTTTCGTCGCCGGGCACATCCCAGGTGACGAACTCGCAGTCTGGCCAGCCTTGGCAGCCGTAGAACACGCGACCGGTCTTTTTGGCCTTGCGCTGCACGACCGTTTTGCCGCATTTGGGGCACTGGGCGCTGGATTCCATCACCAGTGGCTTGGCGTTTTTGCAGTCCGGGAAGCCGGGACAAGCCAAAAAGCGCCCGAATTTGCCGGATTTAATCACCATCATGCGCCCGCATTTGTCGCAGGGGATGTCCGTGAGGTCTTCTTGCAGCTGGATTTTTACGCCTTGCATGTCGGCTTTGGCTTGGGTGAGCGTGGCCTCAAATCCGCCGTAAAAGTCATCGAGAACCTTGATATAGTTCGCCTTGCCTTCGCCAACTTGGTCGAGCTGGTCTTCCATGCCGGCGGTGAAGGTGACGTTGACGATGTTCGGGAAGCGCTCTTTGAGCAGCTGCGTGAGTGCCTCGCCGAGCTCGGTGGGCGACAGCTGCTTTTGCTTGCGCGTGACATAGCCGCGCTGCGTAATCGTGCTGATGATGGTTGCGTAAGTGCTCGGGCGGCCCACGCCGTTTTCTTCGAGGGCTTTGATGAGGCTCGCCTCGGTGAAGCGCGGCGGCGGCTGGGTGAAGTGCTGTGCAGGCAACAGCTCCGCCAGGTTGAGCGGCTCGCCCTCGCGCAGCTCGGGCAGGCGGCGTTCGCCGTCACCATCGCTGTCGTCTTCGTCATCTTTGGCTTCGACGTACAGGCAGGTGAAACCGTCAAACGCGACGGTATATCCGCTTGCGCTGAAGACCAAGTGGCGGTTTGCGCGACGCTCGGCGGCGTTGGCGGCAAAGATGGTCGCCTTCACGGTGTTTTGCAGGCAGCCAGCCATCAGGCTTGCCATGAAGCGCTTCCAGATGAGGTCGTATATCTTGAACTGGTCGGGGCTCAAGCTGCTTTTGACCTGCGCCGGGGCGAGCCCGGGAATGGTGGGGCGAATGGCTTCGTGGCCGTCTTGCGCGTTGGCGCGGGATTTATAATAGCGCGGCTTGGGCGGCAGATATTTCTTGCCGTAGGTTTCGACGATGTAGCCGTTGGCTTGCTCGCGGGCTTCTTCGCTCACACGCAGCGAGTCGGTACGCATGTAGGTGATGAGACCGGTGGTGCCATAGCCGGGGATTTCCATGCCCTCGTAGAGTTCCTGCGCGGCACGCATGGTGCGCTGCGCTTGAAAGCCCAAGCGGCGGCTGGCCTCTTGCTGCAGGGTGGAGGTGATGAACGGCGGCGCGGGATTCTTGGTGCGCGTGCCTTTTTTCATGCCCGCGACCCAGTATTGCGCGCCGTCGAGCCGAGCGAGGATTTTATCGGTTTGCGTTTGGTCTTTCAGCGCGATTTTGCCTTTTTGGTCACCCACAAAGTTGGCTTTGAGGCTCTTTTTTGCGCCGTTGAGCAGCTTTGCGTCAATCGTCCAATACTCCTCGGGATTGAAGGCGCGGATGTCCAGCTCGCGGTCAACAACCAGCCGCAGTGCTACACTTTGCACGCGCCCGGCGGAAAGCCCACGGCGGATTTTTTGGCTGACGAATGGGCTTAGGCGGTAGCCAACCAGGCGGTCGAGAATCCGCCGCGCTTGCTGGGCGTTGACCAAGTCCATGTCAATCTGCCGCGCGTTGGCCATGCCTTGCAGCACGCCGCTTTTGGTGATTTCGTTGAAGGTGACGCGGTTGGGCAGCTTGCCGTCAAGCCCCAAAATGTGCCCCAAGTGCCACGAGATGGCTTCGCCTTCGCGGTCCGGGTCGGTGGCGAGAAAGACTTCGCTGCACTTTTTGGCTTTGCCCTGCAGCTCTTTCACCAGCTTCTCTTTTTCCTTGAGGATGACGTAGGTGGGCGCGAAATCTTGCTTGACGTCAACGGCAAGGCGGGTGGGCGGCAGGTCGCGCACGTGGCCCATCGACGACGCAACCACGTAGCCGCTGCCCAAATATTTCGCGATGCTCTTGGCTTTCGCGGGGGATTCCACAATGATTAATTTTGGCAAACGATTTTCCTCCAACAGGGGATTACTTTTTTATGCGTTCAATTGAAAAATTTTACCAGGTGCTTGTTTGATGATACCACCAATTTCGAGTTTTGTCAAGGCGGCGAAGAGCTCACCCAAACCCGCGCCTGCGGCCTTCGCTAGTTCATCTATATGCAACGGCTTGGCTGCAAGACACTGCACGAGTGTGTGCTCAAGGGGTGGCAAGTCGGCGGGCAGGGGAGGGGGCTGCGGCAAATTCCCCTCCGTGGAGGGGTGGCGCGCCAACGGCGTGACGGGGTGGTTTTCGCGAAGCGATTGCTTAATAGAGCTCTTCTTCACTGCCACTTTTTCGGGGGTAATGGAAGCCCGCTCTAAGTCTCGCGCGGCTTGGCGCATGTTGAGCAAATGGGCATAGTTTGCCTCGTATTCTTCGAGGACATCTGCGGAAGAAAACACCGGCTTTGCGCCCTCGCGGATGAGCTTGTTGCCGCCGGTGTAGGTTGAGCCAAAGGCATCGCCCGGCACGGCGAACACGTCGCGCCCTTGCTCGGCGGCGCAGGTTGCGGTGATTAACGAGCCACTGCGCTCGCTGGCCTCCACCACGATAGTGCCCGCGCAAATGCCCGAGATGATGCGGTTGCGTGTGGGGAAGCTGTGCTTGGTGGGCGCAGTGTTGCCGGGAAATTCGCTGACCACCGCGCCGCTTTGGGCGATGCGCTGGCGCAGGCTTGCGTTTTCGGGCAGGTAGTTGTGGGTAATCCCGCAGCCGAGCACGCACACGGTGTTCGCTTGCGCGTGCAGTGCGCCCCAGTGGGCGGCGGAGTCAATGCCCAGCGCGCCACCGCTGACGATGCAACAGCCCGCGCGTGCGAGGTCACCGGCCAAGCGGCTGGCGATGTCCACGCTTTTGCGGTCGGCGCGGCGTGTGCCCACGAGGGCGATCGGCAGGCTTTGCTGCAGGCAACGCAGGTCGCCACGGACGTAAAGCACCAGCGGCAGGTTCATCACGTGGCGCAGCAGGGCAGGGTAGTGTTCGTCCGGCGGGGTTAGCATGTGCAGCTTTAGCCGCGCGCATTCATCGCAGATGAGCTCCGCTTGCGCAAGGGTGGTGCGGCGCATGCGGTCAATTTGCGCGACGGTGAACACGCCGCTGATGCGCCGGTCGTAGTCGCTCGCGTCGAAAATCGCGCGTGCATTGCCGTCGAATGCCGCCAGAATTTCCTGCGTGCGCAACGAGGACGAAATCCCCAGCGCGCATTGCAGCCATACGAAATATTTCGTCACTTGCACATCTCCCACATCAAGATTGCCGCAGCGGCAGCGGCATTCAGACTTTCGGCGCGCCCGCGCATGGGTATGGTCACCTGCGCATCGCAAGCGGCGATGGCGTCGGCGCTCAGCCCGTTGCCCTCGTTGCCGATGACGACCACGCAGTGCCCAGACAGAGCATGCCAGTTGCCGTCAGTTGGCACGGCGGCATATGTCGGCAGGTCGCAGGCGTGCAGCCAAGTGGGCAGGTTGTCCACCTGCGTCACCGGCAGGCGCAGCAGCGCGCCCATGCTCGCCCGCAGCGCCTTGGGGTGGTGCACATCGCATCCGCCGCTGACGACCAAGCCGTGGATGCCCAGCGCCTCGGCGGTGCGCGCGATTGCGCCGAGGTTGGCGGGGTCTTGCAGGTTTTCCAAGGCAACCAACTTCGTTGCGGGCGGATTTGCATCCGCCCCTACAGGCACGCGCCAGACGCCAAAAACACCCTGTGTATTCACGGTATCGCTCAACTTTTGCGCCACGCTTTCACTGATGCGCACGGCGTTGGGCAGGTCGTGCTGGTCTGTGCAAAGCAGCAGCTCGGGCGTGTAGCCATTGTCGAGGGCGTCCATGCATAGGCGATAGCCCTCCAGAAAGAACAGCCCGTGCTCGCGCCGTGCCCGCGCGCTGTCGCGCAGTTTGACCGCCAGCTTTATCTGTGGGTTTTGCGTTGAACTTATCATTTGTCCATCTCATTGTTTAAGTGTTTTTGTATCCAAGTGTCTATCCGCGACGCGCTTTCTTCAGGCGTTAGCTGCGAATTGTCCAGCAGTTCCATGGGCGGATTCGTCGTGGCGGCGTGCTCTTTGAGCCAGAGATTGAAGTGCAATGATGATGCCAGATGCGCTTTATCTTTGATTTTACGCCCTTTGCGCACGCGTCGTTCCATGGTTTTGTCGTCGCACACAATGGCGAGATAGTGAATTGTCGTGAACAGCGCTCGTTCAGGCAGCGGTTCGTGTTGTTGCGGTGTAGTACAGCCACACAGCACCACTGGGTTACCTGCTTGCGCGATGTTGGCGCACAAATTCATTTGCACGGTGCGATAGGCACGATAGTCATCGTCCGGCGTGTTGTACACGTTGTTCCAAATGATGTCGCTTTCCAGCACAATATAATCCGTTTTGCTGCGAAACAAAACCTCACAGTCGGTGGATTTACCAACGCAGCTGGCTCCACTGATGATAAATAACGGCAGACGTTTTGTGGGAGTCATATCGTTTCCTCGTTGAGCAGATGGTGATTACGTCGCTTGCGCATCAAAATATCCAAGCCAAACATCAGCGCACAGCCCACGGCGTACCACAGGATGTCCAGCCAGTCGAAGGTCACGCCAACCACGATGCGCAGCCATGTGATGTGCGCCAGCCCCAGCAGCTCCAGCAGGTTGATGGCCTGCGTGAGCTCCACCAAACAGGCGGACAAGAACACATAAAGCGGGAGCAAGCGCGGCTTATGGGGAAATACCACGCGGATGGCGCAGTGGATGGGGATCACCACCAGCACATCGCCCAAGTGCCCGCGCACGAACGGCTGCGTCACAAACAGCGCGATGTAGACAATGGCGGCGAACGAAATTAGCGCAACCGCGGCGTAGATGACACGAGTATGCGCAAAGGCAGACACATTGCGTATGTCTGCCTGGTTTTCTATTGCTTTTTTGCGCCTCACAGTGCCGCTTTTGCTGCGTCCACCAGTGTGGTGAAGGCGGCGGGGTCGGCAATGGCAATCTCGCTGAGCATTTTGCGGTTGAGGTCGATGTTGGCTTTTTTCAGCCCGTTGATGAACGTGCTGTAGTTCATGCCGTTGGCTTTTGCGGCCGCGCTGATGCGGGTGATCCACAGCCGGCGGAAGTCGCGCTTGCGTTGTTTGCGCCCGATGTATGCATACTGACCGCTTTTCATCACGGCTTGTTTAGCGGTTTTGAACAGGCGGCTTTTGGCACCATAGTAGCCTTTGGCCATCCGTAATACTTTTTTGCGGCGTTTGCGCGTTACAACCGCGCCTTTGACTCTTGCCATAATTTATGTCCTCCTATTTATACGGAATCAGCCGTTTGATATTTGCGGTGTTGGTTTTGTCGGTCACTTGGGTGCCACGCAGGTTGCGTTTTTTCTTGGCGTTTTTGCGGCCTTTGATGTCGTGCCCGGTGTTTGCGTGGGCGCGCATCACTTTGCCGCGCTTGGAAATCTTAAAGCGCTTTTTCGCGCCCGAGTGCGTTTTGATTTTCGGCATAATTATTCTCCTTGTGATTGTTTCTTTGGTTTTTCTTTTGGCGCCAAGAACATCAGCATTTGGCGACCCTCAAGCTTTGCGCCTTTTTCTACTGTGCAGCATTCGCAGCAGCATTCGGCGAAGTTGGTCATGTTGTCGCGCGCGAGGCTCGAGTGCGCCATTTCGCGCCCACGAAAACGAATCGACACCTTCACCTTGTGCCCTTGCTCCAAAAACTTGCAAGCATGCGCCACTTTGGTGTCAAAGTCGTGCTTATCAATGCCCACCGAAAGACGAATTTCCTTCATTTCGGCAACGCGTTGATTTTTGCGCGCTTCTTTTTCGCGGCGGCTTTGCTCAAACTTGAACTTGCCGTAGTCCATGATTTTCACCACAGGCGGTTTGGCCTGCGGGGCAATCTTCACCAAGTCAAGGTTTTGTTGCTCGGCCATGTGCAGCGCTTCGCGCGCGCTCATCAAGCCCAGCTGCTCGCCATGCTCGCCCACCACACGCACCTCGCGGTCGCGTATGGCATCGTTGATTTGCTGCGGCGCTTTGCGCGCGGGTTGGCCGGAATCTCTTGTGCTGATAGCATCCACCTCCGTCAGAATAGCAAAAGACGCGCACAGATTTCTGCACGCGTCAATACCCGAAAAAGTCGGCTTGGTATTGACCCGCAGCGAACGAAATCGTGTGGGTGGGGGCGAAAGCCCCACTTGCTTACCAAGGTAGTATACCACAAAGTTGCGGCATTGTCAAGTGTTTTGCGAAAAAATTTAATCGTTGCGCAAACCAGCCTTGCGGTCTTTGCTGCGCAGCACGCCTTTGATGATTTCGCCCACCACAATTTGCACCAGCGAAAGCCCGCCCATGATCAGCCAGTGCAAGCCGGTGACAACTTGCAGACCAAACACGTCACGCGTGAGCGGGAACAGCGACAGCGACGCCGAGATGCCCAAGCTGCCCAGCACGGTGAAGAATAGTCCGCGGTTGGTGAGGGGGCTGGACTTGAAGATGGAAAGCGTTGAGCGCACGTTGAATGCGTTGATGGCCGATGCCCAGCAAAGCACCATGAAGGCCATGGTGGTGCCGGTGGCGAAGTCGGCGAAGAAGCGGCTGCCTGCGCCGGAATAAGTTGCATACATGGGCATCAAGAACGAGCCAATGGCAAACGCCGTCATGGTCAGCACGGAGAAGGTGACGGCATAACAAGCGATGAACACGCCGGTGCGCTGTGCGAACACGCCGGTGCCTTTGGGCAGCGGTTTGCGTTTCATCACGCCCGGTTCGGGTTTTTCAAACGCCAAGCAAAAGCCGGGGATACCGTCTGCGATGACGTTGACGAACAGGATTTGCAGCGCGGTGATGGTGGCTACGCCGAACACCAGCATGCCCAGCAGCAGCACGAAGATTTCTGCGAAGTTCACGCCCAGCAAGAACTGAATGGTCTTGCGGATGTTGTCGTAGCTGGTGCGACCTTCTGCCACGGCATCGACGATGGTGGCAAAGTTGTCGTCGGTGATAATCATGTCCGCGGCGTTTTTGCTCACCTCGGTGCCGGTGATGCCCATGGCGGCGCCCACGTCGGCGGCTTTGAGGGCGGGTGCGTCGTTCACGCCGTCGCCGGTCATGGCGATGACCTCGTTGTGCGCGCTCCACGCCTGCACGATGCGCATTTTGTCTTCGGGGCTCACACGGGCATACACCGAGATGCCACGCACTTGGTCGAACAATTCCTCGTCGGTCATGGTGGTCAGCTCCACGCCGGTGACGGCACGGTCGCCCTCTTCCATGATACCGATTTCTTTGGCGATTGCAGCTGCGGTTGCCACGTGGTCGCCGGTGATCATGACGGTTTTGATGCCTGCCTCACGTGCGCAGGCAACGGCTTGCGCGCTTTCGGGGCGCGGCGGGTCAATCATGCCCACCAAGCCCAGGAAGGTGATGTCTTTTTCCAGCGCTTCTTCGCTTAAGTCAGCCGGAAGCTCGGCGTATTTGCGGTAGCCCACGGCAATCACGCGCAGCGCTTTGTGCGCAAAGGTGTCGTGGATTTCCGTGGCTTTGGCTTGCAGGGCGGCATCCCAGTTGGCGGGCATGCGGTCAAACGCGCCTTTGGTGATGGCGATGAAGCCGTCCTCGGTTTTGTGCACGGTGGTCATGCGTTTGCGACCGCTGTCGAAGGGCAGCTCGTGCACGCGGGGATACTTCGCATCCATGTCTGCGCGGGTGAGGTTTTTCGTGCCCAGCAGGCGCACGATGGAGATTTCGGTGGGGTCGCCCACCACGCTTTCTTGACCATCCACGATGTCGATGGTCGCGTTGGTGCAGCTGGCGAGCAGCTCCAGCATGTTCATTTCGTCCGCCGAAAATTCCTCTTTGGCTTTGGTGCTTTCGTCGTTGCCCGCAACCCAAACGCGTTGGATAATCATTTTGTTTTGCGTGAGTGTGCCGGTTTTGTCACTGCAAATGACGGAGGTGTTGCCCACGGTTTCCACGGCGGGGATTTGGCGGATGATGGTTTTTTTCGTGACCATGTTGAACACGCCGTGTGACAAAATCATCGTCACGATAATCGGCAGGGTCTCCGGCACGGCGGCCACACCCAGCGCAACACCGAGGATGAGCATATCCAGCCAGTTGTTGCCCCAAACGAAAAAGCCCACGAGGAACATCACCACGCCGCTGATGAGCGCAATGGCGGAGATCCGCTTAGCCAGCTGCTGCAGCCGCAGTTGCAGCGGCGTGAGCAGCTTTTGGGTGGTGTTGAGCGATTTTGCAATCTTGCCCATTTCGGTTTCCATGCCCGTGGCAACCACCACGGCGCGCCCGCGCCCGGCGGTGACCAAGCAGCCCGAGTACACCATGTTCAGGCGGTCGCCCAGCGGCACGTTTTCTTCGGTGATTTGCACGTCGCTGTCTTTTTCCACCGGCACGCTTTCGCCGGTCAGCGACGCTTCCTCCACTTGCAGGCTGCTGCAGTCAATCAGCCGCGCGTCTGCGGTGATGACATCGCCGGCGTTGAGCTCCACGATGTCGCCCGGCACGAGGTAGGGCGCTTCAATCACTTGCTTGAGCCCAGCGCGAATGACGGTGGTTTTGAAGGCGTTCATCTTTTTGAGCGCCTCAAGCGCTTTTTCGGCCTTGCCTTCTTGATACAAGCCCAGCGACACATTGATGATGACGATGGTGAGGATGACCACCACCTTGGCGATGTCGCTCGCCCGCCAGTAGCCGTTTTCCATCGCAAAGAGCACCGCCGCCACCGCCGCGATAATCGCCGCTGCGATGAGCACCATGGTGGGGATTTCCCGCAGGTGGTGCAAAATGCGTTGGAGCATGGTTTTCTTTTGTTCTTCCTCAAACTCATTGAGGCCGTGCACGGCTTGGCGTGCTTCCACTTCCTGTTGGCTCAGGCCTTCGTCTGGCTTAACCTTGAACTCCTCCAGCACTTCGCCAATGTTTTCTTTCACCCACTGCAATATGATATACCTCCTTGAAGAATAATGTACATAGTAATAGCGCGACCGAAAAGCCACGCCTGCGGCGAGCAAGTCGCTTCGCTGTGTCCTATCCAGCGCCCATAAAAACAACGCACGGATGCTGAAAAGTCACAAACGTGGCTTCATCTACACCCGCGCACTTTTCATTTGCAAAAATCACTACTATATTAACATAGTATGACGCGTTTGTCAACACAGAATTTTTGTGCCCGAGTGAATAAGCAAAAGATTTTTCGCACAATCTTTTAATAACCCCTTGACAAACGCGCCGAAGTTTGGTATACTTAAACCAAGGGTTAGCTTGAACTAACCAAAGGAGGAGCGATTTATCATGCACAAGAAGATTTCGGCCGTTGCGATTGCGGCGGCGTTGCTGTTGGCGGTGCCGTCGGCGGCGCTGGTTGGTCAAGCGCACCATCACCACGACCACGACGACAACCATTGGCACTGCTGCTGGGAATGCATGCAGGATGACGTAGCCATGCCCGCCGCCGTGCAAAATGGCGCGAACCAAAATAATTCAGCGCAAACGATTGTGTGTTGCTGCGCGATGGCGGCGATGTCGCAGCGCCCGGTGGCGGATGTCAGCAAAGGTGGCTCGCGCGAAAACGAGGATGAAAATGACGCATAGTGCGTGACGCAAAAGCAAGCGCTCCCATGAAAATGGGGGCGTGATTTTTTATGAGGGATTTCTCGCGGAGAAATAAATTTACGCCCCACGAAAGTGAATGCGTGATAATAGAGCAAAAAAGATGTCCTACGCACGAAACCGGTACATCGCACCACTGCGGCGCGGCGGTACGCGTCAAATACTGGGATACAGCCCCCTGCTTACCGGCAGGAGTGTTGTGCCTTTTCGCCCCACGGCAAACGCTCATCCGGCGCGACTCCCTGCGATAAACGTTCTAGCAAAAGCTTAAGGTATACATGGGGATTTAGTTCGTTTGCCTTGGCAGTTTCGATCAGCGAATATATGACTGCGCTGGCTTGTGCGTCTGTCGGTGTGTTGCTGAACAGCCAGTTTTTGCGCCTCACTGTAAACGGGTGAATCGCGTTTTCGTCAACACACGCACCCTCACAGGTGCTCGTAATTGCTAAAGAGGCTTGCCGAAGCCGTAACGCTCTTACAGGGCAATCTACGGCTTCTGGAGGGCTATGCCATTATTGACGGCAAAGGCAACAAGCAACGCATCGTTCCATTTGGTCTGCATGCCAAGCGTTCCCTCATCCGTTACATAAGCAAGTCCCGCCCATCGAACATGGGACACCTTTATTCGTCAAAGACAACCTGATTGCCCTCAATCCAAGCACAATTAAGCAAGCGTTCCGCAAGCTCAAAACCACCGCCAACATACCCCGACTGCACCCTCATTTGTTGCGTCATTCCTTTGCTACACGGTACTTACAGGCAGGCGGTGACATCTACAGCCTACAGCAGATATTAGGTCACACAAGCCTTGAAATGGTTAAACGCTATGTGCACCTGACTAGCCATGAAGCCATAATCTTGCACCCAAGGTTCAGCCCCATGGATAGTCTCATGAAAAAATAACAAAAGCCCTTGTCTAGCAAGGGCTTTTTGCGTGAGAAGCGAAGCGACGGAGCCGCACCGCAGGTGCTGTGTCCATACTACGATTTTGCTACAATGCATGCCGTGGTGCAATCGTGTAATCCTGTGGGTAATCGTGTAAAAATTGCATGCGCTTGACCGCAAGGGTCCATCGGTGTTAGCTTCCCAAAAAAAGCTAGGCCATTCATCATCGTTTCAAAAAAGCCAAGCTATGTTTTTGTTCATACGTTCCTATATGACCGAACAGGGCAGACGACTCAAATGCTTTCGCGGCAAAGTATGCGGTATAAATTGAAGTTTTTATTGCGTCTATCTTCAATGGATTGCGTTTGTTCTTTTTGGCGTAATGCGCATGATAGCACTGAATTAGTTGTATCAAATCATGTCCCTGCGTTATCCCCGCCAAGTCCGCTTCATTGCAAATTTTATTTTCTTGGAAAGCAATAATCGCTGAACATGAATCATCAACTAAGGCGTCATTATTATTTTGTTGCCTCAACGATGCAATCAGCTTGTCCTTATCAAACACTAAATCTACAAAAACATTGCTAATGGATAGGCCGCTAAAACGCATTCCCCACTCGTGCAAACAGTTTAGCTTGCGAAGACAAGAAAGCCATCGAAGTTGCTTCATCAATGACAATAAAGTTGTTGCAGACGGTATATGTAGAACGCGAAACACATTTGAACAAACATTACCGTTCGAAACAAGCATTACTTCCAGACATGAATAGTCATACAAGAAAATTTTCTCAGGAGGAGATTGTTCATCATAATCACGATCACAAACGCCAATTACTGACGCTTCAGAAAAAGATTCAACGATGCGATAAACATCTGGTTTCCCCGCTGGCGATTTATATAGGATAACTTCCTCGGCTGTCAAATCTTTGAAAAAATCAACATCATCCTTTCCTTCTACAATAATGAAAACTGGATTTCCTTGCCTTGCGGACAGCGTTAATTTAATCTCATTTTTAATTTCATCAGCAGTTCTATTCTCTCTGACTAGGTTAGTTGCCATGATACAGCTCTCCTAAATCAATATTAATATCCCAATGAGAGCCAATGATTGTTGGCGAATGAGTCGCTACTACAACTTTCAAATCATTTAGATTCGTCACTTGAAGTAAGTCGTCTAAAAATTTTTGTTGCCAAACAACGTGAAGTGAAAGTTCAGGTTCATCAACGAGCAGGAGTAAGCCTTCGGTCGCCATGAAAATCAAGTCAAAAAACAGATATATCTCCTGTTTTTCTCCGGAAGATAACTTTTCAAGCTCTAGCACACGAGTTTCATCGGATGTGTCGCTAACCAAAAAACCTTCTCCCCGAGATATAACAATTTTCTTGAAGCTTAATCTACCGTTTAATATAGTTGTAAATAAATCTAATTGCTTAATTAGTCGTTCGAAAACCTCATACTTTGAAAAAAAATCATCGAAATAGATTTTAAGTGCCGTTGCATATTTGTCGTTAAAAGCACCTTGCTCAAGCAAAGGCATTTCCGCCAAATTGTATTCTTTTAGTTTTTCGAATTTCTGACTTGCTTCGCCAAAATGAGTGGTATATTCTGTGTCGTTAATTGCATCATTTGACGTCAATAATCGCTTAGGGTATGTGCTGTCAAGCTGGTTTGCCTTTGCTGAATACTCAGTAGAAACTTTGTCGATGATACTCTTTAGCCGTTTGGGCAAATCTATGATAACTTCTTGCAGGCTTTCTTCTTCTCGAGCATGGCGAGAGTAGGCGTTATTTCTTTTGATCAAACGTTGCGCAGGTATCAGCCTTGTATCTCCGCCCCACTTTTTCATTAGTTCAATTTTGCTTCGAAGATCCTCCAATTCCTTTTTGGTGTCATCTGCCATTCCTTCGAGAACTTCCGGGAAATCCAATATGTCTATTTGCGGAGGCATTTCGTCGAAAAATTGACCGGTACGGATATCTTGCCATGCCCCAGGTCCTCTGCGCCTAATATACGGATGAACCCCTCCATGCAATATTCGCATAAAGGTTTGGCGAGAACAACGGACATCATCAATAATAATGCCCTCAGTATCGCGTGCTTTTTTGATACTGAGCGTCTCCTTGTTTGCAAAACCACAAACAATCTCTTCAAATTCCAGCTCAAGGAAAAACCTAAAATTTCCTTGGCTAATAGCCTCGCAAATTAAGAGGATGGTAGATTTTCCGTATCCATTTGGCCCCGTGATAATTGTAACACCGCCAGGCTTTGTTTCGATGTCATAGTTGAAACGTCCAAAGAGCTTCCTGATTTTCAAAGAAGAAATCATACTTAGGTGCCTCCCCAAATAATATTAGCGCACAGCTTATAAACATTATACCACACAATAGCCTCTAGAACAATATGCTTGGAAAATTTTCTTCCTCTTTTCATTTTTTCTGCAATATATTAGTTGATCGCATTCATTCTGCTTCCCTTCCCACAATCGCCTCGTGCCATCCCTGCGCATAATACCGCGCCAGTTGGCCCTCATTCTTCGCTTGCTTGCCGGTAAAATAATCCTTCACGAAGGTCTTTTGCAGGTAAGCGTCAAATAGAAAAGCACCTGTACAGGTGCTTTTCTATTTGACGCTTACATTTTAACCTTGCAACATAAATACACGAAACGGGGGTATCGTGAAAACCATGCCACGCATATTGCACCTTAAGTGGACTAACCACGCATTTTCCACACTCCGAAAACAAGAAAAAAGCCCCAAACACCGCTGTTTGGGGCTTCTTTGTGCGCTAACTGTTGTAGCAATATTAGCGTCTTTACATGGTAGCCCTTCACAGACTTGAACTGTGGACTACCCGATTATGAGTCGGGGGCTCTAACCAACTGAGCTAAAGGGCCAAGAAAAAGGGGACGAGCGGCTGCCCGCCCCCTGAAAACTCGCATAATTCGCCACTAGAACTGGTACCACAGCGCGTAGGCCGCAATGACGCTCACGAACACGATCGACACGGTCGTGATCATCTTAAACAGCGTGTTCAGCGCAGGGCCGGAGGTGTCTTTGAAGGGGTCGCCCACGGTGTCGCCGATGACGGCAGCTTTGTGGTTGTCGCTGCCTTTGCCGTTGTGCGCGCCGCTTTCGATATACTTTTTGGCGTTGTCCCACGCGCCGCCTGCGTTGGCCATGAACACCGCCACGGCAAAACCAACCACGGTCGCGCCTGCGATGAGCCCAACCACGCCTTCGATGCCGAAAATCATGCCTGTGATCACAGGTGCAACCACAGCGAGGATAACCGGCATGATCATTTCGCGCAGCGCGCCTTTGGTGCACAGATCAACGCAGGTTTTGTAGTCTGCTTCGGCGGTGCCTTCCATCAGCCCTTTGATTTCGCGGAACTGACGGCGCACTTCCACCACGATGCTTTGCGCAGCTTTTTGCACGCTGTTCATCGTCATTGCGCTGAACACAAACACCAGCACCGCGCCGATGAACAAACCAACCAGCACAGCCGGGTTGGTGATGCTCAGGTTCAAACCGGCGAACTGCCCGGGATACTCCGCCGCGCGGTCGGGATGATACTCTGCCACACGCTGGGCAGCAATGGTGATGAAGCTCACCAGCAGCGCCAAGGAGCTCAGCGCAGCCGAGCCGATGGCGAAACCTTTGCCGGTTGCCGCAGTCGTGTTGCCGATGCTATCGAGCGCGTCGGTGCGCTCACGCACTTCTTCGCCCAAGTGCGCCATTTCGGCAATGCCACCGGCGTTGTCGGCCACAGGACCATACGCATCGCCAGCCAGGGTGATGCCCAGCGTGCTCAGCATGCCAACTGCCGCCAGGCCAATGCCATAAAGACCCATCGTGAACTCGCCAAACCCGCCTGCTGCCACAAAGCTGCCGATGATGGCCGCGGCAACAATCATCACGATCGCGAACGTGGACTTCATGCCCAGCGCAATGCCGCCGATGATGATGGTGGCCGAGCCGGTTTCGCTGCTCGCGGCCAGTTTGCGGGTGGGTTTGTAGTGCGCGGAGGTGTAGTATTCGGTGAAGTAGGCAATCGCGCAACCTGCGCCCAAGCCAACCACAATCGCGATATACGGACCCCAGCTGTCGAGGATGAAGTAGGTAATCGGTGCGGCTGCAATCGCCGCGAGAACCGCTGCGATGTATGTGCCGCGGCGCAGGGTGTTCAGCAGATCTTTTTGGTTGGCGTTTTCTTTCGTACGAATGAAGAACGTGCCAATCAGCGACGCGATCACGCCCGAAACCGCCAGTGCCACCGGCAGGAACATCGCTTCCCAGTGCAGACCAACGCCATAGAACGCGGCCACGCCCAGCGCCAGTGCAGCTTGGATGGATTTGATGTAGCTTTCGTAAAGGTCGGCACCCATGCCGGCCACGTCGCCCACGTTGTCGCCCACGTTGTCAGCGATTACGGCAGGGTTGCGCGGGTCATCTTCGGGGATACCGGCTTCCACTTTGCCCACAAGGTCGGCGCCCACGTCAGCCGCTTTGGTGAAGATGCCGCCGCCCACACGAGCAAACAGCGCAAACACCGCCACACCAACGCCGAACATCACCATGTTTTCGGCAATTTCTTGCGGACCTGCGCCGAACACAAAGCGCAGCAGCATGAACCACACCGCCACGTCAAGCAGCGCAAGCCCCACCACCGTGAAGCTCAACACCGTGCCCGACGAAAACGCCACACGCAAACCGCTGTTGAGGCTGCCGCTGGCGGCCGTTGCCGTGCGGGAGTTCGCCGCCGTGGCAATCTTCATGCCAATGAGCGCCGACAGTTGCGAGAAGATGCCGCCCACCAAAAAGGCGAAGGGGATAAACCGGGTCACAAACCCCGTGAAGCTCAGCACGATGAGCAACACAAACATGGCGATGTAGAAAATACTCACTGTTTTGAATTGCCGCTTGAGATAGGCGCTCGCGCCCGCGCGGATGGATGCGGCGATTTTTTTCACCGTATCGTTGCCTTCGCTGAATTTCAGCACTTTTCTGCTTTGGAAAAAGGCAAAAGCAAGCGCCAGCACAGCGCCCACAATGCCCAGCAAATAAGCCCACTCAAAATTGTTTGAGCCAATTGCTGCGTAGTAGTAGTCCATTGGATTGTACACCTTTCATCACGAAATTAATTTTGAGCCAAATGCCCACAGTTTATAGTATAGCACTGTAGGCAGAGCTTGTCAAGGGGAATTTTCACATTATTTTCACAAAATATACACGGGCGGATTTTCACCCGCCCGCTGGTCTTATTTTCCCGTCACCCGCACGATCTTTCGTGCTCGCTCGGCGCGCGCAATCGCATCCTCCACACTGTCGCCAATCGCGGTGATATGCCCCACTTTGCGCCCGACTTTGCTCTCCGGCTTGCCGTAAAAGTGCACCTTCACGCTCGGGTCAGCGCGATAGGCCTCCTCCACGCCAAGCAGCTGCGCACAACCAGCACTTTGCATCAGCAGATTAACCATCACCGTCGGCTGGCGCAGGCTCACATCGCCCAGCGGCAGCCCGCACACAGCACGCACATGGTTCTCAAACTGGTTGCACAGGCAGCCCTCAATGGTATAGTGCCCGCTGTTGTGCGGGCGCGGCGCAACCTCGTTGACCAGTACCCCGCCGTCCGCCGTCACGAACATCTCCACGCAGCACGTGCCCACGCCTTGCAGAATTTCCATCACCCGGTCGGCGATGTCACGAGCGCGCATCTCAACTGCCGGGCTAATGCGCGCCGGCACGATGGTCGTGTCTAGGATGCTGTTTTCATGGTGATTTTCGGCCACCGGGTAAATCACGCGGTCGCCGTCAATGCCGCGCGTGGCAATCACAGAAATCTCGCAGACATAGGGCACAAAAGCCTCCGCCATCAGCGGCAGAACACCGCCGCCCAGCTTAGCATAAGCGTTCGGCGCGTCGTGTTCGTCTTGCGCAACAGCCACGCCCTTGCCATCATAGCCACCGCCGAGCGTCTTCAGCACCAGCGGGTAGCCAAACTGCTCGCCCGCCTGCGCAATGTCTTCAAGCGAATGCGCGGCGCAAAACTCCGGCACAGGCACGCCGCCTTCGCGCAGCGTTTGCTTCTGCAGCAGCTTGCTCTGGATGATCTTCAGGCTCGCCACGGACGGATAAACCGGCTTATTCAGCTGCTCCAGCCCGGCAGCGCTGATGTTCTCCCACTCATAGGTCACCACGTCCACGCGGCTCGCCAGTGACAAGTACGCGGCCTTGTCACCCAGCGGCGCAACGATCAGTTCATCGCAAATGCTCGCCGCACAGCAAACAGGGGAGGGGTCGAGCACAGCAACCCACAACCCAAGCCGCTTCGCTTCCAGAATCATCATCTTGCCCAGCTGTCCGCCGCCCACAATACCCAGCTTTTTCGCGAAAAGGTTCATCTTATTCCCCCAAAATCAGTGCGCCCAAATCCATCGGGCTAATGAGCTCGTCGCCGCGATACACGCGCATGCAACCGGCGGAAATCTCGTCAATCAGCATGATTTCGCCATCGGCCGCGCGGCCGAACTCCACCTTCATGTCGTAAAGGTCTAGGCCTTTACACGCCAAGTCCGCAGTGATGGCTTTGCAAATTTGCTGCGTCAGCGCCTTGCAGGTGGCGAACTCCTCGGCGGTCAGCAACCCGAGTGCCGCCAGGGCATCTTCGGTGATGGGCGGGTCGGCGCGGTCGTCGTCTTTCAGGGTCACTTCAACCAGATAGCCCAAGTCCTGCCCCTGCACCGCATACGCACCGTAGCGCTTGAGGAAGCTGCCCGTGGCGCGCGCGCGGCACACGAACTCCAGTCCCTTGCCGAACACCGAGCCCGGGCGCACGCGCATGGTCACGGCATCAATGTCGCAGTCCAGCAGATGCGTCGGCACGCCCTGCGCCGCCAGCAACTCGTAAGTATACTTCGTCAGCCGCAGCGACTCGCGCCCCAGCCCTTCGATGCTCAACCCAACCTGGTTTTCGCCGGGGTCGAACACGCCGTCCTTGCCGGTCGCATCGTCCTTGAGCTTGAGCGTGTAGCTGCCATCGCCGTTGTCGAACAGGTCCTTGGTTTTGCCGGTGTACAGTTTTTTCATGTCTTTTCTCCTTTTTTTTGCGCTCGCCGCGCAGGCGTTACTTTTCTTGAAAAAAAAAGTAACCAAAAGAACTTTACTTGCCTTCGGCGAGGGCTATTTATGTATTGTGTAGGTGTCGCCAAGATGGGTGGAGGAAGGCGCGGCCTTTGGCCGTTTTACGCGTAGGGGCGAGCTGTGCTGTCCGCACCGTTTCATCTCACTTCGCGGTGGATGCTTAATGTATGGTGCAGGTGTTGCCAATTTTTGCGCTCGCCGCGCAGGCGTTACTTTTCTTGAAAGAAAAGTAACCAAAAGAACTTTACTTGCCTTCGGCGAGGGCTATTTATGTATTGTGTAGGTCGCCAAGATGGGTGGAGGAAGGCGCGGCCTTTGGCCGTTTTACGCGTAGGGGCGAGCTGTGCTCGTCCGCACCGCTTCATCTCGCTTCGCGGTGGATGCTTAATGTATGGTGCAGGTGTCGCCAAGGCCTCCCCCTTGGGGGAGGTGGCGCGCCGTCAGGCGTGACGGTGGGGGTTCGCCACACAACCCGCAACAACCTCCACGGCAGTGTCGAACGGTTGCGCGCCGTTGATGATGAGGTCAGCGCGATGCTTGGTGGGCTCAACGAACTCATCATGGCGGTGGCGCACCAAATCAAGATAAAACTCGGCGATTTCGTCAAAGCTCAAGCCCCACGTCATGTTACGCCGCAACCTGCGCACGATGCGCTCGTCGGCGGGGCAATCCACGAAAAGTCGCAGGTCAAGCTGCTCAAAAACCGGCGCGTGCTGCAGCACAAACAGCCCCTCAACCAGAACGACGTCATACTTGCCGGACGCTTTGGCTTTGCTCAAATCTTGCGTGAGCTTGTCCAGCGCAAAGCACTGTGGGTGGTTGTAGTCACGGTAGGTCTTGCCCGAAAACGGCGCTTGCACTTGCGGCAATTTCTTGTGCGACAGATAGTAGTCATCCATGTGCAGCAGGTGCACACGCAGCGCAGGCAGCGCCGTCTTGAGCGCCTGCGCAAACGTAGACTTCCCGCTCGCCGTGCCGCCCGCAATGCCAATGGTCATGCCAAATACCCCGCATACCCCACCTCGTCTAGCCGCGCGATTTTCTCGTGCACCATGGCGTTGAGCTGCGCCTTGTAGTCCTCGAGGCGTTGTGCGAGCGCGCCATCAGAAATCGCCAGCATCGCAGCAGCCAAAATGCCCGCGTTTTGCGCGCCGTTGATCGCCACCGTCGCTACGGGGATGCCCGGCGGCATTTGCACGATGGAGTGCAGGCTGTCCACGCCGCCCAGCGCTTTCGTCTGCACCGGCACGCCGATGACCGGCAGTGTGGTCAGTGAAGCCGCCATGCCCGGCAGATGCGCCGCACCGCCCGCGCCTGCGATAATCACGCTCAGCCCGCGCGCGCGAGCCGACGTTGCGTATTCATACAGCCGCTGCGGCGTGCGGTGTGCCGACACGATGGTCAGCTCGAACGCCACGCCCAGCTCGGTGAGGATATCCGCCGCTGCGCGCATGACGGGCAGGTCGCTGTCGCTGCCCATGATGATGCCAACTTTCATGTGTGTCTCCTGTTTGGTGAGATTTATACGATGACGCGTGTTACTTCGTGCGTTACGTTAAAGATGTCCGCTGGCACCCACAGCACGGGACGAAGGCCGTGGGAATACGTGATGTAGGCGAAGTAGTTGGGCTCGCCAGTGGGACTAACGAGCGCCGCGGAGTTCAAAGAGTCGCCGGGCGAACGCATCCACCAAAACGCGGGCATTGGCCAGTTGCCGCCAAAATCTGCGAGCACTTCGTCCACCGTCATGCCAAACCGTTCATAATTATCATTTGCAAATTGTTCCAGCAAAGCACGGTCGTTGATGAAAGCAACGCGGTCTTCGTCCTGCGCCAAGATATGCACTTCTTCAATGGACGGCAAAAACACTTGGTCCAGGGTTTCATTGCCGCCGGGCGTGCCGTACCATGGGTTGCCGGGATTATACACATAGACACGCGCAATGCGGCTGCGGCTTGCGGCATCAAAACGCTCCAAAAATTCACCGTTGAGCCATGCGCGAATGTCGCTGGTTTTCCAAGTCACGTCTTCCACCGTGTTGTGATACCGCCCAACCGCCACGATGTATTCCGTAATCAACATCGCGTGGCCTTCGTCCAGAGACAGCACCCGCCATTCATATGGACCGAACTGCACAATGTCGCCAACTGCAACGCGCGTGGTTGTCGTTACCCGATGCGTTAAGGTGCAGCCCATTAAACCAGCACCCAGCGCAAACATCATCGCAACAGCCAACGCCACAGACAGAACTTTTTTCATGGGCAGCGAACCTCCTCACATCTACTACATATAGTATACGACTTTTTCGCGGGCTTGTCAAGAAAATGTGCGCGAAAAAAATTTAAAAAACCTATTGACAACCGCGCCATCATGGTGTATAATGTATAGAGTTGTGGCGGCATAGCTCAGTTGGCTAGAGCATTCGGTTCATACCCGGAGTGTCACTGGTTCAAATCCAGTTGCCGCTACCAGGTTTTTTCAACTGGCCCGTTGGTCAAGCGGTCTAAGACTCCGCCCTTTCACGGCGGCAACACGGGTTCGAGTCCCGTACGGGTCACCAAATTTTCCGAAATGCTTTGTTTCGTCTTCGGTCGTGTACATGTGTACACTTCCCTCGTCTCAACTTTGCCTTTCGAAAAATTGCCACAAAAAAACACACGCACAATTGTGGGTGTGTTTTTTTATTTTGATGAAACAATAAGTCCCACCGCAGGTGATTATCTTACCGCATACGGCACCAGCATGTCCTGCGGGATGAACATGTAGTGGTTGCCGCCACCGTCAGCGGTGTCGTGCAGCCCATGGTCGCTGGTGACGATAATCCGCCCGCCGAACTGCTCGGCCAGCACGCGCACAAAGCCGTCGATTTCCGCAACAATTTGCTGCGTCTGCTCGGCATGCGGGCCATGCAGGTGCGCGGTCATGTCCACCTCTTTAAAGTGCAGGAACGTGAAGTCCGCGGGCTCGGCAAGCGCCTGTTGCGCCAGCATGAACCCGTCGGCATCGCTGGTGGTCAGCTGCGGCGGCAGGCTAAGGTTGATGAAACTGCTGCGCGCGCCGATGTGCACACTGTTGGGCACAAGCGTGAAGATGTCGTCCACCAACACATTGCGCTGCCCGCGCCGGTTGATGCCGTGCACATTCGGCGTTTCGCCGGTGAGCATGCTCGCAAGCCCCGTCGGCGTGATGGGCGGATAGGTCGTCAGCGCGCGTTGCGGGTTCAGCGAACGGATGAACGGCGCATGCTCCAGCATATCCCAGCCCAGCCCGTCGATTTTGATCGCCAGAACCTGCTCGCCCTGCGCAATAAAGTGCAGCGCATCGTGGAACATCTGCGTGATTTGCACGGTGGGCGATTCAGCCATGACACCCACGATGTCGTGCAACACATCACCGTTTGGCATCAGCAGGCTGGTGTAGTTTCGTATGGGCAGCAAATGGGCAGTCCCGCGAAAATGCACGGTTTCGCCGTTGCGTGCCATGGCAACGAAGTGGTCGCCTGCTAGGAATTCATCAAGCGGCACGCGCAGCTGCGCGCTAAACACCGCAGCACGGCGGTCGTTGGCATAGTTCGTGCCTTCGTGCTGCAACACACGTTGTTGCGGCATCCCATGCAGCATTCCGATGGTGATTTCACGCACCGCAAGCGCCTCGTCAATCAACCGAACACTGTAAAGGTCATCGCCTTCACTCATCACCACAAGTTCCGCAATATCGCGGATATTCGCGCTGGGCGGGTGTTCTGGGGTGTAAAGCTCCCAACCCTGCCGGTAACGCAACAGCACGCCATCCAGCTCATCGCCGCGCAGCTGCACGGCAAAGCCATCGTGCGCAACCGCCAGCAGACTGAACTGCGCCGACCGCGCCTCAATCACATCCTCAAGGGCATACTCCCGCCCCGTGAAGGTCAGCGCCGCAGCGTCGCCTCGCAGCGTCAGCGGCTGTGCGGGCGTGGTTGCCATGCAGCTCGCCAGTGTAGCAAGCAAAAGTGCCGCTGCGAGCAACGGCAAAATCAATTTTTTCATCTAGAACACCACCATCACTTCGCCGATTTGCACGCTGCTCATGCCATGCACACGCATGCCCACCGGCAAGTTCGGACCGATGAACAGCGGCGCAAGTTCCGTGCCGTCAAACACAATCAGCTGCTGCGAGAACGTGCTGAAGCGCTCGTTTTTCACCAAGCCGTCGTCGGCTGTGATGATCACGAAATCGCTGCGCGGGTCGTCCAAATGCGCCAGCATCGCGGCAATCGGCAGCGCCTGCGTTTCGGCGCCCTCATGCCAAAATGTCTCGGTATGCTCGTCCAGTTGCGCCAGCAGCTCCGCGAAAGCATACTCCCGCGTCACTTCCATTGCCTCGCCGTGCGGCACCAGTTCCAATTCACGCAGATACTTCACCCAAAACATCAGCCGTTCATCGGGAATCACCACCCGCGGGTCGATGATCTCGCCGTTGAAATAGTAAGCCAGCAGCACGTCGCGCGTGCGCAAAATGTCCGCAGGAATGGCGATGAAATAGCCGTCTGCGCCGGTGGCGGTCACGGCGGTGAAGTCGTGCTGGGTCAGCCCGTTTGCCTGCAGAATATCCTCAAGCAACACGCCGCGTGCGTGCACATGGCGCTCCTGTCCCAGCGAGTTCACCGTCACCGTCTCCAGTTCAGTCATGGGGAAACCGCCGTCAAACAGCGCATGCGCCTCAATGTCCAGCAAGAACTCATCCGGCCCAAGCACCGTGATCATCACATCGTCGAGCACCGTGAAATCCAGCTCGGCTACGCTGCCGCAGGCCAGCAGCACAGCTGCCAGCCCCACGGCACACAAGATTGATAAAAGCTTTTTCATCGGTTAAAACTCCAGCGTAAGTTCCGTGATATTTTGGCGATACGCGCCCCAGCGGAGGTTTTGCTCGTCGCCGAAAATCAGGCGTGCATTGGTGAGATAGACTTCAGCGTCATCAGCATCATGGTTCACTTCATGCCAAGCCAGCAACGTGGTGTCGGCGAGAAATACGTTCGGCTGCAGCGTGGTGCTTTCGCCGTTGGAGGATGTAACCAACAATACGGCATTGGCAACATCATCAAGGTCAACGCCTTGCCACGCCAAAATATCAGCGATGGCAACGCCCGTGAAGGTGCGGTTTTGCACATTGCCTGCGGTGTTCTGGGGAGCGATGGTTTGCACCACTTCTTGGGCAGTGCCTGCGAATTGCGCCATGAGCGCATCAACGCTGATGGCAATCACAATGGGAGCACGCGTGGTGGCTTCCGTCGTGGTGGTCGCTTCTGTGGTCGCTTCAGTTGTAGCTTCGGTGGTGGTTTCTGCCGCCGTGGTGGTTGTGACGACCGTGGTCGTCGTGGTGGTGTCGTCGGTTACGTCGCGGTCACGCGCGCCGGGGCCAAAGCCGAAAAATGCGCCGAGGAAGATGCCGAGCGTGGCAAGCAGCGCCACAATGCCTTTGAACAGAGAGAGATTCATGGTAGAGTTTCCTTTCAATTGTTGGGTGGTTTATTTTTTGCGATTGATTGATGTAGTAGGGGATGTCTTCAAATCGTCAACATGGCTATCGTCAGCATGTAGGGGCGGCGGGCGCGCCGCCCGAAATCTTAAATGTTACCATTTTTTTGTAGCCCCGGGTGGCAAGATTGCCACCCCTACAGGTTTCGGCTTTATACAGGGTTTCGGGTATTTTCTCGCTGTAGGGGCGGCAATTTTGCCGCCCGAAATCTTAATGTTACCATCTTTTTGTAGCCCCGGGTGGCAAGATTGCCACCCCTACAGGTTGCCGTAAGAAAAAATCGCGAAGCGGTTGCTCGCCGCGAGGCGTTACGGGTTGAATGTTATGCTCACTACTTGCTGGACGAACGTGCCCGACAGCCCCTGCGGGAACACCAGTCGCGGGCGGGTGAGTTGCCGCACATCGCCTGCGCCGCGGTCTTCCACATAGGCAAGCAACGTGGTGTTGGCGCTGAATTGCGCGCGGTTGAGCGTGAAGCTCACGCCGTCGTGGGCGGTCACCAGCACGGTAGCGCTGGCGGCAGCGTTGGCAACATCCACACCATGCGCAGCCAGAATAACCGGCACAGGCACGCCGGTGAAATCACGTGTGCTTTCGCGCCCAATGCTGTCCACCATGTGGGAGGTTTGCGTCACCGAGTGCCCCATGGCGGTCAGTCCCGCGCGGGTAACGGGGATGTTGACCTGCTGGTTGGCTACGGTGGTGTAGGGTGCGGGCGGGTCGTTGTCGCGGGTGAGGTGGCGGATGCCGAGCCAGCCGCCGACAATCAGAACGAGGACGGCCAGCACCGCAATGGAGATCTTGGTGATGTTGGTCATGGTGCGTTTCCTTTCTTGTCCTTTTTTCAAAAAAGAACCAAAAAATCTTTATAAGTCGCTTCGCTGTGCCCTAAGAAAGGCACTGCGTTTGGGTAAGCCCTTAGCTCCCACTACGGATTAAACTGCACACTCACCACTTGCTGGATGAACGTGCCCGACAAGCCCTGCGGGAACACCAGTCGCGGGCGGGCGAGTTGCCGCACATCGCCGCCGCCTCGGTCTTCCACCCACGCGAGCAGGGTAGTGCGGTCGGTGAACTCCGCGCGGGTCAGCGTCAGCGTTGTGCCATCAAGGGCGGTGATCAGCACCGTGGAATTTAAAGGCGCAGCACCGACATTCACGCCCTTTCGCTCAAGCACATTGCGCAGCGGCACGCCGGTATAATAGCGCGTGCTTTCGCGCCCAATGCTGTCCACCATCTCCGAACGCTGGGTCACCCTGCCGTTCACGCCCAGCAGGTCTTCCGAGCTGGCAATGTTGATGGTCACACGTGTGTGCGCCGCGCCGCCACCGCCGATCATCGTGCCCGTCGGGCGCGTGGGCAGGGTAGCGGTTGTCCTCGTCGTGGGCGTTGTGGTGATTGCAGGCAGCGTGGGCAGTGGATTCGCGGGTGCCGCTGCCGCTGCCGTGGTCGTTGTGGTAGTCGTTGTCGTGGTTGTCGTTTGCGCCTGTGTAGCACCGGCATGGGGTTGCGCGGCGATTTGCGGCCAGGTTTCGGTGGGCCACTGAAGCGCCTCGGGACTGTAAAGCTCATCCCCTTGCCACTGCTGCGGCAAGCCGGGCATCCCAGCAAGCGGGAGCTCGTCCGCCCGGGTGGTGTGCACCGCCACAGCTTCGGTGGGATACTCCACAGCAGGCGGCGGCACGGCTCTGCTGCAAGCAGCAAGCACGATGCACAGCAACAACACAAACAGGGCAATGCGTTTCATGGTAGCCACCTTTCTTGTTCTTTTTTTGCAAAAAAAGAACCAAAAAAACCTAGCCGCTTCGCGTGGGGATTTTAATGCAAAGCGCGTGTAGGGGCGGCAATCTGCCGCCCGTGCCCCTTCATCTCGCTTCGCGGTGGAATTTTAATACACTGCGCAGGTGTCGCCAGAGCCCCCCTCCGTGAGGGGGGATGTCGCGCAGCGACAGGGGGAGTGTGCCTGTAGGGGCGAGCTTTGCTCGTCCGCATCTTTCACTCAATAATAAAAAACAGCGCAAGTTGAGAAATTCAACTCACGCCTAAGGCAGCCCTCACAGGCTTGCGGCGCGCAATTCTTCTCAAACACGGAACGCATAGCTGTTTCCGGCTACACGCTAAACGGCCTTGTGCCATGGCTTGCGCGTTAGGCTACCGGCTCGAATTTCGCGGTAAATATTTTATTCCCATCTAGTTTAGCATGAATAATCCCGCTTGTCAAGCCCCAAACTAAAAAAAACGACCGAAAGGATTTACACCAATGAGTCAACGATTCGATAATTTCCGCCGCCGAGTGCCGCGCGGCACCGGCTTTTACGTCGCGCTTTCCCTCGCCGTGGTGGTGATGGGGCTGGGCGTTTGGGCCGCGGTAAACCACAGCCTGCGCAACAACCAATTCCACGGGCAAACCGAGCAGCGCCAGACCATCCGCTGGGAGGATTTCACCACCCTCGCGCCCGTCACCGTCACCGAGGCCGAGACCACCACAGGCGTGCAGCCGGTGGTTGAGCCCCTGCAAAATGAGCCCGACGATCGCCCGCCGGTGGAGGCCGTGCGCACCGACAATCTGCCCTTCATCGGTGAATTTGCGTTGCCGTTCGGCACGAATATCGTCAAAGATTTCTCGCACGGCGAGCTCGTTCGCTCCGTCACCATGGGCGATTGGCGCGTGCACAACGGCGTGAGCTTTGGCGGACAGCAAGACCAAGAGGTCTTCGCCATTCAAGACGGCCTGGTGCAGTCTGTGGTGAACGATCCGCTGTGGGGCTGGGTTGTGGCAGTTGATCACGGTCACGGCGTCATTGCGCGCTACAAAGGCCTGCAGGAGGGCAGCATCCCCGCCGTTGGTCGCGCCGTGCACATGGGCGAGCCGATCGGTCAGGTGGGTCACGTGCCGGTGGGTGCGGCGCACGGCGTGCACATGCACCTGGAAATCCGCGTGAACGGTCAAGTCGAAGACCCCCTCGCGGTGATGAACCGCGTCGGCAACCGCTACTTGTAGCAACAGTTTAAAATAAAGCGACAGACCTTGTCGTGTTTGCGCAACACAGCGTGAACACGACAAGGCGTTTTACTTTACACGCGAAAACCCTTGACAAAAACGCGCTTTCGTGCTATCATATTCCCATGACTTACAAAAACATCGTGTTCGACATCGGCGGCGTGCTGCTGGACTTCAGCGAAGCATGGCTACTCAACCTCTTTCTCGGCGACCTCACACCCGCGCAGCGCAAGCAGCTGGAAGACTGGCTGTTCGCCGGCGGGCGTTGGCGGCAGCGTGACCTAGGCGAGCTCACCGACGCACAAATCGTGCAACTCGCGCAGCAAGACCTGCCCGCCCCACTGCCACAAACCCTGCAGCGCATGCTCAACGGGCACTTTCCGGTCATGCGGCCGCTGCCCACCGCCGACCTCATCCCGCAACTGCAGGCGCGGGGACACCGGCTTTTCCTGCTTACCAACACGCCCCTTGCCATCCACGAAAACCGCGATATCGTGCCGCATTTCGCGCGCTTTGATGGCATGTTTGCCTCGTGCGACGTGGGGCTGCTCAAGCCGGACGAAGCCTTCTACCGCGCGTTTTTGCAGCATTTTCAGCTGCAGGCAGCAGACTGCTTGTTCATCGACGACCTGCCGGAAAACTGCGCCGGTGCCAACCGCGTGGGCATCAACACCTTCTGCTTTGACACACGCGACTTGGTCGGTTTGTGCGCAAAATTGGGTCTATAGAGCCTAACGGTTAGATTTTGATGAAAGCAGATTAGTGCACAGCGAAGCGAAGAAACACCCCTCAAGTTGAGGGGTGTTTTTTTATGCCGTCAGCCGCTTGAGCGTTGCGGCATCGCTCGCGCACTGTGCCGGGCAATTGTCCTTCACAAACTCAAGGATTGCGGCACCGGCGTGCTCGCCCGCCGCGGCAAAGTAGGCCGCCCAGTCGTCCGCGCCGTCTTGCAGCGGCAGCCGCGTGCCATCGTGCCGCCACTGGAACACGTGCACATAAGTCAGCCAAGGCAGCACAGCTTGCAGTTCGGCGAGGTTTTGCTCGCGCGGTAGTTCGGGGTTCGGCTGCCAGTACGTTTTGACATTGCCCGCCGCCTGCAGCAGACCCACGGCGCTTGCGGCGCAGTCGGTGAGGCTGTCGCGGTGGTACTCAAGCGCAACGGTGATGCCCTGCGCGGCGGCTTGCTCGGCGATGCGTGTTGCGTCGGCGGTGGCGAGCGCGCGCTCCTCGTCGGTGTAAAGGCGAGAAGCTTTACCCCCCGCCCACACGCGAATCATCGGTGCACCCAGCGCAGCGGCACTGGCGAGCACCGGCGCAAAGTCCTCGCCCGCACCCAAGCGGTAGTACGAGCCATAGCTCAGCACCGCAAGCCCGGCTTCGTGCGTTGCAGCAGCGATTTCCCGGGCAAGATCCACATCGCCGGGCGGGCAGTGGATGTCGCCGCCCCATTCGATGCCTTGCAGCCCGCATTCCACGGCAACGCAAATCACTTCCAGCCAAGTCAGGTGACGAAACGTCACAGACGTAAGTCCACAGTATTGCATGATTTTTCTCATTTCTTCATCGATTATGTTGTGCGCTTCGCACCCACCCCCCTGCCGTCTTACGACGGCTTCCCCCCTCTATCAGAGGGGGGCTTTGGCAACATCTGAAAGCCCGAGTTTCGCCAGAGTCCCCCTCTTTAGAGGGGGAGAGCACGCGTTAGCGTGCAGGGGGTGAGGAAAGAGAGGCGCGGCGACTGGGGGTGCAGAGTTTTCGGTCGCTATCGTCAGCCACAGCGGAGCGACGGAGCCCCACCGCAGGTGGTTATGCCATGCTCTCCAGCATCGCCAGTGTCACTTCGTGCGGCGAGGCCTTGCCCGCAAGAACATCCGCGTGCGCGGCAAGCATGTAGCTGCCCATGCGCGCGGTTTCGCGGCCGGTGCTGCCTGCGATGTGCGGGGTCAGCACCACGTTGGGCAGGGTATATAGCTCGCTGTCGGGCTCAGGCGGCTCGGGATGCGTCACATCAAGCACGGCGGTGCGGTTGGGCTCTTCCGTCAGCGCGCGCACGAGATCAGCCTCAACCACCTGCGCGCCGCGTCCGGTGTTGATGAACGTGGCGTTGGGCAGCATGCGCTTGAAGAAATCGTAGCCGAGCATGCCGCGCGTTTTTTCGTTGTCGGGCAGGTGATTCGAGATGGTGTTGCAGCGCGTGAAGAGCTCTTCCAGTCCGCACTTGGTTACGCCCAGTTCGGCGGCGCGCTGCTCGTCGAGGTAGTTGGAATACACCAGCACCTGCACATCAAAGGGCTGCAGCAGCTGCGCGGTGAGGGTAGCGATTTTGCCGCAGCTAATCAGCCCCACGGTTGCGCCAAAGTTGCCCGGTTGTGCATCGGTGTGTGCACGCGCGGGCTGGCGTTGTTGCTGTTTTTGCAGCGTGGCGCTTTGATAAAACCCCTTGTTCGCCAGCAGGATTTGCGCCAAGCAAACCTCGGCAACCGGCACGGCATTGGCCGCCCACGCGCTGAACACCCGCACCCCGCAGTTGAGGAATGCCCGCGCAAAATGCTGCACACTGCCCGCGGCATAGAACACAGCCTTCAGCGCCGGGAAGCAGCGGCGCACGTCATCTTCGCTCATGCTGGGCATGCCCCAGGTGCTGAAGATGAACTCCACTTGCGGCATCGGTTCGGGCGCGGTGAGCAGCGGCATGCCTTGCACGCTTGGCGGCGCGGTGGCATACACGTTGGTGATATGTCCCGGCTCTTGGGTTAAGAAGATGGCGTTGTGCATAAACGTCCTCCAAATTTTGATTAGGGCTGTTTTTGAGGTTATCAACTGTGCGAGTTGCAAAAAAGACATTATCGTCAACCTGTAGGGGCGAACTGTGCTCGCCCGAAGATCGATGAAATTTCGTGGGCGAACACATCCGCCCCTACAGGTCGCGGCTTCACGAAAGTCCGAGCTTCGCCAGAGCCCCCCTCGTCGAGGGGGGAAGGCCGTCGCAGGCGGCCAGGGGGGAGTGAAAACGCGCTTGTGCTCCGCACGCCTCCCTCACCCGCTGCGGCGGGAGCTCCCTCCAAAGGAGAGGAGCTGGGGCTTGTGTCTTCGAGTTGCGATGTTGTTATCCTCTTAATCCTTAGCTCCTTCTTCTAGAAGGAGCTGGCACGCGTCGCGCGTGACTGAGGAAGGCTCGCGGAGCGACGGGCTTTCGTCTTTTGCCTTCGTTGTGGCTATTCACAACCTGTAGGGGCGGATGCAAATCCGCCCGAACCATAAAAAAACACAGTCGTTCACCGTTTAAGCCCCCCCCCCCTTCTTTAGAGGGGGGATGTCGCCGCAGCGACAGGGGGGTGCTGATTTCGCACCTGCCCGCGTCAGCCCACATCCTGTAGGGGCGGCAACCTGCCGCCCGTTCATCTTCATCAACCGATGATAGACCACAGCGAAGCAACTTGCCCTACCGCAGGTGGCACGGGCACGAGTCCGCAAGGCGGTTCACCCTCACCGTGCGGAAAATGCGCTCACGGAACAAAAAGAAGTTGCGGCTCAAGCGCATGGTTCTGCCGCTGGCAACGTCCACATTGCGCAGGCTGATTTCCTCTGTCAGCGCAATGCGATACGGCGCGTTGCGGGTGGTAAACCATTCAATCAGCAGGCTGATGCGCAGCGCATCGTTGCCGTAGCGATGGTTGGTGGCAAGCAAGCTCGGGCGAGTGTACAACAGCGGGAAGTGGCGCATCAAGCGGTGGTTGCCGTCTTCAATGCGCAGACCGTCAATGCAAATCGTGCGCGGCATAAACGTGTCATAGCCAAAGTCATGCCTGCCGTCGTTGCTGAAGTTGATGACCACGGCATCGTTGCCGATGGGTTCGAACACGGCGTTGCGAATCACCAAGTTACCGTCCCACGTGCTGCCGAAGTCGCTGCGCAGGTTCAGCAGATGCCAGCTGCTTACGGTGGTGTTTTCCAGCCTAAACTCGCCGCTGCCGGTGATGGCAATGCCTTGGTGGCCGATGCTCGAATTGCGCAGCGTGCCGTTGTGCAGCGCAGTGTGGAAGCCAAAGCGCGAAAGCTCCACGTTGTCGAACACCACATTTTTGCCTTCGTTTGCGCCGATGATGCCCCAGTGTGTGTCGCTGTGAATGCAGTTGACTTGCCGCACGTGATAGAACAGCAGGTTTACCACGCGGCTGATGCCGAGGTCATATGACCCATGCACGGCACGAATGCGACCGCTGAGCTCGGTGTGCTGCACGGTGACGTTGGCGACATTGCGAATTTGCAAAAAGCCGCTGTTGGGCGGCGCTTGGCCAGCCACTTCGCCGGTGACCACATGGCTCAAGCCGTCGAGGGTCACGTTTGAGCGCTCAATCACCAGCCCGCGGTTGAAGTAGGGGCTGTTCCAGCCCGGCTGCGCTTCAATGGTGGTGAAGTTGCCGCCGGTCAGGTATAATCTTGCGCTGTCAATCGGCAGCGCTTGCATGCGGGTCACCGCATTAAAGTCCCACAAAATCGGCGTGGTTTCGCACACGTTGCCGTTTTCATCCACGAGGAAGAAATCGCTTTGCGCGCGGCCTTGGTTGGCGTTCGCGCCGCGGCGGATGAAGTGGCGCACATTGTTGTCTTCGGCAAACACCAGCGCCGGTTGCGGCAGGGTGATGTCGATGTGCGCTTGGTCACGGGCGAGGGTTTGCACTTGGTCGGTCAGATCAATGGCAGCGAGCTGCGAGGTGACGCGAAACAGCGGCGCAGCATGTTGCCCAATCGGCACAACATAGTTGTTCACGATGAAGTTTGCGTCCGTCCAGTCCGTGCTGGTTTGGATGGTGATGGTGCGACCAACGCCGTGCAGATAGTAGGTCGCGCCCGCCAGTGCGCGCACGGGCAAGCCATGCTCGTTGGCATAGGCATGGGCGGCGTAGATGGCGTCGAAGTCGCAGGTTTCGCCGTCGCCCACGGCACCGAAGTCTTCGTAAGTGACGTATGAGCCAGAAGTGGCGCTCGCCGCCACGGCGAACGTGGTGAGGGTCAACAGACAGATGAGAACGATACTGATTAGCTTGCGCATGGGCACCTCCAAGTTAAATTAGTGTTACGAAATTCAAGCACGCTGCGGCTGGTGCGTAAGCGGCGACCGCTGGTGACCTCCACGTTGCGCAGCGAAACGTCTTGCGTGATTTGGATGCGATACGGCGCGTTGCGGCGCACCGTCAGCCAATCCCACAGCAGGGTGATGCCCAAGGCATCGTTGCCATACACATGGTTGGCGCTGAACAGATTAGGACCGAGATAGAGCAAGGGGAAGCGGCTGCGCCAGGTGCGCAGGTGTGCGTCGTCAATCACCAAGCCGTTGATGCAGACCGTCGTGGGCAGCGCGGCTTGAAAGCCGAAGTGGTTACGCCCGTTGTTGTCAATGCGAAAGAGCGCGACGTCAGTGGTGTTCGTGGGGCGAAAAACCACGTCGCGGATAACGAACTCGCCGCGCCAACTTGAGCCAAATGTCTCACGCAGGGTGACCAAGTGGAAGGAGCTCACCGTGGTGTTTTCCAGCAGCAACGTGCCGCTGCCGGTGGTGGGGATGCCCGACCAGCCGACTTCCGAATTGCGGATGGTGAGGTTGTGCACGCCTTGGTGCGAGCCAATGCGGGACAAAGCAACGCTGTCAAACACCATGTTTTTGTTGCGGTGTGTGCCGGTGATGCCCCAGTAGTTGCGGTTGTGGATGCAGTTGGTTTGCTCTACGTGATAGAACAAGATGTTGGCGGAAGATTCGATGAAGATATCATAGCCCACGCGCCCGGCAAGCATGCTGTTTTGCACGGTGATGCCGGAGGCTCGTATGATTTGCACAAGCCCCCAACCACGCCCGGTTTCGTCGCCGGGAACAATGGGGTTGACGAGGTTGTGCACCAAGCCGTCCAACACCACATTGGAGCGCTGAAAATCGATGCCACGGCGATAAAACGGACCGTTGCGCCCAGACATCGCCTCAATGGTGTTAAATTCGCCGCCGGTGATATACAGCGTTTCGGCATCAATCGGGTGCACAAAAAACTCGGTGACTTCGCTAAAGTCCCACACGATGGGCGTGGTTTCGCACACATTGCCGGCTTCGTCCACGATGAACACGTCCGTCATTGCCGCACCGTCGGGCGCACCTGGCCGCGTGAAGTGGCGGGTGGTTTGGTCCCGCGCGACGATAAACGCAGGCTGCGCAAAGGTGATGCCCACGTTTTCCATGCCGACATACAGCGCGTCAACTTCGGCAGCGCGGTCAACGATGGGCAGCGCCGAGCGCACCTCGAAGATGTTGTAATAACGATAAAACTGCCCGGAAGCGGCATGGCGCTCTTGCGCGGGCACATTGGTGTTGTTGATGATGAACGACGCACCCGTCCAGTCGGTGCTGGTTTGGATGATCGCCGTGCGGCCGGACTCGCCGATGTAGAACGTGCCAGCGTTCACGCGCACGGGCAGGCCATGTTCGTTGGCATAGGCATGGGCGGCGATGATGGCATCGAAGTCGCAGGTTTCGCCGTCGCCCACCGCGCCGAACTGCGCGTAGGTGACGTACGCCGCGGGGTTAGCGTGTGCCGCCACGGCAAAGCCTGCGATGACCAGCACACAGATCAGTAGAACCGAGATGAGTTTGCGCATGGGATTCCTCCAATGGTTGAATTAGATCTCTGGGCTATTTTAGTATGCTAACCCCTCAGTCACGCCTTACGGCGTGCCAGCTCCCCTACAGGGGAGCCCTTGGCAACACCTGAAAGGTCGAGTTTCGCCAGGGTCTCCCCCTGTGGGGGAGATGTCGCGAAGCGACAGAGGGGTTTCGTAAAAAAGCCAAAATCCACCGCGAAGCGGCTAAAGTTTTTTGCTCCACTTTTTTTCAAAAAAGTGGAAAACGCAATCACCAGCCGTATTTTTCGGGGCTCCAGGCTTTTTTGAGTTGCGTTTGCTCGGCGTAGACCAAGGTGTTGTCGGGCAGGTCTTCTTGCAGGATAACCCCCGCGCCGCAGATGCTGTATACGCCCATTTTCACGCCGGGCATGAGCATGGCATTCACGCCCGTGCGGCAGTAGTCGCCGATGAAGCTGGCATCGCAGCCGGGGTGTTCGCTTTCGAGGCGACCGTTGATGCGGTGGCGGGTGGTCATGTCATCAAAGCGCAGCGTGCCGCAAACGGTGGCCGCGCCGATGTCTGTGTTTTCGCCCACCACGCCGCTGATTTCCATGTAGTGGAACAGATACACGCCGTTGAAGAGCACGCCGTCCATTTCAGCGCCGTGCCCTACATAGCACTTGTGACCGACAACGCTGCCTTCGATGAGGCAGCCATCGCGCACGGTGCAGTTGTCGCCAAGGATGTTGTCGCCGCGCAGGATAGCACCGTTGTCGATCTTGGTGTTTTTGCCCACGATGAGCTTGCCCTCCACCGTCACGTTGCGCCCGATGGTGCTGCCTTCGCCCAGCTGCACGCAGCCGTCGATATACGCCGTGGGGTGGATGCTTGCGCCCTCGCCCAGCTGATTTTCGGTCAGCTGCGCCATGAGCAGGTTTTTGCACACGGTGTTCGCCTCAAGGATATGCCAGGGTTTGTCGATGTCCACCACGGGGTCGTTCGCTTCGATGGCAGCAACCGTGCCGCCGTCTTTGATGAAGTCGTTGATGCTCATCTCCACATAGCCCTCTTGCGCGGGCATTGCGCCAACTTCCACGGCGGTGAACAGCCCTGAGTTATTCTCCATGAGCTGCATGTGCGCCTTGGCGAACGCGAACCCTGCGGCGAAGTGCTCGCCACGGTTGCGCGGATGCCCCCAGCAAGCGTGGACGTTGCCATCACCCACGCTGCAGGTGATGTAGTCATTCTTGCGGCGGTGACCGCTGATGGGTGCCACCAGCACGGCGGGCAGGGCAGGGGCGTTTACCAGCGCGGCGATGTCTGCGGGGCTGATGAAGCAGTCGCCATGCAGGGCAACGAAGTCGCCTTTGATGTGCCCGTCCGCGCAGAACAGCGAAAACGCGCTGCCTTGTGATGCGGCAGGGTCAACGACTTCCACGTCAGCGTCGTTGCGAAAGTGGTTGCGCACCAGCCCCGCATGCTTTGCGCCGGTGACGATGACCACTTGCTCCACGCCCGCGTCGCGCAGACTGTTCACTTGGTGGCGCAGCACGGGCCGGTTGCCCACGGGGATCATCCCTTTGCTGCGCAGCTGCGCAAACGGCCACAGCTTGCTGCCGCGCCCTGCGTCAAGAATGACGGCTTGTTTAATCATGTGGTTCTCCTTCATTAAGCACCCCCTGCCTACTGCGTAGGCTTCCCCCTCTAAAGAGGGGGACTGTCAAACCGTCTGCTGGGGGTGGGTGTGCCCCCCTCTTCAGAGGGGAGATGTCGCGTGAGCGACAGAGGGGGTTCGCGAAAAACACATCAATACGAAAGTCTAATAATAGAAGAAGCATTAAGCATTAAGCATTAAGCACTGTCTCCACGAACGCGCGCATCGCAAACTCGGTGAGCACGGCGGCAATTTCGTTGTATTCATGCAGGGCTGCCGCCAAAGCATCGCGGCTGGCGTTGCCTTGCAGCACGGCAATGGTTAAGCCAAACAGGTCGGCGTATTTGTTGTATTTGTGAATCCACTTGCCCAGCTCGGCGATCATGGGATGCTGGCTTTCGGCGAGGAAGGCGCGGGTGTCTTCGAGCGTTGCGTGGAAGTCTTGCAGCAGCGTCAGTGCACCGGGGAGGTCGCCTGCGCGCCACAATGTGGCTGCGCTCTCCACGGCTTCAAGCATGCGCGGACCGTTTTGCCGCTTGAGGCAACTGGTGTTGCACTGCTCGGCAAAATAGACAAAGCGGGCGGCATCGTCTGCGCCAAACAGGGTGTTGAGCGCGCGCAGCCAAGACTGCTCGGGGTCGTAGTGCTCCGGGTCGCGCAGGTAGTCTGCGCAGGTGAGGAAGGCAAGCTTGGTGCACTCGAAATATTCCATGCCGTTGAAGAGGATGCCGCGTGCGTGCTGGTGCAGATTGGGGTCGCGGTTGGCGATGGGGCCCAGGTGCATTTCGTGGAACATCTCTGCGTCGTTCACGGGGTAATTGTCCCAATACAGCGGCTGCTTGCCGGTGTGTTGGTGGAAGAACTGGGCTTCTTCTGCGTCAAGCCATTGCGAGCAAATGTTGCGACCTGTCCAGAACAGGTCGGCGTTTTGGGGCAGCCCTTGCCCCAGCGTGCGGATGTAGGGCTCGTTGCCGCGCCCATGGTAGACCATTGGGCAGATGGTGAAAGATTTATCGGGGAAAGCTTCGCACACGCGGCAGGCGAGGGCAAGGTGATCTTCCACACGCTCGCGACCGGGGGGGATGTCGTCAAAAAACAGACCGAAGCTTTGCACGCCCAAGGCGATAATTTGCGCGAACTTGGCGTGAATGGCTGCCCAACAGCGCTCGTCTGCGTAGTCGTAGGTCAAGCCCGGCGCGAGGCAATACATAAAGTCCATGCCGTGTTCGCGGCAATAGCGCACGAGGCTTTGCAGCGTGGCGAGTTGCTGCGCGGGATAGAGTTGCTCCCATTTGTCGCGGTGGTAGGGATCATCTTTTGCGCCGTAGGCATAGGTGTTCATGCCGTGCGCGGCCATCAGGGCAATCATGTCGCGGCGTTGCGCGTCGCTCCACGGCGTGCCGTAAAAGCCTTCGAGGTAGCCACGCCGTTCAAAAAAAGTGTTCATAAATATAGGATCTCCTCACGGTATTTGTTCAGATAGGCTTCGTTGATGGCATCGCCTTGGTCGATGTTGCTGCTGGCGAAGACTTCGGGCTCGGTGCCGTCGTTGAGCAAACACTGCACCACTTGCGCTGCGGCAGCCTGCAACAACGCTGCACCAATGACAGTGGAAGTTGCCGCCGCCATGCCCGCAAAGCCGTCGTAGGCAACGCAAGCGTCGCCGGGCGTGCCGAGGTTATCAAGCACGAGGTGGGCGATTTCGCACAGCCGCTGCCCGCTGGTGTGCCGCGAGCTGCCGCTTGTGCTATGCTGCAGGCTGGTGAGCGCTACCACGGTGCAGCCGCGCGATTTTGCTTGCAGGGCGAGCTCAACAATCAGCGGATTTCGCCCGCTGTTGGAGATGATGAGCAGCAAGTCGCCTGCCGCCACGCCGTATTTTGCCAGCAGGGGAATGGCGAGGTCGGCGTTGCGCTCGTGCTGCGTGCTTTCGCTTGCCGACAGGTGCAGCATGAGCTCGGGCTCAAGGATGGGCTGCAGCCGCACCAAGCCGCCTGCGCGATAGAAGAGCTCCTGCGCCAGCAAACACGAGTGCCCTGTGCCAAACAGGAACACACGCCGCCGGGCTTGCAGGGTGTTGGCGATTTCCCGGGCAAATGCGTTGACCGTCGCCAGCTGCGACGCGGCGGCTTGACCGAGCAGCTCGCCGACGTGGGTGAGGTATTGTTGTGATTTCATGGGGCACTCCTAGCTTTACTGGCTACGTGAGGGTGCTGTGCGACTGTTTGTGGTTCGGGTGGCAAGATTGCCGCCCCTACGGGTTGCGGGTAGGGGCGAACTGTGTTCGCCCGGGCTTTTGATGGCGCCAGCGAACTCCGCACCCCCAGTCGC
>Ga0209755_10001295_pt1 | contig 39984 bp, 46 predicted proteins | sample TergutCo191P1_FD_187301 | JGI IMG/M metagenome (GOLD analysis project Ga0209755, IMG submission 187301) | Cornitermes sp. P1 segment gut microbial communities from Petit-Saut dam, French Guiana - Co191P1 (SPAdes) (version 2) | ecosystem: Host-associated > Arthropoda: Insects > Digestive system... | reverse complement strand
CCCGTATGCCCTTCGTTCACATATTCTATTGCTCTTTTTCTGAAATCCATACTGTATGCCATATTGCTATTATATCATATCCATTCGGCTTGTCATGCAGTATTATGTTGACTAACTATACCTGTCAGCTTCACCCATTGCATTGGGGCAGTCCCTGCGGCTACTAGCTGATAGTCGAATGACTGACCTACAACGCCATGTGGTTTATGCGTAGAAACAATTCGTGGCGCTAAGATTGGCGCTGTCCTATCTAGGACAGTAATAGAGAAGTTTGCTGTGTGCGTCCCTGCCGGGTTGGTCGCTTCTACAGTGAAGTTGAACGCACCGTTGACCGTTGGCACACCAGAAATCACGCCAACCGCGCTCATTACCAGCCCCGGCGGTAACTCACCGCCAGCGATTGAAAAGTAGATAGGCTGTGTGCCTGTAGCAACTATAGTCGCGCTATATAACTGTCCGACTTGTCCGGCGATTAGTGGCGGGGTAGTTATCTGTGGAAGTGCGGGGAGTACAGACATAGTAAACTGTCTAGTAGTCGAACCACCCGGCCCAGCGGCTTGAAGTGTGAACGTCCAAGTCCCTGTGGTTGTTGGCGTTCCGGAGATTGCTCCTGTATTCTGTGTAAGGAATAATCCGGGTGGTAACGCTCCTGCTGATACTCCCCATGCAAATGGCCCAGTACCTTGGGCGTTCATTACATGCATATACGGTTGTCCAACATAAGCTTGTGTCAGAGGTTGAGCCGGAATACTCGGCGGTGACGCGCCGATATGTATACCCAGCTCGACAGTATGGTTTCCCTGCGCGTTTACCGCTCGGACAGAGAACCGAAAGTTTCCGTCAGCCGTTGGCGTTCCACTGATTACTCCGTTGTTTTGGTTTAGTGTCAAGCCCGGAGGGAGTAAACCAATAAGCTCCCAACGCTGTACAGGATTACCTCCGGCTACTAGGGTTTGACTGTATGGCGAGTTGATTGTGCCACTTGCTAAGGTAGTGGTTTGGATTCTTGGCGAACCGTCACCTACATATAAAGACAAAGTGATTTGCCTGTCAGCAGACCAAGAACCAAAATTTGCGTTCGGGGTCGCAGTAACAGCGGGTACTGCTAGACGTTCTCTGACGAAACTGTTTCCTGCTTGTCCGGAAGCAAGCCCAGAGTTTCTATATCCTATAGTAAAATCAAACTGTCCACGCCCTGCGGGTGTTCCGCTGATAACGCCAGTGTTCGCATCAAGGCTTAACCCCGGCGGAAGCGTTCCGGCAATTACCCACCAGTGCATACGCTCGGCACGTTGATGCCCTTGTGCGTCAAGGGTATAATGACGAACAGCATAAGAATAAGCTTGTCCAATCAAAGCGTCATGCATGACTTGCGCGGGAAGCGTAGGCTGTGGTCGCACATGGAGCGCGATAGTTGCATGATGCTCCCGCCACGTTGAGCCTGATTGAACAGCGCGAATCGGAATCAAGTGAGTACCGACTTGATGCGTAGTACCACGCACCTCAAACCTATGTACCCGCCCATGTACTTCGCCAAGAAGATTATAAACTACGCCAACAGCTTCATAAACGAAATACTTAAACTCGTCTAAGGTGTCGGTGGTTAAAAAGTTGATGGTAATACCAGACGGCACAGTCAAAGGGTTCACAACCTCCCACTGCGATATCCCGCCGACATTGTAGCGCGATTGGCTTGCTAGGGTTGGTCTGCCGGGGGTATTATCTCTGCCCCACCTGCTTGCAATAGCAAAGTTAACAAGAAATTCGCTTCCGTCACCGGAGATGAAGAATGTTTGATTTAGTGGATTTGTGCTAGGTTTGTTAGCGATTCCTCTTGTCGTTATCTGATTACCCGCCACGATATTGATGTGGTATGTACCGCGGTCGAGGGCTGACAGCGGCATAATCGGCTGATAGAAATTTTCAACCACAGCTAGGGGAGCAATCGGTAACTCTGGGATAATGGCTTGCGGTGTGGTATAGTTCGGCAAGTCAGCGATTAAAGCTGATGGCGAAGTTGTGACAGGCTCTTGTGCAGAAAATGTCTGCGGCGGTAAGTTCGATAAAATCAATATAACTGCAATGACTAGAGATGTTACTTGTATGTGCTTTTTCATAGGTTTTCCTCCCTAACTGTGTGTTGTGATACCAACATGCGCACCATTTCATTAATACTCCGCATGAAATTCTCCGGGCGAGTTTTGCCTTGGGCTATCTGCGTCAGCGCGTTTTCCCATTCGGCGGTAAGTGCCGGGGATTTCAGCGAAGCAGGAAGAATCTTTATAAGCTTCTCGCCGTCCGGTGTTGGGATTAGCTGCCGTTCACTCCGGGTAACAAACCCGCTGCGCACTAACTTTTCAATGACGGCTGCGCGGGTAGCCGGTGTGCCTAACCCTGCTCCGGCGCTTTCCATAGCTGATAAAAGCGTGGCTTCGGTGTGGGATTTTGGCGGCTGGGTGTAGTGGTCTGTGGCTTTGGCTGCTGTGACCTGAAATACTTGCCCCTGAATAAGTGGGGGGAGTGCGCTGCTGTTTTCGGTTGAGTTTGTTAATGATTTCCAACCTTCTGCGATTATTACCTTGCCTTTAGCTGTGAAGCTATAGCCGTTGCAATCGAAAATCGCCGTTACTTTTTCATAGATATGTTCGCTTGCCACAGCACACAGGAGTCGAACCGCGATAAGTGAAAGTATGCTGCTTTCGGTACTTGATAGACTGGCGCTTTTTCCCAAGGTTGGGATAATTGCATGGTGGTCGCTGACCTTTTCGTCATTAACTAAGCGCTCGGCGTTTATGGTTTGGGGCGCGGATATGGCGGTAAGCCCGACGGCTGCCTGAACCAGAGCCGGAATCTTCGCTGCCATATCGGTAGTGATATAGCGAGAATCTGTCCGTGGGTAGGTGATTAGCTTGGCTTCGTATAGTTTTTGCGCTGCGGTAAGCGTCTGTTGTGCTGTGTAGCCGAACATCCGGTTGCTTTCCCTCTGTAATGCCGTAAGGTCAAACAGTTTCGGCGGTGTAACGGTTTTCAACTCTCTTATGATTGAATGACAAACGGCTCGCCTATTATGGCAAGCCGTCTGTATTTTTGTTGCTTCCTGTGGGTCTTGGATATGTTCACTGGATGCTTCGACTCCGCCTAAATCAAGATTTACCTTGTAGTACTTTTCTTTAATGAAGCCGGATATCTGTTGCTGACGTTCTATCAGCAAAGCCAAGGTAGGGGTCTGCACCCTGCCTACGTTCAGAGTCTTACCGTACAGAGTAGAGAATAATCGTGTAGCGTTTATCCCGACCAGCCAGTCAGCTTTCGCTCGACAGTTCGCAGAATGATAGAGAGGGTCATACTCGCTACCGTCTTTGAGATTAGCAAACCCGGCTTTTATCGCCCTTTCTTCCATACTTGAAATCCATAATCGTGAAAACGGCTTAGTGCATCCTGCCATTTGATATACGAAGCGAAAAATCAATTCTCCTTCTCTTCCGGCATCCGTAGCGCACACAAGGCTTTCAACATCCTTGTGGTTCATCAGTCTACGTAAAGTATTAAATTGCTTTTTTTTATCATCAAAAATAGTATGCTTCCAAGTGTCAGGCATAATCGGTAAATCTTCTCGCCGCCACTTGCCGTACTTTTCGTTATAGTCAAAAGCATCAGCAAGCCCCACAAGATGCCCTACACACCAAGACACGATATAGTCATTGCCTTCAACGTAGCCATCCTTTCGCTGCTTCGCGCCCAAGACAGCCGCCAAGCTCATACCAACACTGGGTTTTTTCCGCTATTACTAAAATGCTCATTATTCATCCTCACTTTCTTTTGCTGTAAAATCCGGTATATCATCATCTGAATCGTCCTCATCATCACCATCAAACTGAAATTCATCAAACTCTGATGTGGTGTTATGATTTTCGTCATGCTCCGGTTTAAGAACGGTAAAATAGTAATAAGCACCACCGCCTATCGCGCCTAGCAGTATAAGAAAAATAATAATTCGCCCCGCGTTGCTTTGCTGCGGCTCTGGAATAGGTTCAGGCTCTGGCGTGGGAGTCGGCTCTGGTGTAGATACAGGCTCTGGCGCTGGGCGCGGTCTTGCTTCTTCCTCGATAACTGCCCATAAATCATACTCATCTACTTGGTTAAGGAAATGGACGTTCTTCCGTTCTCCGGCTCGGTCTATGACGATATAGAAAAAATGACCGTTTCTTGTAACTACAGTTATAAACTGTTTATCTTCGGCACTTTCGCCTGAAAAGTCATCAACTAAGGTCATGTTGCCTTCTGGGGTTAAGGTCTGCGGCTCATCCGGAAACGACTTAGCGTAAACTGTGGATGCCATCAGCACGCTGATAACGACAACAGCTATCATCGCTATAATTATGTAGATTTTATTACTCATTATTAATACCCTCACTTTCTTCTTTTCTTGAATAAATAGTTTCTTGTGATGCATTAGAATCTAATAGCGGCAGAGGTAGCCCGCTGCCGTTGATAAACGCATACAGTTCATCCCGCGACAGCTTCAAAGCTCGGACTTGTTGAACAATCTGCAAGTTCTCCTGTTCTGTCCGCTGTTCTCCGATACCTTTCAAAATGGCTTGCATAGCTGCGAGTTTCTCACGCGCCTTTTGTTCTTGCTTCTCGATTTTTTCGAGTTTTGTCATACTTTTTCTCCTCTCTTGGTAAATAAAAAAGACTTCCCTGTGGAAGTCTTTTTTATTTACCTTTAGTTTTTTGTCTTAAAATTCTGCAAATAATTCTACACTGCCAAACGTAACAATATCTAATATCTTTTGTTTGCTTTGCTCTAAGCTTGGGTCAAAATCAAAGTGCATTTGATTAGCTTTTGGGTCGTAAGTTGCTATGCATTGATGCAAAATGGAACGCCCAACAAGACAGTCGAAATTATCAGATTCCAATACCGTCACAACCAAATCTGTAAAATGAATCTTCCCTAGATAAAAATGTGGAAGGATATACACAAGCGATTCCCGCTCACTACCAAAAACTCCACTTGCACCTACTTTTCCGGTTGGTTGTAATGGTTTTCCATTTTTATCGCGTACATGGCGCAGTATTCGTTTCATGCGTTTGCTTGAAATACAGGTGGTTTTTGCTCCACTGTCTATCAATGATAGAAACGAATCACTAAACCCAAATTCAAACCCCCCAGCGCTTACTACTACAGAGTTTAATTGAAATGGCTTAAAATTCTCCACATAATGCTCTCGTATTTCATTATCAAGGGTAAATTTCATAACAACGCTCCCCCTTGGAAAGTTGCTAATCGAGCAGCTTGTATCGCAGAACCATACGAAACCCCTATACCGTATGCAGTTATTCCTTTCGATTCCATTTCAGTGCAATAATTATCCATATACTCATCTGCCTTGTCCTCATCTTCTAGGTCGCACACGAACAACACATAAGAGTTTCCAAAAGGCTTGTTGCTAACAGATACGAATACCTTATCAGAATACTTATCCCACAGCTCACCAATCGGCCCAAAGTCAATAGCATCATTACCCCAGTAATCCTTTAGCATAATCTCTCAACTCCTTTCTACGATTATAACATAAGTTTAGGGCAATCTGCCAAACCCTTTGAAGTGGTTAACCCAGTAAGGTGTTCTAATACTGGCAAACCCTATAGGGTCGCCAGCATGTAACATAACCCCGCCACCTGTATAAAGCCCAACATGGCTTGCCCCTCGCACGTTCCAAGTACCTTGAAAAAATATAAGGTCGCCCGGTCTGGCTTCGTATGCCGAGATAGAAATGGTGTGGTTATACAGTCCGTTAGCAGTCATACGCCCCACGCTGCCTACACCGGATTGATTGATTACCCATGACACAAATCCAGAGCAATCAAACGAAGTAGCCGGATTAGAACCACCCCAAACGTAAGGAAATCCGATAAACTGCTCGGCTATCTCCATCATTGCTGCGAAGCGCTCATTTGTCGGTACGATAGACGGCTCTACAAGCTCTGCAAACAAGTCCGGTCTGTTTCCCTGCGTTTCCAGATATATAAGAAACATTTCAAACTGCTCCGGCGTTAGATTTTCTTCTGCAACCGCACGAATACCACGGTTTTCAAGTCTGACGGTGAGGATGTACCAAGAATATTCAACTTCCACCGTGTAGGTTTCCCCTTCGCTGTCCGTGTGGGTTTCTGTTCTTGTGCGTATCTCAACTTCGGATATGAAAGTTAAGGTGTATTGCTGTTCAAAAATCCGCAGTAGTTCATCTTGCACTTGCTCTCGCGTGAAGAAGTGTAGCAACGCAGTGAGATAGCTGATAAGTTCGTGTGGGTCGTGTCCTATATGGTCGAGTTCAAATCTGTACTCGTCATAGTCTGGAAACTCGTCAGAAATATTTGCAAGGCGCTCTGACAATTCTCTTTCGAGTTCCGTGTAGTCCTCATGCGCTCCCAGCATATCTTCATCCTCGGATGTGTAGGATGTCGCAAGAATAGCGTTTAACCCTCCGGAAAACATAGCAGCGCATGAAGAAACTCCCGCCATTAACAGCATCAATACCAGAAAAATCATGCCGAAGGTTGCGAATAGCTTTATGTTGCCCACGGATTTAACAACCCGCACAACTGCGCGTCCGATATTGTGTGTGGTTCTTTTTGCTGCTGTTGCTACTGCATGGCTTGTGTCTTTGCTACGCTGACGGAACGCCTTGGCATACTCGCGTTTGATTCTTTTTTTCTGCATTACTTTGTTAGGCGAGATTGTATTTTTACGTTCCGAGTGCTGCCGATGAAATCTCAAACGCTTATACCCTACGGTAAACACCCTAGCCCCACGCTCGGAAGCCTTTTCAACGGAGTGCGTAGCTTCCACGCCTGTATTATCAGATTTATCTATCTCCCTATGGACAACTAGGGCGGACTCCCTACGCGGAGCGTCAAGTATGTGCTGTAGCTTGCCATTCGGTGATTTTTCTCCTTCCATAAAAGAAAGGCGCATCTTAGATAAATCTAAAACACGCCCTGTCTTTAGTTTGCTGTTTTTCGTAGTTTCATCAAGAAATTTCAGTTGAGAAACTTCTGCTTTTGGCTGGTTACGCTTGAATATTTCTGCATTAGCTTTTTTGTGCGTTTGCTTCTTTGCTTCGGTTTCATGGTTTTGCACACTTTCGACCGGGGGAGAAGTAGAAACTTCTTGTGTCCGGCTCTCGTCCCTCGCGCTGATGCTCGTTTCAGCTCCTGTGCTTTTGTTTACCTCAACCGCGCCGCTACGAGACATTTGCCTGACGATTTTATCTCTAGCCCTTTGCCGCTTTGACATTTACATCACCCTATAACACTTTCAGATAACCGAGTTGAAATAATTTTATACAGATGTGAGTTTTCCGGAAAATTATCTACAAAGGGCAGAACAACCCCGCCGTAAATAATAAGCCCTTCGCTCGGTTCGGAGAAGGTAACATACGACATTTGTTTCGCTGAAAGGTTGAGTTGCTTAGCCAAAATCTCTCTGTCCCCTGCGCCTTGGTTAAAAAGCAGTAAAAAGTCAGAGTTTTCAAGAAGATTCCGTGCTTCCGAACTCTCTAACAGCTCGTTGACATTTTGGGTAATTCCGGTCGGTTGACCGCCCCATTTACGGAAACGCTTGTAGATTTCACCGGAATATGCCGCTGTTTGCGGGTCTTTGAAAAGCAAGTGAAATTCGTCAATCATGTAGCGAGTCGTCTTTTTTTGCGCTCTGTTGGCAGTAACTCTCCCCCACACTTGGTCTTGTATTATCAGCATACCCAGCTTTTTGAGCTGTTTGCCCAACTGTTTAACATCAAAACATACAATTCTGTTGTTAATATTCACGTTGGTTCTATGGTTGAAAATATTCAGACTGCCATGTACATAGATTTCGAGCGCGACAGCCACGCGCTGCGCTTCTACTTCCGGCTGCTTGCGTAACTCGTTATATAAATCTTCGAGTATAGGCATTTGCGCGGTAGGTTCTGCAAAGAAGTCGCGATACACGTTTCGCACAGCACGGTCTATTACTGTTTTCTCAATAGGTTCTAAACCGTTTTTACCACCAATAATCAACTCACACAGCGATAAGATAAAGTCACTTTTTAATGAAACCGGATTATCACCCTCGCTGTAGTTGATGTTTATATCCATAGGGTTTACAAAGTCTGTGCTGTTTTGTGAAATGTTAATGACCTGACCATGTAGGGCTTGTACCAAAGGGGAGTACTCTGATTCCGGGTCATTAATAATTATATCGTCTTGGGTTATGAGAAAAGCGTTAGTGATTTCACGCTTCGCAGCGAAGGATTTGCCTGACCCGGGCGTGCCTAATATCAGACCGTTTGGATTTTTAAGGCGCTTGCGACAAGCCATAATCATGTTACCTGATATCGCGTTTCTTCCATAATATAATGCTTCTCCGCCTTGGAAAATCTCTCGCGTTGTAAATGGAATAAATACTGCTGCACCGGAGGTTGTTAGTCCGCGTTGGATTGGTACTTGATTGTAGCCGAGCGGCAGGCTCGACATCAGCCCCTGCTCTTGCATGTAGTCTAAACGATTTAACGAGCAATTATGCTTCTGCGCTATGCCTGACATTTGGAATACACGGTTATCAAGCGCCTGTTTTGAACCCGCTACGTTTAGGACTATCACTGTCACCATGAACATTTTTTCGTTTCGGTTTTGCAAATCTTTTAACAGTTTTTGGGCTTCATCACCGTAGGTAGTGAGGTCAGAGGGCATGATGTCCATGTCAAATCCATCACGTACAGCTTTTTTTTGAGAATCAATCTTCATAGTATTAAGGTCTGTGATTTTGCGTTTTATCATCTTCACTGCTTCGTTTTGCTCTATACTTCTAACATGTAAAGTGACAGCTACATTTCCATCAACATCTAAAAAATCCGCAAGTATACGGTCGTTCAGCTCCGGAGCAAGAATCTGTAAGTAACTCACAGCGCCGATTTTACCTCCCACTCGGAAGGTACGCCCTTCGCCAAAGTGAAATGAGGTGGGTGCGATATAATCTTTTGTACTCATACCGGATTTCGCTAACCAGTCCCACTCAAATGAAAACGGCTCGGTTGTGCCAAGATGTAGAACGCTGTGTATTACTGCAAGGCGCTCCTTGCCGGATAACGTCCGCGCTGTTGCGCCCATCAGCTTGTAATGGTTCAGCAAATCTAATTCAATACGCCCCAATCGTGACTTTGCCATTTTCAGGCTATCAGCTTCTATGGCGAAGGTTAGATACTTTGTCCGTACTAAACCATTATTGCCTTTTTCAAGTTGGGTTTTGAGGATGCTGCTGTAATCATCACGGATATAGTTAAATGCATCATCAGCCGAGGGTATGTCGATAGCATTAAGAAATTCTTCTTTTGCAGCCCTTCGGTTTATGAATGTTTCTTGTACCGATATGGATGGGTCGAAATAGTTGTATAAATCGCAGAGATTCTCGAATATGGCTGTCTGTTCGTCCTTTCCGGCAAGCATGTAGTTAATATCAGAAAACTCTAGTGTTTTACTGTAGAGTCTGTCTGTCACCCTGCAAACGCCGTCAGGGTACATGGCGAGATATGGGATGGACGCTTGGACGCTTCGAGGTTTACCGGGTTCGCCTTTGGCGGCAATTATTTTCTTATTCGCCTTTCGCCGTTGCCACCAAGAAATTTTATTTTTCCGAAACAATGCTTTGTACCTCCTTATAGAGTTGGATTTGCCGCTCTGCGGCTGAATAAAGGTTATTGGTCTGATAGGTTCGGATTTTGGGGCGTGTGATTTTTACCGAGATGATGCAGCGTAAGAATTTTTCCAACGGCATCCCATGACGCTCATACATGGCAAACAGAAACCACGGAAGCATTACCAGCACCATTAAAAACGTAGCTGCGCTGGTGGGGATTACTTCTCGCAGAAAGAAAAACAGCGGCAAACCCATAGCCGCCGCCCCGCTGAAACATATAGCCTGTCTTTTAGTCAAGCCCAAAATAAATTTTTGCTTCACAGCCGTTAAATCTTTGTGGATTGCTACAAATGCCATACTTTTACTCCTTTTCGCAACAAAAAAGCAACCCTAAGTTGAAGGTTGCCGTTTTGTATAGTTAAATTAATTTCTTAATAATGTTTGTAGCAGATAGAAGCAGCCCCATACTGCGCTCGTCTGATATCTCCGCTGAATGGCCCGGTATCGCCAACCTTCGGCGGGAATCCAAACCCGGCGGTGTTCGGCATCTCTGTTTGTGTTCCTTCTAAAATCTGTTTGCTAAGTTCAAAGAAATCACTCACATATTTCTTGTTGATAGGTGTACCGTTATGTGCCGGACAAACAGCGTCATATAAATCTGATAGTGACAACAGCTTTTTCATGTTTGCGTTAAAAGCACCCATCTGGTCTTTTTCTGCTAAGAACATCAGTACCTGTCCCGCTTCGAGTTCGTCACCTGTGAACAGATAACGACTGGCGCTATCAATGAACGCAACGCTGCCGGAATGGTGAGCCGGAATAGGCACAACCTTGACCGTCCGACCGCCTAGGTCAAAGACAGTGTTTTCATCAATGATATTGATTTTGTAGTCAGGGTATGGCATTGACTCCAAGCGTTTCTGCATTTCTTCACCGAACGCATTTTTTGCGTCTTTAGCGGCTTCCGCGCTCATGTACGCTTCTTTCCACCAAGGATTGCCCCCGGTATGGTCGAAATGTCCGTGTGTGTTTGCCACAATAACAGGCTTGTCGGTGATTTCTTCAACGAAGCGGCGCAGGTCGCCTTCGCCGTAAGCCGTATCAATTAGCAGTGCCTTTTCTGTGCCGACCAGCAGATAGCAATAAACATTTCCATACGAGATAGTCCAAGTGTCGTCAGCGCCCATCCATTTACCATATATGTAGCCGCGCTCATTGATGTTACTTTCGTTTCGGTAAACTTGACCTTCTTCTCTCCGGCAGCTTGGCGGATATCCGCGCTCTCTGTGGTGTGTAACGCAAGCTTCGCAGTTGCCGTGCCGTTCGCACTCGCCTTTTCTTACGCAGGGACAGTTATCCCGCTTTACGTCTTGGTACATGGTTTAGTGACCCCCTTTTTTGCAGCTATTTTACCAGACTAACCAACTGACTGCAAACCGCGCAAATTTCCCCAAACCTCTCCCCCTTTTCAAACTCACCGTCCACTTGATACAAGCCTCTGTTAACCTCAATCATAACCGACCGAACCCTCTCATCCTTCCGATAATGCTTCATAGGCACAATAGTCCCGCTGTACGGCACATTAAACGCGCAGCTATACCCCATCCTAACAATCTCCTTGTGCAAAGCCTCCGCCAACTTTGGCGGCGTATGGAAATCGTCCGTTCCGATACAAAAATCCGCACACCCGTCCATAAGAAACGAATGCCCGTCAATAATCAAACACTGACCGCACACCTCAAGCGCCTCGTCCACCGCTACGGTCAGCCGCGCATGATGCGGGTCATAAAACTCTCGCAAAACCCGCTCGCGCAGAGCCGCGTCAAACTCCCGAAGGCGCCGTCCGTCCATGGTGTGCGTGTACAGCAGCCCCTGCCCTCTTTCGGCGCAAGCCTCGTCTTTATCATCACGAAACCGTTCCATATCACAAACAAAGCGGCTGACAGGCGCAACCACCATATTCTCAAACGCGTATAACTCATCGCAGAAAGCGTCTGTCATGAAGACCAACTCCTTCCGCAAATCCTCGTCGCTCAGCAGAATCGACTTGCGGTATTCTTCCGGGATGCACACGCTGGAATGAGGAACATGCACAACCGTCATACATTCACCCACCAAGCCCAGTAGTCGTACATCGGCGGGTCGATAATCCGCATGACTATGTAATAAACGCAAAACGCGCCAAGCAGCGCGATTACCATCCGCGCGACCATGTCTGCGCGGGTCGGCTCCTTTTCGCTGTACCATGTGCGCTTATTGTGTTTGCCGAAGCCGCGCAAGTCCATTGCGTTTGCGATGTTGTTTACCTTTCCGAACGACGAGATAATCAGCGGCATCAGCATCAGGACGTTGTGACGCAGGCGGGCCCGCAGGCTTATTTTCCGCGAATCAAGCTCGACCCCGCGTGTCATAAGCGAGTTTTTTATGTTCATGAAATCGCGTGCGATATCCGGGATTGTGCGGAACGCAAGCGCCATTATTGTACAAAGTTTGTAGGGCAGTCCGATACGGTTAAGCCCGGAAGCCATCTCCGAAGGCGTAATCGCCAAAATAAACAGCGCCGCCGAAGCAAGCGAACACACGCGCTTGAAGAACATTACGCCGACGTACCAAAGCAACTCCACCGATATGTAAAAGCGCTCGTTAAGCTGCCACAGGATATGTTCCGCGCCCACGCGCTCTAGCCCCGCAGACGGCCGCACAAGAATAATGGTAGTGCTGCCGACCACCCCCGCCATCACGAACAGAAACGTAAACATAAACAGAATAATCTTCCAGTTAGGCTTCATAGAAGCAACGCCGAACATGCACAGCAAAAACATAGGCACAAGCAGCCGCACATCGAAGGTCATAATAATAAACACGGTGATAACCAGAAAGCCCAGTACCTTGGTCGCGCCGTTAAGCCTTTGCAGCGGCGTGTCGCCGGGAGAATAGCTAATCAGAAAGCGGTTGTGCATCTGCCCTCACCATCCTCTCGTAATGGATATAATGTTGGGTAAAATCCTCGGGCGCTATGCCGATTTTCCGCGCAAGGGTATACAGCGAGGTCTGTTTCAGGCTCGCCTTCTCAATGATTTCATCGTCAGACAGCACGGAAAAGACGCTGTCGTCCGCGATTAAATCGCCGTCAGACAGCACTATTGCCCTGTCGGTGTTCTCGATTGCAAGGTGCATGTCGTGAGTGATGAAGATGATTGTCTTGCCGTATTCGTCGTTCAGCTTGTTTATGAAGTTGATGATATCGGTGTAGCGGCGGTAATCCTGCCCTGCGGTCGGCTCGTCAAGGATGATGATTTCCGGCTCAAGCGCCAGGATTGAAGCTATGGTGATGCGCTTCTTCTGTCCATAACTTACCGCGTCCACAGGCCACTTGCGCATACGGTAGATTTCGCAGGTACGCATGGCTTTTTCGCTTTGCGCGGCCACTTCCTCCGGCGTTTTGTTGCGAAGGGTGAGCGCCAGTTCGACTTCTTCCTTTATAATATCCTTGATTAGCATTTGGTTCGGATTTTGCATGACGTAGCCGATGTCCTCGGCGATTTCCTTCACGCTTAGGCGCGTGTAGTCCTCGCCGCCTATGTAAATGATGCCCGAGGCAGGCCGGCTTATGCCGCAGATTAGGCGCGCCAGGGTGGACTTGCCCGCTCCGTTTTTCCCGATTAGGGCAATGCGCTCGCCTTTGCGAATGGCAAAGGATATGCCGCGCACCACAGTCTTTTTATCGTAAGCGAAAGCAATATTTTCGAGACGAATAAGTTCCTCGCCAAGCTTACGGGGCTCGTAGTCGGTAGGCTTTTCGAAGAAGGCTTGCAGCTTGGCAATACTCCTGTCAGACAGCTGCATTGCGGAAACATCCTCAAGATTTGGGATTTCCGCGATATCGCAGTCGGAGTATTTCAAAGCCGATACATAAAGCGGCTCGCGGATGCCGTACTCCTGCAAGGTATTACTGCACAGCAGTTCAAACGGCGTACAGTCCGCAACAATGCGCCCGCGTTCCATCACAATCACACGGTCGACCGCGCGGTACAGCACATCCTCCAAACGATGCTCGATGATAATGGTGGTGTACGTGCCGGAATGCGAAATACGGTCAATCAGGTCAATGGCCGCCATCCCCGCCTGCGGGTCAAGCGCCGCAAGGGGCTCGTCGAAAATGAAGATGTTCATACCCTCGTCGAGAACACCCGCAAGCGCAACCTTCTGCTTCTGCCCGCCGCTCAAGTCAAAGGGCAGCGCCCCGAGAAAATCCTCCATCCCCACGCGCTTGCTGTGCGCAAGCACCCGCGGAAGCATCTCCGCCCGCGGCACAGCCTCGTTTTCCATGGCAAAGGCAATATCCTCGCCGACCGACATCCCGACAAACTGCGCATCGGAATCCTGCAATACCGTTCCGACAGAACCGCTAAGCTCAAAAATCGAAAGGTCACGCGTCTCGCGCCCGTTCACCTTCAAAGAACCAGAAATAGTACCCTTGTATGAGAAGGGTACTATCCCGTTGATACAGTTTGCAAGCGTAGATTTCCCGCTTCCCGACGCGCCTAGTATCAGAACCTTCTCGCCCTCGTACAGCGTGAGGTTGATATCAAAAAGCGTAGGCGCGTTCTGAATCCTGTAATGAAAGCCGAAATCCACGAACTCTATAACAGCTTTTTTGTCCGTCATTATGTCTAGTCTTCTTCTTTGAGGTCGCTGCGGCTCTTGTAACGGTTTGCAAGCAGGAACAGAAGCGGAATACCGGCTACTGTCAAGATAAGCGTGTTAGAAACCCCCGCAGGCAGCGCTTGCAACAGCGAAATATCAGCATCCTGCGCATAGAAAACCTGCGTAATAATTGGGGTAACAAGCCCAAACGCGACAACATTACCCACTAAGCAAAGCGCAGCATAGATAATCGCGTGCTTCACGGTGAAAATGCCCTCGTCAATCCGAGCGCCGTACAGCGGCAACGCGCCGATAAACAGCCCCAGAACGCCGTTACCAATAGACCAGTTGAACCAAAGCCCCCAACCGCCGACGATATCCGCAATCACATTACCAATCGCCATAGTAGCAAAAGCCGGCAAAGGCCCGAACAATCCACCCACAACAACAGGCACAATCATAGCCGCCGAAGCGAAGGTGTTCATGAAAACAGGAAAGCTAGCATACACCATCAAAACGCCAAAAAGCGCCGCCCCCACCGCCACGCTAACTAGCGTGAGCGTGTTCCACTTGCCTACAAACATCCTTGCAAAGTCTTGCATAAAATATTTCCTCCCTCATAGAGAATAATGAGCGTCCTCGGATTCTGTCCCGATTCAGCCAGTTGACAGTAGAGGGCATCACGATTTTGCATTGTTTAACTGTTCGAACTGAAGCACAACACCTGTTATAAGCGAAACTTGTTCATCAGTCAAGTGTGCAACATTAAAATCCATTGCGTCAGACAAGCCGAGCAGGTAGTCAGCCGAAACGCCAAAATACCTACATATCTTAATAAGCACCTCAACAGACGGAAAAATCGCATTTTTTTCATATCCTGAAACAGATGCCTTTACAATGTCTATTTTATTTGCCAATTGCTCTTGTGTCAGATGCTTACCTTGTCGCAATGCTTTCAGTTTTAATCCAAACAACTCCATCTAATGCACCCCTATTTTGGATTATACTAGAGGTCGAAACATTATAACTTGACAAAGCCATTGATAATTGATATGGTGGCTACGTTCATTTCATAAAAATGAAAAGGAGAGAGTGAAGATGGCAAATAGCAATACGTACGGTGGGCAATTTTGCAGCCCAGATGAGTGGCAGATTACCACGCTTGGTTCAGGGTACATAGCTAATTTTTTATCAGGAGGTGGCGCTGACAAAGCAGGGGCGACCTTAACAAACAAGCGTATTTACTTTTCCGGCAATACATTCACATTTAATGACAAAGGTCAACTATCGTCGATTAAGGAGCAAAAAATCGTAAACGTACGCGATGTTACAGGTGTGGGTTATAAGCAACACAGTCCAATACAGTACATTATATATGGTGCGATAGCCTTAGTCTTAGGAGTTTTATTGTCGGAACTTACATCGTTGGCTCTCATGTTGGGTTTAGTTATTTCTATAGCTTTTTTTGCGGTGTTTTTTCTGGGAAGGAAAACACTATTATCAGTTGAATACGCTGGCGGGAATATTTCATTTGACGCAAGGTGGCTACAATCGAATGAGCAGGATGTTTTTATCCGCAATATCCATCTTGCTAAAGATAATCTCTATAGCACTGCGGCTGTTGCACAAGGTTTTGTTAGTGATTTTGATGCTGCTGATGAGATACCAGATTTGTAAAAGGAGCAATAAACATGTCAGAAAGATATATTAGGCAAATCGAATTTAATAGCAATGTCTATTTGCCAGATTGCCCTGTTGTCCTTGAAAAAGGTTCGGTCTTATTGGACAGTAAAACAGATACATATGTACTGCAATTAAAATTCGCCAATATTGGCGAAATAGGTGCTTCATCAATAAAGGTACAAGTTGAAGCACTTGACGATGCAGGCAATTCTGCGTATCAAGAAATCACAGCTGTTTACGATGAGTTTTCAGCGAGTGGGAATAGTTTTGGTATGAAAAAACTGTTGCCGCTTTCTAGTAATAATGCAGTTATGTTCAATGTATATGTTGTAAATGTAGTAAGCGTTGATGGGCTGTCACGTTCTTTTTCTCGCGAAAAATATGATACGAGTGTTGAAATGCGTGATTTTGTGGCAGAACACCGTGAAAAAGTTGAACAAAAGCAGGAACAAAATGCTAAAATGGCAGCGTTGTGTTGGAGGTCGGAGTCGTATAAGCTACTGCTTGGGGCTGTTGGGGCTATTTTGGGATTATTTACTATTTTGTTTGTAGGCGCATTTATAACTGACGGTTTTCTACCAGACTCATTGTGGGGAATTTTACGTATTATGATGCCTCCGTTGCGGTTTTGGTGGCGAGGGAATATAGTTGTAACTATATCAAATATGCTTCTTTTTCTTTTCTTTTGGTATATGTGGATATCTGCATGGATGAGTATAGGAACACCGGAAATACAGAAACGCACATTCACATTAGCGATATTATCACCAGTTGTATATCTTGTATTTGATATTGTTGTTGCTCTGTTACTTGGAACTGGGTTTGTTTTTGTTAATGATGTAGGGTCTACTATTGTTTTTTTTGTCATTTTCGCCACACCTTACTTAGCCGTATTATTCAATGTTCGCAAGTACAGTAACTACCTAGGATAATCAACGGTTTGGGGAGAGAAACATGGATAATAAAATACTCATGCTTCTAGACAACTGTGTAAACATAAGCGGCGAATATTACACAGTTTCTAATGGTTTCATCACAAAAACCTACGGCGAGCTGCAAATCCCCTACAAAGACTTCCTTACTGTAGAGTTCGTGAAACAACGCTCAAAAAAGATGCTGTATACCATGCTGCTTCCAGCAGGTGTAATGGTTTTATCATTTAATCTTGATAATTTTTTCTGTTGACGTACTGTCCGAAAATTCTTGACATCACGTATTCATCCATGTTATGCTTGCAAAAATTTGATTCCAAGGAGTGTGTGTATGTCCAGGCAAGTGGTATCGGTGAGCTTCATCTAAAAACCGTATACTAGGTGTTTTTGAGCGCAGCTCGAAAATCACCCGCAGCAAAGAACTAGCTTTCTTTGCGTGCCGAAAACATACAGTGACTTTTATACCGACTGCGTATGCCGCAGACGGCTGACTTTTTTTTGAAAAGTTATCTGTCTGCGGCATTTTTGCGTGCAGAAATCTTTCGTAAAGCGAGGACAACCATGATTATCAAAACAAAAAACCTAACCAAAACCTACCGCCGGTTCGAGAAAGAACCCGGACTGATTGGCAGCGTAAAATCGCTGTTCAACCGCAGATACACCGACAAAACCGCCGTCATGGACTTTGGGCTTACCGTCGGGGCGGGGGAATTTGTCGGGCTAATCGGCCCAAACGGCGCAGGCAAGACTACGCTTGTTAAGATGCTCACGGGGATTATTGCGCCTACCTCGGGCGAAATTTCTGTGCTTGGATATGAGCCTAATAGATTGGAAAATGCGTTCAAGAAGCAGTACGCCGTTGTCATGGGGCAGAAAAGCCAGTTGTTTTTTGAGCTTACGCCTACTGATACTTTTCGGCTGTTTAAGGAGCTGTACGGCATTCCTGATGCTGACTACCGGCGGAATGTTGACTACTTTGTGGAGCTTTTCGGTGTTGCGGAGTTTCTTAACGTGCAGGTGCGGACGCTTTCGCTTGGGGAGCGCATGAAGATGGAGCTGATTGTTGCGCTTTTGCATAATCCGGGTGTGCTGTTTCTGGATGAGCCTACTATTGGGCTTGATGCGGTTTCGCAGCGGCAGATGCGGGCGTTTTTGCAGGAGGTTAATCGGGAGAAGGGGACTACTATTTTGCTTACTTCGCATTATCTGGAGGATGTGCAGAGCCTTTGCCGGCGGTGTGTTGTTATTGATGGCGGCGTTAAGCTCTTTGACGGCTCGGCGGAGGAGTTTTTTGGCGGGGAGTTTGCTCGGTATGCTACGGGGGGTGATGAGTGAGTGCTGAAACTTTTTGAGCTTGCTAAGATTTTCTTCAAAGACCAGATTATCTATCGGTTTGATGTCTCGATTAGTGCTGTGGAAACCGTTGGGCGGCTGCTGTTTGCTTGGCTGATTTGGGGTGCGGTGTTTGCCGGGCGTGATGTTGTGGGTGGTTTTACATTTGAAGTGATGCTTCTTTACTACCTTGTGTCGTCGTTTATCGCCACCTTGAACGGTACAATGCTTGGGGTCAGCGGTGAGATTAGCCATGAGATTCGGAACGGTAATTTTACTAAGTTCATGGTGATTCCGCTTAATCCGCAGCTTTACTGGCTGTCGCAGAATTTTGGCGTGGTGACTTACTTGGCTATGTTTATTCTTCCGGTTTCGGTGATTGGCGGGTTTGTTTTCGGCACGGGCGGGTTTGTTTTTCAGCCTGCGCTGTTTCTTGGGCTGCTTATGATTCCTGTTGGGCTGGCGTTTATGGTTTCGTTTCATTTCTTCATTGGAATCTTGGCGTTTAAGTTTCAGGAGGTTGGATTTTTTCTGCATATTCAGCATGAAGTTGTTAACTTTGTGCAGGGCGGGGTTGTGCCCCTTGTGCTGCTGCCCGCGGCTGCGCTAGATGTTATTCGGCTTTTGCCGTTTCCGCATGTCGTTTTCACGCCTGCTATGCTGATTATCGGGCAGATGGATTTGCGTGAGGGCTTTGTATCTTTGGGCATTTTGGTGTTTTGGCTAGCGGCGTTTACGGTGATTGCGCAGGTTACTTACCACCGTTTGCGAGTAAAATATGACGGGGTGGGTATATGAGATTCGTTTGGTTGCTTGTAAAGTTAAAACTTTCGCGTATGATGGTGTTTCGTTTGAGCTTCTTCGGCGGGTTCTTTGCTGATGCTTTGCTGTTTGTGGTGCAGATTTTGACCTTTGGGCTGATTTTTGGGCAGGTGGACAGTATCGGCGGCTGGGGACAGGGCGAAATGCTTGTGTTTATCGGCACATTTTCGATGATAAACGGGATTAACATGCTAGTTTTCTTCTTTGGGCTGAATGATATTCCCGATAAGATTCGGCGCGGGGATTTAGACCATTATCTGACGAAGCCGGGTAGTGCGCTGCTGCGGCTTACGTTTGAAAATGTGAACCTTGGCAGTGCGCCGCTGCTTTTGTTTAGCGGCGGGGTTATTGTTTACGGTGTGCGGGTCAGCGGGGCGGAGGTTACGGCGGCGCTTGTGCTGGGTTACGTTGTTTTGGTGCTGCTTATGACCTTGCTTTATTATGACATGGAGCTGATTTTGCGGTCGCTTACGTTTTTCTTTCTTGGGGATGGTGCGATTAGTACTCTGGAGGGGAGTTTGCTTGATTTGAACTTCCGTGTGCCGGGCGTTATTTTTCAGGGGCCGTTTAAGTTTTTGTTTTACTTTGTGCTGCCGTATGGGATTATGGCGACCGTACCCACACAGGCACTTACAGGAACGCTTACGCTTAGCGGGCTAGTACAGGCTTTGGCGGTGGTGGTGGTTTTTACGGCGTTTGCGCTGTGGTTTTGGAAGTTTGGATGCAGGAATTATAAAAGTGCTAGTTCGTAGGAGGACATAAAAATGGATGCATTAGAATTTAACATCATACTGGAACAACTTGCCGAGTACGCGCTTTCGGCTGCGGCTAAGGAGCGCTGTTTTGCGCTTGCTCCCGCGCTTGGGATTGCGGAGGCGCGGCAGCACTTGCAAGATACCACGCAGGCAAAACTAATAATAGAGCAATGCGGCAACCCGCCGATTGCCGTCATGTCAGAGCTGACAAAAATAATCAGCTTGCTGAACGCAGACGCGACCCTAACCGCCGAACAAATCGGACACGTATCGGCCTTCCTCCAATCCTGCCGCCGCATGAAAGAATATTTGGCACGAGCAGAGATTACGGGCGTTGACATAGCCTACTACGGCAACGCAATGGCCGAACTTAACGCGCTTGAAGAAGAAATCGCCCGCTGTCTGCGCCACGGGCAGGTAGAAGACCGCGCAACCCCGCGCCTGCACGACCTTCGCCGCGGCATTGAGAAGAAAAACGAGCAGATAAAGGGGCGCCTGGAGTCCTTGCTGCAAAAGCACCGAAAATACTGCGCGGAAGGTTTTGTTGCGATACGCGCGGGGCGGCAGACGCTGCCCGTCAAGAAGGAACACCGCAACAAAATCGAGGGCGTTCTGGTGGAAATGTCTAACACGGGCGGCACATGCTTCATAGAGCCGAGCGCCGTGCGCAAGCTGCAAGATGAGCTGGCAGGGCTAATCATCGAGGAAGAAAACGAAGTCCGCATCATCCTTTACACTTTGAGCGCTCTAATTTACGATGATTTGACGTCCATCAAGCTGAACATGGAGGCTATGGAGACGTTGGATTTTCTGTTCGCGAAGGCGAAATTGAGCATTCAGATAAAAGCTGCGCCTATTCGGCTGACGGAGGAGCGGGAAATACGGCTGCTTTCGGCCAGGCATCCGCTGCTGCGCCGCGAGGATTGTGTACCGCTTGACTTTGCGCTTGGCGGGAATATAGCGGGCATTGTAATCACGGGGCCTAACACGGGCGGCAAGACCGTCGCGCTTAAAACCGTCGGTCTGCTTTCGCTGATGGTGCAGAGCGGGCTGCATGTTCCTGCCGATGAAAGCAGCAGCGTGTGCGTTTTCGACGAGGTACTCTGCGATATCGGCGACGGGCAGAGCATTGCGCAGAACCTCTCGACATTTTCGTCGCATATTACTAATATCATTGATATTCTGGGCAGGGCGGGCGAACGGTCGCTGGTGCTGCTTGACGAACTCGGCTCCGGCACCGACCCCGCCGAGGGCATGGGGATAGCGCTTGCGATTCTGGAGGAGATGCTGACGAAGGGGTGTTTGTTTACCGTGACCACGCATTATCCCGAGATAAAGGACTACGCCGCGCATACCGCGGGTCTGATTAACGCGCGGATGGCGTTTGACCGCGAGAGCCTTATGCCGCTTTATAAACTCGAAATCGGCGAGGCGGGCGAAAGCTGCGCGCTTCATATAGCAGAACGGCTCGGTATGCCCGCGCATCTTCTTAAAAGGGCGCGTGAGGCAACTTATTCCGTTCCGGTAGCGACAAAACCTGTTTCTGATGGTAATATAGTAGAGGTAAGCGCGCTTGCCGTGCAGGAAGAAGCCGTGGAGGTAAAGGAAATCCCGCGGAGTCAGCGGTTTGAGATAGGGGACAGCGTGATTGTTTACCCGCAGAAGGAAATCGGCATAGTGTACGCCCGCGCGGATGCCAAAGGGCAGATTGGGGTGCAGATTAAGAAGAATAAGCGGCTGTTTAATCATAAGCGCGTGAAGCTGAAGGTAGCGGCGGCGGAGCTGTATCCCGAGGATTATGATTTCTCGATTATTTTTGATAGTGTGGAGAATCGGAAGGCTCGGCATTTGATGGATAGGAAGCATGTAGAAGGGGTTCGGGTGGTGGTTGAGTGAGGAGGAACAACATTGTATGAAATAATAAAATCACCGCAAATACTCTCAAAAGACGAAATAGACCGAGAGTTTAACGGCAAGTGGGTGTATATCGTAAAAGCAAAATTTACGCCTAATGAAATGTTGATTGAAGGTATGCCGGTAGTTACCGGAGATGCTCCTTTTGATGGGGTTGAGGATGGGATTTATACACAGTTTGATGGTGATGATTACGACGAAAAATGCTCGTATACTTTGTTGAAGCAAGATAATCTTATCAGCTCTGTGTACAACGTGAGGTAAAATGTAATGAATGTATTTTTTCCGGATAACGGATTCGTTTTGCTGCGCCGTGAAGAAGGGCATTTGTATATGTTCGTTCGAGCATTTTATAAAGGAAACGAAGACCAAGGGCGGCGATTGAATCTTATCTTAGATACAGGGGCTTATATTACGGTGATTTCGAGAAGAACCGCTATATACTGCGGATTTGACAAGCTGCCGTCAAAGGTAGTGACAATAAATGGCTTTGGCGGCAACGGTGAGACGGCTGACGCTGTTCGTATTCCCGGGCTTAGAATTTTGGACAAGCTCATAACCGACGTTCCTGTACTCATACCGCACCGCAAAGACTTAACACAAGAAGTATTAGGGCTGAATGTTTTGGAATATTTTAATTACTACATAGACACGGAAAACAGCAGGCTATACATGAAACTGAACCAAAACCCAATGCCGTATGATGAAATGGTAGCTTGCGGAGAAATTTATACGATGGAGGAACCGAAATGACAGACGAACAAAAAAAACAGTGCATACCAACTGTTCATAAACTGATAAAACTGGCAAACTGCGCGAGAATGCAGGGTGTTCTCGCGCTTGAAGATGAGGCGCTTAATGATGAAAGCATCTTGCTTAGAACTGGAGTCTCGCTCATAGTGGACGGTAACGACCCGGTTCTTGTGGAGAAAATTCTACAGAACATGATAGACGCCGACAACTACGAAGGCGCGGAACTGCTGAACCGCCGTTTGATAGCCGAGGGCGTTTTGAGCATACAACGGGGGGACAATCCGCGTATTATCGCAGGGATACTAAGCGCGATGCTTGGCGAGAAGTATTACCAAGAGGTGGTCGATTCTTGTTTTCCTGACGGCGGTAATCCGTATTCGATGCCGATATTCCGCGAACCGCGGGCGGCTTTGCCCGAGTGTGTCGCGTTTGAGGAGAGGCTTATGAAGCTGAACAGGGGTGATATGTTTCGTTTGTTTGGGAAACTGGATGTCTATGCCTGGGCGCTTGCTTCTGCGGGGTGCAGCACGCAGTTTGTTTATCAGCTTGCTAACTCGGTTTCGCAGAAGGTTTATATGGAGTTTTGCAGGGATTTGGGTATGGTGATGGAGCATCCTAAGTCGATGATTTTGGATGCGCAGGCCGCGGTGATTCGGCAGCTTGATGAGTTGGTGGGTTATGGGGAGATTATTGAGTGGGATAAGATGGAGGGGATGGAGGGGACGTTTACGTTTGAACGCTGAAGAAAGGGCTCACCTTAGTCAAACTTCAACACCCGACAAACCACAACCCTATCCCCATCAATCAAATAATAAACCCTAAACCCATCAACAACAAACATCCGAAACCCAACCTTTGCCCAATGCTCATCCCTTACCACCGGATGGCGGAACGGTACTGACGCGAGCGCCTTCATGCCCTCGTACAGCTGCAAAACAACAGCGGGCGTTTCCGCTGAAAAGACTCCGTCCAAATCGCCCTTTGCCGAGGGCGTTACTACGACATTATATACCTTCATATTTCGCAAACACCTCGTCAAGAGACACCAGTTTAACGCCTACTTTTACCTCGCGCTGCGCCTCTGCTAGTTTATTATACAACTCAATCTGAGCAAGATGCTGCTCGTTGTCTTCGTGGAGCATTTTTAGCTCGTTTATGGAATAGTTTCTAGGCATGTCTTTCCCTCCTTACACCGCTGTGTCCGAGCGTTTATTAACCCCCCTAGTCGAATAAACTCATCTGATTAGTTTCAGGAATCCCTTCAAGCACCTTGTACTTCCGCAGCAGTTCAAGCACCGTCTTGTTGACCTTTGTCCGCTTGCGGAAATCTTCTACCGTATCAAACTCGCCGTCTGCCCGCGATGTTACAATCAGCTCCGCTACGCTTTGCCCAAGTCCCTGCACGGTGCATAGCGGCGGCAGGATTCCGCCGGGTGTCGGCACAAACCGCGAAACTTCCGAGGCATACACATCAAGCGGCGCGAAGTTCAAGCCGCGCTGATACATTTCCAACACCAAATCCAGAATCGCCGCGGTACTTTTGTCCTTTTCGGTTGCTGCTTCGCTCTGCAAGCGTGCCTGCTCGCGCTCGGCGGTTTCCTTTCCCATGCACATGGTAGCGTAGTCGATATCCGCAGCCCGCACAGACAGCGACGCGGCATAAAACGCCTCGGGATGATGTTTCTTGAAATACGCTATCCGCACGGTCATAAGCACGTACGCAACCGCGTGCGCCTTCGGGAAAAGGTATTCAATCTTTTGGCAAGACTCCACATACCAGTCGGGAATGCCGGAATCTAGCATAAGCCCGACTTGCTCGTCGTTTAGATACTTGTCTTTTTTGCGGACGGTTTCCATTATGTTGAAGGCCGTCAGCTTTTCTATGCCTTTGTTAATCAGGTAAATCATGATATCGTCGCGGCTTGGGATAATTTCCTTTAGCGTAGCCACGCCGTCCTTTACCAAATCCTGCCCGTTGTTAGTCCATACATTGGTACCGTGCGACAGCCCGGAAATCCGCACAAGCTCCGAGAATGTGGACGGCTGCGTCTCGAGCAGCATTTGCCGTGTGAAACCCGTGCCGAACTCGGGCAGCCCAAGTGAATCCGCGGTTGTGAAGAAATTGATGACATCCTTATCATCATACGGCACGGCCGTAGGGTCTACCCCTGTGAAATCGTGCAGCATCCGAATAATCGTCGGGACATCGTGTCCCAGAATATCAAGCTTGAACAGCGTCCCCTCCATCGAGTGGTAGTCAAAGTGCGTTGTGATAACGCCCGACTCGGCCTTGTTGGCGGGGTGCTGCACCGGGCAGAACTCATATATGCTATGACCCTCGGGTACGACAATCAGCCCGCCCGGGTGCTGGCCTGTTGTGCGCTTTATTCCCGTGCAGCCGGAAACGAGGCAGTTTATTTCCGCGCGGCGCTTTTCCTGTCCCTTCGCGTCGAAGTATTTTTTTACGTAGCCGTAGGCTGTCTTTTCGGCTATGGTTGCTATGGTGCCCGATTTGAAGACTTGCCCTTTGCCTAGCAGCTGCTCCGCGTGTGCGTGTGCGCGCTGCTGGTACTCGCCCGAGAAGTTCAGGTCTATATCCGGCTCCTTGTCACCGTCGAAGCCCAGGAAAATCTCGAAGCGGATATCGTGCCCGTCACGCATAAGCGGCGTGCCGCAGGCCGGACAGTCGCGGCGCGGAAGGTCGAAGCCCGAGCCGCCCGCGTATATTGGGTCGCTTTCGAAGAAATGGCAGTCCTTGCAGTAATAGTGCGGGGGCAGCGGGTTTACCTCGGTAATCCCCATCATGGTCGCGACCAGTGACGCGCCTATCGACCCGCGCGAGCCTACCTTGTAACCATACGACTCCGATTCCGCAACAAGCTTTTGTGCAATAGCATACATGCCCGAGAATCCGTTTTGCACGATAGACGCAAGCTCCTGCTCCATCCGCTCCGCCACTATGGGCGGCAGCGGGTCGCCGTACAGCGCACGCGCACGCTCCGCGGACATCCGCTTCACATCTTCTTCCGCGTTATGTACAATCGGCGGATGGCTCTCCTTGGGGATAGGCGGCATCTTCTCGATTGAATCCGCAATAGCCCGCGGATTAGTCACCACAACTTCATAGGCCTTCTCCGCGCCTAGGTATTCAAATTCCTCCAGCATTTCATTTGTGGTACGGAAGTAGAGCGGCGCCTGTATGTCCGCTTCCTCGAAACCGTCGCCCGCTTGGATAATCCGTCTGAAAACCTCATCGTCCGCGTCAAGAAAATGCGCGTCGCAGGTAGCCACGACGGGTTTATTAAGCTTCTCGCCAAGCGCAACGATTTTGCGGTTAAAGTCCCGCAAATCGTCCTCCGAAGAAGCCAAGCCGCGCCGCAGCATGTACTCGTTGTTCCCTAGCGGCTGTATTTCCAGATAGTCGTAGAATGATGCGATTGCCTCAAGCTTTTCATCGGCGGCGCCCTTGCGTACCGCGCGGAAAAGCTCGCCCGCCTCGCAGGCCGAGCCGATAATGAGCCCCTCACGATGCTCTAGCAGGGACGATTTCAAAATCCGAGGCCGCCGATAGAAATAGTTCAAATGCGAAACCGAAATCAAAGTATATAGATTCTGCAAGCCAACCCGGTTGGCCGCGAAAATCACCATATGGTCATAGCTTAGTTTTTTGTATGCCTCCGGCCCCTTGTGCTTGGCGTCTATATCGTCCACGAAATAGGCTTCCACGCCGTACAGTATCTTGATATCCGACCCGCGGGCCGCGTTCGCCGCCTCGGGAAAAGCCTGCGCAACCCCGTGGTCGGTTATCGCGATTGCAGGATGCCCCCACTCTATCGCCCGCTTAACGTAGGCCGTAGCCGCAGATACCCCGTCCAAGGACGACATGGTGGTATGCAGATGCAGCTCTACCCGCTTTTCTTCCGCTTCGTCCGGGCGTATCTCAACCGCGCGGCCGGGCGCAATCGTGTCTGCCATGATAATCAGCTCGCCCGCGTAGTCGTCGTACTGCACCTTCCCGCGGACGGTGACAGCCGCGCCCTTTTTCAGCGGCACATTATCGTCGGGTGATGCAAACAGTTTTACCGACACCGCCGAATATCTGTCCTCCGGCTCCCGCCCGTGGATATCGAAGGTAATCAGCACCCGCCCGGATTTCAGCACGCGCCTGTCAAACGTGAAGGCAATCCCCTCCACGCAGACTTCGTCCCCGTTGTTGAACTCCACCGAAAGCAGCTGACGGTCGGTGGGAATCGTCTTGTTCACTTTAACTTTCCGAAAACTGCGCGTACCGCTGTTTGACGAAAAAGCGGGCGGCGGTTCCGGCTTTTCCCTAACCAACCCGTCCACATCCACATAAACATCCGCAAGGTCAGAAAAATGCCCGCACAACTCAAATTTAAGCTTCTGCACAGCATCACGAATCTCTGACGAGGGCGTGACAGGCAAAAACAAGCGCACCCGCATGACACGGCTCCGCTCGTTGACCGCTATCCGCGTGACAGCGGCCCCGCCGAGCGTCTCGCAAACATCGGGCGAAAACTCCGCAAGGTGAAATACTTCTTTCAAGGTTTCTTTTGGCATATTAGCACTCTCCGCACCTATTATATGTTATCATAAGAAAAAATGAAAGCGGGAGAAAGCTAGTGGCGATAGAGAAATTATTGAAATTCGGACTGAAACACGGATTAATCGAAGAATATGATATAGTTTTGGTACGCAATCAGCTGTACGAATATCTGAAAATGACAGCGGGAGATATACAGGAGTGGCAGGGCGAGCCCCCCGAAACCGCAACAGAAATCCTGGCGGAAATCTCCGCCGCCCAAATCCCAAACGCCACGCAAGGCGAACGCGACCTGTTTGAAGCCGCAATAATGGGCATCCTTATGCCGCGCCAATCCGAGATAATCAGGCGTTTCCGCTCGCTGCCGGTAAGCGAAGCCACGTCGGACTTCTACGCCCTTTCCCGCGCTGCAAACTACATTCAAGCCGACCGAATAAAAAAGGACATCTACTGGACAGCCGAAACCGAATACGGCACAATAGAGCTGACCATAAACCTATCAAAGCCGGAAAAAGACCCAAAAGACATAGCAGCAGCAAGCGCCCAGCCCGCAACCACCTACCCAAAATGCCTGCTGTGCCTAGAAAACATAGGCTTCGCGGGAAACGCGGCATGGCCCGCCCGCCAAAACCTGCGCGCCATCCCCATAACCCTAAACGGCGGAAACTGGTACTTTCAGTACTCACCATACTCATACTACAACGAACACTCCATAATTTTCGGCGAACGCCACACCCCCATGGAGATAAACGAAACCACCTTCCGCCAGCTGGTAGATTTCGTCAAGCAGTTCCCCCACTACTTCATAGGCTCAAACGCGGGACTCCCCATAGTAGGCGGCTCCATCCTCTCCCACGAACACTTCCAAGGAGGCCGCCACGAATTCCCCATGGAACGCGCAAAAAGTTTTAACAGCTACCGCCATGGGGGCTACCCTGGTGTTGCGATAGACTTAATCAAATGGCCGCTTTCGGTGGTACGTTTGTCTACCCCAACGGAAAACGCCGAGGAAATAATAAAACTTGCCGCACTTTTCCTAGAGAAATGGCGGGACTATTCCGAAGGCGATATAATAGCGCATACAAACGGCACCCCGCACAACGCTATCACTCCCATCACCAGAATAAAAAACGGGATGCTCGAATTTGACCTGGCCCTCCGCAACAACCGTACGTCTGATGAACACCCGTTCGGCATATTCCACCCGCATGAGCAGTGGCATCATGTCAAGAAGGAGAATATCGGGCTGATTGAGGTAATGGGGCTTGCGATACTGCCCGGACGGCTTAAAACCGAGCTTGAAGAAGGACGGTTAAGCCGTGCGGAAATCGGTGAGATTTTTGTTAATGTACTGAAGGACTGCGGTGTTTTTAAGGATAATCACGAGCGGTTCGACAGGTTCATAAAGAGTGTAAAGGAGAGTTGAAAAATGGGAAAGAAATGGAACTATGACTTCGATGTACCCGACTCGAAAAAAGTCCGTTACATCGTACACACAGACTGCAAGAACGAGGCGGACGACCAGTACGCCTTGGCGCATCAGGTTATGACGCCGAAGTTCATCGTGAAGGGCATCATCGGCGGGCATTTCAACCTTGTTCCGCGCCAGTGGGGCGAGGGGAACACGGCCAAAGCAAGCGTTGACGAGGTGAATTTGGTACTGGACTTGATGGGGCTTGCGGGCGAATATCCCGTCTACGAGGGTGCGCCGCGTGCCTTGGCTGACGCAAAAACGCCGATTCCCTGCGCGGCGGTGGATTTCATCATCGAGGAGGCCATGAAGGACGACGACAAGCCGCTGTTTATCGCGATGATGGGCTGCGTTACCGACCTTGCCTCGGCGATTTTGACAAAACCCGAGATTTGCGGGCGCATGACAGCTATTTGGATAGGCGGGGGCGAGTACCCCGACGGCGGCATGGAGTTCAACTGCCGGCAGGACGTAGCCGCCGCGAATGTAGTCTTCCAGTCAGCAATGCCCGTCTGGCAGATACCCAAAAATGTGTACAAACAGATGGCGGTTTCGCTTGCAGAGCTGCAAGCGCGCGTAAAACCCTACGGAAAAATCGGAAAGTATCTGTTTGAGCAGATGGTCGAGTTTAATAATAACGCAACAAAATTCCCGGGCTGGCCGCACGGTGAGATTTGGGGGCTTGGGGACTCGCCTACGATTTCTGTTTTGATGGAAGAAAGCGAGAAAACGGATATCTACGACGAAGTTCACGCGCCGAATATTAACTATGAGGATTTGTCGTATGAACATAATGAGGTTAACCGGAAGATTAGGGTTTATAAGGAAGTGAACGCAAGGCTTACTATGGAGGATTTTTATGCTAAGATGATGTTGAATTTTCCGAACGCTGATTCGTAAGGGGCTTCGCAAGCAGGAGCAGAGGGGGCGCGGGAGCGCTCCCTGACGACTTGAGTTAATTTTGTGAAAGGAGCATACTTAATGAATGAAGCTACTGTGAAGCACGCTTTGTCGGTAGGAACGTATACATATGCCGGGGAATATTATAACTACTTCCGTACCTTACCTGATGATGTGTCCGAACTTGGGCATTTAATCTGTTCGCAAATCATTCACCGTGTAACATTAAAAGACGGCAATACAAACGCCAACGCTGCTTTGCTTTACGGGGATATGAATTTGTTCCCGTGGCACAGGCTCCGCTGCGAAGATGATATATTTCTTACAGCAGCCGCTATGACGGCTGAACTTTTTCGCTTGGATAGTAACGGATTCACATTAAACAGAAAAGTGGAGGACAAACTTGTGCTAACCTGCCGCTATGTGTCTGTTTTAATGTCTGCAATATTAAAGGCAAAGGGGGTTCCCTGCCGTTGCCGTTCGGGTTTTGCCCCGTATTTTATTCCGGATAAAAGTATAGACCATTGGATAAATCAATATTTTACCGACCGTTGGATAACATTTGATGCTGACGGTTTCTTCGATACGGAAAAAATAGGCTTTTACCAATATGATATGCCTATCGAAAAATTTGATTTCGCCGCCAATACGTGGCTGAAAATTCGTAACGGCTCTGAAGATGGCGGAAAATATATAAACGGCGGCGGAGATTATGACCTTGAAGCTGTTGCACTCTCCTTGTTTTCCGATTTTCACGCACTTATGAATAATGAAATCTCATATAAATTTATGCCGGCATTCATTGCCGGTAAATTTGAACGCTTAACTACACCTGAATTAGCGGAAATTGATGATTTGGCAAATCTTATGACATCACCGGATGAAAATTTTTACGCATTATTGGAGATATGGGAAAACCGCAGGAAGTTTCGTGTGTTGAATAGCCCTTTGGTTGGGGATTGGGATAATCAGAATTGAGTGTTATTATCAATCGTAAGTTCGAGTTTCATTCTACTAACGCCCCGCCAACACTTAACGGTTCTAAAGCTCCGCAGGTGAGATATGCCTCTGTACCACCTAAATTCAAGTTAGCTGCAATGCTTCCGGCTTCTCTTTTAGTCAAGGGCTTTTTCACATTTGAAATAAAAAAGTTGAGAACATGAAAATAACCGACCCCTATTCGTGAGGGAGAGCCGGTTAAGTTCTTGTTCCTTAAAAATTTAATCTAAGCAATCCCGCCGTCTTTCTTGCGGTTGTGTGAGGGGAGCGTTGTCCGACGCTCCCTGTTTTTATTGATGCCCCTATTATATGCTAGATATACATATTTGTAAACCAGTTTACTCGTACAGCCGTGCGAGTTTTTTTGTACCCTAATTTCGGAAGGAGTGATTTTCATTAAAGAATATGCATACATCCGAGTTTCTTCAAAAGACCAACAAGAAAGACGGCAATTAGCCGCAATGGAAAGCCGAAAAATCCCACCTGATAGGATATTCATTGAGAAACTAAGCGGTAAAGACACCAAACGCCCCATGCTTCAATCGCTCATGAACACAGTGCGAAAGGGTGATATTGTCGTAGTAGAATCCATCAGCCGCTTTGCACGCAATACAAGAGATTTGCTTAGCCTTGTAGAGAAGCTTACCAAGAAGGGTGTGGAGTTCGTCAGCTTGAAGGAGCATATAGATACCACCACGCCACCGGGTCGCTTTACTTTAACTGTCTTTGCGGCAGTCGCGGAACTTGAACGTGACTACATCCTACAACGCCAAGCCGAGGGGATTACAGCCGCAAAGCGCGAGGTATGCGCTTCGGCCGCCCTGTCAAAAAGCCACCAGAGGATTTCGCTAAACTGGTTAAGCAATGGGAGCATGGGAAACTGTCATTTCAGGAAATATTACAACAGACAGGCTTGAAAGAATCCAGTTTTTACAGGCGTTTGCGGGAGTACAGGGCTAGGAAACTGTGAAAACCGGCTGTCAAAAAGTGTACTTTTTGACAGCCGCTATTACTCCGTAATTATAAAGGCTACCGTATGATAATGCAATACCTTTTTGGAAAATCATATCAAACATTTTTGGAAAATTATATCAAACATTTTTGGAAAATTATATCAAAAAAACAACTACGAGTGTTGAGTGAACTCCGTTTTTGATGTTTGTCAAAAAGTACACTTTTTGATAGTTACTTAGAAAATGAGAGAGGGGGTCAGTTATGTGTCCGTATTTTAATCCATCCGAAGGGGAGTGTAGGGTAATGCCATACGATTCAAACGCACTTCGAGATGATGGCTGTAAAAATGACCACCGCTTAAATAGTAGCGGTTATAGGACATGCGGAAACTATGAAGCGGCACAGCGCGGTGATTACAGGATAGTCCGCTAAAAAAAATAAAACTGAAATAGAAAGATTACATTGGAAATGGGAGAGATTTTGTTATGAATGAAAGCAAACAACAATTTCAAGAACTTTTTATTAAGGCACATAGCTTAGTTAAGGCTCATGCCCCAGTACAAAACTCTTATGATGTAGATAAAATAGAAGAAGCTATTGGTTATATGGAAGAAGCTCGAAAAATACCTAACTTATCATCTGCTGACACCGAGAACTGCGAAGGGTATTTAGCAATATTAAAAGATACTTTGGATGCAGGGAAAGAAAAACTCGGCTTATAACAAGTGTTATAGTGAATTATAGAGCGCAAGAGAGTTTTGATATCGTTCTGCCTTGTTTTGCATGATAGCGACTAAGTTAAACTTAATTCCATTAAAGGAGGAAATAAGAAATGGGTAGTTATGACCGTGATAAACTAAGAAATACTGACGCATACAAGTCAATTTATAATTCGATATCGGGAGAAAATCGTCCGAAAAGTGATGGTGACTATGTTGTTTGCCCCATTTGCCGCAAACGTCTTTATAGAACTACATATTGTAAAGATTGTGACAGTTATGCAAATGTCTAGTTAACTATATAATTAAGTAAATCTAATCGCAAAACTGGCAGGGCGATATCTAGACTTAACAAAACTAACTATTAATTATTAAAGAGGGGAATACTTATGGGTTGGATTGTATTTTTTGTAGTAATTTGTGTCATCGCCTATGTTATAATTAAGTGGAGCGAAAGTGAAAACGAACGAAAAGAGTTAATTCAAGGCGGTATGCATAGATGCGAAGAACTTAGACGACAAGGGGCATCTTGTAGTTCATGCTCATCACCACATAAAAACAACAAAGGCCCGGATGGAAAATCATATTTTTGTGAAGTGCTAAAAGTGTCAGAGCGCGAAAGATATGGTTGCTGTTCAGCTTACCAGTAAACATACTCTTTTCAACATGAAGATTTACCATATCATAAATCGAAATAGCGTAAGGGATAATAATTATGGATGACGAAAGAACAGTACCATCCGCGCCTCCGCGCCCGGATGACTTTAATGGTGAAATAATATTTTCGTTCAGAAGTCTGGGGCTTAGCATTTTTGTTAGGAACAAGCCAAATGTTAAAGAACTTATAATAAATGGGACAGTTTATGCAGAGTGGCAAGGAGAGCCTACATCCGATAAAATTATTCTTGAAGCCACAGAAAAGAGAAATCAAATAAAAGTTATAATATCAACAGATGGTGGCTCCACAGAGCTTTTCATTAATGGTAAAAAGACAACGCAGGGTGAAACACCCAAGCTACCCAAGGAGCTTCGCGTTGAGGAAAATAGGCGACAGGAGCAAGCAGCTACGACTATACAACAAGCTGATGGGCCACCAATAACACCAAGTTCACTTGCAGGTACTTGGATAATGCGTAAAGATGGCTCTGATTGGGTATTCTTTTTTGAAGAAAATGGCGAATTTGATGCAAATGTTTTTAATGGATTTAGCATTGTTGGTGGAAAATACTTTACTCGCGGAGAATTTTTATGCCTCTTAGCTGAAAATGGGTTTCGCGAAAACTCATCGAAGAAACAACTTGACTTAATAAAAGGAAGTATCTTTTTTAGGTTCGAGCTATTGGGTAATGCGTTGAATTTAACTAACGTAGAGGAAACAGGGATGTTGTCCACCCTAGGAAAGTTCACACTGAGGAAGAAGGGAGATTGTTACATAGCTACCTGTGTATACAATACCTATGACTGCCCTGAACTATGGACATTACGAAGGTTTCGTGACAGCGTCCTAATGAAGTCATGGTTCGGCAAACATTTTGTAAGTACATATTATTTAATTAGCCCCAAAATCGTTAAGCATTTCGGAACTAAAAGCTGGTTTAAGGTTTTATGGCTAACAATTATTAGTAATATCGTAAAAAAACTTCAAGATAACGGTATAGAAGATACACCTTATACAGATGAATAAAAGTCTATTTTAGCTAAAAAGGAGAGTTCAACATGAATCAAAACGAGTTGCTACAAAAAGCCGAGCAAGGCGATGAAAATGCTCAACGCGAATTGCGTAAACTGGCAATATCCTACGTTGACAGAGGTGATTGCGATACCTGTGTTGATTTGCTTTATGAAATGTCCGAAAAAATCGCCAAAAGCGGTGAAAGTTTAACGCACACCGCGCAGTCTGCTGTTCGTGATTTGATGGTTGTGTACGAAATGCCGGAATATCACAATGCTGACAAAAACACCTTTATCAAGCGTATTAAAGAACTTTCTGAAAACAATTTTATTGTTTCCATGCTTGAATGGGGATGTATCCTCCTTGGTGACGACCCTCGAAATGTTTATGTGCAAAAATTCGGTGCGTTGCCTAGAACGTCTGATATAGTTGAAGGGCTTCGTTTGATTGACAATGCGATTACTATGGCGGAAAATTCCGGCACGGAAAATCCTCTCGATTTCTCCAATTACTCACATGCCGCACAAGCATATCAGTATGTGAAGAATTTAGTTGATTCGTCACAAGTAAAGGAAGTTTATAGAAAAAATATGGAATGTGCAGAAAAAGCTGTAAAACTGGCAGACGGTATGCCGCCTGATTATGTATTTGTATTAAAGAAAATTGCCGAGAGCGCAAAGGCGGCATACGGCGCATTATAATGCAAGGGCATGAAAAAGGTAATTTTATAAGGCACGTTCAGAGCCGTGGATTACCACTCTATTACGATAAGCGTATGCTAACAAGTCTCATTTCTGATTTGTTTTCAACTAACATAAAACTATGTAACAGTTTGAAAATAGTAGTAGAAATAGGTTTTTCAGTCCAAATTGCTAATATGGCTTCGTTAGATAAATCCCGCCAAAAACTAGGCATAAAGCAAATCATTTGCTCTATTGTAGATGAATACGGCATAGAAGAATCTCGCGCCGTAGAAGCTGTACATACACTCGCGTTCTGCATAGGAATAACAGACACTTTAGATGATTTATTTGCCCTTGAAATCGGAGCATTGATAAACTTCGGTAAATATATCTGGACTGTAATTAACATCCGAAGCGATAAAGCCCTTCTTCTATGCAACAGCACAATAGCAAAAAGTCAATATCACTCTGCATCTGGTGATGTGACTTGGGCAGAATGTAGTCTCCGCCGCTATTTGAATACTATCTTCTATGAATGTTTTACCTCGGAAGAACAGGCTCGTATAGTGGAAACCACTCTCCATAATACCGACAATCCTTGGTTCGGTACAAACGGCGGTAACGACACAAGTGACTTTATTTTCTTGTTAAGTATCGAAGAAATTGTAACATATTTTGGAGATAGTGGTCAGTTGAGAAATAGAAACCCCAGCAACGAGAATTGGATAGCTGATGAGTTTAATGCTGAACGTGCATTAATAGGGGATGATGGCTCGGCTGTCTGGTGGTGGCTACGCTCCCCCGGCTTGAATAGTATCCATACTGCCAGTATTTTAGGTGGTGGGGATATGTTTGGTGGTGTGATTTCTGTCCGAGGAGATATTTCAACTAATAATAATGGCACAGTTCGCCCTGCTCTGTGGATAAGTGTGTTTTAAGGGGTAGAAAATCATGAATGTTAATGCAAAAAACCTAATCAAGCAAACAGCAGTTGAAGAATTGAAAATCGCGCTTGCCGAAGGGAGCTTAAAAGGCACTACTCAGAAAGTAGCCGAAAAAATCATAAATAATTATTCTGAAATTTTAAGTAGCTTTTCTACCGATAATATCAAACCTGGTTTAGAAAACTTGGTTAGTCAGATTCTCATACAAATAGCAAATACGGTCTGTCGGAAAATTGCGTTATTGATATCTGTGATATTGATTTTGATTACGCTGATAATAATGATAATAACAATTATCGCCGGGGGAAATCTAGCTATACCATTTATAATCTCCGCTACGCTAATTGGGTTTGTTTGGTTATCAGCGAAAATAATACCAAGTGTAATAGCATCAATGATTTCAAAAATAATTTCAAATATGGTTTACAAAGCTATACAAGACGTATTTACTCAATAACACTTTGCGATGTTTCGACAAAATTAGGTTATATTGCATGGCGAAAATCCCACACTCGACTGGTTTTTATACAGTCGAGTTTTTTATTTTGTCGAAATCTTCTTTGCTCTAACTTTGCCAAAAACGCGATTTTCAACCAATTAATTATAGAGGGGTAAAAAACCTACTACCCTTTCTCGGTTAGCAAATTTGACCAGAAAGGGGGTGAGGTATTGAACCCCATAACCTATGAGGAAAATGCTAGGCAATGTTTTGACAGCTATTGCAAGTCGGTATTGAAGCGTACCGCTACGAGTACCATCGAGAAGTAAAGCGGCGTAGTGATAATGAAGTTGTACTGTCTGCGCTATCTGCGCATGATTTGGCACGGTTGGCATCTGCTGACAAATACTTCGCTGATGAACATGCTTTTAGCATTTTAGGCGAGAACATCAGCGTTTCAAAAGCTAGTCTTGCGAATGCGCTGAATCTGCTCCCGGCAGATAGGCGCGATATTGTACTTATGTCATATTTTTTTGATATGACTGACAAGGAGATTGCTGAAAGCCTGAATATGGCGCAGCGTACCGTGTCATACCAGAGAACAAAATCCCTGCAAGAACTTAAAAAGCTACTAGAGGGTGAGGAATGATTATGAGGAAAAACAAGAATCACAAGCGAAGCAAGTTATTGCCAATTAGCGTTATAGAAGCGGCATCCGGTGGCAACGTAGAAGCAATTAACCAAGTCCTGAAACATTATGAGGGCTATATTGTTAAGTTGTCAACTCGACAACTTTATGACGAAAAAGGCAAGTCGTATCGGGTTGTTGATAACGAAATGCGCCGGACACTTGAAACAAGATTGATTACTAAGATTATTTCTTTTGATTTTACAACACGGTTAATTTTTGCGTTGGCAAAAATGACGTTGAATAACGAGAGAGTGCTTCGATTTTCCGAACGCTGATTCGTGAGGGGCTTCGCAGGCGGTAGTAGAGGGGAGCCTGTTTTTCACGTTTTCACCTAAAATAAATCGCTGTGTGTGCCTGTTCGGGTTAAATACAATTTAAGCGTATTTTCCAATACTTCATAAATCAAAAGCCAATCAGAGGTAATATGACACTCTCGACAACCTATATAATTACCTTTTAGTGGATGGTCAAGATATTCCTCTGGTAGCGGTTCGCCTCTTGCCAATATTGTAACAACGTCCTGTAAGAGTTTAGTATCATAACCACGCTTTTTTATGGCTTTATAGTCCTTTTTGAAGCGTGAAGTCCTTTCGATTTTATATTTAGTCATCATCATTCAAATCCTCAAAAAGTGCTTCTACGCTATCAAAACTTTGGAATAAATGCGGATTACGTTTCATTTCCTGTACTTCCTCAATCGCCGCTCTTGTTACTGCGTTGGGTATGGATGGGCGTAAATCGAAAGGCAAGCCCCCTCTTGTGCGGGATGTATACAGGAATATATTTATAGCATCCGTTATACTCATACCATATTGGGCGTAGATACTTTCTACATCAGATTTTACTTGCGGGTCTATGCGAATATACATGCTAGACGTTTTAGTCGCTGTCTTTGCCATAGAATCACCTCTTTCAGAATTGAACTAAGTCTACCACGATTAAGGTACAAACGCAATACATTGTTATGATTTTTTATCCCTTCTCATAAATGAGAAAAACGGATTTTTCAAGGCTAATTCCCAAGTTTGATATATACGGGATAGCCTTATTTTATTTACTAGGATATCCACATCAACAACAGCCCAACAGACTATATCACGAAAATGTTTAGGGCTAGATATGTGCCTGATGCTCGAGGCTGTGTAAAAACAAAAGCATTTTGCACAGCATTGAAATAGTGTTTGTCAATATACAGCCGTTTAGAAACGAACGGCTTGCGTCGTATTATCTAAACGTTATTCTTGGGTTTCACTGCTGTACTTTTATATTGACAAACACATGCTGGGCGGGCAATACTTATACGCTTATCGTGCTTGGTTTAGGCTAGAGAGAGTTCAGGCAGTAGTGCGGTTACGTTTTCTTCCGTTGTGTTCAATATGCTCGCAATTTCCGTGACGGTACTGCCTTTGTCAAATAGGGCTTTTACCGCAGACTTCAATTGTTGGACTGCTTCTGCCCTCTGTTGGTCGGCTTCTCGCCTTGTTGCCTGTACGCTGTAGTTTTCAATAGCTAACATTTCACTAACGCCCCTTTCATCTATCCGCTCCACTAGAACGTCTATTTCGTCCTGTGGTACGTCAATTTTTCTTAATAAAACGGTGATAACTTTTACTAACAAATCTTTCAAATGCGGTGGCACGTTCATGTCTTTTAAGCGTTCGATATACTCTTTTGGCAGTTTGCCTAGTTCGCTAAATGCTTCGGCGGTTTTTAGTTTGTCTACCATCATAAATAACGAAAGAGTATCACCAAATTCAGCCAAATCCGAAAAGCTGTAATCCTTTAGACTCACCAGTTCATACTCGAATTTGGGAATGTACTTCTCAAAAATCTCGCTCATTTCCGTGCGGTCTAGCCTTGTGTATTACTGCCAAGCCGTACATGCTCCTGTCCTGTATACAATTACCGATATTAATTATAAACTACTGTCGTTATATTTTCAAGGCAGAAACTCTATCCGTGGAAGTGTGTTGGTGTGCCTGTGATTGCTCCAGTATTCCTATCTATACGCAACCCATTAGGCAAACTTCCGCTAACAATCCACCATGCTCGACTATTGGATGTACATTTTCTGCTAAGATAGCTGAATTGTAAACAGCCCCAACCCTTCCATAATGAGGTTAACCGGAAGATTAGGGTTTATAAGGAAGTGAACGCAAGGCTTACTATGGAGGATTTTTATGCCAAGATGATGTTGAATTTTCCGAATGCTGATTCGTAAGGGGCTTCGCAAGCGGTAGAAGTTTTTATTTGACCGCCATGCAAATCACGTTTTTTGCATGGCGGTTTAGTTTATATTTACTCACAGATGAAAAACCCTTGACAAACTAATGTCGTTAATTTATAGTTAACTACATTACAGAAGGAGGCTGTCCATGCAAAGAAAACGGAACCTTAATAGTGACATGATAATCTCGGTTGCCGCTACTGTGATTGAAGAAAGTGGGTATGACAACTTTACTATCCGAACGCTCGCAGATGCTCTTGGTGTAAAACCGCCATCCCTCTACAATCATTTTGACGGACTTGATGAAGTGAAGCAAAAACTTGCGATATATTCCGTTAAAATGTTGGGGGATGCAATCCGCAATGCAGCCGTAGGTCGTGCTTCTGAAGATGCTATAAGGGAAATTGCCCATGCTTACAGAAACTTCGCCAAAGATAAAAAAGAACTTTACAAGGCGTTTACACAAGTTAAGCAAGCGCAAAAAAGCAACGATGAGGCAATATCTTTTACCAACACACTTTACCAAATTCTGCAACCATTTGCTTTATCAAAGGATATCGAAAATAAATTCCTCATGATATTCCGCACAGGGATTCATGGTTTTGTTGCCCTTGAAAATGCAGGCGTTTTTAGGGAAGCGAATGTTTCGGATGCAGATATTTATTTTGAAGAACTTGTTGAAAAACAAGTCTTAATACTTAACAGCTATAAAGCTGAAATGTCAACGGAATGTTAAGAAAAATGGTTGCGTTTTTCAAACTTAGGAAGTAGGTGGTTATAGCTCAATTACAATATGCAAAAAAGAGAGGATTGAAATTATGAACGAAAACAAAAAAATCTACATCGCAGATGATGAAACCAACATAAGGCTTGGAATCAAGACCTTTTTAGAGGGTGCGGGCTATGCCGTTGAGGATTTTGAAAACGGTGATTTGCTCCTGGCCGCTTTTGCTGAAAGTCCTGCGGATTTGGTGGTTTTGGACGTTATGATGCCCGGCTCAAACGGTTTTGTAGTTTGCAAAGAATTACGAAAGACTAGCACTGTGCCAATTATCATGTTGACTGCAAGGGATAGCGATTTAGATTACGCTACAGGCTTGGACTTGGGAAGTGACGATTATCTGACAAAGCCATTCAGCCCAATGGCACTTACCATGAGGATAAATGCAATATTTAGGCGCATGGAGTTTGATAAAAAGGTATA